>PJUB01000326.1_pt1 | contig 23305 bp, 16 predicted proteins | sample 1512141 | NCBI WGS metagenome assembly PJUB01 (sample SAMN08177677, study PRJNA422409) | Soil metagenome, whole genome shotgun sequencing project. | isolation source: Soil enriched on filter paper: alkali lignin treatment | place: USA: Madison | collected 2015-01-15 | reverse complement strand
TGCTGTGGCTGGCGGCCGACAATCTGTTCGACGCCGAGGTCGAGGTCTCCGAAACCGCCGGCGGCGTCGCCGGCTACGCCCCGCCCCGCACCCTGTCGCTGGGTCTGCGAATGGAATACTGAGCGAAGAAACAATGAGTATCTGCCTTGGGGTGACGCCAGGGCATTCCATCTTGGTTTGACGCTGTCGTTCCTGCAGCTTCGCCGGCTGAGGGATCGCGGTCCGACAGGATCTTTGCGCGGAAGAGCGTGTCGTGATCCTGCCAGGACGACTTCCTGCCGAAGTCATTCCTCGCATGGCGCGCCTATGCGAGCAGCGTAAACACATTATTTAATCGCAGTTTCGAGACACGGCGGCATTATCATTCGGTCAGCGGCGCCGGCTTCCGACAAAACGAAACAACAAACCACCCGACCCAGCCTAAGTTTCACATAAATGAGGGATCGGGGAATCCCTTGCGCCCATGTCGGGAGGGACTGGATCGTGAATAAATTATCGAAACGGGCGCTGATGGCCTCGACCGTGGTCGGGGCGGCCCTGTCGACGCTGCTGACCTCGACGAGCGTTCAGGCTCAGACGGCGGACTTGGCCGACAGCGAGCAAATATCGGAAGTCGGAGAGATCGTCGTCACGGGTACGCGTATCCGGCGCGCCGACACTTCGACGTCGGCGCCGCTGGTGGCGGTTGATCGCGAGGTTCTGAATGAGCGCGGCTATGTCCAGGCGGGGCAGGCCCTCAATCAGAACACGTCGGTCGTGCCGTCCACGCCGATGGCGGACGGCAGCGGGGACCAGTCGGGCGGCGGGCAACAGTTTCCCAACCTGTTCGGCCTGGGGGCGGGCCGCACCCTGACGCTGGTGAACGGGCGCCGTTTCGTCACCACGGCCCAGGGCATGGGTGATCGGGTGGTGGACACCAACATCATTCCGGTGGGGCTGTTGAAGCGCGTCGACGTGGTTCAGGCCGGCGGCGCGGCGGTCTATGGGTCGGACGCGATCGCCGGGGTCATCAACTATGTGCTGCGTGACGACTTCGACGGCCTGGAGCTGGACGCCCAGTACGGCTTGAGCTGGCGTGGCGACTATCCGCAAAGCAGCCTGCGCCTGACGGCCGGCCGCAACTTCCTGGACGGGCGAGCCAACCTGGCCGGCAGCATCGAGTGGTCGGAGAGCGATTCCCTGCTGAGCTACGATCGCCCGATCTCGAATCTGGCGCGGCTGACCACCAGCAATTCCGCAGATACGGGCCCAAATGACGGCATTCCGGCCTTGAAGGAAATCCTTCATGGGCGGTTCTGGCCCTTCAATTACAACGGGGTGATCTACACCACGCCCGCGCCAGTTCCGGCTATGTTGTTGCAGATCGGCGGCGCGCCGACCCAGTTCGCGGCCGATGGCCAGAGCGTGGTCGGCTATGACACGGGAATGATCTACGGCGTGCCTTTCGCCTCTGGTGGAGACGGCTGGGACTATCGCGAGATTGCGGCGCTCTACTCAGGCGTGGAGCGGTTCAACACCAGTCTGATCGGCCGCTTCGATCTGACGGATCGGGTGCGCCTGACCGGCGAGTTCACCTATGCCCAGACGGAAGGTCGTGATCCGTTCGGCACCCAGGGAGGCAGCAATACGGTTCTGAACAACGCCGCCTCGGGTGCTGGGGTCCTGACCTTCACGCGCAACAACGCCTTCCTGACGCCGCAGGCGCGCGCCCAGTTGGAAGCGGCGAGCCCGGCTTTCGCAGCCGGCGCGCCTCTGTTCCTGTCCAAGCAATGGGCGGACGCCGTGCCGACGCGTGAGTTCGTCCACGCGACGGATGTCTGGCGCGGCCAGATCGGCCTGGAAGGCGACTTCGATTTCGCTGATCGCAACTTCTACTGGAGCCTGTCCTACAGCCGTGCGCAGGTGGACGGTGAACGGTCCGGATGGGGCGTCTGGACGCAGCGGATGCAGAAGGCTGTGAACGCTGTGAACCAGGGCGGTCAGGTCGTCTGCGCCGTCAACGCCGACGCCGATCCCTCGAACGACGACGCCGGTTGCGTGCCCATCAACATCTTCGGCGCCGGCACCGTGACAGACGCCATGCGCGACTATGTGTCGGTGCGCGTAGGCGAGACCTATGAGAACACCCAGGACAACTTCCTGGCGACGCTTGGCGGGACCATGTTCGAACTGCCGGCCGGTCCGGTTAGTTTCTCTCTAGCCTATGAGTATCGCGCCGAGGACGCCGCCTTTACTCCGTCTGAAGCAGGCCAGCAGGGCCTGACGGGATCGGGCGCGAAATCGGTCCCGACCTCGGGCGACTACAACACCAATGAGTTCTCCGCCGAATTGCTGATCCCCGTCCTGGGCGGCGACTTCACCCTGCCGTTCGTCCAGTCGCTGGAGCTCGACGGCGCCTATCGGGTCGTCGACAACTCCATCGCCGGCCGCGAGAACGTCTGGGGCGCAGGTCTGCGCTGGGGCGTGGTCGACGGCGTCACGGTTCGCGTATCGCGCAGCCGCAACTTCCGCGCACCGACGCTGAACCAGTTGTTCGCCCCGTCGACCACCAGCCTGGGGTCCATCACTCGCAACCCCTGCGACGCTGACCGCATCGCCACCGGGCCTAACCCCGCTGTCCGCCGCGCCAACTGCGAGGCCCTGTTCGCCGCCAATCCGGGCTGGGGGCCGCTGGAAGGCTTTCAGGATCCGGGTGAGAATTTCAACAACGTCATGATCACCTCTGGGGGCAATCCGGACCTGCGCAACGAACTGTCGGACACCACCACCTATGGGGTCATCCTGCAGCCGCGTTTCATTCCGGGCCTGACCATCGTGGCGGACCGGGTGGAGGTGGAGCTGAAGGACGGGCTTTCGCCGTTCGCACCGGTGGACTTCATGGCGACCTGCTTCGACTCCAGCGAGCGCAGCAGCGCCTGCGACACCTTCACCTACAATGACCAGGGGCATGTCGCGACGGCGATCTCGACGACCTTCAACGCCGGTCGTGTCCGGTATGAAGGCGAGGTCTACAACATCAACTACGGCTTCAGCCTGGATGACTGGTTCCAGGGCGGCTACTACGGCTCGCTGGAGCTGAACGCCGAAGTCACCCATACGGCGTTGCTGGAGACCTCGGTCACGGGCTTCGACTACCTGCGAACCGACGGTACGACGGCCTCGCCTGATTGGGTGTCGCGCTATGACGTGCGCTATGCGCGCGGACCGCTGCGCCTGACCTATTCGATGTCCTATCTGCCCAAGACCAAGGTCAACCGGTTCGATACGATCGAGTCGACGCCGACGCCCGATATCGACGCCAATATTCGTCACAACGTTTCAGCGTTGTACGACTTCGGCAAATACACGCTGCGGGCCGGGGTCACCAATCTGACGGATGAGCAGCCGTCCTTCCCCACGCGCAACTATGGCGACGTCCTGGGACGTCAGCTGTTCGTCGGGGTGAACGCCCGCTTCTGATGCGATAGGGGAGGCGGCGTCCGCAGGCGCCGCCTTCCTGTCGTAACAGGCCGTAATTCTGGAGAAACTCATGTCCTTCGCTCCCAGCCGACGGTCCCTTCTGGTGGGTTTGGCCCTATCGGCCGGCGCCGCACCGGCGGCGATCGCGCAGGAGACGACGCGGCCGGAGTCGACAGGACCGATCCGCTTCGTGTCGCGTCATCAGGGCCGTTTCAACGGTCGCGCACTGAACTACACCGCGACGGTCGAGGAGACGCTGGTGGCGGCGGCTGAACGTCGGCCTGCCGCGCGCTTCGTCACAACGGCCTATGTGGCCGAACCGGTCGATGCGACCCGGCCGGTCTTGTTCTTCTTCAACGGCGGCCCGATCGTCGCCTCGTCCTATCTGCACATGGGAGCCTTCGGACCCAAGCGGTACGACCCGCCTCGGGACGTGACCGCGGACGTCCCTGAACCCTACGCCCTGCTGGATAATGCCGACTCTTTGCTGGATGTTGCGGACCTGGTGTTCATTGATCCGCCCGAGACGGGATTCAGCCGGTTGGTCGATGAGGCCGACCGCAAGGCCGCCTATTCCGATGGAGCGGACTCTCGCATGACGGCGGGCTTCATCGAGGCCTGGCTGAGGAGGGCTGGACGCGCAGGGTCGCCCCGATATCTGGTCGGAGAAAGCTACGGCACCTTGCGCGCCGCCCTGACCGCCGGGTTGCTGAGCGAAAGCCTGCCGCTGGATGGCGTCGCCCTGATGGGACAGGCGCTGAACATGATCGAGACCAGCCAGCGTCGGGGCAATATCGTCTCCTATGCGGTCAACCTGCCGGCGCTGACGGCGATCGCAGCCTTCCACAAGCGCATTCCCGGCAGCGAGGACCTGAAGGCCCGGATCGAAGAATCCTGGACCTTCGCCATGACCGACTATCTGTCGGCCCTGCGGCGCGGCAATCAGCTAACGGCGGCTGAGCGGCGCGCGACGGCCGAGCGGCTCCAGACCCTGACCGGCATTTCCGCCGACTATTACCTGGCCAACCGTCTGGTCATCACCAAGATGAATTTCTGCGTCGAGCTGCTGAAGGATCAGGGGCTGATCCTGGGCATGTACGACGCCCGTTACAGCGGTCCGGCCCCGCGCGCCGGCGAACGGCCGTCCGACCCGTACAACAAGGTCAACGCCATGGTCGCGCCCCTGCTGGCGCGCCACATGACCGAGAACCTGGGCGTGCGCCTGTCGATGTCGGACTATCGCGGATCGGCGCCTCGGCCGGGACCGTGGGGCTATGAGCCGACCGAGGGGGCCGGCGGCCCCTTCGACGACTACTTCTATGATCGAGGCGTCGAGCGGGCGATGGCGGCCAATCCGCGTTTCCGCCTGATGCTGGGGACGGGCGTGTTCGACACGACCACCACCATCGGCGCCGCCCGCTATCTGGCCGATCAAGCCGCCTATCCGCGCGAACGCATCGTGCTGAAGGAATATGAGGGCGGCCATATGACCTACAGCAATCCGGACGCCCGGACGGCCATGGCCCAGGATCTGCGCGCCTTCATCGCGGGAAGATAACCGTGAGGGGGATGATGCGGATTCTGGGTCTTGCGGCGCTGAGCGCAGCCGCGGCGGGCGGCGCGACGGCTCAGGTTGAGGGGCCTGCAGTCGCGTCGCCCGCATCATTCCCGGCGGTGGCGAGAGGACTGGATCCCTACGCCGATCCGCCGGCCTATCCATCGACCTATCGAGAGCTGCAGGCTCCGCCGACCGCCATTATCAACGCCGTGATCCTCACGGCTGCCGGTCCGCGCATCGACGGCGGAACGGTGCTGATGCGCGAGGGGCGCATCGAGGCGGTGGGCCGCGATGTCGCCGTGCCGACGGACGCCCGCGTCATCGACGCCGCCGGGCGCTGGGTCACGCCGGGCATCATCGACCCGCACGCTCACATCGGAGCCGGCTCCAGCCCCGGCGCGGCGGGCGGCGACTCCAGCAATGAGAACGGCCCAAATCCCGGCGGGGTCTGGGTCGAACATTCCGTCTGGCCGCAGGATCCGATGTTCGAGCGCGCTCTGGCTGCGGGCGTCGTGACCATGCAGATCCTTCCCGGCTCGTCGAACATGTTCAACGGCCGCACGGTCGTGCTGCGCAATGTCGAGGCGCTGTCGCCGCAGGCCATGAAGTTTCCTGACGCTCGCCAGGGCCTGAAGATGGCCTGCGGCGAGAACCCGTCCAGCGGCGGCGCCGGCAAGCCCGGCACGCGCGCGGGCGCCATGATGGGCTATCGGAACACCTTCATCGCCGCAGCCGCCTACGCCGCGCGCTGGGACGCCTATCGTCGCAAGACGGCGGCGGGCGAACGCGCTGATCCGCCCGGCCGCGATCTGACGCTTGAGACGGTTGCGGGCGCGCTTAGGGGCGATATCCCCGTGCACATCCATTGCTACCGCGCCGATGAGATGCTGCAGATGATCGATCTGTCGCATGAGTTCGGCTTCCGAATCGCGGCCTTCCATCACGCGCTGGAGGCCTTCAAGATCGCGCCGGAACTGGTCCGCGAGGGCGTGCCGGTCGTGACCTGGGCGGGGGACTGGTCCGGCTACAAGATGGAGGCCTATGACTCCATCATGGAGAACGCCGCCTTCATCGAGGCGGCGGGCGGCGTCGCGGCGCTGCACTCCGACGACGTCATGCTGATGCAGCACCTGAACCACGAGGCCGGCCGCGCGATGACGGCCGGGCGCGAGGCGGGTCTGGCGACCACGCCGGAGCAGGCGATCCGCTGGATCACCCTGAATCCGGCGCGCGTCCTGGGGCTGGATGATCGGACCGGCTCGCTGGAGCCTGGCAAGATCGCCGATGTCATCGTGTGGAGCGCCGATCCGTTCAGCGTCTACTCGGCGCCCGATCTGGTCTTCATGGATGGGACGCAGGTCCACGATCGCGCGGCGTCCGCCGCCGCGCCCCGTTCCGATTTCGAGCTGGGACACGTGCGGCGCCCAGGCGTGGCGGAGGCGCCGCGATGAGCGGCTCGCGGATTCTTCGTCTACTGTGCGTCGGCTCGATACTGGTCGGGTTGGGCGCGCCGATGGCTGCCGACGCCGAAACCGTTGCGGTCGTCAACGCGCGTGTCGTCTCTCTGGGGCCTGAGGGGGATCTGGAGCGCGGCGTCGTCGTTGTGCGCGACGGGCGCATCGCCGAGGTCGGGCGGGATATCGCCGTGCCGATGGAGGCGAGGGTGATCGACGGGGAGGGGATGATCCTGACGCCCGGCCTGGTCGCCGCCATAACTCCTCTGGGGCTGAACGACACCATCGGCAGCGGCTGGGGCGGTCTGGGCTCGACCGCGCCTGATCTCGGCGCCGGGTTTGATGTTCTGGCTGACGTCAATCCCAACTCGCCCCAGATTCCCGAGGCCCGCATCGAGGGCGTGACCCGTGCCGTGCTGGCCCCGAATGCGCCGGGCCGGGCGAGCGACGGTTCGGCGCGGCTGTTCGGCGGGCAGGCCTCTGTCATCCATCTGGGCCAGGGCTATGAGCTGACGGTCCGGCCGGTCGCAGCCGTGGTGATGAACGCCGGGGCTCAGGGCGCAGCGGCGGCGGGCGGCGGGCGCGGGGCCTTGCTGACGCGTCTGGCGCAGGTGCTGGATCTGGTGCGCGCCTATGACCGAAATCCGCGCGCGTTCGATCGCGCGCGTCTGGAACATGCGCCGGTCTCCGAACTGGATCTGCAGGCCCTCGTTCCCGTGACGCGGGGCGAGCGGCCCCTAATGGTCGAGGTCGAGCGGGCGTCCGACATCGTCAACATGCTGAACTTCGCCGAGCAGCAGGACGTCAGGCTGATCCTGTCGGGCGCGGCCGAGGGGTGGATGGTGGCGGACCGCATCGCCGCCGCCGGCGTTCCCGTGGTGCTGAACGGCGAGGACAATCAGGCCTTCACCTTCGACAGCCTGAACGCCACCTACGACAACGCCGCCATTCTCAGCAGAGCGGGCGTGAAGATCGCCTTCAAGCCGTCGGTTGCGCGTATCGTCTTCCTGATCCGTACGCCGCGTTTCATCGCCGGGCGGGCGGTGCGGCATGGACTGAGCTGGAACGAGGCGATGGAAGCGGTGACGATCAATCCCGCCGTCATCTTCGGTTTCGCCGATCGCTTCGGCTCGATCGAACCGGGCAAGGACGCCGACCTGGTGCTGTGGAGCGGCGATCCTCTGGAGACAAGCAGCGTCGCCCGCATGGTGATGATCCGCGGGGTCGAGCAGCCCCTGACCGCCCGGAACCGGGCTTTGCGCGACCGTTACATCGGCCGCCTGACCGCTGACTGACGATCTTGGAGTTCTGGGCATGAGGCTTTGCAAACATCGCGCCGCAGTCCTGATGGCGGGGCTGTGCATGGCCGCATTGTCTTTGGCCGCCCCGGTTCAGGCCCAGGCCCAGGGCCAAACTTCGGCCAGCAGCGAACCGCAGGCCGCCGACCCCTTCGTTCCCGCCGCCGCTTCGACGCGGGGAACGGTCACGGTGCGGGGACGGATCTTGCCCTATGTCGCGGAGGCGTCGGAGACCCTGCTACGCGACCCGCAGGGGCGCGCCAGGGCCACCTTGTCCGCCGTATCCTATGTCGGCGAGGCGGTGGGGCCTCGTCCGGTGACCTTCCTGTTCAACGGCGGGCCGGGCGGCGCCACCATCGCCCTGCGCGAAGGTCTGGCGCCTCGGATCACAGCAGGCGCCGATCCGCGCGGCGCGTATCGCTTCGTCGACAACCCGGATAGCCTGATTGATACGACGGACCTGGTTTTCGTGGATGCGCCGGGCACCGGCTATGGGCGTTTCTTCGGAGATAATGCGTCGTCGGCCTATTGGGGCGTGGACGAGGACGCGGCGGCGATCACCGATTTCATTCTGGCCTGGTTGAGCACGCATGGGCGGGAAGGGGCGCCGATCTTTCTGGTGGGCGAGAGCTATGCCGGCGTTCGGGTGGGGCTGGTCGCGGAACGCCTGGCGGCGATGAACGCCGCGCCGCGTCTGGCCGGGGTCGCCCTGGTGTCGCCCTCCACGATGGCGGGGCGCGGGGAGGCGCCGGGCGGAAAGACGTATGACGCCGCGGTCCTGGCCCTGCCCACCCTGGCGGCGACGGCGCGTCATCATGGCCAGGGCGCCTATGTGGCGATGTCGGTGCAGCAACTCGCGGATCAGGCCTGGACCTTCGCCAGCGGCCCCTATGCTGACGCCCTGGCCGAGGGCGACGCCTTGGCCGAAGCGCCTCGCCGCGAGATGGCGCGCGCCCTGTCCGCCTATACAGGTTTGGACGAGACGCTCATTCTGGACAACGGCCTGAAAATTCCCGCCGCCCTGTTCACGCGGGAGCTTATGGCCGACCAAGGGATGAGGATCGGCGGATCGGACAGCCGCGCCAAGGCGTCGCGCGCTGTGACCGAGCGGCGCAGCCCGCCTTATGACGATCCCTCGACCTCGCCTTACACGCTGACCTACGACCAGACTGGAGCGGTCGAGGCCTTGTTCCGCGAGGAGATCGGCTATCGACCGGTCAACGGCTATGTCCGTCTATCGATAGACGCCAATCGGGCGTGGAACTGGAACCGGAGCGGCGGCCCGGTGATGATCCCCGCGCTCTTTTCCGAGTTGATGCGGCGTGATGATCGACTGCATGTGACGCTGATGGCGGGCTATTACGACCTGACCATTCCCTATGCGCGGCCCGTGCAGGATTATCTGGCCGCCGACCTGTCGTCGGATCGCTTCGATCATCGGGTCTTTGTCGCCGGCCATGCGGTGTTTTCCGACTCCGACGCCCGCGCCGAGGCGACGGATCATCTGCGTCGCTTCTATGCGAAGGCGATGAGCGCCTGGTGAACCGAACCCTCGCTCAGCTCGCCTTGGCGAGGTGACGGACCGGCAGGAAGGTCGAACGCTTCATCTCGGAAAGGGCGACGGTCGAGTTGATGTCCTCGACGCCGGGCAGTTTCAGGATCTTGCGGAAGATGAAGTCCTGATACCAGCGGATGTCAGGAGCGATCACCTTGATCATGGCGTCGCGCTCGCCAAGGATTGAATAGCATTCGACGATTTCCGGCGTGGCCTCGATGGCAGCCAGGAAGCGTTCGCGTTCCTCTTCGCTGAGGTGTTTGATCTTCAGCTGAGCGAAGACGTGCAGTTGGAAGCCGGCTTTCTCGGCGTCCAGAATCGCCACCTGAGCCTTGATGTAGCCTTCGTCCTTCAGCCGCTGAATGCGCCGCCAGCAGGGCGATTGGGACAGGCCGACCCGCTCGGCCAGTTCCGAGGTGGAGATCGAGCAGTCCCTTTGAAGTTGCTCTAGAATCCGTACGTCGATGGCGTCCAAGGCGGCTGACATTGATTTCGCTCCCTCTCCTCAAAGCCTGCATTGTCTATTCATGCATGGAGGGGGTTGCGCTGACAAACGCAAAGATCGCCCGCCAAACCCGAGGATATGATGCGGGCATGGGAACGGGCTGGTTTCCCGCTGAACGCCAAGGCCGAGGATGCCGACCAATCCCTTGTCCGCCTCCGCCAAGGGCGCTGAAAGCGTCGCGCGGCCGGCTGTGGACTCACCCCCCCTGTATAACGGCGCCAGCTACAGCGCCTGGAGCCGGAATCTCTACCGGTTGATGCCCTTGCAGGCGGATGCGCGTCTGCTGTTCGAAAGCACGATCGAGGAGCCGACGGCGCTGTTGTCGTCCCTGGTTACAAGCGCTTTCGATGAGCGACCGACCGATCGCTACACGAGCGTTTTCGGGCGAGGGAATCCCTATCTGATCTCGGCGGTCGCCGCACGATACGGCGCGCCGGAGCGAGCCGTGCTGACCACAACCGGAGTGGCCAACGGGCTGAGTCAGGTTCTGGCCGCCTTCATCCAGCGGGGTGACGGGGTTCTGATCGAGACGCCTGGCTTCGATGTTCTGGGCGGCCTGACTGAAGCGGCGGGCGGCGTCGCCATGCCGCTGGTCCGCGCGGCGCCGGACTTCGATCTGACGGCGGACGCCTTGCGCGAAGCGCTCGCGCCGGGCGTGCGCATGGCGGTGATCACCAACCTGCATAATCCGTCGGGACGACGCCTGAGCGAAGAGACTGTGCTGGACCTTGCGCGGGCGGCGGCGGAAAAGGGCGCCTGGCTGGTGATCGATGAAGTCTATGCGGACTTCGCACGGCCGACGGTTGTGAGCCTGCCGGCAGCGCCCAATCTCATCCGCCTCAACAGCCTGGCCAAGGTCTTCGGCCTCTATGGTTTGCGTTGCGGCTGGATTCTCGCCGATCCGACGGCGGCCGCACGGATCGCCGCCGCCAACGCCACGCGTGAGTTCGGCGTCTCCAAGCTGACCCACGCCGTCAGCGCCCTGATCCTGGAAAACCCCGACCCGTTCGAGGCGCATTGGCGAACGGTTCTGGCCGAGCGGCGGCCGATCCTGGAACATCACCTGGCGGCGATGCGCGCCGACGGCCTGTTGGACGGCGCCATGCCGGAGTTCGGCTGCATGGCCTTTCCGCGCGTCGTCCGCCATGCGGACACCTTGTCCCTGGCCGAGCGGTTGTGGCGCGAAGACGGCCTCGTCACGGCTCCGGGCGAGATGTTCGGCCTGCCCGGATATATGCGGCTCGGCATCGGTCTGTCGCCGGAGCTGATGGACGAGGGGCTGTCCCGTCTTCATGAAGCGCTGAGGCGCTGACCGACGAAACCCTGATTGAAAAGGCCGCAAAGAGCCGAGAGGACCTGGAGGAAACTGACCATGAAACTGTCTCACCGCCGCTCCGCCTGGCGCATTCTGGCTGCGACCGCCGTATCCTGGGCGGCGCTGGCCCTGCCGTCGGCCTGGGCCGAGACGGTTCGCTACAACGTCGTGGCTGGCGGAGAAAACGTGGGCTGGATGGTCGTTGACCGCGAACGGGACGAGGTTCGCATCGACTATCATGTCGACAACAACGGCCGAGGCCCCAAGCACAAGGAGCATCTGGTTCTAGACGCCCAGGGCTATCCGACGCTGTGGACCATTGACGGAACCTCTCTGTTCGGCGGCGCGATCAACGAACGCTTCGAGCGTACGGGCGATCGGGTGCGCTGGACCAGCCAGGCCGACTCCGGCGATGCGCCCGTATCGGCAGGCCGTCTCTATGTCGCCAATGACGCCAGTCCCTGGAGCCTGGCCCTCTACGCCAACGTCCTGTCGGACGCGCCGCAACAGACGCTGGACGTCGCGCCCGGCGGCCGGATCACCCTGACGAAAGTGCGTCGCCTGCCGTTGAAGGGCGGGGCGGTGAACGCCGTCGTCTATCGCCTGACCGGGCTGAACCTGGCGCCCAGCTATCTGCTGCTGGACGACAAAGGTGACCTGGTCGGCGGTCTTGGCGGTCTGATCCGCGAGGACCTGGCTGAAGAAGAGCCGGCGCTGCGCCGCCTTCAGGCGGAACTCGAGACCCAGCGCATCCGAGAAATCCAGTCGCGTTTCGCTCAGGCCTTCGACGCGCCTGTCCGTTTCCGCAACGTCCGGATCTTTCAGCCCGAGACGGGCGACCTGTCGCCGCTGTCGGAGGTCACCGTCTTCGGCGATCGGATCGCGACCATTCTGCCTGAGACCGGCGGCCCGCGCCGAGCCGACGTCTATGAGATCGACGGGGAAGGCGGGACCCTGGTGCCGGGCCTGCACGACATGCACGCTCACAACAACACCCAGAGCGGGCTGAACTATCTGCTGGCGGGCGTCACCTCGACGCGCGACATGGGTAATGACAATGCGCGGCTGATCGACCTGATCGGGGAGATCGAACGCGGCGAACTGCCCGGCCCGCGCATTGTGCGTAACGGCATGCTGGAGGGGCGCAGTCCCTATTCTGTGCGGACCGGTCTTCTGGCGGATACCCTGGAAGAGGCGTTGGAGGCGGTGCGCTGGTACGCTGATCACGGCTATTGGCAGTTGAAGATCTACAACTCCCTGCATCCTGAGTGGGTGGCGCCGGTGGCGGCGGAGGCCCATCGGCTGGGCCTGGGCGTGACCGGTCACGTGCCCGCCTTCGTTACGCCCGACCAGGCGTTGGCGGCCGGCTATGACGAAATTTCGCACATCAACCAGCTGATGCTGGGCTGGCTGCTGGAGCCGGGCGAGGATTCGCGCACGCCGCTGCGCCTGACCGCCATGGCGCGCGGCGCGGCCCTGGACATGGACAGCGAGCGGGTGCAGCGGACGATCCGCACCATGGTGGAGCAGAAGTCGGCCCTGGACGTCACCGCCGTCACGCTGGAGACGTTGATGATGAGCCGGGCGGGCGAGATTCCGCCTATGGCCGCCGCCTTCATCGATAACATGCCGATCGGCTATCAGCGCTATCGCCGTCGCGCCTTCGTCGATATCAACACGCCCGAGGCCGACGCCGCCTATCGCGGCGGCTTCCAGAAGATTCTGGAGACCATCAAGCGGCTGCACGAGGCGGGCGTAACCCTGTTGCCGGGCACCGACGATACGCTCGGCCTCACGGTTCACCGCGAGATGGAGTTGTTCACCCTGGCGGGTCTGACCCCGGCCGAGGCTCTGACGGCCGGCACGCTGACGCCCGAACGCTACATGGGACGCGATCAGGACCTGGGCAGCATCGCGCGGGGCAAGATGGCGGACTTCTTCCTGGTGCCGGGCGACCCGACGCAGGACATCAACGCCATCCGCGCCATTCGTCTGGTGATGAAGGGCGGAGCGGCCTATCAACCGGCCGAGATCTATCCTGAGATGGGCATCCGACCGTTCGCTTCCGGGGTGACGATCCATGCGCCCGCCCAGCCGACGAAGCGGGCAGAAGCGGCGGATACGCCGTCAGCCTTGTTCGGCCCCGAAGGGCTGGAGGGACACTATCACTGACCCGCGGGTTGCGTGCGAGGGGGCATGACCATGCTGTTGCTGGACCGAGACTTCGTCCGCCGTCGCCTGACGGTCGAGGTTTGCATTCCGCTGGTGCGGCAGGCGATGATCGACCTCTCGGCCGGCCGCACCCTGCAGCCGCTGCGCAGCGTGATGCATCTGGCCAAGGGGCGCGCCTTTGGCGTCATGCCCGGCGCCATGGGAGCCGAGGACGCGATCTTCGGCGCCAAGCTGGTCAGCGTCTATCCTGAAAATTTCGCTCAAGGCCGCCCTTCGCATCAGGGCGCGATCGCGGTCTTTGATCCGCAGGACGGGACGCTGGCCGCCCTGGTCGACGCCGGGGAGGTGACGCGCATCCGCACCGCCTGCGCCAGCGCGGCGGCGACGGATGCGCTGGCGCGGCCGGACTCCTCGCGCCTGGCGGTTCTCGGCTATGGCGAGCAGGCTGAGGCCCATGTCGAGGCCATGGCGGCGGTTCGGCCCTTGCGCGAGGTGCGTGTGTGGGGGCGTTCGCCAGAGCGGGCGCAGGACTTCGCGGACCGCGTCGGCGCGCATCTGGGTCTGGCCATATCCGTCTGCGCCGATGTCGAAGCGGCGGTGCGTGACGCAGACATCATCTGCACGACCACGGCGGCTTCAGACCCGATCCTGTACAGCGCCTGGGTGCGCGACGGGGCGCACGTCAATGCGGTGGGCTCCAGCTACGCCGGACCGGTGGAGATCGCCGCCGACCTGGTGGCGCGCAGCCGCTTCATCGCGGACTACCATCCCGGCGTTCTGGCGCAGGGAGCCGAGTTTCTGGCCGCCAAGGCCACGGGCCATGTGGACGACAGCCATGTGGTCGGAGAGATCGGTCAGGTGTTCGCCGGCGATCTGGCGGGCCGTCAGGATGAGGCCCAGGTCACTCTCTACAAATCCCTGGGCCATGTCGTTCAGGATCTGGCCAGCGCCGCCTGGCTGGTCCAGGCGGCGCGTGAAACGGGCGAAGGAACGGTCGTTGCCTTCTAGCCGGCGCATCAGCGACCTTCGCCGGAGACCCTCATAAAGCCGCGAACTGCCTGCGCCAGGGCCGCCAGATTGCTGTCCTCGACGAAGACCGAGTGGCCGGAGGCGAAATAGGCCGCCGTCAGGCGATCCGCCGGAATGCCCGCCTGATCCAGGGTGTAGCGCCCGCCATAGGCCGGCGTGGACAGGTCGTAGTAGCCCGCCGCCCAGAACAGCCGCATGTCCGGATCGCGCTTCATCGCTTCCGCCAGATAGGGCATGGCGTCCTTGAAGCCTTCGTGGTTCCAGGCGCTGTTCACCCTCAGGTTCAGGGCCTGATAGGCGTCGGGCGCGCGGTATTTCAGCGTTTCTCGATAATAGGCGTCGACGACCGATCCGCCGTCGCTGGCGCGAAAGGCAGTCTGGCCCGGAGCGATCGGGCGGTCCGCCTCGGGGGCGTAACTCAGGCCGGGGTCGTCATGCGGGGGCTGTTTGGCCGGAGCGTCCAGGCGCGCCGTCGCGCGGGTGTCGAGCTGCCCCGTGCGCAGGCCCTGATCGGCCAGCAGGTTGAACATGAAGAGCCGGTTGTCGATCTTCAGATCGTTCTCTTCGATCAAGGCGGTCGACAGGCCCGTCAGGTCCGACAAGCGACGGGCGATCGCCGTCTTCTGGGCGGCGGGCAGGGCGCCGCCCTGGATCAGCGCCGAGACATAGTCGGTGCGGGCGAAGCGGACGGCCTCGTCATAGACCTGCTCGACGCTGCGGCCCTTGCGGTCGATGCGATCATGCAGCCAGGCGGTGGCGGCGTAGCTGGGCAGGGACGACATATAGGCCAACGGCCCGCTGCGTTCGCCCGGCACCAGCGCGAACAGCAGCACGCCGTCGAACGCTAGGTCCGGGGCGACACGCGTCACTTCGGCGGCGCGCACGGTGCCATAGCTCTGGCCCAGCAGGTAGCGCGGCGAGGCTGCGCGGTCGTGGGTCGTCAGCCAGCGCTCGATCACCTGCGCTACCGAGCGCGCGTCGCCGGTGCGGCTCCAGAAGGGCGCGCCCTGGCCGAGGGACGGATCCTGCGGCCGACTGTAGCCCGTGCCTGTCGGGTCGATGAACACCAGGTCGACCGCGTCGATCAGGCTGTGGGCGTTGGGAACGAGGAATTGCGCCTCGCCTTCGCCCAGGCGCTGCATCGGTCCGAAGGCGCCGAAATGCAGGGGGGTGGTCGAGGCGCCGGGGCCGCCGTTGAAGATAAACAGCACCGGCCGGTCCGCCGTCGCCACGCCGGTGCGGAGATAGGAGGTGGTGACGATCGTCGCCTCGTCCTCGCCTTCCGGGGCGGCCACGACGGTTTCGGCCACCACGGCTTCATAGGCGATCCGAGCGCCGCCCAGAGTCAGGTCGTGACGGGTGACGACGGCGCGCGGCACTGCAGCGATCGCGGATGCGGCCTGCGGCTGGGCACTAACGGCCTGAGGCGGGACGAGTAGGGCGGCGGCCAGGCCGACGGCCGTCAGGAAGGATTTTCGGGTCATTGAGCGGTTTCCGAAATCGGAGCGCCGAAGCGGCCGCGCACGGCATACCAGAGCGCGCCGATCAGGCCCCAGACGAGCAGGGCGACATAGGGCTTCCAATCCGTGGTCAGCCCCAGGAGAACGACGACCAGAGAGGCGACGGCGCCCAACCAGCCCCAGACGGCTACGAAGGCGCGGCTGGGACGGAACACGGCCTGGGCGTGAATCTCCGGGTGTTTTCGGGCGATACGGACCGCCGCCAGGCAGGTCGCGCCGTATTTCAGCAGGGTCGGCACGTTCACCGCCAGGAAGAGGGCGGTCAGGTTCATCGGCGCCAGCAGGCCCAGACAGCAGAAGCCGAAGGCCACGGCCAGGGCGATGTGAGGCGTCTGGAAACGCGGGTGAATGCGCGCCAGGGGCGAGGGCAGGGCGCCGGCCCGCGCCATGGCGTAGAGGTAGCGGCTGAACACCATGGCCAAAGCGTTCAGCGACTTGCCGATGGCGAGGACGGCGGCGACGACGATCAGCGGGCCCGCGACGTCGTGCCCCATGAAGACGGCGGCGGCGTCCAGCACCGGTGTTTCGCTGGCGGCCAGCTTCTCGGGGCCCAGCACGCCGATGGCGACGCCCGCGACCATCAGATACAGAGCCATGGCCGACAGGATGGAGGCTGCGACTCCGATGGGAATGGCGCGGCGGCTGTTCCTGACCTCGTCGCCGACTTCCGTCGCCGCCTCGATGCCGAAGAAGAGGCCGATCAGCAGGGGCGTCGCCGCCAGGACCCCGCCCCAGCCCTCGCTGATGAAAGGCGTGAAGGCGGCGGGCTTGATCGAGGGCGCGCCCCACAGGGCGAAAACGACGAACAGGAGGATCAGGGCGCCCATCAGCAGGGTCTGCACCCGTGCGGCTAGGGCGACGCCGACCAGATTCAGCCCGAAGACCAGGGCGAAGACCGCCAGCATGGTCGGTTTGGTCGGCACGGGCACGATCATCGACACATAGCGGGTCAGCACCAGGGCCAGGATCAGCATGGCGCCGACGCTGCCGACGATGCGCAGCCAGGCGATCATGAAGCCGGTCGCCGGCGACAGGAAACGCCGGGGCCATTCGTATGAGGCGCCGGCGGTCGGCAGGGCGGAGCCCATGAAGGCGTAGGTGACGGCGATGATGAACATCGGCACGGCGGCCACGACGACGGCCAGCAGCATGGCCGGTCCCGCAAGCGCCGTCGCGGGAGCGATGACCGAGAAGATGGACACGCCCACCGCCAGCCCCATGCCCAGGGCGACGACGGAAAGCAGGCCTACGCCCTGACGAAGGCGGGGAGCGTCAGCCATGACGGGCGGTCCTTTCGAGGGAGAGCAGCCAGGCGGCCGCGGCTAGGTCCTGAACCGCGTGGCCCAGGGATTTGTACAGGGTGATGTCGGCGGGGCTGACGCGGCCGTTCCGGCGGCCCGCGAACACCTCGCCGATTTCGGCCGCGACATGGTCGTCGGTCACGCGTCCAGCCTGGCGCGCGCGCAGGAACTCCCCGCCGTGGGCCAGGACATGCTCGCGATGATCGCTGATGAAGCGGCTGGCGGCGACCAGGTCGATATCGGCCTCTGCGGCGTGCGGGCCGCTGGAGCCGACCAGATTCACATGGGCGCCGGGCGTCACCCAGTCCCGGTGCAGGATCGGGTCGCGTGATGCGGTGACCGTGCAGATGATGTCGGCGGCCTGGACGGCGGCCTCGACCGTCGCACAGGCGCGGACGGGGCAGTCGTACTTTTTCCGCATCGCTTCGGCGAAGCGGCGCGCGCCTTCGGCGTCCCGGCCCCAGATTCGGATCTCGCTCAGGGGCCGCACCAGGGCGATGGCCTCCAGATGGGCCTGCGCCTGGGCGCCGGTTCCGATCACGGCCAGGATCGAGGCGTCAGGCCGAGCCAGGGCGTCCGTGGCGGCGGCGCTGGCGGCGGCGGTGCGGATGCGGGTGATCTCTTCAGCGTCGCCGATGAAGGCCGGGGCGCCGCTTTCAGGATCGAACAGGACGACCAGCCCCTGATGCCGTCGACGGCCGGGCCGGTCCGTATCCTGGTAGACGCTGACCAGCTTGGCGCCGAACCCGTCGGCCGAGGCGGCGGGCATCAGGGCGAAGGTGCGTCCTTCGCCGACCGACAGGAAACTGCGCAGATGCTGTTCGACCCGACCGGACGACAGGGCGGTCATGGCTTCGCGCATCAGCGGAATGCAGTCGGCGATCGTCAGGCGCGCCCGCACCGCCTCCGCGTCCATGACGATCAGGCCCTCGCTCACGCCAGGGCTTCCAGCAGACGATCGATATCGGCCGGGGTGTTGAACACGGACGCCGATACGCGCAGCCGGTGGGCGCCGAGCGTGACCTGAACCCCGGCGCGCTTCAGCCGCTCGCCGAAGGTCTGGCGCGCGTTCTTATAGGCGAAGGCGATCAGGGGGCCGGTGCTGTCTTCTGGCGTCATCGGTTCGAAGCCCAGGCGGGGCAGTTCGCGCCGCGCACGCTCGATGATCGGCTGGCGCCAGGCCTGAATGGCTTCGACGCCCAGACCCTGGATATAGTCCAGCGACCAGTCCAGGTGGGCCACGCCGGTGTTGCTGAAGGTGCCCATGGCGAACAGGCCCGTGGCGTCGTCTCGGGCGCGAGTGACGAAGGGCCGATCACCCGGCGGGTCGTAGGGATAGGCGTGGCTGGCGAAGGCGGCGACCTGCTGATAGCCGGCCTGCGGGCGCTTCAAATACGGGATCAGATCGGCGCGGGCGTAGATGAAGCCCAGTCCCATGTCGCTCATCAGCCATTTGTAGCTGCTGGTCGCCAGCAGATCGACGCCGGTCGCCCTGACGTCGATCGGCGTCGAGCCGACCGCGTGAACCGCGTCGACATAGACCCGCGCGCCGTGGGCGTGAGCCAGGTCGCAGACCGCCTTCAGGTCGTGCTGGAAGCCGTTGACGGTAGAGATGGCCGAGACCGCGACCAGACGCGTGCGGTCGTTCAACGCCGCCTCCATGTCGGACATCAGGATGCGGCCGTCGCGGATCGGCAGGATGACCACCTCCATCCCCGCCCGCTCCAGTTCATTGTAGAGATGAAAGGAGCCGAAGAAATGCAGGGCGTCGGTGACGATGCGCCCGCCCGCCTCGGGCAGACCCAGGGCGGTCACCGCCATCTGTTCGCCGGCGGAGGTGCTCTGGACATAGGCGACTTCGCCCGGCGTGGCGTTGATCAGGGCGGCGAAGCGCGCCAGCACCGACTGGCGCAAGGGGCCGAACTCATAGCTTTCGGGGCGGCCGTTCATGGCGCGGGAGTCGAGGTATCGCTTCACGGCCTCTCGGGCGCCGACGCTGAAGGGGTGGACCGATCCGGCGTCGAGATAGGTTCCCTGGATGTCGGGGAACTGCGCGCCGCCAAGGCTGGAGACGGACGAAGGCAGGATGGAGGCGGGCGCCGCCGTCGCTCCGCCGGTCACGGCGGTGGCGGCGGGCAGGGCGGCCGAGGCGGCCAGGCAGGTTCGACGGGTCAGGCCTTCCGAGGTGCGGCTCATGCTTGTCCTCCTCGACACGAGATCACAGGGCGCAATGGTCGGCGGCGACGTCCTCGACCCGTTCCCAGCGCCAGCCGCTGACAGGCTCGCCGCGCGGCAGATAGCGAACGCCATAGGTTTGGCCATCGCGACGTATGGTCATTTCCATCATGCGGCCCTCGTCCTTCTGCAACTCGGGGATGGGCGTCAGGGTCAGAATTTCATCGCCGTTCGCCAGGCCGGCGCGGGCGGCGGCCGAGTCGGCGCGCAGGTCGGCGACGACGCCGAGACGCATCTCGTCGAAACCCAGATCATAGGGGCGGGCCTGGACCGCGACGGCGCGGAAGCAGGGGCCGAGCGAGTCGGGCAGGGGAGTGATCAACTCGCCCTCGGTCATGGCGTCGAACTCTTGCCCGGCCGCCTCGCCCAGTTCAGCGACCAGCAGGGCGCGCCACTCTGTCAGGCCGGCGGGCTCTCCGCGACGCTGGCGGGCCAGCAACTCCAGCACCAGGTCGTCGAGCGAGCGCTGTCCCCCCGATGCCGCCCGAACCTGGGCGTTGACGTTGGTCAGATACATGAAGCCCCGGCCATAGGGCACGCGCTGGGCCCGGGCGTCGCTCCAGAATATCTTGCCAGCCTCGGCGTTGGAGAGGCCCAAGTGCGGGTTGGCGTAGTAGCCGTCGGCGCGGCGATTGACGATGTCCAGCAAGTCGTCTGCGCTCAGCAAGCCCGCCCGGTAGGCCAGGGTCGAGGAATAGTATTCGGCCGCGCCTTCCGTGTACCAGGCGGTCAGAGGGTGGGCGCTGTCGGTCAGACGCGGCCAGTTGTGGGCCATCTCGTGCGCCAGCAGCATCTGCAGCCCGCCGCCCGTGGTCTGCCCGTTCGCGCCGTAGCCGAACATGAAGGACTTGGCCAAGGCCGTGCCGCCGCCGGCCGGATAGGGGTTTTCCCGGACGAAGACACGATAGGGCGCATGCTCGTCGCCGAAGAACCGGGCCATATAGGTGTAGAGCGCGCGGGTTTCTCCGGCCAGTTCCTCGATGTCGAACGGCGGCTGGGCCAGCCAGTAGAGGGCGAAATCCTCGGCCCCCGCCTCGGGCTCGCTGGAAACGGCTCCAACCGCGTAGAAGGAGAAGGAGAGGGTGCTGGCCGGGGCGGTGATGGTCCGTTCGCCCTCGCCCAGGCTCCAGACCCCGCGCGCGCCGTCCGGCAGCGCCGACAGATCCCAGTTCAAAGTGATGCGATAGGGCTCGTCGCTGACCGGCAGGGCGAAGAAATAGACGCCGGCTCCCATCAGCCCGCCCGGTTGGGCGCGCAGATCGAACAGGGGACCGTTGCGGGTTTCCGCCGATACAGCGCGCGGCGCGGCGCCGTAGGAGACGACGAGATCGCCCGCCGCGGCGCGCTGCGGCAAGTAGCGGCGATAGACGCCTTCCGGCGTGGCGGGATCATCCACGGCCCGGAGCGGAAGGTCGCCTTGGCTGTCACGAACATGAATGTCCTCGGCGGCGTAGGCGGCCGTGGGCGTGGAGACCAGAGTCACCGGCATTCTGAGCAGGGCCTCGCCGTCCGCGATCGACGGCGACGGCAGGCGCATCTCGACGTTCAGTCGAGCTATTCCGCCCTGACCGTCCGGTAGGGGCTTGAGGGTCACCGCCAAGGTTTGGGGCTCGGCCGCCCAGGCGGCGGAGGCGGACATCAGCAGAAAGCCGACCGCCAAGACGCGTCGCAACATGAGTCATCCCCCTCGACGATGTTTCCCATCGTCAGATTAATCGCCGTCATGCGCTAGTTTCATGCAAACACGAAGCGTCGCCCTCCGGTCGAGCATGGGTCATGCGTTATGGGGGTGAAGCGTGCATAAATTTCACGCTCGCGTCAGATCGGCACCGCTGTCGTGTATTTCACCTGGCTAAGGGCGAAGTGGGAGGCGGCGTTGGACACGTTCGGATGGTTCAGCAGATCGCGCATCAGGAACCGCTCATAACCCGCCACGTCCTCGGCCACGATCCGCAGCAGATAGTCCCATTCCCCCGACATGGAGTGAGCCTCCATCACCTCTGGCTTGGTCTGCAGGAAGCTCTCGAAGGCCTGACGATCATCGGGCGCGTGGGAGCGCATCCGTAACTGGCACATCACATTGACGCCTCGACCGACGCGGGCCGCGTCCACCAGGCGGACGGTGCTCCGCAGAACGCCCGCCTCTTCCAGGGCCCGGATTCGTCGCCAGCAGGACGCCGGCGAAGACCCCGCCTTTTCCGCCAAGGCCGCGTGGCTGAGGCTGGCGTCATCCTGGAGCAGTCGAAGGAGCCGACGATCGACCTCGTCGAGAGACGCCTGTTTCATTTTTGCTCAAAATTAGAACCATAACTTTCGTCTCAGTCCATCCCACGAGGGGTTTTGAAAGGCAATCGCGTCTTCTTCGCGCCATTCTGAGCAGCAGAAGTGGAAACGGCGGCGGCCGGCTCCCGTTTCTTCCCTGATCCTTTCTTGTGCGCCGCCGAGGCGCGTGACCCGCGGAGCCAGACCCATGACCATCACGCCTGAAAATCCCATCGGCCTCGACGGTTTCGAGTTCGTCGAGTTCACCAGCCCTGATCCGTCGGCGATGAAGGCTCTGATCGAGCAACTGGGCTTCGTCGCCACGCACCGCCATCCGACGAAGGACATCGTGCGCTACAAGCAGGGCCGCACCAATCTGCTGGTCAACGGCGAGTCGACCGGCCAGGCCGCTGATTTCCGCGCGGCCCACGGCCCCTCCGCCAGCGGCATGGCCTTCCGGGTCGCCGACGCCGCCCAGGCCTATGAACTGGCCCTGTCGCGCGGGGCTAAGGCGGCTGAGGCCGCGACGGGCGCCCTGGGCGCGGACGCCAAGGTGCTGCAGGGCATCGGCGGTTCCTACCTCTATCTGATCGACCGGTTCGGGACGAAGGGCTCCCTCTATGACGCCTGGACCGAGATTGAGGGCTGGCGCGAAGCCGAGGCGGCGAACAGCGTCGGTCTGGACCTGCTTGACCACCTGACCCACAATGTGCGGCGCGGCGAGATGCGCACCTGGTCCAGCTTCTACAACCAGATCTTCGGCTTTGAGGAGCAGAAGTATTTCGACATCAAGGGGCAGGCGACGGGCCTCTTCTCCCAGGCCATGATCGCCCCGGACAAGGCGATCCGCATCCCCCTGAACGAGAGTCAGGACGACAAGTCCCAGATCGAGGAGTTCATCCGCCAGTACAACGGCGAGGGCATCCAGCACCTGGCGATGACGACCGACAACATCTACGAGACGGTCGAGAAGCTGCGCGCCCGAGGAGTCCAACTGCAGGACACCATCGAGACCTATTACGAACTGGTCGACAAGCGTGTGCCGGGGCACGGCGAGGACCTGGAACGGCTCAAGAAGAACCGCATCCTGATCGATGGAAGCGTTGGCGAAGAAGGCCTGCTGCTGCAGATTTTCACCGAGAATCTGTTCGGTCCGATCTTCTTCGAGATCATCCAGCGCAAGGGCAATGAGGGCTTCGGCAATGGCAATTTCCAGGCCCTGTTCGAGTCCATCGAACTGGACCAGATCCGTCGCGGCGTCATCAAGGTAGAGGCCTGAACATGGCCGCTGACGCGCCCGCCTATCAGAGCGGTTTCGCCAACCACTTCGCGACGGAGGCGGTGGACGGCGCCCTGCCGGTGGGTCGCAACTCGCCGCAGCGCCCCGCGCTGGGCCTTTATGCCGAACAGCTGTCGGGCACGGCCTTCACCGCCCCGCGCGACCATAATCTGCGCAGCTGGCTCTATCGCCTGCGGCCGTCGGCCCAGCACGGGCCCTATCAGCCGTTCGCGCAGGGCCGGGTGCGCTCCGGTCCCTTCACCGAGACGCCGCCCAATCCCAACCGGATGCGCTGGGACCCGCTGCCCATGCCGGACCAGCCGACCGACTGGGTCGAGGGGCTGACCACCTATGGCGGCAACG
>PJUB01000325.1_pt1 | contig 23604 bp, 22 predicted proteins | sample 1512141 | NCBI WGS metagenome assembly PJUB01 (sample SAMN08177677, study PRJNA422409) | Soil metagenome, whole genome shotgun sequencing project. | isolation source: Soil enriched on filter paper: alkali lignin treatment | place: USA: Madison | collected 2015-01-15 | reverse complement strand
GCGCAGCTTGCGCTCGACCGTGAAGCACTCCGGCGCCTTGATGTCTTCGAGGTTGATGCCGCCGAAGGTGGCTTCCAGCCCGGCAATGATCTCGACCAGCTTGTCCGGGTCGGTTTCGTTGATCTCGATGTCGAACACGTCCAGGCCGGCGAACTTCTTGAACAGCACCGCCTTGCCTTCCATCACCGGCTTGGAAGCCAGCGCGCCGATGTTGCCCAGGCCCAGCACCGCGGTGCCGTTGGTGATCACGCCCACCAGGTTGCCGCGGGCCGTGTAGCGGAACACGTTGGCCGGATCCGCCACGATTTCCTCACAGGCCGCCGCTACGCCGGGCGAATACGCCAAGGCCAGGTCGCGCTGGTTGGTGAGCTGCTTGGTCGGCGTGACCGAGATTTTGCCGGGGCGGCCGTGCTCGTGATATTCAAGGGCGGCTTTGCGAAGGTTGGCATCCATAGGGGCGGCTACTGGCTAGAGTGAGGAACACGAAAGGGGGCAATTCTATTCCGATGACGGACGGCGCGAAACGTTCCCTGCGTGCCGTTCGGCGTGCGCTTGCCCCTTTGCCGCAAGCGCTGCCCATCTTACCCTTGGCTTACAAATTGTCGCTATTCACTGAGTCCTGGAATTCGGGAAAACGCCCATAAGGATCGAACAGCGCCTTGATGCGCCGCTGTGACACCGTCTGCGACGACGCGCCCGAGTCGACCGGCAGCGCGTCCGTCACCAAGGCCGGCCGGGCCTCCAGCGTCACGCCCTGCACCCAGGCCAGCGTACCGCCATGCCCCAGCACCAGATGCGCCAGGTTGACGGTGGCCGGCGCCTCGGGCGCCAGCGCGTCCAGGCGATAGCGGGCCGGCCAGCGCAGCCCCGGCCGGTAGTCGGTGGCGAATGCCCCGCCCGACAGCTGGAACAAGGACGGCACCAATCGCTGCACGGTCGCCGACCGCAGCGGCTGCACGTCGGCGGCGCCGAACGGCCCAAAGGTTTCCTCCACGCCGTCCGCCAGCACCAGGTCCACCGCCAGCACGCCCGACGCCGCGCATTGTCCCGTCGGCCACAATGCCGGGGCCGCCAGCCACTGCGCCAACGTCATCGCGCCCGGCAGCCCGTCGAACTGCGTCAGCCCGGCCTGCGCCAGCGCGGCCAGCGGCACGCCCGGCTGGGCCCGCCAACGCGGGGTTGGCCCGGTCAGCCGCGCCAACCCCGCCAGGCGGCTGGGGTCCAGCCACAGCAACGGCCCATAAGCGGGTTCGAACGGCCCCTGCGCGTCGTCCAGCGCCATCACCACGCCGTATTCCGCGCACAGCGTGCGGGCATGGGCCACGTCGGCCTCGCGCACCGGCGTCAACAAGGCGCGCGGCCCCTCGCTGCCCGCCTCGCCCAGGTCCTTTACCGCCCCCTGGCATGACAATCCCAGGCGCTGCAGGAAGGTAGCCCAAGGGGTCAGGACGGGCCGCCGGCCCATCAGGAAAGCGCGCCGGGATGGCTGCATGAATACAATTCCTTTTTCCGCTTCAAAACGCCTTCGAGAATCCGATGCCCCGCCTTGCCGCCCGTACCCACGATTTCCTGACCTTCCAGGTCGTCGAGCTGTTCAAGCAGGCGCAAGCCCTGCAGGCGGCCGGCAAGGACATCATCAGCCTCGGTATCGGCGAACCGGACTTTACCGCGCCGCCCCAGGTCGTGGAAGCACTGCAGCGCGCCGCCCAGGCGGGCCAGAGCGGCTACAGCCCCCCCGCCGGCATCATGCCGCTGCGCGAGGCCATTGCCCAGTTCTACCACGACCAGTTCGGCGCCACGATCAACCCCCGGCGCGTCATCGTCACCGCCGGCGCATCCGGCGCCCTGACCCTGGCCTGCGCCGCGCTGGTCAACGCGGGCGGCGAAGTCCTCATGCCCGACCCGTCCTACCCCGCCAACAGCAATTTCGTGCTGGCCGCGGGCGGCGTGCCGCGCTTGATCCCCAGCTCGGCTGACAAGCGCTTCCAGCTGTCCGCCCAGGACGTCGCCCAGCACTGGACCGACGCCACCCAGGGCGTCATGGTCGCCTCGCCCAGCAACCCCACCGGCACCTCCATCGACCCGCGCGAACTGGCCGACCTGCTGGCCCAGGTCCGCGCCCGCAACGGCTTCGCCATCGTCGATGAAATCTACCTGGGCCTGTCCTACGAGGGCCAGCCGCGGTCGGCCCTGACGCTGGACGACGACATCATCGTCATCAACAGCTTCTCGAAGTACTTCCACATGACCGGCTGGCGCCTGGGCTGGATGATCGTGCCCGAAGACATGGTCGCGCCCGTCGAAAAAATCGCCGCCAGCCTCGCCATCTGCGCCCCCACCCTGGCCCAGCACGCCGCCCTGGCCTGCTTCACCCCCGACGCCCTGCGCACCTTCGAACACCGCCGCGAAGCCTTCAAGCAACGCCGCGACTACCTGCTGCCCGAATTCGAGCGCCTGGGCCTCAAAGTCCCCGTCAAACCCGACGGCGCCTTCTACATCTACGCCGACATCACCGACTTCGGCACCGACAGTGCCACCTTCTCCCAACGCCTCCTGCTGGAAGCCGGCATCGCCGCCGTACCCGGCCTGGACTTCGGCCCCACCCACGGCCACCACACGATGCGCTTCTCCTACGCCACCGGCCTGGACCGCCTGGAAGAAGCCGTCGCACGCATGACCAAGCTACTGGCCCGCTAAAACAAAAAAGGCGGCCAACAGGCCGCCTCCACAAGCTCACACGACAAAACAAGCACCCAAGCAAAAAACCAGCCCCACCAATCCGTCACAGAAGCCGGAAAACAGAGAAGCAATCGCCCCTCGACCCGCACTCAAACCGGACAACAATCCCCACCAGCGCGCAGCGCCCCCGCCCCGACGCAAGACACCGCGTAAGCCAAAACCGGCTGCCCGCGCAGCCGGTTTCTGGCGGGCAACGCAAACCTCGCCCCCCCACCCCAGCCTAGCGGCATCACAATTCTCGAAACCGGTAGCTCGGCACGGGTGGCGCCCATGCGAAGCGCGCCGTCGATGCGCCCGAGGGAATTCGAAGGGAGCCGCAGGCGGACGAGAATGACGAAGGGGGGGGGCCGCCTAGGCAGTCCGGCGCCCGCGCGCCGGACCGCAATCGTTGGCGCGCTTCGCATGGGCGCCACCCGTGCCGAGCGGCCTACGAAGCAACAACGCAACAAAAAAACTCAATCAATCCCGAGCCAAAGCAATCCCGGAAGCCAACGCCAACCGCCGCCGCTCCGCCTGCACCTTAGCCCCATAGCCGTTGTCATCCGGCCCCGTCGACCCGACATAGCATGCCAACCCGCCATCCACCGACCCACGCCGGTTGATGCAGTCGCGCAGAATCGTCGCGCCCACGGCAATATTGGCCCCAGGATCCAGCGGATTCTTGCCCACTGCATCGAACTTGTCCTGGTGCACGCTGGTCATCACCTGCATCAGCCCCTGCGCGCCCACGTGGCTTTCAGCCAGCGGGTTGTAGCGGGACTCGATCGCGATCACGGCCAGCAACAGCAGCGGATCCAGCTGCTTCTCGCGGCCGACCTTGTAGACGGTATTCAGAAGCGGACCCGTCGCGTCATACGCGACCTTGTACTTGCGCGAAATATAGTTGCGCAGCGCTTCCGCCTGCGGCCCGGTCGCAACCATGGCAGGCTTTTTCGGCGCGGCAGGCGCCGTGCGGGCAGGCCCCAGCATGCCGGTGGCATTGCTGGAAGGCGCGGTAGGAACGGCCATGGCAATCGCCGACGAGGAATCGCCGAACTCGGACCCGGTGTCGGATTCGACGCCGGTCTGCATGGATGAAGGCGCTAGGGCGGTCAACAAGGCTTTGTGCACTTGCAATGCCTGGTCGCGCAAACCAGGCAGGGCGAATCCCATGCTTACCGTTACGATCACTGCAATGCCCAGGTAGACGGAGCAGATGCGCAGGGACTCGGCAAGATATTGGTGCACTCCTTGGGCCATGTTCCTGAACAGGCTGGCCACTGACGCATCGGGCATAAAACCTCCTGCGTTAAAAAAGAGGGAGTCAATGTTAACCTCTCTTTCTCCCCAAAATGTAACCAAATCGCCGGGATCTGTAGTGAAATACCGCGACCTTAGAGACTTCCTCGCTCAACTCGAACGCATGGGCGAGCTCAAACGCATCGCCGCGCCCGTCTCGACGCGCCTGGAAATGACCGAAATTTCCGACCGCGTGTTGCGCGCCGAGGGCCCCGCCCTGATGTTCGAAAAAGCCGTGCACGACGGCAAGCCCGCCGAGATGCCGGTGCTTGCCAACCTGTTCGGCACGCCTTCCCGCGTGGCCCGCGGCATGGGCGCCGACGACGTCAGCGCCCTGCGCGACATCGGCGAACTGCTGGCGTCCCTGCGCGAGCCCGAGGCCCCCAAGGGCCTGCGCGATGCGCTGGCCAAGGTCTCGATGCTGAAATCGGCCTTGTGGGACATGAGCCCCAAGAACGTCAAGAGCCCCGCCTGCCAGGAAATCGTCTGGGAAGGCAAGGACGTGGACCTGAACCGCCTGCCCATCCAGACCTGCTGGCCCGGCGACGTGGCGCCGCTGCTGACGTGGGGCCTGGTCATCACCCGCGGCCCCAACGCCAAGCGCCAGAACCTGGGCATCTACCGCCAACAACTGCTGGGCCCCAACAAGCTGATCATGCGCTGGCTGTCGCACCGCGGCGGCGCGCTCGACTTTCGCGACCACGCGCTGGCGCACCCCGGCACGCCCTTCCCCATCGCCGTGGCGCTGGGCGCCGACCCCGCCACCACCCTGGGCGCCGTCACCCCGGTGCCGGACAGCCTGTCCGAATACCAGTTCGCCGGCCTGCTGCGCGGGTCGCGCACGGAAGTCGCCCAGGCGCTGGGCAGCAACCTGTCGGTGCCGGCCTGGGCCGAAATCGTGCTCGAAGGCCACCTGCTGCCGTCGTCCGACCCGCGCGCAATCGCCCCCACCGTGCCCGACGGCGTCAACCCGCCACCCGACACCGGCTACGAAATGGCGCTGGAAGGTCCCTATGGCGACCACACCGGCTACTACAACGAACAGGACTGGTTCCCGGTGTTCACGGTCGAGCGCATCACCATGCGCCGCAACCCGATCTACCACTCCACCTATACCGGCAAGCCGCCCGACGAACCCGCCGTGCTGGGCGTGGCGCTCAACGAAGTATTCGTGCCGCTGCTGCGCCGCCAACTGCCCGAGATCGTCGACTTCTACCTGCCGCCCGAAGGCTGCAGCTATCGCCTGGCCGTGGTGTCGATCCGCAAGCAGTACGCTGGCCACGCCAAGCGCGTGATGTTCGGCCTGTGGAGCATCCTGCGCCAGTTCATGTACACCAAGTTCATCGTGGTGGTCGACGAAGACATCAACCCGCGCGACTGGAAAGAAGTGGTGTGGGCGATGACCACCCGCATGGACCCGGTGCGCGACACGCTGCTGGTGGAAAACACCCCCATCGACTACCTGGACTTCGCCTCGCCGGTCTCGGGCCTGGGCGGCAAGATGGGCCTGGACGCCACCAACAAATGGCCAGGCGAAACCCAGCGCGAATGGGGCACCCCCATCGCCATGGACGCCGCCGTCAAGAAACGCGTGGACGATATGTGGGGCCAACTGGGGCTGTAAGCCCGACGAGGCCGGGCATCAGCCCGGCAGCAGGGTATCTGTCCGGCGCGGCCGTTTCGCCCTGGGGCGGTCGACGCCCGGCGTGACCGTCGGCGCCGCCGGCTGATACGGAATCACATCGTCGCGCCGCAGCGCGGCGCAGCCGGCGCCGCGCGCCTGGCCCGGCAACGGGCCGGCCCGCTGGCACAGCAGCAACACGCCACCCAACGCGAAACGCTGATAGGCGCGCACCGCCTGCCCGCCCCACACCGGCGTCAGCGTCAGACCCGCCGCGCTGACCGCCGCGGCCGCTTCCGGCTTGACCAACAGGTAGTGTTGCGGCGCCGTCCGATACACGCCCAGCGGCTTGAGCGCCCATTGCGCCAGGCTGCCATAGTTGCCCGCGAGCAGCAGCACTGTCGCGAACACCACCGCAGTCCACGCCTTCATCTTGCCGCTCTTGCCGGCATGGGCCGGCGAGGCAAGCAAGGCCAGCACGGGCAGGAAACTCAGTCCGAACGTCAGGGCCAGCACGAACAACAAGGCAAAGCCGGATCCGGCCTCGCCCGCCAGCGGCTTGACCAGCGCCAGCAGGGTCAGAAACGGCACCAGGCTCATCACCATCATCGCCCCCGCCAGGCCCAGCGTCGCGGCAAGCACCCGCCAGAAGCCCGTGTCGTCATCGCGCCACTCCCGCGTCAAGCGCTTGCGCGTCCACACCGCGGCCAGCGCCAACGCCGCCAGGGCAAGCGCACTGCCCGCCGCCATGCAGGCCGCCACGCCGGCCCCGGACGCCCAACGCTCGGCGGTATCGGCCAGGTAGCGCGCTCCCGCCAATGTCGCCAGCCAGCACCCCGTGGTCAACCACGCAAGCCGGGCCGATATCGTGAAGCTCGCTCCGCGGGCCACGCGAGCAACCAGGTGCGCCCGCATGCCGCCGAAGAACATCAACGCCGGTGAAACAATCAGCACGGTGGTCGCCAGGCAACCCAGCAAGCCGGCGGCCAGCAGCACGCCCAGCCCGCTCCAGGACACCACCGCATCCAGGAACAGGCTTTCCCAGCCCGCACCATGGAGATGCAGCCAGACGCCCCCGGCGGGCAACACCAGCCACAGCGGCAACAGCTTCCACATGACGTCCAGCGCCTCGCGGAACCGTCCGAGATGGCGGACCAGGGGCCGCCAGCTGCCGCTTTCATCGCCAACGGGAGTCGGGCGCAACGGCCGGCGCCTGGGACGAACGGGGGGCTGCAAGCGAGGAGCTCGGGACATGTCCTGACCTATTTGAGAATTGGACGCATTTTATTTCAAATTCGGGGACAGAAAGATTCCGCGGGCCAAAAGAAACCCCGCCGGCCAGGGCGGGGTTCGAGGATGCGGGCGCAACCCATTCAGTGATTGTCGCCATCCTGGCGGGAATCCTGCCAGAGCTTGAACAACTGCCAGCCCACCAGCGCGCCGCCGGCCAGCTTGAGCAGCTTGGACTTCCTGCCGCCGCGCATGAACATGGCCGATACCGATGAGCTGATCAGCGGATAGCGCCGGGCCAGGCCAATGGCCTGCATGGCCCAGCGCGACGCGCCCCCGGACGCCAGGCCCGGCAGCAGGCTCTTGAACAGTGCAGAAGGTTCAAGCTTGCGGCCGGCCGAGACGATGTCCTGGGCCAGCGACTCGCGCTCGATCGCGGCGCGGGCCCGCAGCAGCTCGATGCGCACCGCGCGGTCGACAGCGGGAGACCTTTTCGTCATGGTTCAGCCCTCCTCGCGCCGACGCGCCCGGTCATCGTCGTCCTGGGCGTCGCGCACGCGTTCGAGCAGTTCCGCGTCGCGGCCCAGCTCTTCCAGCGTGGCTGCGAACGGCGGCGGGCCATACAGCAACCCATGGCGCACCACCAGCAGCAGCACGACGCCAACCAGCAGATAAAACGCCGCCAACAGGCCCAAGGCCAGATAGCGGTCTTCGGTGGGCCAGAACGCCACCGCGATGGTGATGGTGAACACCAGCACCGCCAGCGTCAGGAACAGCAACGCGGCAAATGCCAGGCCCAACACTTTGAGCAGGCGCGCTTTTTCGCCGGACGCTTCCAGCGCCAGCAATTCCAGGCGCGTACGCATCAGCCCGACCAGGCTGGACGCCACGCCAAACACAGATTTGCGTAGACCCATGGCTGAAAGGACACCGGGCGGGCGACGCGGCAAAAACGCCTGCGCCGCCCGCCCGGGACGTCCCTGCCTTATCAGCGGCGGCTGATCAGCAAGCCGAGCAGCAGGCCGGTCACGCCTGCGATGCCGATGGCTTGCCAGGGATTGTCATGCACGTAGTCGTCGGTGGCGCGGGCGGCCTTGCGGCCGCGCTCGAGCACCGCGTCCTGGGCTTCGTAGAGGGCTTCGCGGGTGCGCTTGAGCGAGGTCATGGCGCGTTCGCGCAGTTCGGTGGCTTTGTCGCCCGTGCTGCTGGCGGCTTCGCGCAGCAGGCTTTCAGCGTCGTTCAGGCTGGTCTTGACACTGTCGATGAGTTTTTCTTTTGCGACTTCTTCGGATTTTCTCGTGGCCATGTTTGAGCTCCTGTTGTGTGTCTATGACGAAACCATCATACCAGCCGCCCCGCGAGGAGCATGGCCGGCTTGCTACCGTGTGCTACTTGATTTGCGTAATCTCAACGGCGGACTTGACGCCGCCCTGGTCGATGTCCTGTTTCATGACCAGGTTGACCGCCGGGCAATACCAATCGGTGACGGTGGTGTTCATGCCCGGGATAGGAATGGTCAGGCCCTGGAAGGTGGCCATCGTGGGCTCGGAATTGCGCGAGTACGAAATGGGATGGCAGGACTGCTGGCCCAGCGCGGTGCTGATGGCGGTGGCACGCCCCACGCTCTTCTCGCCGATGCGCACCGTGGTGCTGGGCTGGCCGCCCACCGGCGCTTCCTTGCCGATTTTCAGACGAAACGACGAACCGGGCAGCTTCTGGCCGGGGTTCAGTTTGCCGTCATACGCGAACAGGCCCAGCATGCGCAGGTCGAACTGCCCTTCGGAGGGCTTGGGCGCTTCGCCGGCGGTGGCGTACTTGAGGAAAGTGGCCTGCCCGCCTTTGACCGTCATGAGGTAGTCGAGGTTGGACTTGCCCGGCGGCAGGCCCGCGTAGCTGAAACGGGCGACTCCCTGCACGCGGGCGCGGCAGTTATCGCCATTGCTTTTTGTAACCTCGGTGAAGGCCAGGTCGGCGCCCAGCGCGATGTTGCCCGAGCCGGTGAGCTGGACCGCGCCGCCGTCATGCATGAACTTCGCGTCGCACACGCCCGCCTGCGCCGCGCCGGCCGTGCCCAGCCCGCCAACCATCACTATCAGGGATGCCAATTTTCGCAAAGCCACAAGCCACTCCAGAAATCAGAAAACGCCCCCCGCTTTGCGCGGATGGCTGGCTTGATACTACACCGGTTGGCAAAAGCGCCGCATGACCGAACGTGTCAGGCAGGTCACGCTTTTCCCAGCCGGTCAGGCGGCAACGCGCGACGCCTCGGCCACGGCCGGCCCCTGCGCCTGGGGCGCCGGCACGCTGGCCAGGGCCGCGGGCTGGGCCCGTTCCGGATTGCCGTGGCGGCGGTGCAGGAAATCCACCACCCCGGCACGGCACGCCAGGTAGACCGGGTCATTGGCCAGCCGCACCCGGTCACGCGGCCGCGGCAAGGGCACGGGCAGGATTTCCCCGATGGTCGCTGCCGGCCCGTTGGTCAGCATGACGATGCGGTCCGACAGCAGCACGGCCTCGTCCACGTCGTGCGTGACCATGATGGTGGTGGTGCGTGTCTTGGCCACGATCTTGAGCAGCTCGTCCTGCAGATGCGCGCGGGTCAGCGCATCCAGGGCGCCGAACGGCTCGTCCATCAGCAGCACGCCGGGCTCGATCGCCAGGGCGCGGGCGATGCCCACGCGTTGCTTCATGCCGCCGGATATCTCGCGCGGCAGCTTGTTCTGGGCGGGCAGCAGCCCCACCAGGTCGAGCGCCGCGCGGGTGCGGTCAGCCAGCTGGGCGCGTTTTTCGGTGGCGCCGAAGACCCGCTCCACCGCCAGGTGCACGTTCTGGAAGCACGTCAGCCAGGGCAACAGCGAATGGTTCTGGAACACTACCGCACGGTCCGGGCCCGGTCCGGTGATCTCGCGCTCGGCGCACAGCAGCACACCGCTGGTGGGGCGGGTCAGGCCGGCGATCAGGTTCAGCAGGGTGGACTTGCCGCAGCCCGAGTGGCCGATCAGCGTGATGAATTCGCCCTGCTCCACGGTCAGGTCGATATCGCGCAGGGCCACGAAGGCACCCTTGCGGGTGGTGAAGGTCTGGCCCACGCGTTCGATGCGTACGAATTTCTTCATGGCGCTATTCCTCGGTATAGGTGAAGCGGCGGGCCAGCGCGACCAGCAGCGTTTCCAGGATCAGGCCGACGATGCCGATCACGAAAATGGCGATGACGATGTGTTCGACCTTCAGGTTGTTCCATTCGTCCCACAGCCAGAAGCCGATGCCGGTGCCGCCCGTCAGCATCTCGGCGGCCACGATCACCAGCCACGCGGTGCCGATCGACAACCGCACGCCGGTCAGCATGTAGGGCAGCACCGCCGGCAGCAGCACCTTGGTGGTGACCTTCCATTCCGACAGGTTCAGCACCCGCGCCACATTCAGGTAGTCCTGCGGCACGCGCGACACGCCGACGGCGGTGTTGATGATCATGGGCCAGATCGAACAGATGAAAATCGCCCAGATGGCCGCCGGGTTCGCGGCCTTGAACAGCAACAGGCCCAGCGGCAGCCACGCCAGCGGCGACACGGGTCGCAGCAGGCTCACGATGGGCGAAAACATGGCCCGCACCGGCGCATAGCGGCCGATGGCGAAGCCCACGGGAATGCCGATCAGCGCGGCCAGCCCGAAGCCGATGCCCACCCGCTGCAAGGACGCCAGCAAGTTCCAGCCGATGCCCTTGTCGTTCGGGCCATTGTCGTAGAACGGGTCGGCAAACAAGGCGACCGCCGCCTGCCAGGTCACCCCCGGCGTGGGAATCTCGGGAATGCGCATGGCCACCACCTGCCACACCAGCACGAAAAGCGCGAAGCCGGCCACCGGGCCGACCACGGCGCGCAGCGCGGCTTCCAGGTAGTCGCGCCCGGCGTCTGCCCAGAGCCTGGCGCGGGCGCCTGCGCCTGCCGTCGGGGCGGCCCCGGCCATGGCGCTGCCGGCCATGGCCGCCCCCGCTGTGCCGCCCGCCAAGGCGCCCCCTTCCCTATTCGTCACGCTAGACATGGTGTTGCTCCTTATCGCAAACCGGCGCTCAGGCCTTGACCTTGAAACCGTCGGCGTAGGCCGCCGGATTGCTGCCGTCCCACACCACGCCGTCGATCAGCTTCGAACTGCGCGTCTCGCTGGCGGGCAGCGCAATGCCCGCGGCCTGGGCGGCCTGCTTGTAGATATCGATGCGGTTGACCTGGCGCGCCGTGGCCAGGTAGTCGGGATGGTCCTTGAGAAGGCCCCAGCGCTTGTGCTGGGTCAGGAACCACATGCCGTCGCTCAGGTACGGGAAGTTGGCCGCGCCATCGCCCGAGAAGCGCATCGCATGCTCGTCGTTCCACTGCTTGCCCAGGCCGTCTTCATACTGGCCCAGCATGCGGCCCACGATGGCGCTGGCGTCGGTGTTGACGTAGGACTTGGCGGCGATGGTCTCGGCGGTCTTCTGGCGGTTGGCGGGCGAGGCATCGATCCACTTGCCGGCTTCCAGGATGGCGGCGGTCACGGCGCGCGCCGTGTTGGGGTTGCGCGCCACGAAGTCGGCGCTGGTGCCCAGCACCTTTTCGGGGTGATCGGTCCAGATGGCCTGGGTGGTCACGGCCGTGAAGCCGATCTTGTCGAGGATGGCGCGGGCGCCCCACGGCTCGCCCACGCAGTAGCCATCCATATTGCCCACGCGCATGTTGGCCACCATCTGCGGCGGCGGCACGGTGATGACCTTGGCGTCCTTCATCGGGTCGATGCCGTACGCGGCCAGCCAGTAATACAGCCACATCGCATGCGTGCCGGTCGGAAACGTCTGGGCGAAGGTGTATTCGCGCTTGTCGGACGCCATGACCTTGGCCAGCGATTCGCCATCGCGCGCGCCGGCCTGCAGCAGCTTGTTCGACAGCGTGATGGCCTGGCCGTTCTGGTTCAGGTTCATCAGCACGGCCATGTCCTTCTTCGCCCCGCCCACGCCCATCTGCACGCCATAGATCAGGCCGTACAGCACGTGGGCCATGTCCAGTTCGCCATTGAGCAGCTTGTCGCGCACCGCCGCCCACGACGCTTCCTTGGACGGCGTGATGGTGACGCCATGCTTCTTGTCGATGCCCAGCACCGAGGCCATGACGACCGAGGCGCAATCGGTCAGCGGAATGAAGCCGATCTTGACCTCGGGCTTCTCGGGCGCATCGCTGCCCGCCGCCCAGGCGCCGGCCCGCACCAGGGGATCGACCAGCGACAAAAGGCTGGCGCCCGCCACCGCGCGCGCGGTGCCCGCCAGCCATTGGCGGCGGCCGCTGCTGGCGGGACCGGCCGAAGCGGAAGCGGCGTCGGACAGAAGGGGTTTCACAGGCGTCTTCGGTTGCGTCATACGGGGCTCCTGGCAAAAAAAAACGTCCCGCGCGCCCTGCGGGAACAACCCGTCGGCGCTGCGGAACGTCGTTGTTCCCTGCCGCGAATCGCGGCGCTTGGCGTGGGCGGGCCGCACGCGGCGCCCCCATGAACCCTTAAGCAATCGCTGTGCCAGCCTGATTGCGCCGCTGCCTGGCCCACCGCCAGCCCGCGCCGATACTGGTTTTGCGGGCGGCAGGCGGCAAATCCGCGGCCGCCACGCAACGGGCCCGGCCGCCTCCGATGATCCACTTTGGTGCAACACACCCTGCGGCGGCGCACCATCGACGTGCGGTTTTTCGCGCCGCGACCTGCCGTTGCCCGAGCCGAGCTCGCGCCCGGCGGCCGGCATGGAACTTGCATCACTAGCCAGGCAGGCGCGCCCGACGGGCCTGCCAAATAAGTTATGGATATATGGATTCAAGAAATCAGAAGTTGTGGGGATGAAACCCCATCCCTATGATCGACTGACCTTCTGCCGGGTGCGCCCGAGGCTGCGTGATGAAGCTTTTCCCGATTTTTGCCGATCTGAAAGACCGGCCCGTGCTGGTCGTGGGCGGCGGCGCCGTGGCCGAGCGCAAGACGCTCGCCTTGCTGCAAGCCCACGCCGACGTGGCCGTCGGCGCGCCGGACCTGACCCCCGCCCTGGCGGATCTGCTGGCCCAGGGCCGCATCCGCCACCTGCCCGGCCCGTTCGACCCGACGTGGCTCGACGGGGTGTGGCTGGTGGTTGCGGCCACCGACGACCGCAGCGTCAATGCCGCCGTGTCCGACGCCGCCCAGGCCCGCCGGATTTTCAGCAACGTGGTGGACGACCCCGAACTGTCGTCGTTCCAGGTCCCGTCCATCGTCGACCGCTCGCCGGTCATCGTCGCCATCTCGTCGTCCGGCGTGGCCCCGGTGCTGGCGCGGCGCCTGCGCGAACGCATCGAATCCCTGTTCGACCACACCCTGGGCCACCTGGCCGGGCTGGCCGAACGCTACCGCCAACGCATCCGCGCCGGCCACCCCGACCTGGGCGCGCGCCGCCGCTTCTATGACTGGCTGCTGGACGGCCCCGTAGCCGGCCTGCTGCGCCAGCAGCAGCCCGACGCGGCCGAGGCCGCCCTGGCGGCGGCGCTGGCCCAGCCGCTGGCGCCCGCCGAAGGCAGCGTGGTCCTGGTGGGCGCCGGCCCCGGCGACCCCGGCCTGTTGACACTGAAGGCGCTGCGCGCGCTGAACGAAGCCGACGTGATTCTGTACGACCGCCTGGTCAGCGATGACATCATGTCGCTGGCGCGCCGCGACGCCGAACGCGTTTCGGTGGGCAAGCTGCCCGGTGAAGACCACCACGCCACCCAGGCGCGCATTCACGCGCTGCTGGTCGAACACGCCCGCGCCGGCCGCAGGGTGGTGCGCCTGAAAGGCGGCGACGCGTTCATTTTCGGCCGGGGCGGCGAAGAACTGGAACACCTGCGCGCCCACGGCGTGCGCTACGAGGTCGTGCCCGGCATCACCGCCGCACTGGCCTGTGCGGCCTACGCCGGCATTCCGCTGACGCACCGCGAACATGCCCAGTCGGTTCGACTGGTGACGGCGCACTGCCGCGAAGACGAAGACAACCTGGATTGGCCGGCACTGGCCCGCGAAAAACAGACCCTGGCCTTCTATATGGGAGTGGGTCAGCTCGAATTGCTGACGCAGCGCCTGATACGCCACGGCCGTGCGCCGCAGACGCCGTTCGCACTGGTCGAAAACGGCAGCCGCCCCGAACAGCGGGTGCTGTCGGGTTCGTTGCAGAACTTGCCGCAACTGGCGCGCGCCCATGCCATCCGGTCCCCCGCCCTCTTGATCGTGGGCGAAGTGGCCGGACTGGCTCAGTCATTGCATTGGTTTGGCGAGCACCTGGAAGGGGCGCCGCAGCGGCTGGCGGCCTAGGGCCCCGTCCATGAAAGCGGGCCGGGGCCACGGCGAACGGGCCCCGGACAGACGGCATCAGTCCGTCTTTTGCGTGGTGCCGAAAATGCGGTCGCCCGCGTCGCCCAGGCCCGGCATGATGTAGCCGTGCTCGTTCAGGCCGTCGTCGATGGACGCCGTGTAGATATGCACATCCGGGTGCTTGGACAGCACCGCGTCGATGCCGACCGGCGCGGCCACCAGCACCAGCGCACGAATTTCCTTGCAGCCGGCGCGCTTGAGCAGGTCGATCGCGGCGACCATCGAGCCGCCGGTCGCCAGCATCGGGTCGACGATCAGGGCCAGGCGCTGGTCCAGTTCACCCACCAGGCGTTCCAGGTAGGTGTGCGCTTCCAGGGTTTCTTCGTTGCGGGCCACGCCCACCACGCTGACCTTGGCGCCGGGGATCAGGCTGAGCACGCCGTCCAGCATGCCGATGCCGGCGCGCAGGATGGGCACCACGGTGACTTTCTTGCCGGCGATCTTCTCGACCTGCACCGCGCCACACCAGCCTTCGACGGTGGCGGGCGCCAGCGGCAGGTCCTTGGACGCCTCATAAGTGAGCAGCGCGCCCACTTCCTGCGACAGTTCACGGAAGCTCTTGGTACTGAGGTCGGCGCGACGCATGATCCCGAGCTTGTGGCGGATCAGCGGATGGCGGATTTCGTGCACGGGCATGTGCGTAAATCTCCAGAATTATTGATAGACAGGGTATTTCGCCTCAGGCGCCACCGCCACGCGGTGCACGCCAGAGAATCGTAATCGGTTTAAGGGAAAAGCGGCGGATGGGCGCGCCGCGACGCGCCCATCCTGCCCGCCCTATTGTTCGGCCAGCCAGGCGATCAGCGCGTCGTCGAACGCCCGCACGGCGCCCGCCTGTTCGTGGTTGACGATGCTGACCACGACAAAGCGCTTGCCGCTGGCGCCCAGCACGTAACCGGCGATCGAGCGCACGTCGCGCAGCGATCCGGTTTTCAGGTGGGCCATGCCGGCGGTGCCGTCGCCCTTCAGGCGGCGACGCACCGTGCCATCGACGCCGGCGATTGCCAAGGACGAAATGTACTCGGGCATGACCGGCGAATTCCAGGCCACGGTCAGCATCGACGCCAGACTGTCGGCCGACACCCGGGCCTCGCGCGACAGGCCGGCGCCGTTGTCGATCACCAGTTCCGGCATGTCCAGGCCCTGCCTGGCCAAGAGGCCCTTGGCCACGGTCTCGCTGCTGGCCACCGTAGCCGGCCGGCGGCCCCGCTCGGCGCCCAGGGTCAACAGCAAGGTGCGCGCCATGACGTTGTTGCTGCGCTTGTTGATCTGGCGGATCACTTCGGCCAGGGTCGGCGAATCATGCGAAGCCAGCACCACGGCATCGCCGGGCACCACGCCCGTGCGGACCTGGCCCTTGAAGGTGCCTCCCAGCTCCTTCCAGAGCATGCGGAAGACTTCGGTGGCGTAGTCGTTCTGCGACAGCGCCAGGCGGTACAGGCTGAATTCACCGCAGGATCCGGCCACCTTGCCGCTGACGCGCAGGGTCACGCCCTGCTGGGTGATGACGGGGTCGGTCTGGACCACCGGCGCGCCGGGGCATCGCACGTCGCTCCAGTCGACCTTGCCTTCGATCTTCAGGCCGGGCAGCGGCGGGTCGATCAGGGGCACCCATTTATTGGCGGCCGGATCGGGGCTGAACAGGATGCGCACGGCGCCAAAACCCACCATCAGCGCGTCGGGGCTGGCGTTATAGGCGCGGTCGGGCGCGCCGTCGAAGGCGCCGGGGTCGGTCGCCACCTGGCCGAAGATGCTGCGGTCGATCACCAGGTCATTGATCTGCTTGACCCCGCGCAGGCGCAATTCGCGCAGCAGCGCCCACAGGTCCTGCATCAGGAATTGCGGGTCGCCGCCGGCGCGCAGGTACAGCGGACCGGGCAACACGCCGCGGGCGTCCGGCCGCGCGCCCGGCTCGGTCATGAAATCGGTGCGCCAGACGTAATTGGGCCCCAGCTCGGACAGCGCGGCCCAGGTGGTGACCAGTTTCATCACCGATGCCGGGTTGCGGGCTTCCTTGGCGTTCAGGGTCGCCAGCCGCGGGCCGCCGACCTCTTGCACCACCAGGGACAGGGCGCTGTCGGGCAGCTTGGTGGCCTTCCAGGCGTTGACCACGCTGGGCGGCAGGCCGGGCACCTGCGCGCAGGCATTGCCCGCAGCCAGGGCCAGCAACCCGCCAGCCAGCCACCGCGCCGGCCCGCTCCACCGCTTTTTCCCTGATCCTGTCATGCCCTGTCCACCTGGTTGCCTGTCCCGCGAAACCGAGAGCATACAAAACCTGCGACGGTTACGGGTGGCGGTGGGTCGATGCCCCGCGCCAAGCCGCCCCGTTCGGGACGATTCCGCGGCATCCGGGCGGCCCGGGTCGCCGACCGGCCGGTCACCGTGCCGGCCGGTCAACGGCAGGCAGCTACTGCAGTTTCCATTTGCCGCCCGCCACGGTCGCCATGACCAGTGCGCGCTCGTCCAGGCCGTTGTGGTCGGTGGCGCTCATGTTGACCACGCCAGTGGCCGTCGGCAGGTTCTTCACGTTTTCCAGCGCCTCACGCAGCGCCGCCCGGAATTCCGGCGTGCCCGGCTTGGCCGACTTGAGCGCCACGGGGATCGCCTGCTGCAACAACAAGCCCACGTCCCAGGTATAGGCGGCGAACAGGGACACGCTGCCCGGGCCGTTGGCCGCCTCGTACTTCTTGGCGAAGGCCTGCGCCGTGGCCTTGACCGGATGGCTCTCGGGCAGCAGGTCGGCCACCATCACCGGCCCCACCGGCACCCAGGCGCCATCGCAGGCCGCCCCGCACACCCGCAGGAAATCATTGTTGGCCACGCCGTGGTTGAAATAGATCTTGCCCGGGTAGCCACGCTCGCGCAGCGCCCGGGCCGGCATCGCGGCCGGCGTGCCGGACGCGCCCACCACCACCGCATCCGGGGCGGCGCCCACCAGCTTCAGGGTCTGCGCCACGGCCGAGGTGTCGGTGGGCGCGAAACTCTCGCGGCCCACGATCTCGATGCCGTGCTGCCTGGCCGCCTTTTCCACTTCCACCCAGAAGGTCTCGCCCAGGGCGTTGTTGAAGCCGATGAAGGCCAGCTTCTTGACGCCGTTGGCGGCGGCATGGCGGGCAATGCCCTCAGCCATCAGGGAATCGGAATGCGGCGTCTTGAAGACCCAGCGGCGCTTGTCGTCCACCGGGTCGATCAGACGGGCCGACGACGCCAGCGTGATCACCGGCGTGGCGCCGCTGGCCACGGTATCCAGCATGGCCATGGTGTTGGGGGTGGTGGTCGAGCCGACGATCAGGTCGACCTTGTTCTCGGAAATCAGCTTGTGCGAATTGCTGACCGCCCGGGTGGTGTCGGACGCGTCGTCCAGCACCATGTATTCCACTTTCACGCCGCCGATCTCGGTGGGCAGCAGGCTGATGGTGTTGCGTTCGGGAATGCCCAGCGAGGCCTGGGGGCCGGTGGTGGACAGGGTGGCGCCGATCTTCACCTGCGCCAGCGCGGGTGCGGCGGCCGCGACCAGCAGGGCCGCCAACGCGGCCTTCAATGTGCAACGGGGGGTCATGCGTCGTCTCCTTTGGGGTGCGGATATCGTTATGCGTCTTGCCGATCCGCTACGGCGTCAAAAGCGTTATACGACGGGAACCTCAGCCTTCGGCAGGAAAGCGCCCTTATGGAAAACCAGTGCTCCGCCGTCATCGTCCGGGGCGTGCAGGCGCAGCACTTCGCCGATCAGCACGGCGTGGTCGCCCACTTCCAGCACCTGGCGGGTGGCGCACTCGAAGCGCGCCGCGCAGGCGTCGAACACGGGAATGCCGTCCTGCCCCACGTACCAGTCCAGCCCGGCGTAACGATCGGCCACCGGCTGCGAAAATACGCGCGCCAGGTCGCGTTGCGGCGCCCCCAGCACATGGATGGCAAAGCCGCCCTGTGCCATGAAATCGGCGTAGTGCATGCTGGCGCGGCGCAGGCTCCAGAGCACCAGCGGCGGGTCCAGCGACACCGGGGCGAAGGAATTGACCGTCAGGCCGATGGGCCCCTGGGCGCCCGCGGCGGTCACGACCGTGACGCCGGTGGCATAGCGCCCCAGCGCCTGCCGCAGGCGCACCGGGCTGAGATCAAGGCTGGCGCAGGTCATGGAAGGCTCCGGCGGGTCGACGATGCAGGGCGGGCAGGACAGGACGGCGCGTGCCGTCAGGCCGGCACGGCCGCGGAGGGGCGCACGCCCGACAGCGGCACGGCCTCGTCCATCAGGCGCTGCATCGAATCCAGCACCCGGTCCTGCGGCATCAGGCCGAAATTGTGCAGGCTCATCACATGGTCCAGGCCCATGTCCGCCAGCCGCGCCAGCTTGTCGGCCACGGTGCGGGGCGAACCGAACAGCGACAGGCCGCTGGCGATGATGTCGTCGTAGACCTGCCTGCGGGCATACAGGCGCGTTTCCACATACAGGTCGAAGGCGCGGGCGGCGCGTTCGCGGGCCTCGTCGTCGGTGGCTGCCACGTGGGTATGCAGCGCCACGGCCGCCATGCCGGACGCGTCCTCGATGCCGGCTTCGGCCAGGCCGCGGCGGTAGTCCTGCATCATCAGGCCGATCTCTTCGAAGTTGTCCACCGCCGCGTAAGGCACGAACAGCATGCGGCGCCCCTGGCGGCCCACGTGGTAGGCCGCCTCGCGGCGCAGGATGGCCACATAGACGGGCACCGGCTGCTGCACCGGCTGCACGTTCAGCCGGACCTCGCGGATGGTATTGAACTTGCCTTCGTGGCTGACCCGTTCGCCGGACAGCAGGCGCTCGACCAGCATCAGGTTTTCATCGAAGCGCTCGCGCTTGATGGCCGGGTCGACGTTGTAGCCCTCGAACTCGTGCTTCAGATAGCCCGACCCCACGCCCAGCGACAGCCTGCCTTGCGAAAGCTGGTCCACCAAGGCATAGTTTTCCGCCACCGTCAGGGGGTTGTGGAAGGTCAGGATCGAAATCGCAGTCCCCAGCCTCAGGCGCGTCGTCTGCTGCGACAGGGCCGCCAGGAACACCGCCGGATTGGGTACCGCGCCGTATTCATGAAAGTGATGCTCGGCCACCCAGAAGGTGTCGTACCCCCACTGTTCGGCCTGGCGGGCCTGCTCCAGCACCTGGCTGTACAACTGGCCCAGGCTGCGGGGCTGGTCGGGGTAATGGTCCTGTACCGAGAAGATGGACAGCTTCATGGGTTGTCTCCGTATTTGTCCGCGGCGGCGCGCTGATGTATTTTTTAGTGATACACGTATTCTAATAAGAGACGAACTGATGTCAACAGAGAGCAGCACCGGAATCCAGTCCGCCGAAATCGCCCTGGACGTCCTGACCCGGCTGGCCGAACTGGGCGGCGCCGTGTCAGTGTCGGAACTGGGCCGCAGCCTGGACATGCCGCGCGCCAAGGCGCACCGCTACCTGGTGTCGCTGGAACGGCGCGGCTACGTCGAGCAGGACCCTGCCAGCGCCCGCTACCGGCTGGGGCCCCAGGCCCTGCACACGGGCCTGGCGGCGCTGGCCGAGGTGGATTTCGTGAAGCTGGCGGCCGGTTGCCTGGAAGACCTGAGCGCCGCCATCGGCCAGACCGTCTTCATCTCCGTCTGGGGCCAGCACGGCCCCACCATCGTGCAGTGGCGCGACGCCCGCCTGCCCGTCACGGTGAACGTGCGGGTCGGCTCGGTGCTGCCGCTGCTCAACAGCGCCACCGGGCGCGTGTTCGCGGCCTGGCTGCCCGAAGCGCTGGCGCTGTCACGCGCCCTGGCGGAATGGGAGGCGGCGCAACGCCAGGGCGCCGACCCGGCGAGCCTGCTGGGCGATCCCGCCGGCCCGGACCTGCCGGCTGCCACCGTGGCGGACCCTGCCGAGGTCCTGCGGCGACGCTGGCTCGCCACCCGCGAACGCGGCTATGCCAGTGTCAGCGGCCATCTGCTGCACGGCATCGACTCGGCCGCGCTGCCGGTGCTGGACGCCCAGGGCCAACTGGCCGGGGCCATCACCGGCCTGGGCCTGCACGGCGGCTTCGACCTGTCGCCAGACGGCGCGCCGCTGCGCGCGCTGGCGGCGGCAGCGGCCGACTGCTCGCGCCGGTTGGGCTGGCGCGGCGGACGCTGAATCGGCCATGCCCCGGCCCGGCCAGCCGCCCTTTTTCCCAGCCCCTTTACAATACCGAGTTGCCCCCCAGCCGGCCCCCGGGCCGGGCTCGTATTTTTGCCGCCCCATTGCCGGCGGCCCGGCGCCCTTGCTGCGACCCTCGCCACGCCCGCCCCCTGATACCGATATCCCGTGCACGCCCTTACCGTTTCCGACTTCGACTACGAGCTGCCCCCCGAGCTCATCGCGCAGACGCCCGCCGCCCAGCGCACGGGCAGCCGGCTGCTGCACCTGGACGGCGCCAGCCAGCTGCATGACCGCCGCTTCGCCGACCTGGAAGGGCTGCTGCGCCCCGGCGACCTGCTCGTGTTCAACGACACGCGCGTGATCAAGGCGCGCCTGGCCGGCCACAAGGCCACCGGCGGCAAGATCGAAGTCCTGGTCGAACGCATCACCGACACCGACCGCGCCCTGGCGCACGTGCGGGCCAGCAAATCGCCCGGCCCCGGCATGGTGCTGCGCCTGGCCGACGCCTTCGACGCCACCGTGCTGGGCCGCGAAGGCGAACTGTTCGACATCCGCTTTCCCGGCCCGGTGCTGGACCTGCTGGATGCGCACGGCGCCACGCCGCTGCCGCCCTACATCACGCACGAGGCCGACGCCGGCGACGACGACCGCTACCAGACCGTCTACGCCCGCGAACCCGGCGCCGTCGCCGCCCCCACCGCCGGCCTGCACTTTGACCAGCCCACGCTGGACCGCCTGGCCGCGCTGGGCGTGGACCGCGCCTTCGTCACCCTGCACGTGGGCGCCGGCACCTTCCAGCCCGTGCGCGTGGACAATCTGGCCGACCACATCATGCACGCCGAGTGGTTCACCGTGCCGCAGGCCACCGTGGACGCCATCGCCGCGGCGCGCACCAAGGGCGGCCGCGTCATCGCGGTGGGCACCACCAGCGTGCGCGCCCTGGAATCCGCCGCCGCGCAGACCGAAGGCCGCACGGCCCCCGGCCTGCCGCTGGCCGCCGCCCAGGGCGACACCCGCCTGTTCATCACCCCTGGCTACCAGTACCGCGTCGTCGACGCCCTGGTCACCAACTTCCATCTTCCCCAGTCGACCTTGCTGATGCTGGTGTCGGCGCTGGCCGGCGTCGAGCCGATCCGCCGCGCCTATGCCCACGCCGTGGCCCAGCGCTACCGCTTCTTCAGCTATGGCGACGCCATGTTCATCGAATCCCCTGCCCCATGACCGGACTGAATTTCGAACTGCTCGCCACCGACGGCGGCGCCCGCCGCGGCCGCATCACGCTGAACCACGGCGTGGTGGAAACGCCCATCTTCATGCCCGTGGGCACCTATGGCAGCGTCAAGGCCATGATGCCGCATGAGCTCAAGGAAATCGGCTCGCAGATCGTGCTGGGCAACACTTTCCACCTGTGGCTGCGCCCGGGCACGGAAATCATGGAAAAGCACGGCGGCCTGCACGGCTTCATGCAGTGGGACAAACCCATCCTGACGGATTCGGGCGGTTTTCAGGTGTTCAGCCTGCAAGGCATGCGCAAGATCACCGAGGAAGGCGTCAAGTTCGCCTCGCCTATCGACGGCGCGCGCCTGTTCCTCACGCCCGAAGAATCCATGCGCATCCAGCGTTCGCTGAATTCGGACATCGTCATGGTGTTCGACGAGTGCACGCCCTATGAAATCGACGGCCGGCCCGCCACCGTCGAAGAGGCCGCCCGGTCCATGCGCATGTCGCTGCGCTGGGCGCGCCGCTCGCGCGAGGAATTCGACCGCCTGGAAAACCCGAACGCGCTGTTCGGCATCGTCCAGGGCGGCATGTACGAGGCGTTGCGCGACGAGTCGCTGGCCGGCCTGCAGGACATCGGCTTTCATGGCTACGCCATCGGCGGCCTGTCGGTGGGCGAGCCCAAGGAAGACATGATGCGCATCCTGGCGCACGTCACCCCCAAGCTGCCGGCCCAGGCGCCGCGCTACCTGATGGGCGTGGGCACGCCGGAAGACCTGGTCGAGGGCGTAAGCCGCGGCGTGGACATGTTCGACTGCGTCATGCCGACCCGCAACGCGCGCAACGGCTGGCTGTTCACCCGCTTTGGCGACGTCAAGATCCGCAACGCCAAGTACCGCGACGACACCCGCCCGCTGGACCCCAGCTGCGAATGCCACACCTGCGCGCACTTTTCGCGCGCCTACCTGCACCACCTGCAGCGCGCCAACGAAATCACCGGCGCGCGCCTGAACACCCTGCACAACCTGCACTTCTACCTGACCATCATGAAGGAAATGCGGGAAGCCATCGCCGAAGGCCGCTTCAACTCTTGGCGCGCCCAGTTTGCCGCCGACCGGGCGCGCGGGGTGGAATAGAATCCCAGACGGTGCCACGCCCGAGTGAAAAGCGGGCGCGCGCAGCGCCAGGACCCGCGCTAGAACAGCCGCCCCGCCGCCGGGCCGCCCCAAGGCGGGGCAGCCCCCTCGGGGGGCAGCTAGCGCACAAAGTGCGCGCGGCGTGGGGGCCTTAAACCTCGCTACAATAGTCGGCTTGCCCTATCCATGGCTCGCGCGGGGATGGGCGCAGAACAAGATCGACGACAGCTCGATACAAACAAACCCAAACAGACTATACGCAGGAGAATTACATGTCCGCTATCGATACCGCCAGCCTCGTCGTGGCCCAGGCAGCCCCCGAAGGCAACGCGCTGATGGGCATGCTGCCCATCATCCTGATGTTCGTGATCCTCTACTTCCTGATGATCCGTCCCCAGATGAAGCGCCAGAAGGAACACCGCAATCTGATCGCCGCCCTGGCCAAGGGCGACGAAGTCGTCACCGCCGGCGGCATGCTGGGCAAGGTCACCAAGGTGAACGACAGCTACGTCACCGTCGAAGTGTCCGAACTGGCCGACAAGCCGGTCGAGATCATCATGCAGAAGTCGTCGGTCTCGACCGTTCTGCCCAAGGGAACCATCAAGGCCCTGTAAGCGTCCCATAGGAGCGCCGCCGGGCCCCAGGGTTCAGCGGCGCCGCTCCGCCGCCCGCCGCGCCTGTCGCCCGGGCGGCCCTTTCATCACTCTTACATGAAGTAGCCGGCAATGAACCGCTATCCCCTCTGGAAGTACATTACGGTCCTGATTGCGGTCTTTATTGGCCTGCTCTATACGCTTCCCAATTTCTACGGCGAGTCCCCCGCCGTCCAGGTTTCCAGCGCCAAGGCCACCATCAAGGTGGATACTGCCATGCTGAGCCGGGTC
>PJUB01000324.1_pt1 | contig 23622 bp, 14 predicted proteins | sample 1512141 | NCBI WGS metagenome assembly PJUB01 (sample SAMN08177677, study PRJNA422409) | Soil metagenome, whole genome shotgun sequencing project. | isolation source: Soil enriched on filter paper: alkali lignin treatment | place: USA: Madison | collected 2015-01-15 | reverse complement strand
TCTTCTTCGTCGACAGGTTCAGGCCCAAGCCGAGTTGACTCGGCGGCACTACGCGTTTGGCAATCATGGGTTCAGATCATGCAAGGCTCGGGCCTGTTTTGCAGACCATCCCTAGATGAAAAGCGGCCCCGTGGGGCCGACTGCTTCTTGGTTGAACTCAAGCTCTGCACCTTGCCCGTACCAGAACCAGAACCAGAACCAGAACCAGAACCAGAACCAGAACCATTTTTACTAGCTCCCGTGATTTCTACGCTGACTACGTGGTGTTCTCTCAATTGAGCCTGCCCACTGCAACGTAGAGTGCATTTAATCGGCGAAACCACAGCCCCTTCTTTGGACCAGGAATCGTCGACACGATCATGACGGTCTTCGGAACCTCCCCGAAATATGGGGTGGTGATCCGGACCGCGACTCCCATAATCCGCTCCATATTGGAGCGGGGGAGACACGGTGTTCCTTAACGATCAAGAAACGGCAGTCGACCTGCTGTACTACGAGTCGGTCGCCAAGACCGTCGTGAAGCTGGTGCGCTCGACACCGCTTGTGCCGGTGACGATCGGCGTGCACGGCGATTGGGGCGCCGGCAAGTCGAGCGTACTCAAGATGACGGCTGCAATCCTCGAGAAGGATAAGAAGACGCTGTGCATCTGGTTCAATGGATGGACCTTCGAAGGATTCGAGGACGCAAAGACGGTCGTGATCGAGAAGATCGTCGAGGAGCTGCTCCGCGCCAGACCTGGACATGCGAAGGTGGCTGAAGCGGCCAAGAAGGTCTTCAAGCGAATCGATTGGCTCAAGGTCGCGAAGAAGACGGGCGGACTCGCTTTCACCGCGATGACGGGCATCCCGACTTTCGATCAACTGGAATCCCTGGCCAACGCCGCGAAGGCGTTCATCGCCAAGCCCGGCGACGTTGTCGCGAGGGACGACATCAAGCAATGGGCAGATCAGGCCGGTGAGTTCGTCAAGGACAAAGAAGGCGCGAAGGACAATGTTCCTCACCAGATGCACAAATTCCGAGAGGAGTTTGAAGAACTGATCGAGGCGGCGGACATCGAGCAACTGGTCGTCCTGGTCGACGACCTCGATCGATGCCTCCCGGAGACCGCCATCGCGACGCTTGAGGCGATTCGGCTATTCCTCTTCGTGCCGCGTACCGCGTTCGTCATCGGCGCCGACGAGATGATGATCGAATACGCCGTCCGCTCTCACTTCCCGGATTTGCCGGCACAGGTCGGACAAGTCCCGTATGCGCGGAACTACCTGGAAAAGCTCGTCCAGGTTCCATTTCGCATCCCCGCTCTGGGCACCGCAGAGACGCGCATCTACGTCATCCTCTTGCTTGCCCAGCTAGCGCTCGGGGAGCAGGATCCGAGCTTCAAGAAGCTGCTCGACCTGGCCCGCAGCGAGTTGAAGAAGCCTTGGGCGACCCGCGGCCTCGACGTGGGCAGCGTCACGACGGCGCTGGGCGCTGCGCCATCTCCAGCGCTGTCGAAGGTCCTGAACACGGGCATTCAGATCAGCAACATCCTGGCCGAGGGCACGAGGGGGAATCCGCGGCAGATCAAACGGTTCCTCAACTCGGTACTGCTGCGCTTTGCAGTGGCGGAGGAGCGGGGATTCGCCGACCAGTTGGACCAGTCTAAGTTGGCCAAGGTGATGTTGGCGGAGAGCTTTGCGCCGGTGTTTTACCTGCAGTTGGCGCGGATGGCCGTCTCGAGCGCGGGCGGGCAGGTCCTGGCGCTCGCGCAACTCGAAGCATCTGTTGGGGCCACGGCGACACGCACCGCCACCAAGGGTGCCGCCGCAAGCCCGCTTCAACCCGAGGTCGAGGAGTGGTCCAGGACGGACTGGATCAAGGAATGGGCGGCCATCGCCCCGCCGCTGGGCACCGAGGACTTGAGGCCCTATGTGTTCGCGACCCGAGACAAGAGGAATTACCTGGGCGGCCTGGCGGCCGGAAGCCATCTGGACGCCCTGGTCGATCGCTTGCTCGGATCTCGCATGGCCGCCAAGAGCCTCGGCCCGGAGATCGAGAAGCTGGCCGGGACCGAACCCGAACAGGTGTTCGACGCGCTCCAGACTGCGATCCGGAGCGCGACCGACCTGAGCAAAGAGCCTGCCGGGTTGCACGGCATGGTGTCCTTGGTCACCGGCCATCCGAAGCTTCAGCGAAGATTGGGGGCATTCCTCGCTGAGCTCCCCGTCGGCTCGATCGGTGCTTGGGCGACGACGAACTTCTCCACGCTGCAGACTGAGCCGGAGCTTGCAGCGTCGTACCGGATTCTTCTGGAAGGATGGGCCACCCAGTCTGAAAATTCAAAGCTGAAATCCGCCGCCCAGGGCGCGATGAAGCTATTGAAGACATCCTGATGGGGACTTCCAAAGGCTTCGGTGGCCCCTCCAATGGTTTGGTGCCTTCGTGGGCGGACGATCCCGCCTCCGGTGCGGCCCCGGCAGGGCAGGGCGTGGGAACGGGTACCGCAGTTCCTCCGCCCGCCGGTCCACCTCCTCCCACTGTTCCGCCTCCAGCCGTCGCACCGGCGCCACCCCCGAAAACTTTGACGCAGGCGAGGTCAAAGTTCACGACCTTCACAAAGACGGGGAGCTCGAGCGCCTTGGGCGGCGCACTGCGGCGCCATGTGGCCAGTACAGGCGGGGCGTCGGGGGCCGCTCGGCGAATGGGGGCCTCCCGCGTCACCGGCGGACAACTGCTCGGCGTGGTGCGCGACGCGCAGCGCGTCGGCGTCGCCGATGCGCTGCGATCCAGAGGGCTTCAGCAACTGATTGGCCGACCTGCAGAGGAGGTATTCCTCGGCCTGATTGACCTCATCTGTCTGCCAGGTGGCCCGGTCGACGAGGGAATATCGCGGCAGGCATTGCTGGATGCGATCCAAGACCAAGTCGAGGCCGGTGTGGTGGATTTTGGCGATCTGACGCCCGATCAGCTCAAAGAGTTCTTCCTTGACTACATCATCCGATCGATCGAGGGAAAGGTGATCAGCGACATCGCCGCAAAAAGCATCCAGCTCCCCGAAAACGTCGAGCGTGCACTTGATCTGGAGGAACAACTCAAGGACTTCATCGCCGGCGCGACACGCAGTCACCTCGGCGAACTGCTCGAGGGCCCGCTCACATCCTTCACCGATCCACAGATCAACGACAAGGTCTTGCAAATCTACGAGGCGGCATTCACCCTCGTTGAAGAGGCCGGCGAGGAAGCCGAATGAGCCACCAAACCATCATCTTCCGACTCGGTGCCACCGATGGCGAGCCGGTGACACCATCGAGGCTGGATTCAATCGTCACGGATGTCCCGTTCCTGGACCCCTACGACAAGCCCATGTATGGCGTCGACCACCCGTTGGATCAACTCCGCGAATGGGGATTCAACCCATCCGAAATCGGCGTGGAGCTAGTCATGCTGGCCACCGCACTGACCGCCGCCGACACGCGGATCTCGAGGGGCACGCACTCCCAGGACGGCTGGTCGCGCGAGATTGATTTGCACCTGCCGGTGGGCGACGTTGCGCGTTGGTCTTCGCAGGCGATGCTCCTGCAAACGATGCTGCGATTCCTGACCGGTGACCGCTGGCAACTCTTCTTCCGTCCGCGACCGGTCGATGCACCTTCATTGGTGCGGCCCACTGAGAAGCTTCGGATGTTCGACCCGTCGTGTGTATGCCTGTTCTCCGGCGGACTCGACAGCTTCATCGGGGCAACCAATTTGCTTGTTCGCCAGGAGGCGCCGATGCTGGTGAGCCACTGGTGGGATCCAAACGCCAGCAAGCATCAAACCAACTGCGTCGAGGCGCTCGCCGCGAGATTTGCCACGCAGGAACTCCATCATGTTCGAGCACAAATCGGCTTCGATCACGACACACTGGCGCAGTCCAGCCGAGAAGACACGCTGAGGGGCCGTTCATTTCTGTTTTTTGCCCTGGCCGCGGCCACGGCCAGCGCGATAGGTGGGGTGGTGACGGTGTACGTCCCGGAGAATGGCCTCATTTCCCTCAACGTCCCGCTGGACCCCTTACGGGTTGGGGCGCTGAGTACACGCACAACACACCCTTTCTACATGGCCAGGTTCAACGAGCTATTGCAAGGCCTAGGCATCCCCGCCCAACTGGAAAACCCGCACCGTCTCCAAACGAAGGGGGAGATGGTGGACAGCTGTCTCGAGAAGCACTTCCTGCGCACTAGCGCTAAGCTGACGATGTCCTGTTCGGCCGAGGGCAAACATCGCCACGACCGCGACGAGGCTCGCCGAAAGGTCCAGCACTGTGGGCATTGCGTCCCATGCCTCATACGGCGCGCGGCTCTGCTCGCAGGGTTCGGCTCTGACGATACAGAGTATTGGCTCAAGGATCTGCATGCCCAGGCGATCGACTCGTCGACGGCGATCGGCGAGCACATTCGGGCCTTCCAGTTCGCGTTGGCGCGCCTGGCGGCCCATCCAGGCAGGGCACGACGTGACATCCATCAGCCCGGCCCGCTGTACGATCATCCCGACGACCTCGGCGACTATGAGGGCGTATACGTCCGGGGCATGCAGGAGGTCGCCGAACTGCTTCAGGACGTAGAGGCGAGACCGATCAAAGATGGATGATTCGTATGCGCCCGCGCTGGGTCGATTTTCACTGCCACCTGGACCTCTATCCGGACCACGCTTCTTTGGTGAGCGAGTGTGATCGCGAGCGCGTCGCCACGCTGGCGGTCACAACGACGCCCAAAGCCTGGAAAAGGAATCTTGAGGTTGCGGCCGGTTCGGAGTACGTGCGGGTGGCGCTCGGCATGCATCCGCAATTGATCGCCGAAAGGGCGTCAGAACTGCCGCTCTTCGAGAAACTCTTGAGCGAGACCAGGTACGTCGGTGAAATCGGCCTCGATGCAGGGCCGAAGTTCTATCGCTCCTTTTCCGAACAGGAGCGCGTCTTTTCCCGAATCCTCGACGCCTGCGCCGAGCAGGGCGACAAGATCCTCACAGTCCACAGCGTCAGGTGCGTGAGCAAGGTCCTGGACCACTTGGAGAGGTCGTTTCCGCTCGACCGCGGCGTCGCCGTCCTGCATTGGTTCACCGGCACAGCGGCCGAGGCGAGAAGAGCGGCTGAGTTGGGCTGCTTTTTCTCCATCAACGCCCAGATGCTTGTGTCGGAGAAGACTTGCCGGGTCGTCAGCGCGTTGCCCCGCGAGCGGCTGCTGACAGAGACCGATGGACCGTTCGTGACGTTCAATGAACGCCCCTCCCGGCCGCGCGACGTGGGTGAGACACTTAAGCCGCTTGCTAGGACCTTGGGGATTGAAGTTCAGGCTGCGAGCGAGTTGGTGGTGACGAATTTGGGCGCTCTCACTCGCAATCGCAATCGCCAAGTCTGAAGCAGCTTGCCGTGCATCGCCGCCGATTCGCGCTTACCTCGGCGAAGTCTGTGCCGCATGCAATGAAGCTGCGGCCCTCAATTGCTCGCGAGCGATCGGGGTCGCGGAAGTCTAGCCTGCGCCCCTCGAGAGCTGCCACCTTGTCTAGTTGGCGCCCGCGCTTACATTCGAGACACTATTCGTCGCCTTGAAGTATGAGCGTCACCAATGACCATCGCCCAAGGAGGCAACAGTTGCGACTGCTTCTCTCGCAATCCTGTCTGCTTGCTGACGCAACGTGGCAAGCGGATATGTGCCAATGGTGATTCCCCTGTATGCGAACTCGAAGCCCTTGATGTCACCAGTGACGTCGGCCGCAGATTCGAGGGCGCTTCGTATGGAATCAAAGCCACCATCGATAATGAGCTCCTCTCCGTCATAGGTCACCTGGAACTCATAGAAGCCAGGCTCGAGCTTGGAAACGTCGAGTCGTGGGATGAAACCCGAGCCGGAAGGGGCTGCGGCGGGAGCCGCGTCGGCGATAGCCTCCCCTTGCACAGGCGTCGATACTTCAAAGGATCCTCCTTCTCTGACACCACTCGCCGCAGACATGCGTTGCGCAGAGCTGCCGACGCCATTCGAGACATAGACCTGTCGCCCATCAACATGCAAGGCGTGCGGGTACGTCATGTCGTGGAATTCGCCTCTCAACCAAACATGTGTTGGCGGAAAGAAGGTTTTGCTTAGTACAAATGAAAACGCCTCATCCAGCGAGTCCGGCAAAAGAGCTATATCTCCCAAGTATCGGAAGAGGCGCAGATCAGAAAGATGATCGAGCGCATGATCGAGCAGCAACTCACCCTTCAACCGCTGGGCCATCGATTCGCCGCGCTCGTCCGTTTGATAGATCAGTGAAGCCCATATTTGCCGCGCGGCGATCGACTTGATCTCCTCGCACTCAACAAAATCATCGGGCCATGCGCCATCCTGCGCATGCTTTGTATCCATGGCGATCACCAGCCCCGACATGAGGGCCCCGCACGATGCAGGCATCGTCGAATCGGATCGTTCCTGCACCGCCAGAAATTCGGCAAGGATGGAGGGCAAGGGTCTTAAAGCCGCGGGCAGCGATCTCGTCTGCTCGACGCAATCCCTGACGTGCTTCCAGCTGTGATAGCCGTGTTCCCTTGCTATCGCGTCGAGCGCGACGGCGAGCGAAGTCGGATGAGTTTTGCGCCGTTGCTTGGCGAGCCGATGTAGTTTCTCGGCAGCAGTCGACGTGGTTAGTATGAGGTTCAAGACAAGCTCCAAACGTTGAAGCGGAATACCTTGGTGCCCATTGCCAAGCTCCGCTGAACGTGGAAGCTGACGTTTGCAAGAAATCATTGTCGTCCCGGCGAACCAGGTGAGCCATGATGGGCAGCGTGCGCCGACAAGCGCGATTCGGATTCTAAGCTATGGCGTTGCGCGGTCATGGTGGAGTGACACAGCTCACGATGCTTAACGGGACAAGGCCGGGTCGGTTGGCGTGTCAGCAAAACCGACGCTAAGCAAAGAGAAAGAGCAATGTGCGGGGTAGACTGCGTCGAGCATGGCGGCTGTGCAGCGGGTGCAGACGTTGGCGACGCCAAGCCGGAAAACAGCGCTAGCCGCAGAGAGGTAATACCGGAGCGGCCCTTGCGATTTTGAAGCCCGCGGAGGTTACGGCGGGTCAGCTCAGTGAGGCCCAGCGCTCCTTGGTTCTAGCTGTAAAGGCGAGCGCATAATGAGAAGTTAGCGGCCATGCTTACCAGTCGTTCAAGAGGGGGGCTACATGAAGCTTGTCCAGGTCAAGGTCGCGAACTTCCGAGGAATCATTCAGGGCATCGTCCACTTCGAGGGCCACAGCGTGCTTGTCGGCGACAACAACGCGGGCAAGTCCACACTCCTCGAGGCGATCGACCTCGTCTTGGGTCCAGAACGGCTCGCCCGCCGTCCGGTCGTCGACGAGCACGACTTCTATGCGGGTCAGTACCTCAGCGGTGACGGGCAGCCGATTCCGCTTTCAGTAGAAGTCATCGTCAGCGACCTCAACGAAGAGCAGCTCCGACACTTTCGCGAACATCTGGAATGGTGGGACGCGAACACAAAGACGCTGCTCGCCGGGCCGCCTGTCGAAGGCACCGACGCCGCCGAGGTAGGGCCCGCACTGCGCGTCTTCTTCCGCGGAGCCTACGACGCGGAGGAAGACGACTTCCTCGGCAATACCTACTTTTCGCTTCCAGCACCCATCGGCGCCGGCGAGCACCAGGCGTTTCGCTCCACCGACAAGCGTAAGTGCGGCTTCCTCTATCTGCGGACGGTGCGCACCGGCTCGCGCGCGCTCAGCTTGGAGCGCGGATCGTTGCTGGACGTGATCCTGCGGCTTCAAGAGTCGCGCCTGAAGATGTGGGAAGAACTGCTGGGGTCGCTTCGCACCCTGCCAGTTGCTGAGAAGCCTGAACTCGGCGTATCCACACTGCTGGCCGCGGTGCAGGTCTCGATCAAGAAGTTCGTGCCGTCGGAGTGGGCCGAGGACCCGCACATGCGCGTTTCGGACCTCACCCGCGAAACCCTGAGACGCACACTCACAGTCTTCATGGGCACCGGCGCGAAGCGACCGGATGGCAGCAGCTATGCGGCCCCGTACCAACATCAGGGCACCGGCACTATCAACACGCTGGTGCTCGCATTGCTATCCATCATCGCCGAACTTAAGCAAAACGTGATTTTCGCCATGGAGGAGCCCGAGACGGCACTACCTCCACACACGCAGAAGCGAATCGTCAACAGCGTGCGCGAGAAATCGGCGCAGGCCCTCTTCACGTCGCACTCGCCGTACGTGCTCGAGGAGTTCGAGCCCGCCCAAATTAAGGTGCTGAAGCGCGCGAGTGGGGTATTAACCTCCGTCCCCGCGAGCTTGCCGCCGACGATTAAGCGGAAGGCCTACAAGGCGGAGTTTCGAGCGCGGTTCTGCGAGGCGCTGCTCGCAAAGTACGTACTCATCGTCGAAGGTCGGACGGAGTTCGATGCGATGCAGGCTGCGGCTCGCACGCTCAGTCAGACCAACTCCGAGTATTTCAAGTCGCTCGAGGCGCTCGGTGTCGCCGTCATTGACGCCAAGTCGGACTCCCAGGTCGCGCCGCTTGGGCATTTTTTCAAGGCGCTGGGTAAGACTGTCTTTGCGGTATTCGACAGGCAGCACGAAGCACAACTCGCCCTCATTAAGGCCGCGGTCGACTACATGTTCGAGTCGCCCACGAAGGGATTCGAGTCGCTCGTGCTACAGGCAACTCATGAGAACGCGGTTCGGCGATACGCGTTGAGCGTGGTGGCCGATGGCGACTGGCCACAGCACCTTGCTCACGCGACGCCCGTGGAGGGGGCCGATTTGGCCACGCTGAAGAGCGCGCTCTCGCAATATTTCTCTTGGGGCAAGGGCAGCGGCCAGGCGGCCGATCTGCTCGCGTCTTGTGCGGGCTGGCAGGAAATGCCTGAGTACGTCACATCGTGCCTGTACGACATCGTCCAAGTCGTCGAGCCTCCGCCCCCGGCGCCGCCCGTACCGCCGGCGCCTCCTGCCGCAGCCGTAGCGGCTTGAGCCCATGGCCTGGAGTCCGCAGAAGGTCGCCTTCTTGGCTTGCCCCGGACACGCGCTAGCCCTCGCCGGCCCGGGCGCTGGCAAGACCCACGTTGCGCTCGCCAAGGCCCAGCAGCTGGTCGCAAGCGGATCGCTGAAGCCAGGACAGAAGGTGCTGTTCCTGAGCTTCGCGAGGCCTACGGTCGCCCGTATCCTTGAGAAGGCGGCCGAGCTTATCTCGCCGCAGGAACTCAAACATGTCGAGATCAATACGTACCATGGGTTCGCTTGGAGCATCCTGCGTAGTCACGGCTACCTGCTGAACACCACGAGGGCCATAACCCTTCTGCCGCCGCCGGAGGCCGCGGCTCACTTCGCCGACGTGGACGCGGATGTGCGTGATCAGGAAATGCTGCGCCTGTTCGAGGAAGAGGGGCGACTGCACTTCGACCTGTTCGCTCGATTGGTCGCACAACTTTTCCAGCGCAGCACTCGATTGGCGGGCATCTTCTGCGACACCTATCCGACGATCATCCTCGACGAGTTCCAGGACACCAACGCCGACGAATGGGCGATGATTCGTCAGCTGGGTCGGTGCAGCCGCCTAGTCGCGCTCGGCGATCCCGACCAACGCATCTACGAGTTCCGTGGCGCTGATCCCCGCCGCCTGGGCGAATTTGTCGAGACTTTCAGGCCTGGAAGCTTTGACTTCGCGGGCGAAAACCACCGAAGCAACGGGACGGACATTACCGTGTTCGGAAACGATCTGCTGACCGAGCGAAACCGCGGCAAAGATTACACGCACGTGAAGATCGTGCGCTACGGCTTCCGCAGGAATCAGAGTATGCACTACCGGGCAAAGACAGAGGTGCTGGCGGCGCTACGGCGTCTGCGCAACGAGGCAAGCACCTCGGTGTCTGTCCTCGTCCCGTCCAAGGCGTTCATGCTGCAGTTTTCGCATTACCTATCCTCGGAGCAGGATGGCCTACCGGCGCTTCGACATGACGTGGCGATGGACGCGGAATCGCCGTCTCTTGCTGCAAACGTCATCGCCGTGCTGCTGGAGGGTGGCCCCGCTTCAGAGTTGGCGTCACGCCTTGTCGCCGCGCTCCACACCCACATCCGTGGCCGCGGTGGAAACAAGGCTCCGGCACAGGCGGAAATGGACCTCGCAGGTGCGATCAGCATCTACATGTCGACGGGAAAGATCCGAGGCAAGAACAGAGAGCTCGTCGTCAAGGAGTGCCAGAGGATCGCCGGCGAGCGCGCCGGCCTCAAGCTCTCGGGAAGCCCCGAGGAAGACTGGACCGCCGTGAGAGAGTTGATTGCCGCATCCAGCGCGGCCCACGTGGCCCGCGTTGCTGAGGACGCACGATTCCTTCGGCTCTTACATAAGGGTTCCGCTTTGCGGACGGCGCTTAGCGGGCTGTGGCGAACGCGCGGAGACTATGTCGGAGCCGAGGCGGCGCTTCGCGACGCTTTGCTTCAAGAGCATTTCGTTGCCGCGCAGAAGGAGTGGCGCGGCTTGCATGTGATGACCATCCACAAGGCTAAAGGTAAAGAGTTTGACGAGGTCGTCATCTACGAGGGCACTTTCTCCGGGCGCATCGTAGCGGCGAACGCCGACGCCAAGCGCATTGGGCAGTCACGACTGGCATTGCGCGTCGCGGTCACGAGGGCTATTCGCCGCGCGACCATCGTGACACCCGAGAGAGACGGCTGCCAGTTTCTGTAGTCCCTCGACTGACGACCTCGGGGGAAGTGGTTGCAGAGTTTCCCTGCGGGCTGGCACAGTAGGACGCGCCATCCACGGGACGCCTGTTTTGACGCGGCGGCGGACCACACCCTCGATTAGCGCGAAGACCGCTTCCAGTCTGAAGTGGATATACCTGAATGGCGGCAATGCAGGGCAGATTCAATCGGTCGATGCAACACTGAGAACTGCATGAGCAGACGGAGTGTTTGCACCTGAGGTTGTTCACAACGGTTCCTCCCGGGCCGCCACGACAGCGGCCTGGGCCTTTGCGCGCGAAATCAGCCTGACCGAGCGCGACGGGTGCGGCGCGGCGCCTTGCGCAAGTTGAACGTCCGACGCGCAGTGCCATTCACTTGGCCACAGACGCCTGTATACGCTTGGTCATGGCGGTGTCGATGGAGAGCATGGCCGTTGCTACTGAGTGCTGGTTTTTGGTCGCGGCGGTAGAGGCACCCGATCCAGTTGAAAATTTGTAAACCTTCTTGCTCGGTGCTGAAGCGTCCTCGATACTGTACATCCATACAGTAACCGGAGCCACAAATGGCCATCTCCCTGTCATGGGCTGATGGCGAAGGTACGCCAGCGGCCCTTCAGCCTTCCTCGCGGGCGAACAGCGCGCTGCGCCGGCCCGTGGCTTTGCCGCACGCCGTCGAATCGGCCATCTGGCGCGGTGATGCGCTCGGCACGCCGGTCACCACGACCATCGGTACCGGCTTCAATGCGCTCGACGCCGAATTGCCCGGCAATGGCTGGCCCTGCCAGTCATTGACCGAGGTCCTGCAGGTGCAGCCTTCAGTGCTCGAGTGGCGGCTGCTCGCGCCCGCGATGCGCACGCTGGTCGACCAGGGCAAGCAGATCGTGATCGTCGGGCCGCCGAAGCCGCCGCACCTGCCGGGATTGAAGCACCTGGGCCTCGACGAGCGCCACCTGGTCTGGATCCAGGCGGACAAGCCCGTCGAACGCCTCTGGGCGACCGAGCAGCTCATCAAGGCGAACGCCGCAGGCATGCTCGTGAGCTGGTTGCCGCAGGCGCGCCAGGAGCAGATCCGGCGGCTGCAGGTGTGCGCGCACAGCTGCGATGGGCCCGTGATCCTGTGCCGACCCGCGGCCGCCGAGCACGAGGCCTCGGCCGCACCGCTGCGCCTGCAGGCGCGTCTGGGCATCGACTGGGAACTGCACGTCCATCTGCTCAAGCGCAAGGGACCGCCGCACGAGGGCGAGTTGACCTTGCCCTCGGTGCCGGGCGGGTTGGACGCGATCCTGACACCGCGCCTTCGTCACCCGAGCCGCCTGATCGCTGCGCGCAAGCTCCAAGAACATTCCCAAGTTCGTCCGCAAGACCTTTCCCGAGAGTTCACCCATGCTGTGGGCAGCCCTTCTTCCCGACGGCCTTCCGGACGACCCGCAGCCGCGCACTGAGGCGCTCGACGGGCTGGCGACGTGGTGTTTGCAGTTCACGCCCCGCGTCGCCGTTCTCGAAGCGCTCCTGCAATGTCCGGCGGTCGTGATGGAGCTCGAGCAGAGCGTGCGTCTTTTCGGCGGCAAGCGCCGCCTGGTGGAGCGCGTGCGCGAGGACTGCACCAGCCTCGGCGTGCGGCAGCTGAGCTGGGCGCCCACGAGCCTGGCCGCGCTGGCCGTCGCCAGATCGGGCCTGTCCAACGGCTTCGCCAAGCCGCTGGCCCAGCTCCTCGATGCCTTGCCCCTCGAAACCCTCACCCAAGTCGCCGCGCACCAGGCGACGCTGGCCCGACTGGGATGCCGGACCCTCGGACAGGTCCGTGCGCTGCCACGAGGCGGCCTGAGTCGCCGCTTCGACGCGCAGCTGCTCACCACCCTCGACCAGGCTTACGGACTGCGGTCAGAGACCTACCCGTGGGCCCAGCTGCCCGATACCTTCCACGCCAAGCTCGAGCTCATGGCGCGCGTGGAGCACGCCCCCGCCATGCTCTTCGGGGCGCGGCGCCTGATGCTGCAGATGGCGGGCTGGCTCATGGCGCGGCGCTCCGGGGTGACGGCCTTCACGCTGCGCTGGTGCCACGACGCGATGCGCGCCAAGACCGCAGGCGACGGCGGCGAACTCACGGTGCGCACGGCTGAGGCCACGCGCGACACCGAGCACCTGATCCGGCTGCTGGCCGAGCACCTCGGCAAGGTCGAGCTGCTCGCGCCCGTGGGCGACCTGGAGTTGCTCGCCACCGAAGTGCAGGCGCTGGAGGAGAAGAGTTTTTCGATGCTGCCGGAGGCGCGGCAGTCCGGCGAGAGCCTGGCGCTGGTGCTCGAGCGCATCGCCGCGCGCCTGGGGCCGGATCGCGTGCTGCGCCCAGTGATCTTCGAAGACCACCGCCTCGAGTGGATGTGCCGCTGGCGCCCCGCGCCCGAGCCGGCGCCACGAACGAAATGCCGCGCGGTCGACGTGCCGCAGCCCACCTTCATCCTGCCCAAGCCGCTGCGTCTGGCAACCGAGCACAACCGGCCGCTGTACCAGGGTGTCCTTCAGCTGCTCGCGGGTCCGCACAGGGTGGAAGGCGGCTGGTGGGATCGCACGAGCGAGGGTGAAGAAAGCCAGCTGGAGACGACACGGCAGACCGCACGCGACTACTGGGTGGCGGTGAGCGAGCACGCCGGCGTGCTGTGGATCTTCCAGATGCGCCTGGCCCAGGAGGAAACCGGCTGGTTCCTGCACGGCACGTTCGCCTGAGCGCGCTCTGATCGAACTGCGCGGATGGACCTGCTGTGATGGACCTCCCTGAGTACGCCGAGCTGCGGTGCGTGAGCAACTTCAGCTTCCTGCGCGGCGCGAGCCAGCCGGGCGAGCTGGTCGAGCGCGCCAAGCAACTGGGCTACAGCGCGCTGGCGATCACCGACGAGTGCAGTCTGGCCGGCGTGGTGCGCGCGCATGTGGCTGCGAAGGAGGTCGGACTCCAGCTGCTGATCGGCAGCCAGTTCCTGGTGGAGCCCGAAGCGCTGGACCCGGGCGCCTCGCCGTTCACGCTCACCGTGCTGGCCTGCCACCTGGAGGGCTACGGCAATCTGTCCGAGTTCATCACCAAGCTGCGCCGCGTCTCCGAGAAGGGGACGTACCGGCTGCCCCTCGGCGAGATCCGCGGCTCTCAACTCGAAGGCTGCCTCGTGCTGGCCTCGCCGAAACGCATGGCCATGCCCGCGCAGCTGGAACGGCTCGGTCGCTGGCTGTTTCACGAGTTCCAGGGCCGATGCTGGTTTGCGGTGGAGAAGCTGCGCCTGCTCGACGACGAAATGTGGCTGCACCGACTGACCGAGGTCGGCAAGGCGACGGCGATTCCACTGGTGGCCGCGGGCGATGTGCATTTCCATGTGCGCTCGCGCAAGCCGCTGCAGGACGTGATGACCGCGACGCGCCTGGGCAAGCCGCTGACCGAGTGCGGCCTCGAGTTGCAGCCCAATGCGGAACGCCACCTGCGCACGCGGCTGCGGCTCGCGCAGACCTACGCCCCCCACTTGCTGGCCGAAACCCTGAAGGTGGCGGCGCGCTGCAACTTCAGCCTGGACGAACTGCGCTACCAGTACCCGGACGAGGTGGTTCCCGCTGGCGAAACGCCGGCGGGCTATCTGCGCCGCATCACCTACGAGGGGGCAGGGCGACGCTGGCCCGATGGCATCCCCGACAAGGTGCAGGCGCAGATCGAGCACGAGCTGGCGCTGATCGCCGAGTTGAAGTACGAGCACTACTTCCTCACCGTGGCCGACATCGTGATGTTCGCGCGATCCCGGCACATCCTCTGCCAGGGCCGCGGTAGCGCCGCGAACAGCGTGGTCTGCTACTGCACCGGCGTCACCGAGGTCGACCCGGGCCGCATGAGCGTGCTGTTCGAGCGTTTCATCTCCAAGGAGCGCAACGAGCCGCCGGACATCGACATCGATTTCGAGCACGAGCGGCGCGAAGAGGTGCTGCAGTACCTCTACGCCAAGTACGGCCGCGACCGCGCCGCCATCACCGGCGTGGTGATCAGCTACCGTCCCAAGAGCGCGATCCGCGACGTGGGCAAGGCGCTCGGCATGTCGCTGGAGATCGTGGACGCTCTGGCCAAGGGGCACCAGTGGTGGGACGGTGGGCAGGTGCGCCCCGAGCGGATGCAGGAGATCGGCCTGTCGCTGGAGTCGCTGCAGGTGCAGCAGCTGATGCACCTCACGGGCCAGCTCATCGGTTTCCCGCGGCACCTGAGCCAGCACACGGGTGGCTTCGTGCTCACCAAGGGCCCGCTGTGCCGCATGGTGCCGATCGAGAACGCGTCGATGCCCGAGCGCACGGTGATCGAATGGGACAAGGACGACCTCGACGCGCTCGGCCTGCTCAAGGTCGATTGCCTGGCGCTGGGCATGCTCACTGCGATCCGCAAGGCCCTGGACTTCATCGGGCTGCGCAAGGGCTGTGACTTCGGCATGCAGGACATTCCGGCCGAGGACAGCGACACCTACGACATGATTTGCAGGGCCGACACCGTGGGCGTCTTCCAGATTGAAAGCCGCGCGCAGATGAGCATGCTGCCGCGGCTGAAGCCGCGCTGCTTCTACGACCTGGTGATCGAGGTGGCCATCGTGCGGCCCGGGCCGATCCAGGGCGGCATGGTGCACCCGTACCTCGCGCGGCGCCAGGGCAGGGAGCCGGTGGTGTATCCGAGCGAGGCATTGAAAGAAGCGCTGGGCCGCACGCTGGGCGTGCCGGTGTTTCAGGAGCAGGTGATGCAGATCTCCATCCTCGCGGCCGGCTTCACACCCGGCGAGGCCGACGGGCTGCGGCGCTCGATGGCGGCCTGGAAGCGCAAGGGTGGGCTGGAGCACTACCACGTGAAGATCGTCGACGGCATGACGTCGCGAGGCTATGAGGAGAGCTTCGCAAAGGCCATCTTCGAGCAGATCAAGGGGTTCAGCGAGTACGGCTTCCCGGAAAGCCACGCCGCCTCGTTCGCGCTGCTGGTCTACGCGAGTTGCTGGATCAAGTGCCACCATCCGGCGGAGTTCCTGGCCGCCATGCTTAATTCGCAGCCACTGGGTTTCTACTCGCCCTCGCAGCTCGTGCAGGACGCGCGACGGCACGTCGTCGAGGTGCGGCCCGTCGACGTGATGTACAGCGACGTGGACTGCACCTTGGAGGATATTGATCACGAGCCCGCGGTGCGGCTCGGGCTGCGCATGATCGCCGGGCTCAAGGCGGCCTCGGCGGATCGCATTGTCTCGGCGCGCAGTCAGCAGGTCTTTGACAGCGCCGAAGACCTCGCGCTGCGCGCGCAGCTCGAGCTGCACGAGATGAAATTGTTGGCCGCGGCGGACGCACTGATGAGCCTGTCGGGTCACCGGCGCCAGCAGGTCTGGGAAGCGGCGGGGCTGCGTGCTGCGCCGGGCCTGGTGCGCGAGGCACCGGTCGACGAGGATTTCCTCGAGCTCGACGAGGCGCCCGAGGGCGAGGAGATCGTGTTCGACTATGCGTCCACCGGGCTGACCTTGCGCCGGCATCCGCTCGCACTGCTGCGCGAGCGCCTGACCCTGCGCGGCCTGATGACCGCGCAGGACCTCGACGGGATCGAAGACGGCGAGCACGTGAGCCATTGCGGCATCGTCACATTGCGGCAGCAGCCCGAGACGGCGAAAGGCACGATCTTCCTGTCTCTGGAGGACGAGACGGGCGTCGTCCAAGTCATCGTATGGAAGAGCCTGCGCGAAGTGCAGCGCCAGGAGCTGCTGGGCGCGCGGCTCATGGTCGTGCACGGCAGGTGGCAGCGAGAGGGGGCGGTCAAGAACCTGATCGCGGCGCGGCTGGAAGACCTGACACCGCTGCTGGGTCGGTTGAGCGCGGCCACCGTGAGTCGGGACTTCAGATAGCACCAGTCGGAGAAGGGTGCCGTGGTTTCGGGCCCGGTCGCCGCTTTCTGAGACCTCACAAAGGAACCTAGTGTGCCCGCGCGGAAACCATCGCTGCACAAGCTTTGGGCCATCGGAAAGCTCTGAAGGTCTTGGATCAGGAAAATGTCGAAACTTTCTGGCTGCCTAGACCCTCCGTCTCGTCGATCAAACCTTGAGTGACGTGTGTCGAATATCTACCGCAGCCTGTTCATGCAAGCGCGCTGCGCATCGAAGAAGGCGCTGCTGGAGCACCTGACGCACGCGCGGCATGCGACGCTCTCGTTCTACGCAGAGGACGGCGGCCCATGGGCAGATTCCATACACCTGCGGATGCTTAGCGAATATGTTGCATCGACCGGTTGACTCGCCCTTTACATCTGTACTTCGCGCACGCACGCTTCAGGCTTGGCTGCGGACGTCAGTCAACAACGAGTCGAGCCACTGTTTCTGCGCTACTCGTCGACCTTTCTATGCAGTGCTGGCTAATTTGCCAGACCCGTTTGAGGGAATATGAGGTTGTGTCCTCACTAGGAAGGTTCCGGCGCCCGCGCTTCGAAAAGTGAAGGTGGCCTTTTAGATGCAAGCGAACTCGAACGCACGGGAGCGGGAAGTTGACACAGCCGCTTTCTGGTTACGTTCGGGCAGAATGCCCAGGACGCGCTGGAGGGACCGTGAACAATAAGGCCCAGTCTCAAATCGACATCTGCGACAAGTTCATTCGCCCGACCATTGAAGCGTCTGGGTGGGCGGACTCATCGCAGATGTACCGTGAGTACGCTCTTCGGACGGTCCAATTCGTCGTTCGCGGGCGCCAGGCTTGGCGGGAAGCTCCGACGGTTCTTCGCGCGGACTACGCGCTCTTTTTCAAGACGAACATCCCGTTGGTCGTCGACGAAGCCAAGGACAACAACCAAGCCATGGTCGCCGGGATGCCTCAAGCCAGTAATTGCGCCCAACTTCTCGACGTGCTGTTTAGCCTCGCCAGCAAAGGTGACGGCTTCATATTCCGCGACGCAACACTGTCCGACGACGTGCTTGAGCGCAACCTGACCCTTGACGAGTTCCCATTGCCAGGCGCTTTGTGGTCGCGCCACTACGCCCGGAAGAGCTGGGCGCGCAACAATCGCAGAATCACCGAGCACGAATAGCCGTCAATCAAGATGGATCGCACGTTCAAAGACTTGAGAACGCCCTACGGCAAAGACGATGCGTTTGAGCCTTCCTGGAGTGAGCGCTTCGACGAATCCGGCGTCAGCTGGGACGATCTGCTGAAGTCTCAACGCATTCTCATCGTGTCGGAGGCCGGTGCCGGCAAGACCTATGAGTGCGAGTCAAAGGCGAGAGAACTCTTCGCTCGCGGCGAGCCTGCGTTTTTCCTGTCGCTCGAAAGCGTTGCATCGACGGGTGTTGCCGCCATCCTGTTCGGGGACGACCTGACGCGCTTCACCGACTGGTTGGCATCCTCGTCACAGGTTGCCTACTTCTTCCTAGACTCGATCGATGAGCTCCAACTCGTTCATCGTTCGTTCAAGGATGCTCTACGCCGATTTTCGTACGACATCCGAGGGGCGTTGGGACGGGCGACAGTGGTGGTCACCGCTCGACCAGTACCCATTGATCGCCGAGCGTTCAAGGAGATCCTACCTGTACAGGCCGCAGTGGGCGTAGTCGATGCAGAAGATGAGTTCATCCGCATTGCGATGGATGGTCTTAGCAGGAGCAAAGACGACACGCCGCCTTCTCACCGCGAGGTTGAACTGCTGCCGCTCACAGGGCCACAAATTATCGAGTTCGCTGGTGCTCGTGGCGTAGCGAACCCTGACGTCCTGCTTCAGGCAATTGACGCCAAGCATGCTCGAGAGTTTGCGCGCAAGCCGCAAGACATGATCGAGCTGTGCGATGACTGGCGCGAACACGGGCGAATCCGCGCGCACCTCGATCAGATTCAGACCCATGTGCGTGCCAGGCTCACCGCGCGCCCGGATCGGCGCGAGAAGGCAGACCTCTCGCCTGGAATGGCACGAACGGGCGCGCAGCGGCTCGCGCTCGCGGTGATTCTGAGCCGGCGTCTGACTGTGCGCTACAGCGCGGGATCGGATGGTGACGCGACGGGCGGCACGCCGATTGACCCGCGTTCGCTGCTTCCTGATTGGAGCGCCAACGAAGTGACAGCTCTCCTGGAGCGCCCCATCTTTGTGGAGGGCGGATACGGTCGCGTCCGCTTCCACCATCAGTCAGTCATGGAGTTCTTGGCCGCATGCCAGATCCATGACCTGATTCAGGCCGGGCTCCTCGCCCAGTCAGCGGCCGCTCGTATCTTGTTCGGGCTTACGCCGACGAACCAGACAATTCTCAAGCCCTCGATGAGGCCCATCGCCGGGTGGCTCGCATTGCTTCGATCGGACATGTTCGAGAGGATCGTCAAGCTCGAGCCTGATGCGCTGTTGACTCAGGCCGACCCTGAATCGCTGACGGATCTCCAGCGCGAGCGTGCGTTGCTTGGGTTTGTCGAGCGATACGGCCGGGGCCAATGGCGTGGCCTCGAAGTGCCGAATTTGCAGGTTGCACGAATCGCGCAGCTGGGGTTGACCAGCACCGTGCTTGCCGCATGGAGCAAGGACGTTGAGTCACCCGAAGTCCGAGAGTTGCTTCTCAGGCTGGTGAGCGCCGGTCGGATGCTGGGAGGTGCTGACCTTGTCGCAGGCGTAGCGGCTGATCTAACCTGCAGCGATCGCGAGAGATTCGAGGCGCTCATGGCCCTCGCGGCATTGGACGATGCGCGCCTCGGACCGATGATTGATGGCATCGTGACTCTTTCTTCAGGCTGGACGGAGCGCCTTGCCCGCTGGGTCGGGACCATGCTGTACCCGGAGCATGTCACTGAAGCGCAGCTGGTTCAACTCCTTGCCAGGGTTCGTAGTGACTCCAAGCGAAGCGGCGAATACGCAGACAGCGTCGCCCGGGTGATTCAGAAGGCCAACATAAGCCGAAGCCGCCTTGAAGCCCTTCTGCCCGATGTACTGGCAATAGCGCGTGGCGGGCTGGCCGTTGTGGACGAGGAGTTACACGACGCCGACGGGCGACTGGAGATGACGAGCATCTTGCGCGCGCTGTGTCTCCGGTTGCTCGAAATCGGCAGTGTGAGCGAGACCCTGATCGAGGCGTCGGTGCTGGCCTTAAGGTCTACTGATGCTGCGTATGGCCTCAGGAAAGGCAAAACGGAGCTCCGAGCGCTTCTTGACGGGCTGCCTGTCGAGTGGCGACCGCGGGTCTTCTTGGCTGATCGGGCTTGCGTCGAATCCCTTGGTGGCGACCGCAGTGCCAGGTACCGACTAGGTCGGATCGTGTACGAGGGAGCACTGAACTACGCACTGGATCGCGACGGCCATTGGGTACAGGCGGCGCTGGCTGACCAAGAGATTCCTGCCGATCGTCGGTCGGTGCTGCTTCACTTGGCCGTGCACCTCAGTGCGAGCGAACGGGGTATCGAAGACCGCGCGGAGGCCCTTCGTCAGGCGGTGAGTGACTCAGCCTCGCTGGTGGATGAGCTCGGTTCGATCATCGAAGCGGGCAAGCCCAACGCCGAGTTCCTGAAGATGCAGGAGGAGCAGCGCAAGCGCCAGGAGCGGCAGGCCAGGAAGCGTGCCGACGAAAAGGAGGCTTGGATTCAGGTACGGCGCGAACTTGCTGACCAGACGGCGTTGGCGCTGGGACCCGGTCGAAGGGACAGCACGATCTGGAATCTGTCGCTGGTCTTGCGCAAGTTGGGCCGCAACGGAAACGAGGGTAGATGGGATCGCGCCTTCCTGGTCTCCCATTTTGGCCGCGACGTAACGGACAAACTGAGGCGGGCCCTGATGGCCTATTGGCGCAGCATGCGTCCGACAGTTCGATGTGAGCGTCGACTCGGAGAGGAGAACACCTATCTCGTGGTGTGGTCAATCGGCCTCATGGGCCTTTCCGCAGAAGCTGAGGATCCTCTCTGGGCGACAAGGCTGAGTCGTGGTGAAGCCGAACTTGCAACTCGTTATGCCTTGCTGGAGCCGAACGGCCTGCCGAGTTGGATTGGCAGCCTTGCGAGGGCGCACCCAATGGAGGTGGAGACCGTCATTGGCACCGAGTTGCTCGATGAATTGCTCGACCCGGGCGGCGCGACGGGTTGGTACTCAACGGTGCTGCAGTCCTTGGGGGCCGGCACGGGGGACGAAGCCCAGGTACTTCTGCCTCGTCTCGTCGGCTGGCTCGCATGGTCAAGCTGGGCGCTCATGCAGCTTCCGCATTTGCCGTCGAATGAACAGAAGCTGTCCCAGGTTGTACGCGTGCTGTTGGCGCACGCCAGCCCCGAAATCAAAAGGCCCATGGAGGAACTGGTCGCCGAACAGGTGCAGGCAGCTGGCACCGGCCCGTACCTGCTGTTTTGGCTGCCTGTCCTTTTCTCGCTCGCGCCGCTGCGCGCTACAGAAAGCATGCTTGCGGTCTTGGCGACTCTCCCCGTAGAGCCCAAGGGGGAAGCCGTTCGTATCGTCGGTTCACTATTCAATGACCGGACTGGCTTTGGCACAACCGATTGGGCTGCCAAGCTAGCGCCTGCCACCTTGCTTCGTCTCACGATTGAGTTTCATCGGCACGTGAGATCGGAAGACGATCTCGTTCACGACTCCGTCTATTCGCCCGGGGCGCGCGACTTTGCCGAGGACGGGCGTCGGTTCATCTTCGAGGCATTGATGAAGGCAAGCGGACCCGAAGCTTTCAGCGCAAAGATGGCTTTGGCGGCTGACCAACTCTTCGCGCGCTTGCGAGATCGCATTGCAGCATTGGCTCATGAGCGCCTTGCTGCTGAGCTCGATTCCAGTGCTTGGACACCAACGGAGGTGGCCACTCTCCTCTCTCGCAAGGAGCTTTCGCCCAAGACTGCGACGGACATGGCCCAGTTGTTGGTCGATCGGCTGGACGACCTTCAGGAACTGTTGCTGAAAGACACAGGACCACGTGCCGGCTGGGCGTCGATCGACGACGAGAACACGCTGCGGCCCTTGATTGCACGCGAATTGGAAGTTGCATCGCGGGAGGCCTACACCGTTGATCAGGAGGCCGTGACCGCTGATGGTAAGGAGACCGACATCCGCCTGAGGGCGGTATCAGGCTACCAGGCCACCATCGAATTGAAGGTTGGGGAGAAGGGTCGTTCCGCCAGAGAGCTGTGTGAAACGATCCCGGAGCAGTTGGTAAAGAAGTACATGGCCCACCGCGAGGCACGCGCGGGCTGCTTGATCGTCACGGTGGCAGATTCGGCGAGGCGCTGGCAGCACCCGGAAACGGGAGCTCGCATCGACCGAGTGGAACTGCAGGCTTTGCTTCAGGCGTGTGCAGATGCCGAGCAGCGACGACTTGGCGGGGAGGCGAGGGTGCTCGCTCGAGTTCTTGACCTAGTCCCGCGTTTGCCTACGGAGCAAAAGCGGAAGACGTGATTCTTCGGGAGGCCTTCATGGAGCACCGACAGACAAGGGCGTGGACCGGGTTGTTCGGATAGCGCATAGAGCGTGAGACCAGGAAGTGCCACCATCGCTGTATGGCAAAAATCCCCGCTACGACGAGCAAGCCGATTCAGCAGGCCAGGGCGCCGCATTGATACCTGCGTGGTCGTCAAGCTGCGCGCTCGTACCGAGTAATGCTTTGAAGCAGTTACTGTCGCCCTTCTCATTCATATTTTTCCCATCTTTCGCACACAGATGAATTGCCCGACAAGACCTGCAGTGGAAGGCTACCTCAGTCACTCTCGCTTGTCTTCTTGTCTTCTTGTAGTTTGTCGAGCTGGTGTTCGCGCGATTTCCGTGCGAAGCCTCAGAATTGCCTTACGCCTACTTGCCAATCTCCTCGCCTTTGACCTCGAAGTGACTTCTCCACATTCTTGCAGGCTTGTGCCAGTTCGTTGGCAATTCTCTCGATTCGTTGAGCTGGCATGCGTTGCGACATTGCGGCGATGCTGAGTGCGCCGACGACTTGGCCCAGAGTGTCTCTGATGCCCTTTCCCACGGCGCTGACCCCAAGGTTCACTGTGTCCTGAATGACACTTGCACCGAATGAGCGGGTTTTGTGACAGGCCTTTTCCAGAGCCCTGGCATTCAAACCGCCGAACTGCGACAGACTCGGGGCGACTCGTTCGATGACTTCCGCGCGCTCGCCAGCCTCCATCATGGCCAGGATCGCAAGGCCGCCTGCACCAACCCCCAGAGGCCTGCGGCTTCCAACTTCCAGAACTAGTGTGCGGATAGGGAAGGAGCCCTCCAGGCGATGCACGCAAACGGCATCGAGGCCACTTCGGGCCACGAGATACACCGTGTCGCCCGTGGATTCGGCCAAGGTCTGCATCTCTTGCGCGCACAGATCGCGTATGTCGAACATGATTGAGCCCGCCAAGCCCAGTTCGAATGTCAGCGGTCCGAGTCGATAGCGTCGGGTCTCGGGGTTGTGTTCGACGAGTCGTTCATGCGTCAGTTGCTTGAGTACCCGGTGTGCAGAGGGATGCGGCAGACTGCTTCTAGCGGCAAGTTCTGTCAGCGGGAGCCCGCGGGCGCCCGCGGTGGCAAGAAGTTTGAGGAGCATCACTCCGCGTTTGAGTGAACCAGTTTCCGCATTTGTATCCATGTCCGATTATTGAACAGACGGGCCATCGGATTCGCGCACGAAAAGACAATCTGCTAACACTCTCAGTTGATCACATACGGAGATGTGACGGCCGTTGTGGCTGGACGTCGTATTGATGTGGGATTTCGATAAATGGACACATTTGCACTTAAAGACCGCGTCGCTATCGTGACCGGTGGCAGCAGCGGCATAGGCGCTGCCTGCGTTCGCTTGCTTGCACAACAAGGGGCAAAAGTCGTTGTCGGCTTTAACAATGGCGAGGAGCAAGGTAATAGTCCGGCGAAGGCCGTCCTTGCCTGAGGCGCGGGCCGCGGGAAGCATCTGACCCGAATCGCAGACCCGCTTGGAGGTGTGCGCTAAACGGAGATGGTGCACACCATGAAGAGTGAGC
>PJUB01000320.1_pt1 | contig 23919 bp, 21 predicted proteins | sample 1512141 | NCBI WGS metagenome assembly PJUB01 (sample SAMN08177677, study PRJNA422409) | Soil metagenome, whole genome shotgun sequencing project. | isolation source: Soil enriched on filter paper: alkali lignin treatment | place: USA: Madison | collected 2015-01-15 | reverse complement strand
GCGCGGCCACGGCGGCCAGCGCCTTCCTGCTGGCGGCCCGCATCGACCGCTGGGGCATCCGCCGCGCCCTGCTGGGCGCCATGATCGCGCTGATCGCCGCCCTGCTGCTGTCGGCCTGCGCGCCCCACTGGATCGTGCTGACCGCAGCGCAGGCGCTGGCCGGCGCCGCCGCGGGCGTGATCCTGCCGGCCGCCTACGGCTCGGCCTCGCTGGTGGCCGCGCCGGGTCAGGAAACCCGCGCCCTGGGCCGCGTCATCTCGGGCTGGTCGGTGTCGCTGGTGGCGGGCGTGCCGCTATCGGCGCTGATGTCGGACGCGGTCGGCTGGCGCGCCACCTACGCCGCGCTGGCGCTGTGTGCCGCCGTCGCCCTGCTGGGCCTGCGGCGCCTGCCCGAACGCCGCAGCGCCCACCCCGCGCCGCTGCGCCTGACGCGTCTGTTGGCCCCGCTGTCGTACCGCGACGTGCCCGTGCTGCTGTTGGGCTGCCTGGCGTTCTCGTCCGCGTTCTACGGCGTCTATGCGTTCCTGGCGGACCACGTACGCACGCTGCTGGGCCTGTCGGCGGGCCAGGTGGGCTTCATTGCGTTTGCCTACGGCGCGGGCTTCCTGTTCGCAGGCCTGGCCGGCGCGCCGCTGATCGAACGGCTGGGGCCGCGCCGCGCGCTGCCGCTGGCCCTGGGCGCCATTGCCTTGGTGTACCTGGGCCTCTTGCCCGCCGCGCACGCGCTGGCCGCCGTGCTGGGCATGGCCGTGCTGTGGGGCGCCGCCTCGCAACTGAGCCTGAACCTGCTGGTGCTGCTGCTGTCGCGGGCCCGCCCCGAGGAACGCGGCGCGGTGCTGGGCCTGAACACCTGCACCACCTACCTGGGCGCCAGCGTCGGCACCGCCATCGCCGGCACGCTGTACACGCATGCGGGCTTTGCCACCCTGGGGCTGGCGGCCGCGGGCGCGGTGGCCCTGGCGGCGCTGGTCCTGCATTGGCGCTTGAACGGCCGCCGCGCAGTGAGCAACCGCGCCACGGCCTGATTCCCGTAGCGGCCGGCGCGCGGCTGGCGCCTTGCGCGCCCCTAGTCCGGCAGCACCACCGCGCAATCCCGCCCGGCGCGCTTGGCGCGGTACAGCGCCTGGTCCGCGCGCCGCAGCACGTCCGACATGCTGGCATCGGTCGGCAGGAAGCGCGTGATGCCGCCGCTGGCCGACAACACCACCGCGTGCCCATCGACGCTGGCCGGATGCTGCCGCAGGCCGGCACGCAGCCGGTCACAGACCGCCAGCGCCACGTCCGGATCGGCATCGGCCAGCAGCACCACGAATTCCTCGCCGCCCAAGCGGCCCACCGCGTCGCCCTCGCGCAGGCAGCCTTGCAGCTGGGCGCAGAAGTGGCGCAGCGCGGCGTCGCCGCCCAGGTGGCCGTAGCGGTCGTTGACCTGCTTGAAGTAGTCCAGGTCCAGCATCAGCGCCGTATGTCGAGCGCCCTGCCGCGCGGCTTCCAGCATGGCCTGCATGCGCAGCAGGATTTCGGCGCGAGTCCAGCAGCCGGTCAGGTCATCCACCTTGGCCAGCCGCGCCAGCGCGGCCTCGTTGCGGCGGTTCTCGGTCATGTCCATGCCGATATTGACCACGCTGCCATCCGGCAGCCGCACGTTGGACCACAGCACCGACAGGCGTTCGCCGTTACGTGCCAGCGGCTGCCATTCGCGAAACGACTGTTCGGGCGTGGGGCCCACGCTTTGCAGCACGCGCGCGCGGGTGTCGGGGTCGGGATAGAACAGCGCCAGGGGTTCGGGGTAGCTGTTGATTTCGTCGAGCGTCCAGCCGAAGCGGCGCACACAGGCCTCGTTCCACAGCACGCAGCGGCCGTCTCCATCAAAGGCGTTGATCAGCACCGGCGCGTTGTGGAACAGGGCCTCGTAGCGCGCCACCACTTCACGCAGGCGCCGCAGCTCGGCGTCGCGGGCATCGCCGCCGGTCGGCGCGGGGTCAACGGCGGGCGGCAGCGCCTGCGCGGCGTCCGGACGGGCTGCCTCGGCGCGCGGCTGCGGCGAAATCAGAGCGTCTTTCGATGAAACGAGTCGCATGGGTTCGCAGTCGGGGAAAGGCGGCGCGCACTGGCCGCGTGGGCATCCTACGCCTGGACAAGGGCACAGGGCGGCAAAGCGCGGCAAGTATACGTTTCAATCTGCTACCCGACTGCCAAGAATCGTCAAGGCGCGGCGCCCGCGGGTTCGGCCCCCCTTCGCCCGCCATGCCCTGCCGCGCCCCGCCAGCAGTCATGCTGCCGACGCCCAGCTACCAAGGGAACGCGATCAGGTCGCCATACAGGCTGCGCAGCTTGGCCTTGACCTCGGCCGACTGCTGGTAGATGGCAATGAACTTCAACAGACGCGGATCCGAGGCGCGTTCAGGCAGGGCCACCCAGCGGATGGCGTATCGGCGCACGTTGGTGGGGTCGGTATTGTCGAACGCCAGCCCGTCCTTTTCATCCAGGCCGGCCTGCTTGGCAAACGTGGTGTAGGTCACCGAGGCCGTGACGTCATCGAACGTACGCGCCGATTGCGAGCCTTCGATCGGCACGAACTTCAACCGCTTGGGGTTGACCGTGACGTCTTGCAGCGTGGCCTGGTGCGCCACGCCGGGTTTCAGCTTGATCAGGCCGATGGATTCCAGCAGCAGCAAGGCGCGGCCCGTGTTGACCGGGTCGTTGGGCACCGCGATGGTGGCGCCTTCGGGCAGCGGTTCGCCCTTCTTGAGCTTCTTGGAAAAGAGGCCGATGGTGGTCGAATAGCCGTAGGCGATCGGCGTCAGGTTGGCGCCGCGCCGTGCGTTGAACAATTGCAGGAAGGGCTCGTGCTGAAAGAAGTTGGCGTCCACCGAGCCGTCGGCCACCGCGATGTTGGGCAGCACCCAATCGTTGAATTCCACCAGTTGCACCTCCAGGCCCTGCTTGCGCGCCTCGGCGACGGCCAGCTCGGTGGCGGCATTGGCCACGCTGGGGATCACGCCGATGCGCAGCGGCTTGTCGGCGGCCTGGGCCGGCGCCAGGACGGTCAGGCCGGCCAGGGCCAGCGCGGCCACGGCGCGGCGCGCCAGAGTCAGGAACACGGATTGCTGGAACATGGAATCGTCCGGTAAAAAACGGCCATCGGCGCGCGGGGTGGACGCTATTGTGCCGCAGCCTCGCCCCGCCCAGGGCAAAAGCCCGCCCACTGCCAGGGCAATGACGCCGCCCGACGGCGCTACACTCGACGCCACCGCCGCCTTCCCTGGGCGCCCCTGACCCCAGCTTCACGGAGCCAGACCTTGCCAAACACCCCCTCCCTGCCCCCCCACGTCACCCTCATCGGCGCCCCCACCGACATCGGCGCGGGCGCGCGCGGCGCGTCGATGGGCCCCGAAGCGCTGCGCGTGGCCGGCATCGGGCCGGTCATCGAAGCCCAGGGCTTTGCCGTCACCGACCAGGGCAACCTGTACGGTCCGGCCAACCCATGGCAGCCGCCCGTGGACGGCTACCGCCACCTGGCCGAGGTCACCGCCTGGAACCAGGCCGTGCACGACGCCGTGTACGACGCGCTGGCCCAGGGCCACCTGCCCATCCTGCTGGGCGGCGATCATTGCCTGGGCATCGGCTCGATCAGCGCCGTGGCGCGCCATTGCCGCGCCGCCGGCAAGAAGCTGCGCGTGCTGTGGCTGGACGCCCACACCGACTTCAACACCAACACGCTGACGCCCACCGGCAACATCCACGGCATGCCGGTCGCCTGCCTGTGCGGCCACGGTCCCGCGGAAATCACCGGCATGTCCGGCCAGACGCCCGACATCGATCCGTCGTGGGTGCGCCAGATCGGCATCCGCAGCGTCGACGATGGCGAAAAGCGCCTGGTGCACCAGGCCGGCCTGGAAGTGTTCGACATGCGCTACCTGGACGAAATGGGCATGCGCGCCACCATGCAGGCTGCGCTGGCCGGGCTGGACGACGACACCCACCTGCACGTGAGCTTCGACGTCGACTTCCTCGACCCCGAGATCGCCCCCGGCGTCGGCACCACCGTCATGGGCGGCCCCACCTATCGCGAAGCCCAGCTGTGCATGGAAATGATCGCCGACACCGGCCTCATGCGTTCGCTGGACGTGGTGGAACTGAACCCCGCCTTCGACGTGCGCAACAAAACGGCCGACCTGGCCGTGGACCTGATCGAAAGCCTGTTCGGCAAGTCGACGCTGGTGCGACGCGGCAGCTGATCCTCCGTTCTCAAGGGCGGGCGGCGCGGGCCGCCAGCCTTTGAAGACTGCCGTCGCGCACGTCTTCCGCCCGCCGCATCCGCCTTCCTTTCTTTGGCCTGCCGTGTTCCCGCCCGGCAAGCGGCCCGCGCACGCCCCCACCTAGGCAATCCACCCATTGACCATTCACATATGAAAACTTAACTTCTTGCACAGGAATTTTTATTCCTTAACAAGAAAACAAATTCAGCCGGTTGGAGCACCGGCCGCCCTCGCCTTCGTATTCGCGTCCATTCCAACAATGCAAACGCCGGTCCGCACGGCGGACCGTGGAGACAGACAGATGCGCATCAACTCCTTGTGGACGGCCGCGGCCGCCCTGCTCGCCACCTGCGCCGTTCAGGCCCAAAGCGATGTCGTCCGGCTGGGCGTCTCCAACGACCGGTCCGGCATCTATTCCGACCTGGGCGGCCTGGGCTCGGAAATGGCCGTGCGCATGGCCGTCGAAGACTTCGGCGGCAAGGCCGCCGGCAAAACCGTCGAAGTCATCGGCGCCGACAACCAGAACAAGGCCGACGTCGCCTCGGCCCTGGTGCGGCGCTGGTTCGACACCCAGGGCCTGGTCGCGGTGGTGGACGGCGGCGCCAGCTCGGCGGGCCTGGCCGCGCAAGGCGTGGCGCGCGAAAAAGGCGGCACCGCCCTCATCAGCGGCGGCTTCGCGGGCGACTTCAGCGGCAAACAGTGCAGCCTCCTCAGCACCCAGTGGGCGCCCGACACCTACGCCCTGGCCAATGCGGTGGTCAAAAGCGTCGTCGAAAACGGCGGCAAGTCCTGGTACTTCATCACCACCGACTACGTCTTCGGCAAATCCCTCGAAGCCAACGCCAGCCGCTTCGTCGAGGCCGCCGGCGGCAAGGTCGTCGGCAGTACCCGCCATCCCCTGGGCGCCATGGACTTCGCCTCGTTCCTGGTGCAGGCGCAATCCTCCAAGGCCGACGTCGTCGGCCTGGCCAGCGCGGGCGGCGATCTGGTCAACCTCATCAAGCAGGCCCAGGAATTCGGCCTGACCGGCGGCAAGCAGCGCCTCCTGACCTTCCTGACCTTCATCAACGACGTCCAGGCCATGGGCCTGCCCGTCGCCCAGGGCCTGACCTTTCCCACCGGCTTTTACTGGGACGCCGACGACGACACCCGCGAATGGACCCGCCGCTGGCAGAAGAAAATGGGCGTGACCCGCCCGCCGTCCATCGTGCAGGCCCTGAGCTACGTCGCCACCACCCACTACCTGCAGGCCGCGCAGGCCGCAGGCACCTTCGACGGCGCAATCGTCAACCAGAAGATGCGCGAGTTGCCCATCACCACCAAACTGATCAAGAATGCCCACATCCGCCCCGAAGACGGACGCGTCATCATGGACCTGTATCTGGTCGAAGTGAAAAAGCCGGCCGACTCCAAATACCCCGGCGACTTCTACCGCATCCTGTCCACGGTGCCCGGCGACAGGGTGTTCGTGTCGCTGGCCGACAGCGAATGCCCCCTGGTCAAGAAATAAGCCCATCCCACGAGGAGACATCATGAAGTGCTATTGCGTCGTCAACTTCCGCGAGCCCCTGCAGGAAATGGATCCGCCCACCCCCGTGCCCCAAGGCACGCAGGTACTGCTCAAGGTCCGCGCCGCTGGCGTCTGCCATAGCGACATCCACTTGTGGGAAGGCGGCTACGACCTCGGCCAGGGCCGCACCCTGTCACTGAAAGACCGCGGCGTCTCCCTGCCCCTGACCATGGGCCACGAAACCGTCGGCAGCATCGTCGCCGCCGGCCCCGACGCCCAGGGCGCCGCCCCCGGCGGCAACTACCTCGTCTACCCCTGGATCGGCTGCGGCACCTGCCCCACCTGCCTCTCGGGCCAGGAAAACCACTGCACCGCCCCCGCCTGCCTGGGCGTACACCGCGCCGGCGGCTACGCCGACCACATCCTGGTGCCGCACCCGCGCTACCTCATCGACATCGGCGACCTCGACCCCGCCCAGATCGCCCCCTACGCCTGCTCCGGCCTCACCACCTACTCCGCCCTGAAGAAAATCGGCGAAGCCGTCTACCGCGAGCACCCCGTCGTCATCTTCGGCGCCGGCGGCCTGGGCCTCATGAGCCTCACCCTCATCAAGGCCCTGGGCGGCAAAGGCGGCATCATCGTCGACATCGACCCCGCCAAACGCCAGGCCGCCCTCGACGCCGGCGCCCTAGCCGCCATCGACGGCGCCGCCCCCGACGCCGCCCAGCAAATCCTCAAGGCCGCCGGCGGCAAACCCCTGCAAGCCGCCATCGACCTCGTCGGCGCCCCCGCCACCACCTCCCTCGCCTTCGACTTCCTCACCAAGGGGGGCAAACTCATCATCGTCGGCCTCTTCGGCGGCGCCTCGTCCTGGCCCATCGCCCTCATCCCCATGAAGGCCCTCTCCATCATCGGCAGCTATGTCGGCAACCTCGCCGAACTACGCGAACTGATGACCCTGGTCCGCACCGGCAAAGTCCCCCCCATGCCCGTGCACCGCCACCCCCTGAAAGACGCCGACACCGTCCTGGCCTCGCTACGCGCCGGCAAGGTCGTAGGCCGCGCCGTCCTCACCGTGGACTAACCCCTCCTCAAACCGCCGCGGCAAATTCGCCGCGGCACCTTCACCAATCAGCTCCCCTGCCAAAGAGAAGTCCACAAGACGCACGCCAGCCGCCAATCGAGCACAGCATCAAGCGCACCAAGAAGCACACCCCTCCCACTCGCTCCCCGCCCGCGCGCAGCGCACACCGCCCCGACGCCCCACAATGCGTAAGCTTCGTAAGGCCGCCCGCGCGGCCGGCACGAAGCGGGCCCCGCACCCCTCGCCCACCCCACTCGGTCTAGCAGCACCACGCACCCAGACACGCCGCCCGACGGACGACCTACGAAGCACTCCCCAACGCAAGCCCCCAAAAAAGAACCAAACAACATTTCCGCCTATCATAGGAACCCAAAGCCCAGCTCCCCAGAAAAAGGAAAAAGCATGACCGACCGCCAGCTAACCATCCTAGCGGCCCTGAACCTGCTGGTAGCGGTAGGTGCCGGCGCATTCGGCGCCCATGGCCTGAAGCGCCTGGTCACCCCAGAGCTGCTCTCCGTCTGGCAAACCGGCGTCCTGTATCACCTCATCCACGGCCTCGGCCTCTTCATCATCGCCCTGCTCGGCGCCCGCTACGGTTCCCCCCTGCTGTCCGCCGCCGGCATCGTCATGTTCATCGGCATCGTCCTGTTTTCAGGTAGCCTCTACACCCTGACCCTCACCGGCACCCACTGGCTCGGCGCCATCACCCCCCTGGGCGGCGCCGCCTTCCTTGCCGCCTGGGCCATGGTCGCCCTGGCCGCCTACCGCGCCCAACCCTGATTCACCTGCCCTCGCATCACCCCAGGCGGTTGCAACACCGCCGCCCCCGCTGAACCCCGATGTCTTCCGCCACCGTCTTTCCCGCCACCCGCAATCACTCCGCCGCCGCCGGCATCGCCTGCGTCATCGGCGGCATCTTCTTCCTGACGCTCAGCGACGCCAACGCCAAATGGCTCGGCACGAACTACAACCCGCTGCAGATCCTGTTCCTGCGCGCCCTCATCGCCCTGCCCTTCGTCACCGCCCTGGCCATCGGTCTGGGCGGTCGCCGCGTGCTGCGCACCGCGCACCCCGGCCTGCACCTGACCCGGGGCGCCATCAACGTCATCTCGGCCTGTTGCTTCTACCTGGGATTGCGCGCCCTGCCGCTGGCCGAAGCCACCGCCATCGCCTTCGCCGCGCCCCTGTTCGTCACCGCCCTGTCCGTGCTGATCTTGAAAGAGCGCGTCGACGGCAAGCGCTGGCTGGCCGTGCTGGCCGGCTTTGCCGGCGTGCTCATCATCGTGCGCCCCGGCACCGACGCCTTCCAGGCTGCCACCCTGCTGCCCTTGACCACCGCGCTGCTCTACGCCGTCATGATGATCACCGCCCGCGGCATCAGCCGCGGCGAAGGCATGCTCACCACCACCTTCTACATCGTCGCGGGGCAATTGGTGTGCAGCGCCGTCGCGCTGCCCTGGGTCTGGCACACGCCGGCCCTGGCCGACCTGCCGTACTTCGCCGCCGTGGCGCTCTTCAGCACCTTGGGACTGGCCCTCATCACCCAGGGCTTTCGCATCGCGCCCGCGTCCGTCGTGGCCCCGTTCGACTACACCGGATTGATCTGGGCCACCTTGCTCGGCTGGATCTTCTGGCGCGAAGCGCCGGACGCCTATGCCTACCTGGGCGCGCTGTTCATCGCCGGCAGCGGCGTGTACATCGCGCTGCGCGAAGCGCATGGCTCGCGCAAGCAACGCAACAAGGCGTAGCGCAACGACATCGTCATCAAGGATGACCGGCAGCGACCTGAACCGCCGCTGCCGATCGCAAGAGGGCTACTCCGTCAACGGCGGGAAGTTGCGCTTGAGCACCCGCGCCACATTGGGTTCCCGCGCGGCCTGACGCGCCACCGCCGTCAGCGCCGGGCAGTTCGCCTCGAACCAGGCCAGGCCCGGTCGCCAATGCGTCATCACCGCGACATACAGGTCCAGCGCCGAAAAGCGGCGGCCCAGCATGTGCGGCGTGCCGGCCTGGCGCTCCAGTTCCAGCCAGAGTTCCGCCCGCCGCGTATGGATGCGCTCGCGCAACAGATCGGCCGGCGCCCCCGGCGTGGTCCATTGCGACGGGTCGTCGCCGAACGTGAACGTCGGATAGACCGCTGCCACCAGCCGCAACAGCAGATTCAGGAAATGCGCGCGTTCGGGCTGGTCGGCCGCCGGCGCCAGGCCCGCCTGCGGCGCCACGTCATGCAGGTGCAGCACCATTGCCGCGCTTTCCGTCATCACCTCGCCGTCGGGCGTGATCAGCGTAGGCACCTGGCCCAGCGGATTCAGGTGCAGCAGCCGGTCGCGCTCGGCCCCCGGCTTCAGGTAGGGCACGTCCGTCAGCGTGTGCGGCACATTGGCCAGCGCCAACGCCGCCTCGACCACTGCCGAACCGCAGCCCAGCGAACCGATCAACTCATAGGTCTTCATGGCCATCATCCTCCCGTAGGCGCCGGGGCCAGCCGCAGCAGCTGACCCGGCGACGCATCCGTCAGTACGTACACATAGCCGTCCGGCCCTTGCCGCACATCGCGGATACGGGCCTTGCGGTCGACCAGCAACTGTTCTTCGGCCACCACCTTGTCGCCATCCAGCGTCAGGCGGATCAGGTTCTGGTTCGCCAGCGCGCCGATGAACAGCGAATGGCGCCAGGCCGGAAAGCGGTCGGCGTTGTAGAACGCCATGCCGCTGATCGCCGGCGACTTGGCCCACCAGTACAGCGGCGGCTCCATGCCCGGCAGCGTCTCGCCCTTGGCCTCGGGGATGGGCTGGCCCGAATAGTTGATGCCGTAGGTCGCCAGCGGCCAGCCGTAGTTCTTGCCCGGCTGCACCAGGTTGATTTCATCGCCGCCGCGCGGCCCGTGTTCGTTTTCCCACAGCGCGCCGGTCCAGGGGTTGAGCGCCATGCCCTGCGGGTTGCGATGGCCGTACGACCAGATCTCGGGCCGCGCGCCGGCCTGGCCCACGAAGGGGTTGTCGGTCGGCACCGAACCGTCCACCTTCAGCCGCACCACCTTGCCCTGCAGCTTGTCCAGGTCTTGCGCGGTCGGGCGCTGGTTGTTCTCGCCCAGCGAGATGAACAGATAGCCCTTGCCGTCGAACACCAGGCGCGAGCCGAAATGCAGGCCCTCGGACAGCTTGGGGGCTTGCCGGAACAGCACCTTGAAATCTTCCAGCCCGCTGCCATCGGCCGCCAGCTTGCCGCGGCCCACCGCGGTGCCGCTGCGCTTGCCGTCGGACTCGGCATACGACAGGTACACATAGCGGTCCTGCGCGAAATCCGGCGACAGCGCCACATCCAGCAGCCCTCCCTGGCCTTGCGCGGCCACCTTGGGCACCCCCGTCAAGGGCTTGGACAGGCCGCCCGGCGTGCGCAGCAGCCGCAGGCTGCCGGGCCGTTCGGTGATCAGCATCCCGCCTTCGGGCAGAAATGCCATCGACCAGGGATTGGACAAGCCGCCCACCACGACAGTGACCTGCGCGGCCACGGCGGGCGGTTGATCGGGACTTTTGGCGGGGGTGGCCCAGGCACTGCCCGCGCACCACGCGGAACCGGCCAAGGCAGACGTAAAGACAAGAACAGACAAGGCGCGACGAGTCGCGGACAGGCGTTGCGGCATGGACGTCTCCGGCGGCTGTGTGGGGTGCGACGGTACGCGGCGGTGGCGTACCATAGGCGCAAAGAGCGGCGGCTTCCGCTCTTTCTCCAAGGAGTCAACCTTACATGAAACTGTACTACATGCCCGGCGCGTGCTCGCTCGCGTCCCACATCGTCCTGGAATGGATCGGCAAGCCCTACGACACCCACAAGCTCAGCCGCGACGAATTGAAGGGCCCCGAGTTCCTGAAGGTCAACCCGCTGGGCGCCGTGCCCGCGCTGGTCGATGGCGACTTCGCCCTGACCCAGAACATCGCCATTCTCGAATACCTGGCCGAACAGGCCCCGCAAAGCAAGCTGCTGGGCGACGGCTCTGCCCGTTCGCGCGCCGACGTGCGCCGCTGGCTGGGCTTCATCAACTCGGACATCCACAAGACGTTCTCGATGATCTTCGGCGCCCAGCGCTACCTGAACGACGAAGGCCCCCAGCGCGAGCTGGCCGCCTCCGCGTCCAAGCAGCTGACCCGCCTGTTCGCCCTGCTCGACGCCCAGCTCGGCAACAAGCCCTACCTGGCCGGCGCCGAACCGTCGGTGGCCGACGCCTACCTGTACGTCGTGCTGCGCTGGGCCCACGCCAAGCAGGTCGACCTGTCGGGCCAAAACCACCTGGCCGCGTTCTTTGCGCGCATGCAGGAAAACAGCGGCGTCAAGGCCGCGCTCAAGGCCGAAGGCCTGGAGTAATCACACCGGCGCGGCGCTTTCCAGCACCTTCTTCACGGCAGCCAGGAAACGCCGCGCCAGCAAGGGCGGCGCGCTCAGGTTCGAGTGCGTCGCCCACACCTCGACGCTGGCGGCCGGCGCAATCGGCCGCAGCACCATGTGCTCGGTCTGGTCCGGCGACACGCACCAGGCATCCACCAGCGCCGGCCCCAGCCCCTGCTGCACGAATGAACACGCCGTGACCGGCGAATGCACCTCCACCGCCGCCGCGCACGCCGGACCGGCGCCGAAGAACGACTGCAACGCGCGCCCCAGCGGCGTATCGCGCGGATAGCCGATCCAGGCCGCCGACACGAAGTCTTCGGGATGCACCACCGCGTGATCCGCCAGCGGATGCCCCTTGGGCAGCGCGCAGATCACCGGCACGGTGGCCAGCTTCACCGACGTCAGGTTGGGATGGTCGGGCGGCTGCATCGAAATGCCGATATCCGCCTGGCCCGACAGGAAATACGCCGCCAGTTCATCGAACGTGACGCTGCGGTAGTCCACCCGCGCATCCGTATTGCGGTCGCGAAAGCGCCCCAGCGCCAGCGGCACCAGGCGCTGCCCGTAGCTGGCGCTGGCCACCACCTTCAGCATGCCCGCCCCCGACTGCCCCAGGCTGGCCGCCAGGTCGTTCACCCGCTCGATGCCGCCATACACCTGCTCGACCTCGGCATACAGCCGCCGCGCCTCGGCGGTGGGCGACAAGCGACTTTTCACGCGTTCGAACAGCCGATAGCCCAGCCGGCTTTCGGTCAACGCCAGCACCCGGCTCACGGCCGGCTGCGACACATGCAGCATGCGACCCGCGCCGCTGATCGAGCCGGCCATCATGATGGCGCGAAACACTTCGATCTGGCGCAGGTTCAACGGCCGGCCGGCACTGGGCCCGACCTCGTCGACAAAGGCGTCGGCATCCATTTTTTCCCCTTGGACCTGTTCAAGCTAAAGGGCCTCGGACGGGCCCTGGACATCACAAGCATCGATAACGGCGGATTATAGGTTTTCGACATTTTTCGATGACGCACTGCGGCAAAGCCGGTGCTAATCTGCCCGCCTCCACACAACAAAACAAGGGGAATCCACCATGCAACGCTCTGTTTTCCGCAGCCTCGCCGCCCTGGCACTGACCGCCACCTTTGCCGGCAGCGCGCTCGCCGGCGCCTATCCCGACAAGCCCATCACCTTCATCGTGCCGTCCGCCGCCGGCGGCTCGCCCGACGTGCTGTCGCGGCTGATCACCACCCAGCTGTCCAAGAACACCGGCGCCACCCTGGTCGTCGAAAACCGCCCCGGCGCCGCCGGCAACATCGGCATCGCCCTGGTCAAGCGCGCCGCCGCCGACGGCTACACCGTCGGCTACGGCAACATCAACACGCTGGCGGTCAACCGCTCGCTCTTCAAGCGCCTGCCCTACGACGTCGACCAGGACCTGGCCCCCGTCGCCCACATGTTCGACCTGTACAACGCCCTGATCGTCCCCGCCGACTCGCCCGTCAAGAGCGTGCAGGACCTGATCGACCGCGCCCGCAAGGAACCCGGCCGCCTGTCCTACGGCGCCTCCGGCGTCGGCACCACCGGCCACATGGGCGGCGAACTCTTCAAGAGCATGGCGAAAGTCGACGTCATGTTCATCCCCTACAACGGCGGCCCCGCCGCCATCCAGGACCTGCTCGGCGGCCGCCTGGACTACCTGTTCGTCAACACCTCCGAAGCCGCGCCGCTCGTCAAGAGCGGCAAGGTCCGCGCCATCGGCGTAAGCAGCCTGAAACGCCTGGCGCTCATGCCCGACGTGCCCACCCTGGACGAAGCCGGCCTGAAGGGCTATGAAACCGTGGCCTGGGGCGGCGTCGTCGCCCCCAAGGGCACCCCGCCCGACGTCGTCGCCAAGCTCAACGCCGACATCCAGAAAGCCCTGCAGGCCCCCGAAGTGCGCACCGGCCTCGAAACCCTGGGCGCCGTGCCCGCCACCGGTTCGCCCGACGAATTCAAGCAGCTGATCGACCGCGAAACCGCCAAGTGGAAGCAGATCATCGAATCCGCCGGCATCGAAAAACTGGACTGACCCCGTCCCACCGCCCATGACCGACCGCTCCATGACCGATCGCGCCCCCGCCGCTTCCTCCCGCAAGGACCGCAACGCCTTGCAGGCCGACTTCATCGTGGCGGGCGCCACGCTCATCGACGGCACGGGCGGCCCCGCCCGCCAGGGCGACCTGGCCGTGCGGGACGGCCGCATCGCGGCCGTGGGCACCTTCGACCACCCGCCCGGCGTGCCCGTCATCGCTGCCGCCGGCCTGGCGCTCGCGCCCGGCTTCATCGACTCGCACACCCACGACGACGGCTACCTGCTGGCGCATCCCGACATGCTGCCCAAGGTCTCCCAAGGCATCACCACCGTCGTCACCGGCAACTGCGGCATCAGCCTCGCGCCCCTGTCGCGCCAGGACATTCCCCAGCCCCTGGACCTGCTCGGCCCCACCGAGCTGTTCCACTACCCCACCTTCCGCGCCTGGATCGACGCCCTGGCCGACACCCCCGCCGCCGTCAACGTCATCCCGCTCGTCGGCCACACCACCCTGCGTGTCGCCGTCATGGACGACACCTCGCGCCCCGCCAACGACGCCGAACGCCAGGCCATGCGCGCCCTCTTGCAAGAGGCCCTGGACGCCGGCGCCTTCGGCGTGTCCACCGGCACCTTCTACCCGCCCGCCAGCGCCGCGCCCACCGACGAAATCATCGACGTCTGCCAACCCCTGCGCGGCCGCGCCGGCGCCCTCTACGCCACCCACCTGCGCGACGAAGCCGACCACATCGTCCCGGCCATGGAAGAGGCTTTGCTCATCGGCCGCGAACTCGACTGCCGCGTCGTCTTCTCGCACCACAAGCTCGCCGGCGAACGCAACCACGGCCGCAGCCGCGAAACCCTGGACCTCATCAGCCGCGCCGCCGCCGCCCAGCCCGTCTGCCTGGACTGCCACCCCTACCCGGCCACCTCCACCATGCTGCGCCTGGACCGCGCCCGCCTGGCCAGCCGCACCCTGATCACCTGGTCCAAAGGCTACCCCGCCGCCACCGGCCGCGACTTCAGCGACGTCATGGAAGAACTCGGCCTGGACGACGAAGCCGCCCTCGTCCGCCTCGCCCCCGCCGGCGCCATCTACTTCCTGATGGACCCCGCCGACGTCAACCGCATCTTCAGCCACCCGCTCACCATGGTCGGCTCCGACGGCCTGCCCTTCGACCCCCATCCCCACCCGCGCCAATGGGGCACCTTCACCAACGTGCTGCGCACCCTGGTGCGCGAACAACGCCTGCTCTCCCTCGAAGCCGCCATCCACAAAATGACCGGTCTCGCCGCCACCCAATACGGCCTGGCCGGGCGCGGCCTGCTGCGCGAGGGGTATCATGCTGACCTGGTGCTGTTCGATCCCGCCAACGTCACAGACACGGCCACTTTTTCAGCTCCCATTCAGGCAAGCCGCGGCATCCACCACGTGTGGGTCAACGGCAAACCCGTGTGGGACGGGGAACGAACCGGCACCGAACGCCCGGGCCAGGTTCTGTCGCCCGGGAATGCAATACCTTGGAGTCAACAAAGTGAATAGCTATTCCCAGGGCTGTTACCTGGGTGTTCTGGGCGGCATGGGCCCCATGGCCGGCGCCGCCTTCGCGCTCCGCCTCGCGGCGCTCACCCCCGCCGACGCGGACCAGCAACACATCCCCACCCTGCTGCGCAACGATCCCCGCATCCCCGATCGTTCCAGCGCCTACATGGCCGGCGGCGAAAATCCCCTGCCCTACATGGTCGAAGGCGTACGCTTCCTCGAACGCGCCGGCGCCCAGCTCATCGCCATCCCCTGCAACACCGCCCACCTCTGGTACGACGACATCGCCGCGTCCACCCAGCGCCCGGTCCTGCACATCATCCGCGCCGTCATCGACGACCTGCGCCGCCTCGGCCTGCCCACAGGCCGCATCGGCCTCATGGGCACCGCCGCCACGCTCAAGCTCGGCCTGTACCAACGCCACCTCGAAGCCGAAGGCTACGAGTGCATCGTCCCCGACGACGACGAAGTCGAACGCTATTGCATGGCCTCGATCCGCGCCGTCAAAGGCAACCGCCTGGAAGCCGCCTACGCCCCCGCCGCCGACGGCATCGCCCGCCTGAAGGCCCGCGGCGCCGACGCCGTCGTCCTGGGCTGCACCGAACTCCCCCTGGCCGTGCCCCACGCGCTACGCCCCACCCTGGGCATCACGCTGACCGACTCGATCGACGCCCTCGCTCGCGCCGCGATAGCGCACTACCTCGCCGACCAGCCCGAGCAACGCATCGCGGCCTGACGCAAAGCCAGGCCAACAAGCCCGGCGCCAACCCGATCAAAAGGTCGGATCAAGAGCCTCGCCCAAGGGACAGGACAGACACAAACCGGCCTGCGTCCAAAACCGCAGGCCGCACCCAATTCCTCTCCGCCAGCCGCCAACCTCCCCAGCCGGCCGCAGGCCACCGCCCCTCCCCCCGAGGCCGCGGCAACAACCTCCCCTGAACATAGCTCTCCCCCACAACACCCACCACACGCAATCGCGCAGCGACCACCGCCCCGACGCCCCACGAAACGTATGCCGGGAGCCGGCCGCCCGCGCGGCCGGTCCCGGCGGGCCCCGCAAATCCCCTACGCGCCCCTCGCTCTAGCAGCGCAACGATCATCGAAACCCGCAGCCCTGGGTGGCCGGCGTACCGCGATCGCGCGCCGTCGATGCGCCCAAGGGAATCCGTAGGGAAGGCCGAAGGCCTGGACGAGGATGACGCAGGGGGGGGCCGCCGAGGCCAGTCCGGAGCGAAGGCTCCGGACCGCAATCGTTGGCGCGCGATCGGGGTACGCCGGCCACCCAGGGCGACCTACGAAGATCCGAACGCAACACACCAAACAAACAAAAAAAAGGCGCACTCTCACGAGATACGCCCAATTTCCCTTCGCGGGGAATAAACCAAAAGCAAAAAAATCAGCCGCCCAGATAAGCCTTCCGAACCTGATCGTTCACCAGCAAGTTCGCCCCAGTATCCTGAAGCACCACCCGCCCGTTCTCCAACACGTATCCACGATCCGCCACCTGCAGCGCCTTGTTCGCATTCTGCTCAACCAGGAACACCGTCACGCCCTGCTCCCGGATTTCACGAATGATGTCGAAAATCTGCGCAATCACCAGCGGCGCCAACCCCAGCGTCGGCTCATCCAGCAGCAACAACCGCGGCCGCGTCATCAACGCCCGCCCGATCGCCAGCATCTGCTGCTCGCCCCCCGACATCAGCCCCGCCCGCTGCGCCGCGCGTTCCTTCAGCCGCGGAAACAGCCCATACACGTGCTCGATGCCCGCCTGGATCTCGTCCCGCTTCAGGAAAAAGCCGCCCATCATCAGGTTCTCGGCCACCGTCAGGTCCTTGAACACCCGCCGCCCTTCCGGCGAAATGGCGATGCCATTGCGCATGATGTGGTGGGTATCCCGGTTCGTGATGTCCTCGCCTTCGAACGTGATCTTGCCTTCACGGGCGCGCGGATTCCCGCAGACCGTCATCAGCAACGTCGTCTTGCCCGCGCCGTTCGCGCCGATCAACGTCACGATCTCGCCCTTGTTCACATCCACCGACACCCCGTTCAGCGCCTGGATCGCGCCGTAGAACGTGTGTATGTTTTCCAGCTTAAGCATCATTCCTCCCCCAGATACGCCTTGATGACGCGCTCGTCGTTGCGCACCTGCTCGGGGGTGCCGGTCGTAATCGGCTTGCCGTGCTCCATCACCAGAATGCGGTCCGAAATGCCCATGATCAGGCTCATATCGTGCTCGATCAGCAGCACCGCCACGCCGAACTCGCGGCGCAGCTGGTCGATCAGCGACTGCAGATCGCGCTTTTCCTGCGGGTTCAGGCCCGCCGCCGGCTCGTCCAGCATCAACAGGCGCGGCTTCGTGATCATGCAGCGCGCGATCTCAAGCCGGCGCTGGTGGCCATAAGCCAGATTGCCTGCCTCGCGGTTCGCATACTCGCGCAGCCCCATGAAATCCAGCCACTGCGCCGCGCGCGCCAGCGCATCGGCTTCCGACTGGCGGTAGGACTTCAGCTTGAGCAGCCCCGGCAACAACCGCGACTCCACCTGCGTATGCTGCGCCACCAGCAGGTTCTCCAGCACCGTCAGCTGCTTGAACAGCCGCACGTTCTGGAACGTGCGCACCAGCCCGTGGCGCGCCACCTTGTGGCTGGGCAGGCCCGTGATGGACTTGCCGTCCATCACGATATCGCCCGCCGTCGGCGCGTAGAAACCGCCCACGCAGTTGAACACCGTGGTCTTGCCGGCCCCGTTCGGGCCGATGATGGCGAACACCTCGTCGGATTTGACTTCGAACGCCACGCTGTCCACGGCCAACAGGCCGCCGAATCGCATGGTCAGTCCGGATACCTTCAGCAATGCCTCGCTCATTTAGCCAGCTCCACGTGGGGACGCTTCATGGGCAACAACCCCTGCGGACGCCACATCATCATCAATACCATCACCAGGCCGAACATCAGCATCCGGTACTCGGCGAACTCGCGCGCCAGCTCGGGCAGCACCGTCAGCAGGACGGCCGCCAGGATCACGCCCACCTGCGACCCCATGCCACCCAGCACCACGATCGCCAGGATCAGCGCCGACTCGATGAAGGTGAAGGATTCCGGGTTCACCATGCCCTGGCGGGCCGCGAAGAACGCACCGCCGAAACCGGCGAAGGTCGCGCCCAGCGTGAACGCGGACAGCTTGATGCGGGTCGGGTTCAACCCCAGCGAACGGCAGGCGATCTCGTCCTCGCGCAGCGCTTCCCAGGCGCGGCCGACCGGCATGCGGATCAGGCGCGTCGAGACGAACAGCGTCACCAGCGCCAGCAATAGCGCCATCATGTACAGATAGATCACCATGTGCTGGTTCTGGAACGTCAGGCCGAAGAAATCATGGAACGTCGTGCCCCCTTCCGTACTGGCGCGGCGCGTCATTTCCAGGCCGAACACCGACGGCTTCGGAATGCCCGAGATACCGTCCGGGCCGCCCGTCAGCGTGTTCAGGTTGATCAGCAGCAAGCGGATCATTTCGCCAAAGCCCAGCGTCACGATCGCCAGGTAGTCGCCCCGCAGGCGCAGCACCGGAAAGCCCAGCACGAAGCCGAACAAGGCGGCCATCGCGCCCGAGAACGGCAGCGCTTCCCAGAAGCTCCAGCCGCCCCAGTGGTACAGCAAGGCGTAGGTATAGGCGCCCACGGCATAAAAGCCCACGAAGCCCAGGTCCAGCAGCCCGGCAAAACCCACCACGATGTTCAGGCCCAGGCCCAGCATCACGTAGATCAGCACCAGCGTGGCGATGTCCACCGAACTGCGCCCCGCGAAGAACGGCCAGGTGACCGCCACCGCCAGGATCAGGAACATCAGCAGCTTGTTGCTCTTGGCCGGCGCCGACGGCAGCGTCGGCAGGCCCGTCTTCAATTTCTGGAACGGCTTGGCGATCCAGGGACGCAGCAGCTGGAACACGAACACGACCGCGGCGGCCAGCGCCACCAGCGACCAGTGCGATTCCATCGACGTGCGGGCGCCCTGGCGGATCAGTTGCAGGCCGAAGACGGGGGTGACGATGACCGCGGTCAGCACCGCCGCCATCGTGGCGTTTTTCAGGTTGTTGTTCGACATCAGACTTTTTCCACCTCAGGTTTGCCCAACAGCCCGGTGGGACGGAACAGCAGGATCAGGACCAGCAGCGAAAACGCCACGATGTCCTTGTACTGCGACGAGATATAGGCTGCCGCGAACGTTTCGGCCAGGCCCAGCAACACGCCGCCCAGCATGGCGCCGGGGATGCTGCCGATGCCGCCCAGCACCGCCGCCGTGAAGGCCTTGATGCCGGCCAGGAAGCCGATGAAGGGATTGAGCTTGCCGATGGTGATGGCGATCAGCACGCCGCCCACCGCCGCCAGGATCGCGCCCATCACGAACGTGAACGAGATCACGCGGTTGGTGTCGATGCCCAGCAGGTTCGCCATGTGCATGTCCTGCGAGCAGGCGCGCGATGCGCGGCCCATGCGGGAATACTTGATGAACAGCGTCAGGGCCACCATCAGCACCACGGTCACCACGATGATCATGATGCGCGAATACGGCACCGTCACATCGAAATCGGAACCCATGTGGAACTGCACGGCGCCGGACACCAGCGACGGCACCGCCATGTCGCGCGCGCCCTGGCCCAGGGCCACCCAGTTCTGCAGGAAGATCGACATGCCGATGGCCGAGATCAGCGCCACCAGCCGGGGGCTGCCTCGCACGGGGCGATAAGCCACGCGTTCGACCGAGAAACCGTAGATGCCGGTCACGGTGATGGCCACGAGCAGCATGGCCGCGATGATGAACGGTACCGGCAGGCCGCTACCGGTGCCGATGGCCGTCAAGGTGACCAGGCCGACATAGGCACCGATCATGTAGATTTCGCCGTGAGCGAAGTTGATCATACCGATGATGCCGTAGACCATTGTGTAGCCGATGGCAATCAACGCGTAGATCGCGCCCAGAGACAATCCATTGAAGAATTGCTGGGTAAGTTGGGGTATGAGGTCGGACATTATTTCTCTTGCTCCAAATAGTTCCGGCTCCGGTAGAGAGACCCGGAGCCGGAAACCTGGGCGTATTTTATAAGGGCCTGTGGTCAGCGCCTGCCGGCCGCACAGCGCTTTTGGCGCATCGCTACGCGGATTACGGCACAACGACAACGACAGGCCCTTCACGCCGGCAACCGCGCCGGCGACAATCGCGGGAGTTTACAGCTGGGTCTTCTTGCCGTTCTTGTCCCATTTGTAAACGGCGAACTCGAAGTTCTTCAGATCGCCCTTGGCGTCGTACTCGACCTTGCCGATGCCGGTGTTGAAGGTGGTCTTGTGCATGTAGTCGGCCACCTTGGCGGGGTCTTCGCCCACCGCGGTGATGCTGTCGGCCAGGATCTGGACGGCGGCATAGGCCGGCATCTGGAAGGCGCCGTCCGGATCGCGCTTGGCGTCCTTGAAGGCCTTGACGATGCTTTCGTTGCCCGGCAGCTTGGTGAAGTCAGCCGGCAGCGTGACCAGCAGGCCTTCGATGGCCGGACCGGCGATGGCCACCAGGTCCTGGTTGGCCGTGCCTTCCGGACCCATGAACTGGACCTTCAGGCCCTGTTCACGCGACTGGCGCAGCAAGAGGCCCAGTTCGGGGTGGTAGCCGCCGAAGTAGACCAGGTCGACGCCGGCCGACTTGAGCTTGGTGATGATGGCCGAGTAGTCGCTGTCGCCGACGTTGATGCCTTCGAACAGCGCGACGTTCACGCCTTCCTTGGTCAGGGTGTCCTTGACCTGGGTGGCCACGCCCGAACCGTAGGTCTGCTTGTCGTGCAGCACGGCGACCTTCTTGGGCTTGAGGGTATTGGCGATGTAGCGGGCGGCGTACGGACCTTGCTGGTCGTCGCGGCCGATCGTGCGGAAGAAGTAATGCGGCTTGATGGTGTCGGTGACCAGGGGCGACGTGGCGCCCGGCGTGATGCCGACGATGCCTTCCTGTTCGTAGACGTTCACGGCGGCCACGGTCACGCCCGAGCACGCATGGGCCACGGCGAACTTGGCGCCGGAGTTGACCACGCGGTTGGCGGCCGGCACGGCCTGCTTGGGTTCGCAGCCGTCGTCGATCAGGATGGGTTCGAGCTTCTTGCCCTTGACGCCGCCCTTGGCGTTGATGGTCTCGATGGCCGTCAGCGCGCCGGCCTGGATCTGGTCGCCATACTGGGTGTTGGGACCCGTCATGGGTTGCGGGATGCCGATCTTGATCGTATCGGCGGCGTGCACGGAACCTGCCAGGGCAAGCGCCCCAAATGCCATAGCTACCGGGGTAAGGCGATGCAGAAACTTCATGCGGAGTTCTCCAGCAAGGTTGTGAGCGGCTCTGTTCGACCCGGCTTATCAGGTGGATACCCCGAAATCCGCATCGCCCGTCGCCGGCTTCTTGGGCAAAAACACAGTGTGGGCGGTATTCTGGAAGCAAGCAGACATACTGTCACTGCGTGTAATCCCCAATATTTCACGGCAAACTTTTAATCGTGACGCATTGCTGTCACAAGTGCGTGAAAACGCAGGAGAAATCCGCCCGGCGCCTTGGAAAGCCACTGGCGCCGGCGGGAAAATCATGCTGGGTGATTTATATGAATAATCATTAATACGCCGTTTGATTTCGCGTTTTAATACAGTACTTACGCGAGTCTTACGGATAATGATTATCGGGTTAATAATCCAGCGCGATTTTCGAAAATAAAACGTCAGGCATTGGCCGGCTTGGCCAGGTTCCACATCAGCGCGCGGAACGGCGCCAGCATGCTGATGTTGACCGCCAGCTTGACCGCCAGGTCGCCCGCCATCCAGGTGACCCACGGCGCGCCGGTGGCGGCAAAGGCCACGCTGAAGAACACGGCCGTATCCAGCACCGCGCCCAGCACCCCGGACACCAGCGGCGCGCGCCACCAGCGCTGGTCGCGCAGGCGATCGAAGACCTGGATGTCGACCAGTTGCGCGCAGATGTACGCCAGGCCCGAGGCCAGCGCGATGCGCGGCGAGGCCACCCAGACGGATACCGCCAACGCCGCCGCAAAGCCGAACCACGCCACGCGCCGCGCGGCCGCCGGGCCGAAACGGCGGTTCAGCACGTCGGTCACCAGGAACGCCACCGGGTACGACAGGCCGCCCCAGGTCAGCCAGTTGTTCAGCGGCACCTGCACCAGGATGTTCGAGCCCACCACCACCAGCAGCATGCACAGCACGGCAATGCCGAACTGCGCCCGGCTCATGGGCGCGAAGCGCGAGACCGCCGGGTTCATTTGCCGAACTCCTCGGCCAGCTCGCGCGAACGGCGCGCAGCCGCGGCCATGGCGTCTTCGACGATGCCGGCAAAGCCCGCGGCGTTGAACGCGGCCAGGGCGGCGGCGGTGGTGCCGCCCTTGGACGTGACCCGTTCGCGCAGGACCGAAGGCGGGTCGGAGGATTCCGCCGCCAGTTTCGTGGCGCCGGCAAACGTGCCCAGCGCCAGCTGGCGAGCCTGCTCGGCGGTCAGGCCGACCTTCTGGCCGCCCGCGATCAGGGCTTCGAGAAACAGGAACACATAGGCCGGGCCGCTGCCGGACAAGGCGGTGACGGCATCCAGCGCCGCGTCGTCGGCCACCCAGACCACCTCGCCCACGCTGCCCAGCAGCGTGGCGGCCAGTTCGCGATCTGCCTGCCCCACCCCGTCCAGCGCAGCCAGGCCCGTGATGCCGGCGCCGACCAAGGCCGGCGTATTGGGCATGCAGCGCACCAGGCGGCGCCACGGCGCGTCCGGCGACCCCAGCCAACCGGCCAGCGTATCGGCGCGAATGCCGGCCGCCACGCTTACCACCAACGTGTCGTCGCGCAACCACTGACGCGTGGAAGCCACAACGTCTTTCATGTTCTGTGGCTTGACCGCGAACACCCAAACGCGGCAGGCCGCCAGGGCCTCGCCGGGGGCCGTCGCGGTGGTCATGCCGCGGGCCTGCCAGGCAGCGTGGGAATCCTGGTTAATGTCAATGACATGGATGCTGCCGGCGGGGCATACTTTGCCGGCCAGTCCGGATGCCAAAGCGGAGGCCATGTTGCCCCCGCCGATGAACGCAATCGAAAGTTCGTTTTTCATAGGATGCGATTGTAAACCGGTGGGCCTGCCCTGGAAAAAAAAGAAAATGTTCGTTCGCGCCTGAAACGCGCAATTTGACAGGCGTTTTAAGTGATGTGAAAGTCACGGTTTTGTCACAAACAATTCATAAGGTGACGTGTTTTCCGCGCCCGGACAACCCCGTGCGCGCTACACGCCCAACTGGAGGAAACCTCTCATGCGATCCCACCGAATTGCCCTCACCTTTGCCGCCGTCATGGCGGCATTTGCCGGCGCTTCCGCGCAGGCTGCTACCGAAATCACGTTCTGGCACTCGATGGAAGGCGCGCTGGGCGACCGCGTGAACGGCCTGGTCGAAGAGTTCAACAAGAAGAACCCCGACTATCAGGTCAAGGCCGTCTACAAGGGCAACTACGGCGAATCCATGAACGCCGGCATCGCCGCGTTCCGCGCCGGCAACGCCCCGGACATCCTCCAGGTATTCGAGGTCGGCACCGCCACCATGATGTACGCCAAGGGCGCCATCAAGCCGGTGCAGCAGATGTCGGAAGAAGTCGGCAACCCGATCGATCCGAAGGAATTCATCGGCGCCGTGGCCGGCTACTACTCGTCGGCCGACGGCAAGCTGGTGTCGATGCCCTTCAACAGCTCGACCGTGGTGTTCTACTACAACAAGGACGCCTTCAAGAAGGCCGGCCTGGACGCCGACAAGCCGCCCAAGACCTGGGAAGAGCTGGCCGCCGCCGGCCAGAAGCTGAAGGCCGCCGGCCAGGAATGCGGCTACACCACGTCATGGCCGTCGTGGGTCCAGCTGGAAACGTTCTCGGCCTGGCATAACGTGCCGTACGCCACCAAGGACAACGGTTTCGGCGGCCTGGACGCCCGTATCGCCATCAACACCCCGCTGCACGTGCGCCACCTGGAAAACCTGGCCAAGCTGGGCAAGGAAGGCATCTTCATGTACGGCGGTCGCGGC
>PJUB01000319.1_pt1 | contig 24008 bp, 21 predicted proteins | sample 1512141 | NCBI WGS metagenome assembly PJUB01 (sample SAMN08177677, study PRJNA422409) | Soil metagenome, whole genome shotgun sequencing project. | isolation source: Soil enriched on filter paper: alkali lignin treatment | place: USA: Madison | collected 2015-01-15 | reverse complement strand
TGCGCCGAATCGTCGTGCCGCAGGCCATTCCGGCCATGCTGCCGCCGGCCGGCAACCTGCTGATCGAATTGCTCAAGAACACCGCGCTGGTGTCGCTGATCACCATCACCGACCTGACGTTCCGTGGCCAGTTGCTGCGCAGTGAAACCTTGCGCACCACCGAGATCTTCGCGCTGATGCTGTTGATGTATTTCGCCGTGGCGCTCTTGATCACCGCGGGCGTGCGCCTGCTTGAACGGAGGGTCCGCGTCCGATGAAACCGATATTCGACTGGTCCTTCGCACTGGAAATCCTGCCCACCCTGGGCTCGGCGCTCATCATCACCATCCAGGCCACCGTGCTGGGCATGCTCGTGGCCGTGACGCTGGGCCTGGCGTTGGCCCTGCTGCGGCGCTCGCGCCTGGCCATCGTGTCGCTGCCCACGGCATTCGTGATCGAGTTCGTGCGCAGCACGCCGCTGCTGGTGCAGATGTATTTCCTGTTCTACGTGATGCCGCTGACCGGGGTGCAGATGTCGCCCCTGGCGACGGGCATCGTGGCGCTGGGGCTGCACTATGCGACCTATTGCGCCGAGGTCTACCGCGCCGGCATCGAGGCGGTGCCGCGCGGCCAGCTGGAAGCGGCCCGCGCCCTGAACATGTCGCCCTGGCGCACCGCGGTGGGCGTGGTGCTGCCGCAGGCGATTCCGCCGGTGGTGCCGGCGCTGGGCAATTACCTGGTGGCCATGTTCAAGGACACGCCGCTGCTGTCCGCCATCACCGTGGTGGAACTGCTGCAGCAAAGCAAGATGATCGGGTCCAGCACCTTCCGCTACACCGAACCCCTGACCCTGGTCGGCGCGCTGTTCCTGGCGCTCAGCCTGGTCGCGGCGTGGGGCGTGCGCGGCCTGGAGGCCCGACTGCAACGATACGGAGGAAAGCGATGAGCGCAAGCGTCACCATCAAGAACCTGCACAAGCGCTACGGCGATCTCGAGGTGCTGCGCGGCATCAACCTGGAGATCCCGGCCGGCCAGACCGTCGCGGTGATCGGGCCGTCGGGCTCGGGCAAATCGACGCTGCTGCGTGTGCTGATGACGCTGGACCGGCCCACCAGTGGCGATATCGAGATCGACGGCCAGGCCATGTGGACCGACGAACAGGGCCGTCCGGCCGGGCCCAATTCCGAACACCTGCGGCGCGTGCGCGGCAAGATCGGCATGGTGTTCCAGCACTTCAACCTGTTCCCGCACATGACCGCGCTGGGCAACACCATGGAAGCCCCGGTGCACGTGCTGGGCATGTCGCGCGACCAGGCGCGCGAGCGCGCCGTGGAATACCTGGACATGGTGGGCCTGGGCGACAAGCTGGACGTGTATCCCGCGCAGTTGTCGGGCGGGCAGAAGCAGCGCGTCGGCATTGCCCGCGCGCTGGCCATGTGTCCCGAGATCATGCTGTTCGACGAAGTCACGTCGGCGCTCGACCCCGAACTGGTGGGCGGCATCCTGCAGATCCTGCGTGACCTCGCGGCCCGGCGCAGCATGACCATGATCATCGTCACCCACCAGATGAAGTTCGCCGAACGCAGTTCCGACCGGACCCTGTTCTTCGACCAAGGCAACATCGTCGAGGACGCCGAGTCGCAGACGCTGTTCAGCGCGCCGAAAGAGGCGCGCACCCGGCAGTTCCTGGACAGCGTCATCGAAGGGCAGTAGGGCGGCCGGTTCACGGCTTGTCCCTTTAACCCTGTTGCGGCCGTTGGGATTTGCGGGCAGGTGCGGCGGGCGGCGCTATGCTGTGCATCCGCGTCCATCGCCCGGAGTTTCACGCATGAGTCACCTGTTCAGTCCCACGTCAGTCGGCAATGTCGACCTGGTCAATCGCATCGTCATCGCGCCCATGTGCGAGTACTCGGCCGAAGACGGCCGGGCCACCGATTGGCACATGATCCACCTGGGCCACCTGGCCCTGTCGGGCGCGGCGCTGCTGTTCACCGAAGCCACCGCCGTCGAAGCGGACGGCCGCATTTCCCCGGGCGATCTGGGGCTGTGGTCAGACGAAACCGAAGCCGCGCTGGGGCGGGTAGTGCAGGCGGTGCGCCGCTATTCGCCGATCAAGCTGGGCATCCAGCTGGGTCACGCCGGCCGCAAGGCGTCCAGCCATGCACCCTGGGAGGGCGGCCAACTGGTGCCGCCGGAACAGGGCGGCTGGCAAGGCTGGGCGCCGTCGGCGATTGCCCACAAGGCATCCGAGCCGCCGCCGCGCGTGCTGGACGCGGCCGGCCTGGCCCGGGTCCGCGATGCGTTCGTGGACAGCGCCCGCCGCGCCATCCGCCTGGGCTTTGACGCGATCGAGCTGCATGCCGCCCACGGCTACCTGCTGCATCAGTTCCTGTCGCCCCTGGCCAACCAGCGCGACGACGAATACGGCGGCTCGCTCGAAAACCGCATGCGCTTTCCGCTGGAAGTCTTTCGCGCGGTGCGCGAGGTCACGCCCGCCTCGGTAGCGCTGGGCGTGCGGGTGTCGGCCACCGACTGGGTCGATGGCGGCTGGGACCTGGAACAGACGCAGGCCTTTGCGCTACGCATCAAGGAATTGGGCGGCGAATTCATCGACGTGTCCAGCGGCGGCGTGTCGTCGCAGCAGCAGATTCCGGTGGGTCCCGGCTACCAGGTGCCGTTCGCCGATGCGATCAAGCGCGCGGTCGGCCTGCCCACCATCACCGTCGGCCTGATCACCGAGGCCCAGCAGGCCGAGGACATCCTGGCCAATGGCCAGGCCGACATGGTGGCGCTGGCCCGCGGCATGCTGTATGACCCGCGCTGGCCGTGGCATGCGGCCGCGCAACTGGGTGGCCAGGTCAGCGCACCGCGTCAGTACTGGCGGTCGCAGCCGCGCGAGCAAAAAGAACTGTTCGGCGAAACGCGCTTCGGTCAACGCTAGCCGGCGCCGTCCCATCCAGGCCGAACCGCCATGAAAAACGCCGCTTTGCAAAAGCGGCGTTTTTCATGCGGCGTCGTGGTGCGAGCCTTACAGCTTGGTGTAGGCGGCTTGCAGTTCGCGGTGCAGCACGTCGGCAAAGCCGGCTTGCGACGCGTCATGTTGCGACAGCAGGCGGGCCAGCACGACGTTGTCTTCTTCGCCGTTCCAGATCTTGATGTAGGTGCCTTCCTTGTAGCCGTGCTGCTGGCGGAAGATGTTCAGCACGTTCTTGGAAACGTACTGGGTGTAGGCATCGTTCCAGGTCATCTCGCAGGCGGTCATGCTCTGTTCCAGCAGCTTGAAGCTGGCGCGGCCGCAGACGGCCAGGCCGCCGATCAGTTCCAGCAGTTCCGGCACGGCCAGGCTGGTCAGCGCGTAGCGCTGGCCATCCAGCGTCACCGAGGCCGGGCCGGCCAGGTCGGCCACCAGCGCGGCGGCGGCGGCATTGACGTCGCCCTTGGCCTGCACGATGGTGTGCGACAGGTAGAAATGCAGGATGTCGACCAGTTCCATCTGCACCTGGGGCAGGTCGATGGTCTGCTTTTTCCACCACTTCCAGCCGTAGTGCTCGAGTGCCTCGGCCGATTCGACGAAGGCGGCGCGCAGGAAGCGGGCGCCGCCGTTGATCCAGTCCGGATTGATCATGCTGTTCAAGTCGCCTTGCAGCTTCAGCATCGTGGCCGCCTGGGCCTGGTTCAATCCGACAACGTTGTTCACTTTCACTCCGGTATTCATGGGGTCTTTCGACGGCGGCGGAAATGTTAGCACCAATGCGTGGGGGGCCAGGCGCCGCCGTCGGCGTTCAGCCGTCCTTGCGGTACGACGTGGTCTTGAGCGGCGGCAGTTTGCCCAGCGGCTGCTTGCGCGGGTCGCGCGCCCCGCTGGCGGCCTTGAACAGCATGAACGCAAAGAAGGCCAGGAACACCGCCGGCATCAGCTCGTCCAGATCGAAGTGCGGCGCGCGCAGCGCCCTGAATGCGATGTTGACCGCGGCCCAGCCGGCGATGGCCCCGGCAATGGTCAACACGATACCCAGCTTGCGCTGGCGTGCGCGCTTGGCCATGGACACCGTGGCGGCGTCTTCCTGGCCGGGCACGCCCGCCAGCGGGGCGGGTTCGGCGCGGCGCGATTGCAGCGGCGGGGGCGCGGATTTGCCCCAGGTCAGGTCGTACAGCGAATCCTGGGCAGGCTGGGATGCCGGCGCGGCGGCCGGCGTGCCGGCCTGGCGGCGCTTGGCCTCGGCCTTGTCAGGTACCCGGCCGGGCGAGGCGCCGCCGGCGCGCGACAGGTTTTCGACGTAGCGCGCGAAGTCGCCGTTTTTCGGCTCCATATCTATTGCCATGCTCTTCTCCGGGCGGGCCTGATGACGACGGGTCGGGCCCTAGTTGCCGCGGCGCGCCCGCGCCGGTTGCCGGCGTTTGCGCATCATCGCGACCAGAAGCCCGAATCCTAGCAGCACTGAGAAGCCCGCGCCGATCATCATGGCGATCTGCTGCGCGTTTTCGGCGGCGCCCAGGCTGCGCGCCGTGATGTAGCCTGGCGCCAGCATCAGCGGCATCCACAAGATGGCCGATGCGACGTTGGCCAGCTGGAAGCGGCCGTGGGCCATGCCCATCACGCCGGCCACCGTCGGGATGGTCGAGCGGATGGGGCCCAGGAAGCGACCGATCAGCACCGAGGCAAAGCCATAGCGGTAGAAGAACAGCCGGGCGCGGGCCACGGCGGTGCGCTGCTGCTTGAGCGGCCAGCGGCGCAGCACGTTCGGGCCGGCCCAGCGGCCCAGGGCATAGGACAGGGCATCGCCCACGATGGCGCCGGCGATGCCCCAGGCCAGGATGCTCCAGAGGTCCAGCGTGCCCGCGCCGATCAGGCCGCCGGTCAGCAGCATCAGTGCCGTGGCCGGAATGAACAGGCCCAGCAACACCATGGATTCGCCCAGCGTCAGCAGGAAAGTGATGGGCCCGGCCCAGGCCTGGTTGGTTTCGATCAGCAGGCCGATCTTGTCGATATAGTGGTCCATGAGGCTGAAGTTGAAAATTAGCTGAATGCAATCGGGTATCTTAACGCCTGCATCGTGGACGGCACGTGAAAATGGCGGCCACCGGAAGGCTATCGTCGGAGTTCTATGGATTCGGTTACACAAGCCGTGCTGGGCGCGGGCATACAGGGGGCGCTGCTGGGGCGCGTGCAGGGGCGCCGGGCGCTGTTCTATGGCGCCGCGCTGGCCACCTTGCCGGACCTGGACGTGCTGATGCGCTACCCCGACCCGGTGTCGTTGATGACCTATCACCGCGGGTTCTCGCATTCGATCTTCGTCCTGACCGGGCTGGCCGCACTGCTGACCTGGCTGATCCGCAAGTACTGGCCGCAGGCGCCCTACAGCGGCAGGCGCCTGTTCCTGACCTTGTGGCTGGTGTTGGTGACGCATCCCCTCCTGGACGCGTTCACCGTCTATGGCACCCAGCTGTTCTGGCCGATCCCGTCCATTCCCGAAAGCTGGTCGGCGGTCTTCATCATCGATCCCCTCTACACCGTGCCCTTGTTGCTGGCCGCGGTGTACGCCACGGCGGTCGGCATGACGCGCAGCGCTCGCCGCGTCCTGGCAGGGGCGCTGGTGTTCAGCACGGCCTATCTGGGCTTCGGGCTGGCGGGCCGCATTGCTGCCGAGCACCGGGTGCGCGACGCCATGCAGGCGCAAGGCATCGCCGTCACCGAGCTGCGGGCCATGCCCATGCCGCTGAACACGCTGCTGTGGCGCGTCATCGCCAAGACGCCCGACGGCCACTACTACGAGGCCGTCAGCAGTTGGTTTGATGGCGGGGTGCCCGAGTTTGTGCGTCAGCCGCTCAACCTGGACGCCGGCCAGGCGTTGGCGGGCGTTCCGCTGCACGAGCGGCTGCGCTGGTTCACCGATGACTGGCTGCGCTATGACGTGATGGACGATGCGCTGGTGGTGACCGACCTGCGCATGGGCATGGCGGGTCATTACAACTTCCGCTTCAAGATGGCCGACCGGGGGCCGGATGGGGCCTGGCGGGCGATCACCCCGTCGCGTTGGCCGGGGGAGCGGGGCGGTTGGGCCGAACTGAAGTTGGTGCTGGCCCGCATCCTGCACGCCCAGCCGCCGCTGCCGTTGGCGCAGTGGGCGGAAAAGGCGTCGCCCTAGCGCCTGCCGCGTCCGACTGCCTGGCTGCCAAGCCCCTCTGCGTCGCCCGCGAGGGGCTTTTGTTTTTGGCCGCCCTGGATTATTCTTGTTCGCTATTAAGGAACAGTAGTTCCGTTTTATGGAACATTTATGAGTATTCTAGACGGCGTCCAGCGCGTGCTGTCGCTCTATGCGGACGGCGTGGCCGAGTTGAGCTTCACCGACGTGGCGCAGCGGCTGGCCATGCCCAAGAGCACGGCATCGCGCCTGCTGAACCAGATGCAGCATTACGGCATGCTGGATCAGGACGCGGCCACGCGCCGCTATCGCCCGGGCGTGTTGTTGACGCAGGCGGTGCGCGCCGGCCAGCACGCCACGCCGCTGGACGAGGCCTGCCGCAAGGTGCTGGTCCGTCTGTCCGAAGACAGCGGCCTGACCGCCTATCTGTCCACCCTGAACCAGCGCGAAACCGTGGTGTTGCAACGCCTGAACGGTTCGCATCCGGTGCAGGTGCTGTCCCCGCCTGGTTCGCGCCGCGCCGCGTCCGGCACGGCGATGGGGCGCGCGCTGCTGTCGCGGCTGACGCCGACCGAATTCGAGGCGCTGTATGGCGCCGATCCGTCGGCACCCCTGCAGGTGGAGGGCAAGGATTGCCCTGCCACCGTCGGCGAGCTGGCCCAGCGCGTGGCGCAGGTCCGTGCCGATCATTACGGAGTCGCCATCGATCAGGCCATGCCCGGTATCGGCGCCGTGGCCGCGGCCGTGCGCGATCCGGCCACCGGCGAGCTGCGCGGCCTGTGCCTGTCGTTCGTGTCCTTCCAGGCCGATGCCGCCCGCGTGGCGACCCTGCGTGAATCCCTGACCCAGCAGGTCGCGGCGTTGGGCCGCGAATTGAACGATCCCTATTGGCTCGGCTGACGCCGGGCCTGATTCCCTTGACCGACATTGCCGTATCCCGGCCGCGCCCGCGCGGCATCCGACTTACCGATTCCAAGGAACCTCTCTCATGAACCTTCTGCTTCTCAGCAATTCCAGCAGCGACGCCGGCTATCTGGTGCACGCGTTGCCCGACATCCGCGAACTGATCGAATCGCTGCCGGCCGGGGCCAAGGCCGTGTTCGTGCCGTTCGCGGGCGTGACGCGCAACTGGGACGACTACACCGCGCTGGTCGTGTCGGCGCTGGCCGATACGGGCCTGGACATCCAGGGGCTGCATCGCGCCGCCGATCCCGTGGCCGCGCTGGAAGCGGCTGCGGTCATCATCGTGGGTGGCGGCAACACCTTCAATCTGCTGGGCCAGTTGCGCCGCCAGGGCCTGCTCGACGTGGTGGCCCGCCGTGTGCGTGAAGGCGCCGCCTACCTGGGCTGGAGCGCCGGCTCCAACCTGGCATGCCCCAGCATCTGCACCACCAACGACATGCCCATCACCGACCCCGAAGGGTTCGATGCGCTGGGCCTGCTGTCGTTCCAGATCAATCCGCACTACACCAACGCCCACCCGCCCGGACATCGCGGCGAGACTCGCGCGCAGCGCCTGGCCGAATTCTGCACCTTGAACCCGACCATGCCGGTGCTGGGCCTGCCGGAAGGCGCGGCGCTGCGCGTGCGCGACCAGGCCGTCGCATTGGTCGGCCCGCACGACGCGCCGTTGTTCCTCGGGCATGCCGAACCCCAGGTGTTCCGCCCCGGTCCGCTGGAGATTCCGGCATGAAGCAAGTCATCGATACCATCGAGCTGCTGTCCTCGGCCCACATCACGGGCGAAGCCGTCGCGCAGCACCTGCGCGCAGCCGGCCATTGCCAGGTGGACGTGACCCACCTGGAACGCGACGGCGCCGCCACCGACTTCCTGTCCATCGTCATCCCGGGCGCGGATGACGCCGCGCCGCAGTTGGGCATCATCGGCCGCCTGGGCGGTATCGGTGCACGCCCGGCGGTCACCGGCCTGGTGTCCGACAGCGATGGCGCGGTGGTCGCCATTGCCGCCGCACTCAAGCTGATGGCCATGGCGCGCCAGGGCGACGTGCTGCCCGGCACCGTGCGCATCCGCACCCACATCTGCCCGCGCGCCGGCACCCGTCCGCACCATCCCGTGCCGATCATGAAGTCGCCCTTTCCCATGCGCGAAATGATGTCGCACGAAGTCGACCCGCGCATGGACGCCATTCTCTCGGTCGACACCACCCGCGGCAACCGGCTCGTGAACCAGCGCGGCGTGGCGCTCACGCCCGTGGCCAGGCAGGGCTACCTGCTGCGCATTCCGGAAACCATGCTGGACGTCATGGGCTGGGTCAGCGGCGAACTGCCGCTGACGCTGCCGCTCACCACGCAGGACATCACGCCCTACGAAAACGGCCTGTCGCACGTCAATTCGCTGATGCAGCCCACCATCGTCACCGACGCGCCCGTCGTGGGCGTGGCCCTGACCGCGCAGACCGCCGTGCCGGGTTGCGCCACGGGCGTGACCAACGCCGTGGATGCCGATGTCGCCATGCGCTTCTGCATCGAAATCGCCAAACTGTTCGGCCAGGGCGCCATGACCTTCGTCGACGCGGCGGAGTGGGACGCGCTGCAAAGCCGCTATGGTTCCCTGGCGCACTTGCAGACCACCGGTATCGAACCCGGGGGTGCCCAATGAGCGCGCACGCGCCACGCCGCGTCGCGTTCTTCACCATCGGCCAATCGCCGCGCAGCGATGTGGTGCCCGAAATGGCGCCCTTGCTGGGCGCGCACGTGCAGATCGACGAGTTCGGGGCCCTGGATGGCCTGGACGCCGCCGCGTTGGCCGCGCTGGCGCCGCGTCCGGGCGAATACCGTTTCGCGACGCGGCTGCGCGACGGGGCGCAAATCGAACTGGACGCTGCCGCCGCCGAAGCCCGCCTGGCGCAGGTGATGCGCCAGGCCGACGCCTCCGGCTACGACGTGCTGGTGCCCTTGTGTACCGGCACGGCGATTGCCCCGATGCGCACGCTGGTGATCGAACCGCAGCAGGTCGTGGACCATCTGGTCGCGGGCTTGTCGCAGCACTGCCGCAAGGTAGGGCTGGTGGTGCCGCTGGCCGCCCAGGTCGATGCCTTCCATCTGGCCGTCCCGCTGGAATGCCAGGCGAGCGTGGTACACGCCTCGCCCTATGAATCCGACGCGGACCGCGCCGCAATCCATTTCGCGCAGGCCGGCCGTGACCTGGCCGACTGCGATTTCATCATCATGCACTGCATGGGTTACGCCGAGCGCATGCGGCAGGCGGTGGCAACGGCGTCGGGGCGTCCGGTGCTGCTGTCCAACCGCCTGGTTGCACAGACGCTCGCACAATTATTGGTCTAAGGGGAAACCACTTCATGTTCCGCAGCACTTTGCATCGCGCCATGGGCGCACTGTTCATCGCCAGCTCGCTGGCGGCCGCGCCGGCCTTGGCCACCGACGCCTGGAAACCGACCAAGCCGATCCGCCTGCTGGTGGGATTTGCGCCCGGCGGCTCCGCCGATACGCTGGCTCGCCTGCTGGCCGAACCGCTGTCGCAGCGCCTGGGCCAGACCGTCGTGGTCGAGAACCTGGCGGGCGCCGGTGGCAACATCATGGCGTACCGCCTGTCGCAGTCGCAGCCCGACGGCTACACCATCGGCATCGCCGCTGCCGGCTCCATGGCCATCACGCACGTGCTCAACCCCAAGGGCACCAACTACAAGCCGGCCGACTTCACGCCGATTACCTTGGCAGCGGTGCAGCCCAACGTCGTCATCGTCAACAAGGACGTACCGGCCAACAACCTGGCCGAATTGAAGGACTACTTCCAGAAGACGCCCACCGCCACCTACGGCACGGCCGGCGTCGGCATTTCGAACCACCTGATCGCCGAGACCATGCTGTACAAGATGGGCGTGAAGGTGCCGCACGCGGCTTACCGCGGTGCCGCCCCGGTCATCACTGACCTGCTGGGCGGTCACATCGCCATGACGATGGACAACATCTCCACCGCCGCGCCGCTGGCCAGCCAGGGCAAGGTCAAGGCCATCGCCGTGGCCTCGCTCAAGCGCTCGGCGCAGTTGCCCAACGTGCCCACGCTGGACGAACAAGGCCTGAAGGGCTTCGACATGCCGACCTGGCAGGGTGTGTTCGCGCCGGCCGGCGTGCCGGCCGATGTGCTGGCCGCCTACTACGCCGCGCTGCAGGACGTGCTCAAGCAACCGGCGGTGATCGAGAAGATGGCGGGCCTGGGCTCGGAACCGGTCACGGGCATGACGCCCGAGAAGTTCGGCCAGTTCCTGGACAACGACCGCAAGCAATGGGCCGACATCGTGCGCGCGGCCAACATCAGCCTGGAGCAGTAGCGCAGGCTGGCAATGCCGGCATCGGGGTCAGGCCTGGCCGGCATCGTGCCGTGCGGCGCGGGTGGGTCAGGCCGGCAGGCGCGCGGCGATCTCGGCGATCAGGCGGCGTGCGGCGTCCAGCTTGTCGGCGGCCGGCAGCGGATGCGCGCCCTGGGCGTCGAACAGCACCAGTTCGGTCGTGTCGGCGTCCATGACTTTGTGCGCCAGGTTGCCGACCAGCAGCGGAATGCCCTTGCGTGCGCGCTTGGCCTCGGCGTGCTCAGCCAGCTTTTCGGTTTCGGCGGCAAACCCCACGCACCAGGGGCCGTCTTTCAGCTTGGCCACTTCGGCCAGGATGTCGGGGTTGGGTTCGAATTCCATCAGCGGCGCGCCGCCGCCTTCGCTGGTTTTCTTGAGCTTTTGCGTGCTGACGTTCTTCACGCGCCAATCGGCCACGGCAGCAACCGCAATGAAGATGTCGGCATCGGTAGCGCTGGCCATCACGGCATCGTGCATCTGGCGGGCGGTAGTGACCGACAGCGCGGTGACGCCGCGCGGCACGGGCAGGGCCGTGGCGCCGGTGATGAGGGTGACGCGGGCGCCGGCTTCGCGCGCGGCGCGGGCCAGCGCATAGCCGGTCTTGCCCGACGAACGATTGCTCAGCACGCGCACCGGGTCCACGGGTTCGGATGTGGGGCCTGCCGTCAGCAGCACGTGGCGTCCGGCCAGCAGCTTGGGCTGGAAGAAGGCGATCAGGTCGGTCAGGATTTCGTGCGCTTCCAGCATGCGCCCGTCGCCGGTTTCGCCACAGGCCTGTTCGCCCGCCGACGGCCCCAATATGCTGATGCCGTCGGCGCGCAATTGCGCCACGTTGCGCTGGGTCGCCGGGTTGGCCCACATCTCGCGGTTCATGGCGGGGGCCACCAGCAGCGGGCAGGCGCGCGCCACGCACAGGGTGGACAGCAGGTCGTCGGCCATGCCATGCGCCAGCTTGGCCATGAAGTCCGTGCTGGCGGGGGCGATCAGCACGGCGTCGGCGCCGCGCGTCAGGTCGATGTGCGCCATGTTGTTGGGCACGCGGGCGTCCCAGGCGTCGACGAACACCGGGCGGCCCGACAGGGCCTGCATGGTGACGGGGGTGATGAAGTGCGTGGCGGCTTCGGTCATCACGACATCGACCGTGGCGCCTTGTTCGGTCATGCGCCGCACCAGCTCGGCGATTTTGTAGCAGGCGATGCCCCCGGTCAGGCCGAGGACGATGCGTTTGCGGGCGAGGTCGAGCATGAGGGTCGGACAGCGGGCAAGCGCCGTCAAATCAAGGAACGGACAGTGATTTTATTCTGCATTGCGGTATTGCGCCGTTCGCCATGCCGGTAGGGGGCATCAAACAAGACAAAACCCGGCCGATAGCCGGGTTTTTTTGGGGGGGGGGCGGGCGCCTGGAAATTCAGGCGCGCGGCTTGCGGGCCCGCAGCAGTTCGTCCAGCACCAGCAGGGCGGCGCCGCAACTGATGCCCACATCCGCCAGGTTGAAGGCGGGGAAATACGAGTCGCCCCAATAGAACAGCAGGAAGTCCACCACGTGGCCATAGACCACGCGGTCGATCACGTTGCCGATGGCGCCGCCCAGGATCAGCGTCAGCGCCAGGCAGAACCGCGGCTGGCCGCGAGTGCGGCGCAGGATCACGGTAATGACCACGGCGGCCACGATGCCCAGCGCGGTGAACAGCCAGCGCTGCCAGCCTTCTTCCGATGCCAGGAAGCTGAACGCCGCGCCGCGGTTGAACAGCAGCGTGAAGTCAAAGAACGGCAGCAGGTTGACGCGTTCGCCGTACTGATATGAGGTGTTGAAGTACACCTTGGTCAGTTGGTCCAGCACGATGATCGCCAGCGCGATGGCCAGCCAGCGGCCCACCCGAGCGGGGGGGGCGCTGGCCGCCGCGGAAACCGCGGCGCCTTCAGGGGCGGGGCCGGCCATGTTCAGGCCTTGTCGCGGGCTTCGCCCGAGCCGAACAGGTTGGACACGCAGCGGCCGCAGATCTCGGGGTGGTCCGCATCCTGGCCCACGTCCAGACGCCAGTGCCAGCAGCGTTCGCACTTCTTGTGGGTCGACGGCGTGACCTGGACGCGGGTCTCGCCTTCGCCAGCATGCACGGTGGCGCGCGAAACGATCAGCACAAAGCGCAGATCATCACCCAGGCTGGCCAGCAGTTGCTGGTCTTCGCCATTGGCGTACAGATCCACTTCAGCCTGAAGCGACGAACCGATGTCGCCCGCCGTACGCACTTCTTCCAGCTTGCGCTGGACATCGGCGCGGATGGCGCGCAGGCGCGTCCACTTGGCCGACAGGGCCTCGGCGTCCGCGAACGGCGGCAGCGCGTGGTAGACCTCGGTGAAGATGGTCACGCGGGCCGCGTCGGCCTGGTGCTTCAGGGCCGATGCCACCAGTTCCTTCCAGGCTTCTTCGGCCGTGAACGACAGGATCGGCGCCATCAGCTTGAGCAGCGTCTGGGTGATGTCCAGCAGCGCGGTCTGGGCCGAACGGCGGGCCACGCTGCCCACGGCCGACGTGTACAGGCGGTCTTTCAGGATGTCCAGGTAGAACGCGCCCAGGTCTTCCGAGCAGAATGTCTGCAGGCGCGACACGGCCGGGTGGAAGTCGTAGCGTTCGTAGTTGGCCTGGACTTCGGCCTGCATCTGCGCGGTCATGGCCAGCGCGTAGCGGTCGATCTCGAACAGGTCGCCGTAGGGCACGGACTGCGACACGGCGTCGAAGTCGGCCAGGTTGGCCAACAGGAAGCGCAGCGTGTTGCGGATGCGGCGGTAGCCTTCGACCACGCGCTTGAGGATCTCGTCGGAAATCGACAGTTCGCCCGAATAGTCGGTGGACGCCACCCACAGGCGCAGGATTTCCGCGCCCAGCGAGTCGGACACCTTTTGCGGGGCGATCACGTTGCCGACCGACTTGCTCATCTTGCGGCCCTGGCCGTCCACCACGAAGCCGTGCGTCAGCAGGGCCTTGTAGGGCGGTTGGCCGTACAGCATGCAGCCGGTCAGCAGCGACGAATGGAACCAGCCGCGATGCTGGTCCGAGCCTTCCAGGTACAGGTCGGCGGGCCAGGCGAGCTCGGCGCCGTGCGAACCGGCAAAGGCGTGGTCCTTGCCGCCCAGCACGGTGGCGTGGGTGCTGCCGGAATCGAACCAGACGTCCAGCGTGTCGCGGTTCTTTTCGTATTGGTCGGCCTCGTCGCCCAGCAACTCGCGCGGGTCCAGCGCCTGCCAGGCCTCGATGCCGCCTTGTTCGACGCGTTGCGCCACCTGTTCAAGCAGCTCGGACGTGCGCGGATGCAGCTCGCCGGTTTCCTTGTGCACGAAGAACGCCATCGGCACGCCCCATTGGCGCTGGCGCGACAGGGTCCAGTCCGGACGGTTGGCGATCATGGCGTGCAGGCGGGCACGGCCCCAGGCCGGGTAGAAGGCCGTGGCGTCGATGCCGGCCAGCGCCGACTCGCGCAGGGTCGGGCCGCCGTCTTTCGGGGCCACGTCCATGCCGGCGAACCACTGGCTGGTGGCGCGGTAGATGATGGGCGTCTTGTGGCGCCAGCAGTGCATGTAGCTGTGCTTGTGCTTTTCGACATGCATCAGCGCGCCGGCTTCGGTCAGGGCCTCGACGATCTTGGGGTTGGCATCCCAGATGGACAGGCCGCCGAACAGCGCCAGGCTGTCGACGTACTTGCCGTCGCCCATGACCGGGCTGATGAAGTCGGTGTCTTTCATGCCGTGCGCCTTGCACGAGATGAAGTCTTCGATACCGTAGGCGGGGGCCGAGTGCACCACGCCGGTGCCCGAATCGGCCGTGACGTAGTCGCCCAGGTAGACGGGCGACTTGCGGTCGTAGGCGGCGTCGAACCGGGCCAGCGGGTGGCGGAATTCAATGCCCGACAGGGCGGCGCCCGGGGCGGTGGCGATGACTTCGCCTTCCAGGCCCCACGATTTCAGGCAGGCTTCGACGCGTTCGCGGGCGACCAGCAGCAGGGGGCCGAACTTGGGCACGGGCGATACGCGCACCAGCGCGTATTCGATTTCCGGGTGCACGTTCAGGGCCTGGTTGGACGGGATGGTCCAGGGCGTGGTGGTCCAGATGACGATGGCGCCGTCATCCACCGCGTCCAGGCCGAAGGCCTGGGCCAGCTTGGCCGGTTCGGCAAACGGGAACGCCACGTCCACCGCCGGGTCGACGCGGTCGGCGTATTCGACTTCGGCTTCGGCCAGCGCCGAACCACAGTCGAAACACCAGTTCACGGGCTTCAGGCCACGGAACACGTAACCCTTGTCCAGGATGCTGCCCAGCGCGCGGATTTCGTCGGCTTCATTGCTGAAGTTCATCGTCATGTACGGACGATCCCATTCACCCAGCACGCCCAGGCGCTTGAAATCCTTGCGCTGGCGGTCGATCTGCTCGAGCGCGTAGGCTCGGGCCTTGGACTGCACTTCGGCCACGGGCAGGTGCTTGCCGTACTTCTTTTCGATCTGGATCTCGATCGGCATGCCGTGGCAATCCCAGCCCGGCACGTAGTGCGCGTCGTAGCCGGCCATGTTGCGGCTCTTGACGATGATGTCCTTCAGGATCTTGTTGACCGCGTGACCGATGTGGATGTCGCCGTTGGCGTAGGGCGGGCCGTCGTGCAGCACGAAGCGCGGGCGGCCTTTGCTGGCGGCGCGGATCGCCTGGTAGACGTGGTTTTCCTCCCACTGCGTAATCCAGGCGGGCTCGCGCTTGGCGAGGTCGCCCCGCATGGGGAAGGGGGTATCGGGCAGGTTGAGGGTCTTTTTATAGTCCATGAACGGCAAAATAGGCGCGCGCGTTTCGCGCGTCTTCGGCGATGGCGGCAGTCAGGGAAGGGAGGTCAGGAAACTTTTCTTCGTCCCGCAGCTTGTGCAGGAACTCGACACGCACGAGTTTACCGTATGCGTTGACGGTCTCGTCGAGCAGGTGTGACTCAAGCAGCACGCGGCCGCGGTCTTCGACCGTGGGGCGCACGCCCAGGCTGGCCACGGCCGGCAGGGCGCGGTCGCCCAGGCCATATACCTGCACCACGTAAATGCCCGAACGGGCCGCGCAGCGCTCGGCCACCCGCAGGTTCATCGTGGGAAAGCCCAGGGTGCGGCCCAGTTTCTGGCCGTGGATCACGTGGCCGCTGATATGGTAGGGGTGGCCCAGCAGGTGGCGGGCCCGGTCCAGGTCGCCGACCGCCAGCGCGGTACGGACTTCCGAACTCGAAATGCGGTGGCCGTGGCGGTCGGTCACGTCGGCCAGGGTCTGGACCTCGAAGCCATGACGCAGGCCGGCTTCGCGCAGCAGGTCGATGTCGCCGCTGCGCTTGTGGCCGAAGCGGAAGTCTTCGCCCACCAGCAGCCACTTGGCGTTCAGCCCCCGCACCAGCAGGTTTTCGATGAACGCGTTGGCCGACATTTCGGCCAGGCGGGCATTGAATCGCTCGACCACGACCTGGGCGACGCCGTAGCGCGCCAGCGCCGCCAGTTTGTCACGCAGGCCGGAAATGCGCGTGGGCGCCAGTTCCGGACGGTGGTTCAGCGTGGCGAAATACTCGCGGGGGTGCGGCTCGAAAGTCATCACCGCCGGGGTCAGCTCGCGCTCGCGGGCAACCTGGCAGACGCGCGCCAGCATGGCCTGGTGGCCGCGGTGGACGCCGTCGAAATTGCCGATGGTCAGCGCGCAAGGGGCGCGCTGAGCGGGCGGAGGAAGGGATCGGTAGATACGCAGCGATGGTTTCACGAGCGAGAGTTTACAATTTTGGATTACGGGATTGTTCGACATCCCCAATTTGGATTGGTCATCTTGCCGGAAACTTCTACTACACAGCGCCGCATTGTCATCCTGATCTCAGGGCGCGGCAGCAACATGCAGGCGCTGGTCCAGGCCTGCCGCGAGCAGGGCTGGCCCGCCCGCGTCGCGGCCGTCATTGCCAGCCGGCCCGATGCAGGCGGCCTCGAATGGGCGGCCAGCCAGGGTATCGCCACGGCCGCGCTGTACCACAAGGACTACGCCAGCCGCGAAGCCTTCGACGCCGCGTTGGCCGCTGAAATCGACCTGCACGAACCCGACTTCGTCATCCTGGCCGGCTTCATGCGCGTCCTGACGCCCGGGTTCGTCAACCGCTACGCCGGCCGGCTGGTCAATATCCATCCGTCGCTGCTGCCCGCGTTCCCCGGGCTGCACACGCACGCCCAGGCCCTGGCCACCGGCGTGCGGGTGCACGGCTGTACCGTGCATTTCGTCACCCCGGTGCTGGACCACGGTCCCATCATCGCTCAGGGCTGCGTGCCGGTCCTGGCCGGCGACACCCCGGAAATGCTGGCCAACCGCGTGCTGGAGGTAGAACATCAGGCTTTTCCCGCCGCCGTGCGCTGGCTGGCTGAAGGCCGGGTTACCCTGACAAGCGACCACCGGGTGGACGTGCAGGGCGATCCCGACCGCCTGTTCACCTGGTCCGCGGCGTCCTGAGCCGCGACCCTTACACCTCGCGGGCCGCCCGACGGCCCTGCATCGCATTTATCGGGCGCAATCCCTGCGCCCCACTGGAATACACCATGAGCAAACCCCAATCTCCGCGTTCCCGCCCGGCCGGCGCCCCGAGGGCAGCCTCCGAAGGCCGCGACGGTCGGTCCTTCTTCTCGCGCCCCAAGGGCGAGGCCCGCGATGCCGCCCCGCGCGAACGCGCCCCGCGTGACGAACGCGCTGGCGGCCGCGAAGAACGCGGCTCGTTCGGATCCGAGCGCCGCGAAGAACGCGGCAATTTCGGCGCCGAGCGTCGCGAAGGCCAAGGCCGTCCGGCTCCCCGTCCGTCCTATGACGCGCCCCGCGGCGACAACCGGGGCGGCCAGCGGGGTTCCTTCGGCTCCGAGCGCCGCGAAGGGCAGGGCCGCCCGGCCCCCCGTCCTTCCTACGACGCCCCGCGTGGCGACAACCGGGGCGGCGAGCGCGGCTCGTTCGGTTCGGACCGCCGCGAAGGCCAGGGCCGTCCGGACTCCCGCCCGTCCTATGGCGGCCCGCGTGGCGACAGCCGGGGCGGCGAGCGCGGCTCGTTCGGCTCGGACCGCCGCGAAGGCCAGGGCCGCCCGGATTCCCGCCCGTCCTACGGCGCCCCGCGCGGCGACAGCCGCGGCGGCGAACGTGGTTCCTTCGGTTCGGACCGCCGCGAAGGCCAGGGCCGCCCGGATTCCCGCCCGTCCTACGGCGCCCCGCGCGGCGACAGCCGCGGCGGCGAACGTGGTTCCTTCGGTTCGGACCGCCGCGAAAGCCAGGGCCGCCCGGATTCCCGCCCGTCCTACGGCGCCCCGCGCGGCGACAGCCGCGGCGGCGAACGTGGTTCGTTCGGTTCGGACCGCCGCGAAGGCCAGGGCCGCTCGGACTCCCGCCCGTCCTACAACGGCCCGCGTGACGACGCCGGCCACGGCCAGCGTGAAGCCGCGCCGCAGAAACCGCAATTCAACCGACCGCGCCTGTCGTACGCCGCCAGCCGCATCGACCAGGTGCAGCGCGTCCTGGGCGAGATACTGCAATGGACCTACCCGGCCGATGCCGCGCTGTCGCACTGGCTGCGTCATCACCCCGGCCTGGGCGCGCGTGACCGCTCGGAAGTCGCCGAAGCCGTCTACGACGTGCTGCGCCACCTGCGCCGCTATCGCCAGTTTGGTGAAAGCGGCGTTGGCCCCGCCTCGCGCCGCCTGGCCATCCTGGGCCTGGCCGCGACGCTGGGCGTGGACGCATTGGAAGAGGGCATGGATGCCGGAGAAGCCGCGTGGCTCAAGCGCGTCAACCAGATCGACCTGGCGACGCTGCCACGCGCCGTGCGCGGCAGCATTCCCGACTGGCTGGACGAGCGCCTGGGTGCCATGGACAGCCCCGAAACCTTGATCGAAGCGCTGAACCGCCAGGCCAGCCTGGACCTGCGCGTGAATCCGCTCAAGGTCGAGCGCGATGCCATGCTGACCGAACTGCAGCAAAGCGCCGGTCGCTACGAACCCGTCGCCATGCCGTTCTCGCCCTGGGGCATCCGCATGGAAGGCCGCCCGGCGATCAACCGCTGGCCGCAATTCGAAAACGGCAGCATCGAAGTGCAGGACGAAGGCAGCCAGCTGCTGGCCCTGCTCGTAGCCCCGCGCCGCGGCGAAATGATCATCGACTTCTGCGCCGGCGCCGGCGGCAAGACCCTGCTGCTGGGCGCGCTGATGCGTTCGACCGGCAGGCTCTACGCCTTCGACGTGTCGGCCGCCCGCCTGGCCCGCGCCAAGCCGCGCTTTGCTCGCAGCGGCCTGTCCAACGTGGTGCCGGTGGTCATCGACAGCGAAAACGATGCCCGCGTCAAACGCCTGGCCGGCAAGGCCCAGCGCGTGCTGGTCGACGCTCCGTGCAGCGGCATCGGCACCTTGCGCCGCAACCCAGACCTGAAATGGCGCCAGCACCCCGAGGCGCTGGCCGAACTGGGCCAGTTGCAGGAACGCATCCTGAACAGCGCGGCGCGTTGCGTGGCCCCGGGCGGCCGCCTGGTGTACGCCACCTGCAGCCTGCTGGCCGAAGAAAACGAAGTGCAGGCCGAACGTTTCCTGGCCAGCCACCCCGACTTCGAGCGCCTGGACGCGGCCGAAATCCTCGCGGCGCGCTGCGAAAACCTGAAGCTGGACGGCCCCTACGTCCAGCTGCGCCCCGACGTTCATGGCACCGACGGCTTCTTTGCCGCTGTGTTCGAACGCCGCAAGAAAGCCTCCGCCGCCCCGGAAACCGAGGCCCAGGCCGAGGTCGACGCAGAAGCGGACGCCGTGGGTACGGTTGAAGGCGCTGCCGAGGCAGAGGCCGAGGCGGTCGTGCAGGCTGCCCAGGCCGAAGCCGAAGTGGTTCTGGCGGAAGTGGAGTCGGTTCAGGCTGAAGCCACTCAGGTGGCTGACGAGGCCGATGCGGCGGAACCTGCCGACGCCGAACCGGCCCCGGTCAAGCCCGCCGACGCCAAGCCCGCGGCTTGACGGCACGCGGGCCGCGCCGGCTCAGTTGGCCGGCGCGATGCCCAGCGTGGCGCTGTAGCGGCGGATGCCGATCGTCTTGTTCTGGTATTTCACTTCCCAGGCCAGCGAGTCCGAACCGGGCTGGTTGGCCTGGTAGACCAGTTGGGCAATCGGCACTGTCTTATATGCGCAACGTCCCGAATCGCCGGATTGGCCGCGCGTCTGCACGATGCTGGCGGTGCCCAGGCGCGGCTGCAGCGTGACCGTCACGCGCGGCGCGCGCAGGGCCAGGCAATCCGACCCCCTTATTTCGTAATACGACGCCAGCACGGCGACGTCCCCCGTTTTCATCGACTGGGCCAGGGCAGGCGTCGATGTCGTCAGCACGGACAGGGCCAGCAGTGCAAAGAACTGGGGACGGATTTTGTGGCGAAACATCGTGGAGCGGACCGGGTAAATGGCGGACGGGCGGACCGAAGTGTGCGCCAGACGCATGGCGCCCGCAAGACAGGCGCGGGACCTGACAGGAACTTTAATGGCGAAATGTGGCCAAAACACCATGCCTTGCGAAGGCTTCCCCCCTCCCGGGAAGCGCCGGCCCCGCCGCCGGAAGCCCGCACGGTGTCAGTCCGCGGCTTGCGAGTGCCGCCGCGAGTGTGCGGTTTTGTGCTCAAAAGCGGGGCTTAGTCCTTGATTTCGCTCAAAAACTATTTTGAAACTCCATTGTCATAAGATGGCAAAGGTAAGCTAAACTTCAGGCACTCTTCAAGCGAGGCTCATAACAGCTTTATGGATTACATCCTCTCCTTCATTGCCGGCGGTCTGACTCAAGCCTCTTGGTGGCAGATCGTCGTTTTCACCCTGGTCGTGACGCACATCACCATTGTCGCGGTCACGGTCTTCCTCCATCGCAGCCAAGCGCACCGCGGTCTGGATTTGCATCCGGCTGTCATGCACTTCTTCCGTTTCTGGCTCTGGATGACGACCGGCATGGTCACCAAGGAATGGGTCGCCATCCACCGCAAGCACCACGCCAAGTGCGAAAAGGAAGGCGATCCCCATTCGCCCATCCTGTTCGGTATCTGGAAGGTGCTGTTCCGCGGCGCCGAGCTGTACCGCGAAGAATCCAACAACAAGGAAACCATGGCCAAGTTCGGCCACGGCACGCCTGACGATTGGCTCGAACGCAACGTCTACAGCAAGCACAGCCTGTGGGGCGTGCTCAGCATGCTCGCCATCGACATCGCCCTGTTCGGCGCCATCGGCGTCACGGTCTGGGCTGTCCAGATGGCCTGGATTCCCTTCTGGGCGGCTGGCGTCGTCAACGGTATCGGCCACTACTGGGGCTACCGCAACTACAACAGCCCGGACACCAGCACCAACGTGTTCCCCTGGGGCATCGTGATTGGCGGCGAAGAGCTGCACAACAATCACCACGCCCACGGCACGTCGGCCAAGTTCTCGGCCAAGTGGTACGAATTCGACATCGGCTGGTGCTACATCAACATCCTGAAGTTCCTGGGCCTGGCCAAGATCAAGAAGGTCGCGCCCAAGCTCAAACTGGATGACTCCAAGACCGGCATCGACCTGCGCACCCTGCAAGGCGTGATCACGCACCGCTACGAAGTCATGGCCCGCTACGCGGACGTGATCAAGAGCGCTGCCCGCGAAGAACTCGCCAAGCTGAAGGCCTCGCGCCAGGACGGCAACGCCGATTGCGGCTGGAACAAGCTGCACAAGGTGCGCCGTGCGATCCACCGCAACGAAGACATCCTTCAGCCGGAACAGCTCGAAGCCGTGGACAAGGCCATTGCCCAGAACCAGTCGCTGTCGACCCTGGTGCAAATGCGCCGCGAACTCGGCCGCATCTGGGAAAGCTCCAGCGCCAGCAGCGAACAGCTCCTTCATGACCTGCAGGCCTGGTGCCAGCGCGCCCAGCAAAGCGGCATCGCCGGGCTCGAGCAATTCGCTCAACGTCTGCGCCGCTACGCGGCATGATGCTAGAGAAGCTCAACCCTGAACAACGCGCCGCAGTAACGTTAGAACCGCAGCACGCCCTGGTCCTGGCCGGGGCGGGCAGCGGGAAGACTCGGGTGCTCACCACCCGCATGGCCTGGCTGATTCAAACCGGCCAGGCTTCGCCTTTTGGGCTTCTGGCGGTCACGTTCACCAACAAGGCCGCCCGCGAAATGCTGGCGCGCATGTCGTCCATCCTGCCGATCGATACCCGCGGCCTCTGGATCGGCACCTTCCACGGCCTGTGCAACCGCATGCTGCGCGCGCATCATCGCGATGCCGGCCTGCCGCAGACCTTCCAGATTCTTGACGTTACCGATCAGCTGGCGGCCATCAAGCGCCTGATGAAGGCCAACGGCGTCGACGACGAGAAGTATCCGCCGCGCGACGTGCAGCGTTTCATCAACGGCGCCAAGGAAGAGGGCCTGCGCCCCAACGACGTCGAGGCCTACGATGCCCACCGTCGCCGCCTGATCGAGATCTATCAGCTTTACGAAGCCCAGTGCCAACGCGAAGGCGTGGTCGACTTCGCCGAGCTGCTCTTGCGCGCCTACGAATTGCTGTCGCGCAATGCGCCCGTGCGCGAGCACTACCAGCGGCGTTTCCGCCATATTCTGGTGGACGAGTTCCAGGACACCAACACGCTGCAGTACAAGTGGCTGCGGCTGCTGGCCGGCGGCGGCGCGGCGATCTTCGCCGTGGGCGACGACGACCAGTCCATCTACGCGTTTCGCGGGGCCAATGTCGGCAATATGGCCGATTTCGAGCGTGACTACGCGCACGGCACCGTCATCCGTCTCGAGCAGAACTACCGTTCGTACGGCCACATCCTGGATTCGGCCAACGCGCTCATCGGCCACAACAGCGGCCGCCTGGGCAAGAACCTCTGGACCGACCAGGGCGAAGGCGAGCCGGTGCGTGTCATCGAGCAGCCTTCCGACGGCATGGAGGCCCAATGGATCGTGGACGAAATCCGTTCGCTGATCCACGACGGCAGCCTGCGCCGCGAGATCGCCGTGCTGTACCGCAGCAACGCGCAATCGCGCGTGATCGAACACGCCATCTTTTCCGCCGGCATTCCGTACAAGGTGTACGGCGGCCTGCGCTTTTTCGAACGCCAGGAAATCAAGCACGCGCTGGCGTACCTGCGCCTGATGGCCAATCCGCACGACGATACGTCCTGGATGCGGGTGGTCAATTTCCCCACGCGCGGCATCGGCGCGCGCACGCTCGAGCAACTGGCCGACGCGGCCCGTGCGCACGATTCCAGCCTGTACGCGGCGGTGGCCATGGTGGCGGGCAAGGGCGGGTCGAACCTGGCCCAGTTTGCGCAGCTGATTCATCGCCTTATCGAAGAAACGCGCGATCTGCCGTTGCCCGAAATGGTCGAGCACATGCTCGAAGCCAGCGGCTTGAATGCCCATTACAAGGCCGAGCGCGAAGGCGCCGAGCGGCTGGAAAACTTGAACGAACTGATCACCGCCGCGGCGGTGTTCGCGTCCGAGGAAAACTACGACGGCCTGCCGGCCGGCGTGCCGCCTGCGCAAGACACCTCGTCCACCTTGATGCCGGGCGTGGTCGACGCGCCGCCGGTCGTGGCCGACACGATGACGCCGTTGGCGGCATTCCTGTCGCACGCGGCCCTGGAAGCCGGCGACAACCAGGCCCAGCAGGGCCAGGATGCCGTGCAGCTCATGACCGTGCACGCGGCCAAGGGCCTGGAATTCGACGCCGTTTTCATCACCGGCCTCGAAGAAGGGCTGTTCCCGCACGAGAACAGCATTCTCGAACAGTCCGGCCTGGAAGAAGAACGCCGCCTGATGTACGTGGCGATCACCCGTGCGCGCCAGCGTCTGTATATCAGCCTGGCGCAAAGCCGCATGCTGCATGGCCAGACGCGCTACGCCATGCGCTCGCGCTTCCTGGACGAAATCCCCGAACAGCACCTGAAATGGCTGTCGCCCAAGGCTGGTCTGGCCCCGGTCAGCAGCACGGGCGCGGGTTGGAACGGCAATCGCGGCGACGCCTTTGGCCGCAAGCCCACCAACACGATTGCGCCGCGTCAACCGCGCGGCACGGCCACGGGTGTCACGGTCGGCGACAAGCAGTATCGTGTGGGGCAGGGTGTCCATCATGCCCGGTTCGGCGATGGCACGATCATCGGCCTGAGCGGGGCGGGGCAGGACGCGCAGGCCGAAATCCAGTTCCGCGATGTCGGCGCCAAGACCCTGGCGCTGGGCATCGCCAAGCTTGATATTGTTCAAGGTTGACAAAGACATGGCCAAAGACGATTCCCCGAAAGCCGAACTGTCGGCGCTGCGCGCCGAGGTCGACGAAATCGATCAGCAGATCATCCTGCTGCTGGGTGTGCGGTTCCGCTGCACGGACATGATCGGCGAGCTCAAGCAAGCCCACGACATGGACCTGGTGGACCCGGTGCGCGAAGACCAGCAGGTCCAGCGCATCCGCCGTCTGGCCGAAGAGGCCGGCGTGCCCCCCGCGCTGGCCGAAACCATCCTGCGCGAAGTGATCGATACCGTCGTCGACCACCACACGCGTCT
>PJUB01000318.1_pt1 | contig 24111 bp, 19 predicted proteins | sample 1512141 | NCBI WGS metagenome assembly PJUB01 (sample SAMN08177677, study PRJNA422409) | Soil metagenome, whole genome shotgun sequencing project. | isolation source: Soil enriched on filter paper: alkali lignin treatment | place: USA: Madison | collected 2015-01-15 | reverse complement strand
GCTGGGCTTGAAGATGGGATTCTTGATGGCGTACTTTTCCATGCCGCCCTTGATGAGCGTGACGCGCATGTGCACCCAGCCGGCCATTTCGATGGCGCCGCAGAAGGTGATTTCGCCGTCGCCCTGCGAAAAATGCAGGTCGCCCACCGACAGGCCGCCGCCCTTGACGTATACCGGGAAGAACACCCGCGCGCCGCGTGACAGGTCCTTGATGTCGCAGTTGCCGCCGTGTTCGCGCGGCGGCACGGTGCGTGCGCCTTCGCCCGCCGCGCGGTCGCGATCGGCCCCTTGCAGGGCGCCCATGTGGGCTGTCTTCGGGGCCGGCGGATTGGCCAGCGGCGGCACGCGGTTGGGGTTCGTATCGATCAGCGCCTGCTCACGCTGGTTCCAGGTGTCCAGCAGCTTCTTGTCGGGCAGGCAGCCGATCAGGCCGGGGTGGATCAGCCCGGCGAAATTCACGCCCGGAATGTGCCGCGACGACGTGAACATGCCGTGAAAATCCCAGATGGATTTCTGCGCATGCGGAAAATGATCGGTCAGGAAGCCGCCGCCGTTGTTGCGGCTGAAAAATCCATTGAAGCCCCACAGGCTGTCCGGCTTGGCGCCGATGTCCAGCAGGTCCACCACCAGCAAGTCGCCGGGTTCGGCGCCCTCTACCCCCACCGGGCCCGACAGGAAGTGCACGGTGGACAGGTCCACGTCGCGCACGTCGTCCGCGCTGTCGTCGTTCTTGATCGCGCCGCCGGTCCAATCATAGGTTTCCAGGATGAAGTCATCGCCGGGCTTGACCCACACCGCCATGGGAATGTCCGGATGCCAGCGGTTGTGGATCTGCTTGTTTTCGTAGGGGGATTGGGCCAGGTCGACCCGGATGAGCGTATCGGTCATTTCTCTTTCATCTCCAACGTAGTGTTTTGGCAAAACAAAAGTGTTGATAAAACAGAACCTCAATCGCGGGCCGGATGCTGTCGCCCCTTGAGCCTGGCACGCATCCGGGCCAGCCGGACCGCCCCTGTTGAACGGGCGATGGGCCCAGCTCGTGCAAGCCCGCGATTCGTCTTGCACGGTAGGCCAGTTTCGGGCGTGCGTAAACTGGGTTTATACGCAGTGCCCATCGCGGCCGCGAGATGGCCCCGGTCGCGGGGCATCGGCCCTGGCAGTTATGATGCCGCCATCGCCTGTCGCCTTCTCGCCGCAACGCCCGCCCACCTCCATGTTCCTGCCCAACGCTTTCCGCCTCCTGCCCCGCCCCTTGTCCGCCGCCTTGCTGCTCGCCGCGGCGCTGCCCGTATCGGCACAGGCCGACGAGCAATGCGTGGCGCAATTCGACGCCAGCGTCGCGCGCTACAAGGAGGCCGTCACGGTGCAGACCAAACGCGAAGTGACCAATCTGCACCAGCTGAATTCGCTGCTGTGCCAGGGGCGACTGGACCTGCTCGACATGGAATTTGCGCTGGTCGACGACTACGAACAGTGCACGCGCGACGGCGGCCAGTTTCCGGACAGGACGGTGCAGTCGATGACGACGCTGCCGGACAATCTGGCCGCCAAGAAGACCGCCTGGATCGATACCTGCGGCCCCTACATGAAGCAGCCCTGACGACAGGCGCGCGACCCGGCCAGGCATGACCTCGCGCGGCAATCGGCCGCCCAGATGAAAACGTCGGCCGCAGGTACGGCCGACGTTCAGGGCACCCCCGACAAGCGGGCCGATCAGCCGACGGCTTCTGGCTCGGCCACGCGCGGGAAGAAGATCGCCCGGCTGGGGTCGAAGTCGTAGTCGGCTTCGAAGTCGGTGGCATCGGCCGCCAGCGCCAGCACCGAATCCAGGATGAAATCGGCCTTGGCGTCGGCCAGCAGCACACTGAAATTCAGGCGGATGAAGCCCGGCTTTTCGATTTCACGCCCCGCGAGAATGGCCTGGCGCATCTGCGCGGATTCGGCCGCGTCGATGTCCAGCAGGTGATGGACGTACGGCCCGGCGCAGGCGCAGCCGCCGCGGGCCTGGATGCCGAAGCGGTCGCTCAGCATGCGCGTCACCAGTTGCTGGTGCACGAAGCCGCCACGGCCGTTGCGCACGCGGAAGGAGAAGATCGGCAGGCGCGGCGCGGTCAGCGACCCCAGCAACTCCAGCTGCGGCACGCCTTGCCAGCGAGCCAGCGCACGCCGCACCAGGTCGGCATTGCGGCGCTGCATGAAATCGGCGCCCAGCGCGTCTTTCACCAACAGCACCAGCGCGGCGCGGATGTCGCCCACCACATTCGGCGTACCCGCTTCTTCGCGGGCCTCGAGGCTGGCGCTGTAGTCGTGGCCGGCGGGCGAGACGAACTTGACGGTGCCGCCGCCCGGAAACGTGGGCGTGTCCGGCACCACGGCGTCGCGGCGTACGATCAGGATGCCGGATGCCCCCGGCCCGCCGATGAACTTGTGCGGCGAGAATACGATGGCGTCGATCAAGGCATCGGCCGCGGGCGACATGCGGATGTCCAGGTAGGGCGCGCCGCCGGCGTAGTCCCAGACCATTCTTGCGCCGGTCTGCTTGACGCGCCGGGTGATCGCCGCCACGTCGGCCACGATGCCGGTGACGTTGGACGCGGCGGACAGTGCGCAGACGACCAGCGTGCCGGCCGGGGCCTGCAAGGCGGCGTCCAGCTCGGCGAGGTCGGGGCCGCCCAGCGGGCTTTCGGCCACCGAGAGGAGTTCGGCGCCGCATTCGCGCCACGGCAGGATATTGGAGTGATGCTCGTAGGGGCCGATGACGATGCGGACCTTGCGGCCCGCGGCCACCGCGGCGGACACGCCAAGCAGGTGCACCAGGCGGTTGATGCCCATCGTGGCACCCGAGCCCGAGAAGATCACGGCATGTTCGTCGCTGGCGCCGCAACAGCGGCCGACGACGGCGCGGGCTTCGCGGCGCAGGCGTGTGATGAAGCCGCCGCAGTAAGAGGCCTCGGTGTGCGAGTTGGCGTAGTAAGGCAGCACGTGCTCGAGCACGAAGCGTTCGACCTGCATGAGCGCCCGGCCCGACGCCACGTAGTCGGCGTAGACCAGCGGCTTGGTGCCGTAAGGGCCGTCGATGACGGCGTCCTTGCCGATCAGCCCGTCAGCGAGGGCGGCGGCGATGTCGGCGGATACCAGGGATTCTTGAAACTGGCGCAACGGCCCTGTGATGGCCGGGGTCGCTTGGGTAGACATGATGGTGAGACGAGAACAGGGATTTATCTCGGAATATCATACGGTGGAAATAAATTTGAAACCTCACCTAAATTTTGGTGAAAATCACTACAAACCGTTCATTTGATCGAATTCATGGAAAAAATAGACAAATTTGATCTAAGTATCATTGCTTGCCTGCAACGCGAGGGTTCGCTGTCGCAGCGCGAGCTGGCGGATCGGGTCGGTTTGTCTCAGAACGCCTGCTGGCGCCGGCTGCAGCGGCTGAACGCCAGCGGCATCATTCGCGGCACCCGCGCCCAGGTCAACCTGGTGGCGCTGGGGCTGGACCTGACCGTGTTCGTGATCATCCGCACCAGCCACCACGCCAAGGACTGGGCCGATGGCTTTCGGCGCCACGTCGAGCGCCTGCCCGAGGTGACCGAGTTCTACCGCATCGGCGGCGACTGGGATTACCTGATCAAGGTCACCTGCCGCGGCATCGCCGGCTACGACCGCTTCTACCAGAAGCTGATCACTGACTTCGAGCTGTCGACGGTGACGGGCTTTTTCAGCATGGAAGCCATCATCGAGAACCGGCCGCCCGACCTGACGCAATTGGCGGGTGCGGTCGAGGACGGCACGCCGGGATAACGGTTGCGATAACTCCCGGTCATGACGCCCCGGGGTGGCTTATATCCACGGGTTATCCCGGATGCGCCCATATCGACAAATCGTCAATAATTCGCCAACGTTTTGTTGTCGATCCGTCCCCAACTAGCCGCCCATGTCTGTTTCCGTCCGGGACGCCATTGTTTCCTCCTCCCATCTCGCCTCGTCCGCCCCGGAGCTGTCCGAGGTGGAGTTCGGCCTGATCATCGCGTCGCACGCCTTCAACCGCTGGATGGTCCGCTGCATGGCCTGTGCCGGGCTGCCGGAACTGACCTCGCTGGACATCCTGGTGCTGAACCACGTGTTCCACCGCGGCCGCGGCAAGAAGCTGGCCGACATCTGCTTCACGCTCAATGTCGAAGACACCCACCTGGTGAACTATTCGCTCAAGAAGCTCGAGCGGCTGGGCGTGGTGCAAAGCGCCAAGACCGGCAAGGAAGTGATCTACACCACCACCGATGCCGGCGCGGCCGCGATCCAGCGCTACGCCGAAGTGCGCGAGCAGTGCCTGGTCAAGCCGTTCATTGATTCGCCCGCCGCGGACGACGCCAGCCGCCAGCTGGCCAACACCCTGCGCGCCCTGTCGGGCCTGTACGACCAGGCTGCCCGCGCCGCCACCTCGCTGTGAGAATTCACGTTGTCTAGCACTCTTGCCTCTTCAAGCCAGCCGCTTCTGTCCGTGCGCGGCGTGTCGGTCGATTTCAACACCGCGAACGGCGTGTTCCGCGCCGTCGACAACCTGGACTTCGACGTGCGACCAGGCAAGACGCTGGCCATCGTCGGCGAGTCCGGCTCGGGCAAGTCGGTCACGTCCATGGCCATCATGCGGCTGACGGACTACAACAACGGTCGCATTGCCACCGGCAAGATCCTGTTCCAGAACAGCGCCGGCCAGGAAGTCGACCTGACCGCCGCGTCGGACGAGCAGATGCGCGCCATCCGCGGCAACGACATCGCGATGATCTTCCAGGAACCGATGACCTCGCTGAACCCGGTGTTCACGATCGGCGACCAGATCGTCGAAGCGATCATGCTGCACCAGCAGCTGTCGCGGTCGGCCGCGCGCAAATCGGCGCGCGCCCTGCTGGAAAAAGTGCGCCTGCCCGATGCCGAGCAGCTGCTGGACCGCTACCCGCACCAGCTGTCGGGCGGCATGCGCCAGCGCGTGATGATCGCCATGGCGCTGTCGTGCCAGCCGCGGCTGCTGATCGCAGACGAGCCGACCACCGCGCTGGACGTCACCATCCAGGCGCAGATCCTGAACACCGTGCGCGAACTGCAACGCGACCTGGGCACGGCCGTCATCTTCATCACGCACGACATGGGCGTGGTGGCCGAGATGGCCGACGATGTCGTCGTGATGCTGCGCGGCAAGAAGGTCGAACAAGGTAGCGTGGAAGAGATCTTCCGCGCGCCCAAGCACCCCTATACCCGCGCGCTGCTGGCCGCGGTGCCGCGCCTGGGCAGCCTGACCGGCCGCGACCTGCCGCTGCGCACGCCGCAGACGGTGCTGGAAGGCGACACGCTGCGCGAAGTGGGCGAGACCCGCGAGCAGGACACCGCCCGCTACGACGAACCCGTGCTGCGCGTGGAAAAGCTGACCACCCGCTTTGACGTCGGCCACAACCTGTTCGGCCGCGTCACGCACCGCGTGCACGCGGTGGAAGAAGTCAGCTTTGACGTCTTCCCGGGCGAAACGCTGGCGCTGGTGGGCGAATCGGGCAGCGGCAAATCCACCATCGGCAAGACGCTGCAACAGCTGGTGGCGCCGACCTCGGGCGCCGTGCGCTACAACGGCCAGGACATTTTTTCGATGGACGCGGCCGGGCGCCAGCGCCTGCGCCAGGAAATCCAGTACATCTTCCAGGACCCGTACGCATCGCTGGACCCGCGCAAGACGGTGGCGTTCAGCATCGCCGAACCCATCCGCACCCACGGCCTGCTGGCGGGCGACGACGCCATCGCGCGCCGCGTGGGCGAACTGCTGGAACAAGTGGGCCTGAAACCCGAACACGCCCGCCGCTATCCGCATGAATTCTCGGGCGGCCAGCGCCAGCGCGTGTGCATCGCGCGCGCCCTGGCCAGCAACCCCAAACTGATCATCGCCGACGAATCGGTGTCGGCGCTGGACGTATCGATCCAGGCGCAGATCCTGAACCTGCTGATGGACCTGCAGAAAGACCGCGGCCTGTCGTACCTGTTCATCACCCACGACATGGCGGTGGTGGAAAAGGTCAGCCACCGCGTGGCGGTGCTGTACCTGGGCCAGATCGTCGAGCTGGGCACCCGCCGCCAGATTTTCGAATCGCCGCAGCATGCCTACACCCGCAAGCTGCTGGCCGCCGTGCCGGTGGCCGAACCGGGCCGCCACATCGATACCTCGCTGATCGAGGGCGAGATCCCCAGCCCCGTGCGGCGCGTGGGCGACGAACCCGCGATCATTCCCCTGATTGAATTCGCGCCCGGCCACCGCGTGGCCCGCGCGGCCTGAACCTCCTCTTTTTCACGTCGGCCCGCCCGATTTCCCGTCCCTGGAGTTGAACATGCTCTCCCTACGCAAAACCTTCACCGCCACCGCCCTGGCCCTGGCGCTGGGCGGCGCGCTGCCCGCGGTCCTGTCGACCGCGCAAGCCGCCGGCACGCTCAACGTAGCCATCAACCAGGACCCGGGCAGCTGGGACCCGATCGACACCTTCGTGACGTTCTGGGGTTCGGTCGGCAGCAACCTGTACGACGGCCTGACGATGCGCGGCGCCGACCTGAAGCTGCAACCGGGCCTGGCCACCAAGTGGGAATACCTGGACGACAACAAGCGCCTGCGCTTTACGCTGCGCCAGGGCGTGAAGTTCCACAACGGCGAACCCTTCAACGCCGAAGCCGTGAAGTTCACCTTTGAACGCCTGCTGGGCGCCGAAGGCGCCAAGGGCCCGCAGAAGTCCAACTACGACTCGATCGGCGAGGTCAAGGTGGTGGACGAATACACCGTCGACTTCATCCTGAAGCAGCCGGACCCGGTGCTCTTGACCAAGCTGGCCGGCTACGGCGCCATGATCGTGCCGCCCAAGTACATCCAGGAAAAGGGCGAAGACAACTTCAACACCCACCCTGTCGGCACGGGCCCGTTCAAGTTCGAAAGCTACCAGCCCAAGGTCAACGTGACCCTGGCGCGCAACGACGACTACTGGGGCGGCAAGCCCAAGCTGGACAAGGTGGTGTATCGCTTCATCGGCGAACCGGGCACCCAGGTGGCCGAGCTGCAAGCCGGCCGCATCGACGTCGCCACGCTGATCCCGCTGGGCCTGATCGAAACCGTGAAGAAGTCCGGCAACGCCGATGTCATCTCGACCGGCGGCCCGGTGGCCTTCGCGCTGCGCTACAACACCAAGACCGGCATCACCCAGCACCGCGACGTGCGCCGCGCGCTGATCATGGCCGTGGACCGCGACGCCATCGTCAAGCAGCTGCTGCTGGGCCAGGCCAAGACCATCGCCAGCTTCCAGGGCCCGCAGTCGTTCGGCTACAACCCCGACCAGAAGCCCCTGCCGTTCAACCCCGCCGAAGCCAAGAAGCTGCTGGCCGGCGCCGGCATCAAGGCCGGCGCCACGGTGCAGATCGACGTGCGCGGCAGCGATTCGAACTTCCGCGAAGTGGCCCAGGCCGTGTCGGGCTACCTGCAGGCCGTGGGCGTGCGCGCCACCATCAAGCCGTACGAAACCGGCGTGCTGCTCAACGACATCATCCCCGGCGGCAAGACCGGCGAGATGTGGCAGAACCAATGGGGCGGCTGGACGTACGACTACGACAACACGGCCTACCTGATGTATCACTCGGGCCAGAAGTGGAACCCGTACGACAACGATCCCAAGCTGAACGCCATGCTGGAAGCGCAACGCACTGTCTATGACGTGAAGAAGCGCGAAGCCATGCTGCAGGAAATCGCCGGCTACGTGGCCGACCAGGCGCTGGAACTGCCGCTGTACAGCCTGAACACGATCGTGGGCGTGAACAAGCGCGTCAAGAACCTGGAAGTCCCGGGCGACATCCGCTTCCGCTTCGTCGACACGTCGGTGGACTAACCCCCCCGAAGTGCTGCGCGCTTGCGCATTAACCCTACTGACCCGCCCCGGTGAAAACCGGGGCGGCGCCTCATGACCGGATTTCTGATTAAACGCGTGTTGCAGGCGGTCTTCGTGATCGTGGCCGTGACGCTGCTTGTTTCCTATGCCGTGCGCCTGACCGGCGACCCCGCGCTGATGCTGAGCCAGGGCTCGGGCAGCGTGACCGAGCAGGACCTGGCCAACATCCGCCAGGCGCTGGGCCTGAACCGGCCGTTCCACGTGCAATACCTGAGCTACATGCAAGGCCTGCTCCACGGCGACTTCGGCCGCAGCTTCATGGGCGGCACGCCGGTCGCCAAGCTGATCGGCGACGCCCTGCCCGCCACGCTGATGCTGGCGTTCACGTCGCTGATCGCGTCGATCCTGATTTCGCTGCCGCTGGGCATCCAGGCCGCCATCAAGCGCGGCAAGGCCACCGACCAGACCATCCGCATCCTGTCGCTGGTGGGGCTGTCGTTTCCCAATTTCTGGCTGGCGCTGATGCTGGTGCTGCTGCTGTCGATCACCTTCCCGCTGCTGCCGCCGTCAGGCTGGAGCGGTCCGGCCAGCCTGGTGCTGCCGTCGCTGACCATGGCCATCATTCTGTCGGCCACCAATATCCGCCTGGTGCGCACCACCATGCTGGAAACGCTGTCCGCGCAATACATCATGGTGGCGCGCAGCAAGGGCCTGAAGGAACGCGTGGTGCTGTACAAGCACGCGCTGCGCAACTGCGCGATTCCGCTCATCACCTACCTGGGCCTGCAGTTCGGCGGCCTGATCGGCGGCATCGTCGTCATCGAGATGGTGTTCAACTGGCCCGGCCTGGGCACGCTGGCGTTCGACGCCATTTCCGGCCGCGACTATCCGGTGCTGCAAGGCACGGTCACCGTGCTGGCCGCCGTCATCGTCCTGGTCAACCTGATCGTCGACATCGCCTACGGCATCGTCGATCCCCGAATCCGCACGCGCTGAGCCTTATGCAGACCACCACCCCCACCGCCGCGCCCGCGGCCCCCAAGCCGCGCAGCCGCTACCGTTCGCTGGAATTCGTGCTGGGCGCCCTGCTGACCGGCCTCATGGTCATTCTGGTGCTGGCCTCGGGCTGGCTGTTTCCCGACGGCGGCGAAGCCATGGACCTGGCCGCCCGCCTGACCGCGCCGTTCACGACCGCGGCCCACCCCTTCGGCACCGACCCGCTGGGCCGCGACGTGCTGGCCCGCGTGATCGTGGGCGGCAAGATCTCGCTGATGGTCGGTTTCATTTCGGTGCTGGGCGGCGCGCTGCTGGGCATCGTCATGGGCCTGATCGCCGGCTACTACCGCGGCTTCTGGGACATGATCGTGATGCGCTTTGCCGACGTGCAGCTGGCGCTGCCGTTCATCCTGGTGGCGATCACCTTCATCGCCATCCTGGGCGGGGGGCTGTTCAACGTCATTTTCTTCATGATCATTTCGCAGTGGGTGCAGTATGCGCGCCTGGTGCGGGCGCAGGTGCTGGCGCTGCGTGAACGCGAGTTCGTGCTGGCCGCCCGCGCCTTCGGGGTGCGCGACCTGGCCATGATCCGCCACCACATCGTGCCCAACCTGCTGGGCCCGCTGGTGATCCTGATGACGCTGAACGTCGCCAACAATATCCTGCTGGAAAGCAGCCTGACCTTCCTGGGGCTGGGCGTGGACCCGATGATCCCGAGCTGGGGCGGTATGCTGGCCGATGGCCGCACCTACATGCAGACGGCCTGGTGGGTCAGCGTGTTCCCGGGGCTGGCGATCATGCTGACGGTGCTGGGCTTGAATTTGCTCGGCGACTGGCTGCGCGACCGCCTCGACCCCACTGGAAAAGTGTGAGCCCCCACGCCGCACCCGCTGCGCGGGCTTGCTGCCCCCCGAGGGGGCGGCCCCGCCTTGGGGCGGCCCGAAGGATAGGACCCCCACGCCGCACCCGCTGCGCGGGCTTGCTGCCCCCCGAGGGGGCGGCCCCGCCTTGGGGCGGCCCGGCGGCGGGGCGGGGCGCCAATAAGCGCATTTGAGGATGACTGAAGATGGTTTTGCTGGAAAAGACATTCGACCGCACGCTTGACGCGTGGATCCACGCCTACAAGGCGCCGGCCTGGCGTGGGGCGGCGGTCGAGGGGTGGCTGTTCGAGGGCGTCGAAGCGCGTCGCGAGGCCGAGGCCCGGTTGGCGCAGGCGGGGGTCACGGCGCGTTTTCGCAGCGCCTACAAGCCGCTGGTGCATTACTTCCTGGAAGAAGTCGAGCGCGACGGCCTGGTGTCGGTCGACCTGCGCTACCCGCTGCACGAACATGCCCAGGCCAAGCGCTTCACGCTGGAAGCGTATCCACTGGCCGCCCTGCTGCCCGGCGTGCGTGTCGCCATGCACCCGGGCGCGTCGGACCTGCACTATGACGTCACCCTGGCCTACGCCGACGGCCGCCGCGTGCAGACGCGCGTGTTCGCGCCCAACCAGCTGGGCCAGGCCCAGGACGGCACGCCCGAACTGTCGCCCACCGGCTGGCTGCGCGTCCATGACGCCGACGGCGCCGTGCAGACCGATGGCCCGCAAGCCACCGAATACCAGCAAGCGTTCCGCAGCATCGTCGACACCGTGCGCCAGCACGCCTGGGGCGCGCACGAGCCGTACTTCGACCGCCTGGAAATCCGGGTCGACCTGCCGGGCATGGACTTCGCCCTGCCGGTGGACGAGGAAATCGTCAGCACCTTCGAGGCCCTGCACGAAGACCTGTATTTCTCGTTGCTGGAACACTTTCAGCAGCATTCCGGCCGCCCTTCCGGCGACCGCGGCCTGCAACCCGGCCAGATCATTCCCGATGTCCGCCGCCACGATGGCGCGGCGCGCGTGATGATGACGCTGGAGCCCTTTGCGCCACCCGCGCCGGTGACGCCGGCGCCGCTCACCACGCCGCTGGCCCAGCAACGTGAACCCCTGCCCGCCGCGCAGATTGCGGGCTGTGTGGCCGCACTGGCCGGTGACGAATTCCAGGCCGTGTCGCGCCAGGGCCGTCCGGTGCTGGGCACCTACCTGCGGGGCCCGGGCCCGGCGGTGTTCATTTCGGGTGCGCAGCATGCCAACGAAACGTCCGGCGTGGTCGGCGCCCTGCGCGCGGCCGAAGCGCTCAAGGCGCGCGGCGACGCCCACTTCGCGCTGATCGCCTCGGAAAACCCCGACGGCTATGCGCTGTTCAACCGCCTGCGCGAACAGCATCCGCGCCACATGCTGCATGCGTCGCGCTACAGCGCGCTGGGCGACGACATCGCCTACCGCGAACACGCCCCGTTCTTCGAGCGCGACGGCCGCCATCAGGCGCACGCCATCAGCGGCGCGCAGTTGCACATCAACCTGCACGGCTACCCGGCGCATGAGTGGACCCGTCCCCTTTCGGGCTACCTGCCGCGCCATTTCGAGCTGTGGACCGTGCCGAAGGGCTTTTTCCTGGTGCTGCGCCACCACCCGGGCTGGAGCGAGCGTGCCCGCCGCCTGATCGAAGGCGTAACGGCGCGCCTGGCCCGCAATGTGCCGGGCCTGGTGGAATTCAATGCGCGCCAACTTGAACTATTCCAGGCCCACGCGCTCGAAACCGGATTCGATGTGCTGAACGGCATCCCCGTACAGGTCACGGAGACCGACCGGGAAGAACTGCCGATGGCGTTGATTTCCGAGTTTCCGGATGAAACCGTATACGGAGACCGATTCGTTTTCGCGCATACTGTGCAAATGGAAACCGTCCTGGCGGCCACTGACATCTACCGATCGGGCTTGTAGCGCTTGACATGAACATCCGAGAACGCAACCACGGCGACGACCTCGCCCTGGTGGACATCTGGCTCCGTTCGGTGCGCGCCACCCATACGTTCCTGACCGAAAAGGAAATCCAGGCCATGTACCCGCAGGTGCTCAACACCTACCTGCCGTCGGTACGCGTCTGGGTCTGCGAAGACGACACCGGCGAGGTCGCCGGCTTCATGGGCCTGAACGGCAACAAGGTCGAAATGCTGTTCGTCGACGCCAACAAGCGCGGCAAAGGCGCGGGCCGACGCCTGCTGAACTTCGCGCTGTCGCTGCACGGCAGCCTGCAGGTGGACGTCAACGAACAGAACCCCCAGGCCCACGGCTTCTACAAGCACTACGGCTTTCAGGACGTGGGCCGCTCGGAAACCGATTCGGCCGGCAGGCCCCGGCCGATCATCCACATGAAGCTGGCGGGCTGAGCGGCCCGTTGGCGCCGCAGGCGTAGCCACGCCCGCCTTTACCTCACCCGGCTTGCCCGTGCCGCGCGCGCCAGGCCTTGAGCGCGTCGCGGTATTCGTCCATGGCCTCGTTGTAGGTGTCGTACACGCAGGGAATGCAGCCGCTGTTGCAGCATTCTTCGGGTGCGGGCGCTTCGGGGGGAACAGGCGGCGGGTCGTCGGCGCCTGCAGGCGGGAGATCGCGGGTAGTCATGGTGGGTTTCAAAACGGCATTCATGACGCCATGTTAGCGCCGCCGGGCCCGGCCCCGGTGGCTGTGCCGTCCGCTTGCCCGGCCGCCAGCGCCTGCCATTGCTCGCGCCGGATTTCGTAGCGCAGCTTGCGAGCATCGCCCTCGCCGGTGGTGTCGATCCAGCGCAGACCGCATTTTTCCATCACCCGCAGCGACGCCGCATTGGCCACGACCGCCACGGCGCTCAGCGCCTGCACCGGCAGGCGCTCAAAGCCCAGCGCCAGCAACGCCCGCGTGATTTCCGAAGCATAGCCCCGGCCCCAACAGGCAGTCTGGAAGGCGTAGGCAATTTCTACGTGTTCCACGTCGCCCGCCAGCGCCAGCTTGAGCCCGGCGCGGCCCGCCAGCGCGCCGCTGTCGCGCTCGGCCAGCACGTACATGCCATAGCCCTGCTCGGCCCAATGCAGCAGGTTGTGCTGCACATAGCGCCGCGTGGACGTGGCATCGCGGGTGCCGCCCATGGTGGCCATCAGGGCGGCGTCCGCGTGCATGGCGGTGATGAAAGGCAGGTGGGTCTGCGACATGCGCTCGGCGCGCAAGCGGGGAGTGAGGAACGATTCGGGCAGCAAGGAGGACGACATGGAAGCGGACGGCGGCGCGAGGGAGACGATGCCCTGCATCATACCCAGCGCGCTGCCGCACGGCCATGGCTGAGGTGGCTTACACCGTGACGCGCATCGCGGTGTAAGCCCCTTTTCTCAGGCGCCGGGCTTGGCCTTGACGTCGCCGGACGCTGCCTTGAGCGCGTCGTAGATGCGCTTGCCGACCCGGCCGTCCTGCGGCAGGTTGCGCTTTTCCTGTTCGGCGCGGACCGCGTCGCGGGTCTTGGCGCCGGGGATGCCGTCGGCGATGCCGATGTCGTAGCCCAGGCCGATGAGCATTTCCTGCACCGACTTGATCTGGGCGCGCGACAGGCCCGGGTCGTCGGTGGGCCAGGCGGTGGCCAGCGCCGGGCCGCCTTGCAGGCGGTTCAAGAGCAGCGACACCGCCAGCCCGTAGCGGCGCGACTGGTTGTAGTGCAGGATCGCGTCGAAGTTGACGGTGGCCAGGAAGATCGGGCCGGTGGCACCGGTGGGCGCGAACAGGTAGGCCTGTTCGTTGTTGCCCGAGGCCAGCTTCAGCGCCGCGCCATTGCCCTGCTTGACGCCCGCCTGGGCCCACTGCGCGATGGTGCGCCGGTCTTGCGAGCCGACGTATTCGGCGTCGGGCGCGGGCGGGATGGCGGCGGCCACGTCGGCCGGCACGCGCACTTCGACCACGGCGGGCAGGCCGTGGGTCCATTTGGCGCGGCGCTTGCGCAGGTGGTTGGCGGTGGACGCCAAAGCGTCGGGCAGCGAGTTGTAGAGGTCGATCTTGCCGTCGCCGTCGCCGTCGGCGGCCAGCTCGTAGAACGAGGTCGGGATGAACTGCGTCATGCCGAAGGCGCCGCTCCAGGAGCCCACGAAACTGTCGGGCTGCACCACGCCGTCGCGCAGCAGGCGCACCGAGGCGTAGGCGTTCTTTTCCCACAGGGTCTTGTTTTCGGTGCAGGCGCGGGTGAGCCAGGCGTTGAGCACGTCGGTCTTGCCGACCTGGCGGCCGTAGTTGGTCTCGATGCCGAAAATGGCGACCAGCGTGGCCGGATCCACCTGGTACTGCTGGCCGATGGTGCCCAGCTGCGCGCTGTATTTGGCCAGCACGCCGCGGCCGTCGTTGACGCGTTCGTCGTCGACGGTCTTGGCGATGTAGTCCCACCAGGACTCGCGGCCTTCGGGCTGGCCCTGGGCAGACGCGACGGTGGTGGGCAGCAGCTTGGCGTTGGCCGTGTACTTGTCCCAGTCGGCCACCGTGAGGCCGTTGGCCGTGGCGCCGTTGCGCAGCTTGGCGATGCAGGCCTTGGTGTCGAGTTCGGTCGGGATGATGACCTTGGGTGACGTGGCAGACGCGGCAGGCGTGGGCGCGGCGGCCGGGGCAGGCACGGCCGGGGCCGCCGGTGCGGCGTGTGCCGGGGCAGCGGCCGGCGCCGGTGCGGCGGCAGGCGCCGCGGCGGGCGCAGCATCGGGCACGCGGGTGCCGGGGTCTGCGGCAGGGGCCGGCGCCGCGGCGGGCGCGGCCGGCGTGGCTGCCGGTTCATCGAAGCTGCGCTTGGGCGTGAGCACCGGCGCGGGCGCCGGCTGGCTGGCGGAACTGCGCGAACCCGTGGCCGAGGACGGCCCCTCGGCCTGGGCGACGCCGGTGGTGGCGGCGCAGAATGCAGCGGCCAGGACCACGCGGGCAAAGGGATCAATTCGAGCGCGAAGGGAATGCTGACGCATGGCAATCCTGAAAAATCGGAGTCAGCCCGGATCGTACCCCGACCGGCCGCCGAAATCGAACCCGGTGGCACCGATTTATCCATCGGTAACCACCGGCCCCGCCTGCGCGCCAGAGATCGCTACCGCATGCCTGCGGGCGGGCGGCGCAGCACGTGCGCGCACAGCGCCATCGCCAGCAGCGAGAACAGCGCAAAACCCAGCGTCTGGCCCAGCAGCACCCCTTGTGGCCCGCCGTAGTGCGCCCCCAGCCAGACGAACGGCAACGTGCCCCCGGTGGCGCGCAGCCAGCCGATGGCGGTGGCGTAAGCGGCGTGGCCGAGATTGTTGAAGACGGCAATGGACACGAAAAAAAGGCTATTGATCGCCCAGGCAAAGCTGCAGTAGCGGCAGAAGAACAGCACCAGTTCGCGGCCCTCGCCCGACACCTGGAACCGGTCGGCGATCCACGGCCCCAGCAGGGCCAGCAGCAGGGCCGCCCCGACGCCGTACAGCAGCGCCATGCCGGTGGTGAGGCGTACGGTGCGGTGCACCCGGTCCCAGCGCCCCGCCCCGAGGTTCTGCCCCAGGATCGGCCCGATGGCGCCGGGCAGCACGAAGAACATCGAATACGACAGTTGCAGCACCCGGTCCACCACCGTCGCGCCGGCCATGACGCTGGAACCGAAGCCGGCATAGGTGGATGCGGTGAAGATGACGGCGGCGGGCGTGGCCAGCGCGCTCAGGCCGGCTGGCAAGGCGATGCGCCCCACGGCAGCCATGTCGGCAGGCAGGCGCGTCCGCTCCGGCCGCGCCACCAGCCGATGCTTGCCGAACACCAGCCAGCCGCCCAGCACCAGCGTCGCCACGCGGCCGATGCCGCCGGCCCAGGCCACCCCGACCATGCCGCCGTCCAGCGCGAAGATCACCAGCGGGTCCAGCACCGCCACGGTAGCGGTGCCCGCCAGCAGCACCCACATCGATTGCCGGCCATGGCCCGCCGCGCGCAACAGGTTGGACAGCATCATGCCCAGCCCCATCACGGTGGCGAACGGCGCGGTGATGGCCACGTAGGACAGCAGTAACGCCTGCACGTCGGGTGGCAGCCCGATGGCCTGCGTGAACGGGCCGATGGCCGCCAGGTACAGCGCTGCGGACACGGCCATGGCCAGCCCCATCAGCACCAGCGAGGCCGCCGCCATGCGGCGCGCGTCATGCGGATCGCCCGCTCCCAGCGCACGTGACACCCGCGCCACGCCGCCCACCGTCACGCCCATGGCGACCGAGATGACCGTGAACAGCGTCATCGACCCGAAACCCACGGCGGCCAGCACCGCTTCGTCGCGCAGCGTGCCCAGGTACAGCAGGGTCAGGAATTCCACGCCGAACACGGCCAGCATGCTGGTCCAGCCGGTCAGCACCATTTCGAGGACGTGGCCGCGCAGCGGCCCCGACACGAAACGGGCGGGCACCGCCGCGGCGGAAGAGGCAGCCGCGCCCGTCAAGCCGCGTCCCTCGCGATTCGATCCGCACGCCGTCGCGCGCTCGCGCACCTCATGGACGCACCGTCGCCGGCGCGAACCAGTACTGCGCCTGCTCGCTGTCGGACGAATACCAGGGCAACAGACCGATGCTGTGGGATTCCCGCTGCACGCTGACCAGCAGCCCACCCTGCTGGGGCCGCAGCAGCGCGACGTAGCGGTACACGCCCATGGATTCGTACTGATGCCAGTCGCGCCGCGCCGTCACCCAGAAGCGGCCCTGGGTGCAGCCGGTATAGCGGCTGGCGCCGACCCGAGGCGGTTGCGGCGGGTCGGCAGGATCGGGGTCTGCCGCGCCATCGCGTTGCCGCAACAGCGCCGCGCTCTGGCCGCCCTGGCCGTCTTCGGCCTGGATGTTCCAGCCGCCGGCAGCGGGACTGAAGGTCACGCGGGCCGCGGCCGTGGGCTGCCATTGGCGCTCGGCGGTGTCTTGCAGGTCCGGCAGCGCCAGCGCGTTGGCCAGGAAGCGCTGCAGGTCGGACAGGCCGGCCACCGAGGCCTTGCCGCCGCGCAGTTCGCCGGCCGCGAGATACGTGCCGCCCAGGTCCGGGCATTGCGCCGGGTCCGACGGCAGCACCAGCGGCGCGCCCTGCTTGAAGTCGGGCCAGGCGACGCGCACGTCGTCCACCGTGGTGACGCCGCAGGCCGACAGGCCGGCCAGCGCCATGACCGCCCACGCCAGACGGGCGGCGCGGGCCGCGGCCCCGCCTGCCCTGCACGTCCGCAACGGCGCAGGCAGTGTCTCCGAAGGGTCCGTCTTTATTACCATCGTGTCGTGTCCCATGGCCACGCACTATACCGAAACCCCGCGTTGCCAAGGCCGTGGCGGGGGGGAATAATCGGCGGATCGCCCTGCGCCCTCTGCCCACCGCCGCTCCCATGACGCCCTTCAAAGGAAAACTCCGCACCCGGCACCTGGAAATCGTGCTGACGGTGGCCGAGCTGGGCAACCTGTCCAAGGCGGCCACGCAACTGCACAGCACGCAGTCGGGCCTGTCGCGCGCCATCGCCGAAATCGAGGAACTGGTGGGTGCGCGGTTGTTCGAGCGCACGGCCCGCGGCACCAGCTGCACGCCGCTGGGCGAGGCCATGTGCCGCCATGCGCGCCAGTTGCTGACCGGCTTTCGCAAGGCCGAGGTCGACCTGGCCGCGCTGTCGCGCGGCGACGAAGGCAGCCTGACCGTGGGCTGTTTTTCCATGTTCGCCGGCTGGCCGGTGGCCCAGGCGGCGACGCGCTTTCGCCAGGCCTATCCGCGCATCACCCTGACGCTTGAGATCGGCACGCACGAGCGCCTGATCGAAGACCTGGACGCCGGCGCGCTGGACGTGCTGATCAGCCGCTTCTCGTCCACGGTCAATCCGCAGGTGTACCGGTCGGCCACCTTGCTGGAAGACGCCGTGGTGCTGGTCTGCGGACCGAACCATCCGCTGGCGGGCCGGACCGACGCCGACCTGGCCGAGTGCGTGACCTATCCGTGGATCACCGCCCTGCCCGGCAGCCGCATCCGCGGCGAGCTGGAAATGCTGCTGCACCAGGAGGGCCTGCCGATTCCGGATATGATCGGCGCCCTGTCGCTGGAATTCGGCCGTGAAATGCTGCTGGACGGGCACTATCTGTGGATGCTGCCGGGCAGCGTCGCGGCAGTGCGGGCGGCGCGCGGCGAAGTCGTCGTGCTGGCGGCCCGGCCGGCCCTGCGCAAATCGCCGCTGGCGGCCATCTGGCGCCGCGACCGACCCAGCACCCGCCAGGCCCGCGCGTTCGCGGACACGCTGGCCCAGGCCATCAACGCAATATAGGAGCACCCATCCATGTACGACTGGCTCAATGCCCTGCCCAAGGCGGAACTGCACCTGCACCTGGAAGGCTCGCTGGAACCCGAGCTGCTGTTCCGGCTGGCCCGCCGCAACGGTGTCGCCCTGCCATGGCCCGACATCGATGCGCTGCGCGCCGCCTACAACTACGGCAATCTGCAGGAATTCCTGGATCTGTACTACCTGGGCGCCGACGTGCTGCGCACCGAACAGGACTTCTACGACCTGACCTGGGACTACCTGGTCAAGTGCCACGAGCAGAACGTGGTGCACACCGAACCCTTCTTCGATCCGCAGACCCACACCGACCGCGGCGTGCCGTTCGCGGCGGTGCTGGGCGGCATCAGCCAGGCGCTGGAAGATGGCCGCAAGAAGCTGGGCATCAGCAGCGGCCTGATCCTGAGCTTCCTGCGCCACCTGCCCGAAGAGCAGGCCATGCGCACGCTGGAAGAAGCGCTGCCCTACCGCGACGCCTTCATCGCCGTGGGCCTGGACAGCAGCGAAATGGGCTTTCCGCCGCGGCTGTTCCAGCGCGTATTCGACCGCGCCCGCGCCGAAGGGCTGCCCGCCGTGGCGCATGCAGGCGAAGAAGGCCCGCCGGAATACATCTGGGAAGCGCTGGACCTGCTGAAGGTGCTGCGCATCGACCACGGCGTGCGCGCCGCCGAAGACCCGCGCCTGATGGCCCGCCTGATCGACGAACAGATCCCGCTGACCGTCTGCCCGCTGTCCAACACCCGCCTGCGCGTGTTCGAACACATGTCGCAGCACAACATCCTGTCGCTGCTGGATGCGGGGGTGAAGGTCACCGTCAATTCCGACGACCCGGCCTACTTCGGCGGCTACGTCACCGAGAACTTCCATGCGCTGTACGAGCACCTGGGCATGAGCCAGGCGCAGGCGCAGGCGCTGGCCGACAACAGCATGGATGCGCGCATCCTGAAGTAACCGGCGTCGCCCGCGACGGCCGGGCCATGCGCAACCCGCATGGCCCGGATCGAAACCGGCATGCCATGCCGGCCCCGTTCGTCCCTACCATAGTCCGAAGACGGCAATGCCATCCGGCGTTGCCGCCCACGATGACAATGACCAGGGGCAACACCATGACCGAATCCGTCCAGGTCCGGCTGCGCGCCGGCCTGCTGACCGGCCTGCGCGAAGGCGGCGTCAGCCGTTTCTGCGCCATTCCCTACGCCGCGCCGCCCGTGGGCGCGCTGCGCTTCGCACCGCCCGAACCCGCCCGCTGGCAAGGTCCGCGGGACGCCACCCGCCCGGGCCCCGTGCCGCCACAGCTGCCGTCGCGGCTGCGCGGCGCCATGGGCGACTTCGATGCGCCGCAGTCGGAAGACTGCCTGCACCTGACCGTCTGGACGCCGGCAGCCGGTACACCGGCAGCCGGTACGCCGGTAGCCCGTATGCCGACAGCCCGTACGCCGGCAGCCCGTATGCCGGCCCCCGATGCGCGGCGCCGGCCGGTCGTGGTGTGGCTGCACGGCGGGGCCTGGCAAAGCGGCGCGGGCGCACTGGACTGGTACGACGGCGCCCGCCTGGCCGCGCTGGGCGACGTGGTGGTGGTGGCGGTGAACTACCGGCTGGCCGCCCTGGGCTGGCTGCACGTGCCGGGGCAGACCGCCAACGTCGGGCTGCTCGACCAGGAAGCCGCCATCGATTGGGTGGTGGACAACATCGAAGACCTGGGCGGCGACCCCGCGCGCGTCACGCTGATGGGACAGTCCGCCGGCGCCTCGTCGATCTGCGCCATGCTGGCGCGCCGGCCGCGCTTTGCCCGCGCCATTCTGCAGAGCGCCGCGCTGGGCCGCGGTTTTCGCAGTTCGGCACAGGCCGCCGCATTGGGCCAGGCGTTCCTGGAAGCGGCCGGCGCCAACTCGCTGGACGAGGCCCGCGCCCTGCCCGTCGACCGCCTGCTCGCCGCACAGCAGGCGCCGCAAGTGGTCGCGGCGCTACAGGCCGAGGGCGGCCGCCGCAGCCTGTTCGGCCCGGTGCTGGATGGACAGGTGCTGCCCGCCGACATCGCCCCGGCATTGCAGCGGGCGGCCGGCCGCGCCGATGTGCTGGTGGCCTATACCCGCGATGAGATGGCCGCGTTTCCTGGCTACGGCACCGGCCCCGACAGCCAGGCCGCCAGCGAGGCCGTGTTCGGCGCGCCGTCGCGCCAATGGGCCGAACACGCCGCCGCCCAGGGCCGCCAGGCCTGGCTCGCGCGCTTTGACGTGGCGCCCACCGACGCCTTCCGGGCGTGCCACTGCATCGAACTGCCGTTCGTGTTCGGCACCCTCGACGCTTTTGCCCAGGCGCCCATGCTGCACGGCCTGCCGCCCGCGCAGGCGGCGCGGCTGACCGCGACGACCCAACGCGCCTGGCTTGCCTTCATCCGCGGCGAGGCGCCCGACTGGCCCGCGGCGCCGCACCAGCAATTGCTCGACTGAGCCACACGCCGGTCGGCTGCGACCCGGCTCGCGCGGCCGGCGCACCCACAACATACATAAGGGGAATATCCATGTTGAAGTCTCTCGCGATCTCGCTTGCCCTGCTGTTGCCCGCCGCCGCCAGCGCGGCCTATCCCGACAAGCCGGTCAAGATCATCGTGTCCAACCCGCCGGGCGGCCCCGTGGACGTCATGCTGCGCGTGCTGGCCAGCAAGCTGTCGCAGGTGTGGGGCCAGGCGGTGGTGGTGGAGAACAAGCCTGGCGCGTCCGGCATCATCAGCACGGGCGCGCTGGTCAAGTCGGCTCCGGACGGCTACACGCTGGGCATGGTGGTGGCCTCGTCCGTGACCATCGTGCCGTTCGCGGTGGACAGCCTGCCGTTCGATCCGCAGAAGGACCTGCAACCGGTGGCGCTGGTCGCGCGCACGCCATTCCTGTTCATCGTGCCCACCGACAGCCCGATCAAGACCTGGCAGGACTTCGTGCGGGAAAGCCGCGCGCGCAACCTGTCGGTGGGCTCGTTCTCGATCGGCACCGCGTTTCACCTGGTGTGGGAGCAGACCGCGCGCCGCGCCGGCATCAAGGCGCTGTACATCCCGTCGTCATCGTCCGGCAAGACGCAGAACGACCTGATCGGCGGCCAGCTCGACGTGGGGCTGGACGCGCCATCCAGTTCCAAGGGGTTGATCGACAGCGGCCGCCTGCGTGCGCTGGCCATCACCAGTCCCGAACGTTTCGCCGGCCTGCCGGACACGCCGACGCTGCGCGAATCCGGCATGGCGGACTACGCGCCGCAGCCGTGGATCGGCCTGATGGCGCCCGCCGGCGTGGCGGCCGACCGCGTGGCGCTGATCCAGAAGACGGTGTCCGACATCCTGAAGGAACCTGCCATGAAGGCGCAGATGCAGACGCTGGGCATGATTCCCATCGGCGGCACCGCACAGGAATTGGCGGACACCATCGCCGCCGATCGGGCAGAGATGGGTCCGCTGATCAAGGAACTGGGGATCAAGCTGAATTAGGGCCGTCATGCGGCCTGCGGACGGCCCGCCCTGCGCCGGCACGATTCGCCGTGGAATGATTCTCTTATTCATTGACCGACGGTCAGTCAGTAATTAGAATACGGCTCACTTTCCTTTCCTGGCGATCCGTATGACCCCCAGCCGCCGCCGTGCCCTGGTGCTTGCCGTCAACCTGGGCAGCTTCATCACCATCCTGGACATCAGCATCGTCAACGTGGCCCTGCCCACCATGCAGGCCGCGCTGCGCATCGACATGGCCGGCTTGCAGTGGGTGGTGGACGCGTACGCGCTGTTCCTGTCCGCCTTCATGCTATCGGCGGGTCCGCTGGGCGACCGCTACGGCCGCAAGCGTTCGTGGCTGGGCGGCGTGCTGCTGTTCACCGTGGGTTCCGCGCTGTGCGGCGTGGCGGACAGCCTGCCGATGCTGCTGATCGGCCGTGCCGTGCAAGGGGTGGCCGGGGCCTTGCTGATCCCCGGCGCCCTGTCGCTGTTGACGCAGGCCTTTCCCGACCCGCGCGAACGCGCCCAGGCCATCGGCGTCTGGGCCTCGTGCAATGCCATTTCGCTGATCGTGGGGCCGATGCTGGGCGGCGTGCTGGTGGCGCATTTCAGCTGGCAGAGCATCTTTCTCATCAACCTGCCCGTGGGCGCGCTGGCCATCGGGCTGGGCCTGTGGGGCATCCAGGAAAGCGCGCACCCGGAACACGCCGCGTTCGACCCCGCCGGGCAAGCGCTGAGCGTGATCTGGCTGGGCGCCCTGACCTACGGCCTGATCGCCGCCGGCGAGCATGGCTGGCAGGCGCCGGACACCGTGGCGGCGCTGGCCATCGCCGCCGTCGGCCTGAGCGCCTTCCTATGGGTCGAGCAGAAGGTGGCGCGGCCGCTGCTGCCGCTGGGCCTGTTCCGCGATGCGGGCTTCGCGGTCACCAACTTCGCGTCGTTCGTGCTGGGCTTCGGCGGCTACAGCAGCCTGTTCTTTTTCTCGCTGTACCTGCAACACGTGCAGGGCCTGTCGCCGCTGGCCAGCGGCTGGCAGCTGGCGCCGCAATTCGTGGCGTCGGGCCTGGTGTCCACCGTCTTTGGCCGCCTGAACGCGCGCGTCGGCCTGCCGCGCCTGATGATTGCCGGCTACAGCCTGATCGGCCTGGCCATGCTGGGCATGATGAGCCTGGACGCGCACACCCCCTACGCGCTGACGGGTTCGCTGATGGTGGTGCTGGGGCTGGGCATGGGGCTGACGGTGCCGTCCACCAGCATGGCCGTCATGGCGACGGTGCCGCGCGAACGCTCGGGCATGGCGTCGGCCACCATGAATGCGCTGCGCCAGACCGGCATGACCATCGGCATCGCGCTGCTGGGCGCGCTGATGAGCGGCCGCGCGGTCGACCACCTGGCCGCGGCACTGACCCGGCTGGGCCAACCCGACGCGCAGGCGGTGGCGCGCGCCGCGGTCACGCAGCATGTGCTGCCCGCGCAGCCCGACGGCATGGCGGCGTTGTTTGCCGATGCGCTGGCCGGCGGCTTTCATGCCGCGATGCTGGGGGCCGGCGCGATGTCGGTGCTGGCCGCGCTGCTTTTGCTGGCGGTCACCCGGGGCGCGCGGCCGGTCTTGCGCACGGTGTGAGGATAGCGGGTCTGCCCCCTTGCAACGCCGGACGGACCGCGCGGCAAGGCGGCGCAACAGGCCGCGCCGCGCCCGGTTCCATCGTTCGGAATTCCAGCGCGCGGAATCAAACGGCAGGGTGTTTAAGCAGGCGTAAAAAACGCGGCAAGGGACGGTTGCTCCGGTAATATCTTCGGCCAATAACAGGTTAACAACCGAAGAGGAGACAAGCCATGAAGCACCATAGAACCCTGTTCCGCCTGGCGCCGCTGGCGCTTGCCGCGCACCTGGCCCTGAGCGGCCCCGCCGCCGCGCAAAGCGCGCCCGGCACGCAAGGCCCGCTGCAAGCGGCGCCCGACGCGGCGCTGGCCGCGCAGATCGACCAGCGCGCCAAGGCCATCGAAGACAAGCTCATCGCCTGGCGCCGCGACATCCACCAGCATCCCGAACTGGGCAACCAGGAAAACCGCACGTCCAAGCTGGTGGCCGACCACCTGCGCGCATTGGGCATGGACGTGAAGACCGGCGTGGCCGGCACGGGCGTCGTCGCGGTGCTCAAGGGCGGCAAGCCCGGCCCGGTGGTGGCGCTGCGCGCCGACATGGACGCGCTGCCCGTGAAGGAACAGGTCGACGTGCCGTTCGCCTCGAAGGCCAAGGGCACCTACCTGGGCAAGGAAGTCGACGTGATGCACGCCTGCGGCCACGACGCGCACACCGCCATCCTGATGGCCACGGCCGAAGTGCTGGCCGGCATGAAGGACCAGTTGCCCGGCAGCGTCAAATTCATCTTCCAGCCCGCCGAAGAAAGCCCGGCCGACTTCGAACCGGACGGCAAGAAGATCTGGGGCGCCAAGATGATGGTGCAGGAAGGCGTGCTGGACAATCCCAAGGTCGACGCGATCTTCGGCCTGCACGTGTCCAGCAGCTACCCCGTGGGCAAGCTGTCGTGGCGCAGCGGCCCGGCCATGGCGGCGGCCGACCAGTTCTGGATCGACG
>PJUB01000314.1_pt1 | contig 24214 bp, 25 predicted proteins | sample 1512141 | NCBI WGS metagenome assembly PJUB01 (sample SAMN08177677, study PRJNA422409) | Soil metagenome, whole genome shotgun sequencing project. | isolation source: Soil enriched on filter paper: alkali lignin treatment | place: USA: Madison | collected 2015-01-15 | reverse complement strand
CGTGCTGGCCCTGCGCGTGGGCCAGGTCCACGGCAATATGCATGGCATGGCCCATGGCGGCTTTCTGGCCACCCTGGCCGACAGTGCCCTGGGATTCGTCATTGCCCACCAATGCCAGGCCTCGGTCGTGACCGCCCAGATGTCGGTGGAATACCTCAACGCCGTCATGCCCGGCGACTGGCTCGAAGCCCACGTCACCATCGACAAGCGCGGCAAGCGCCTGATCTACGCCACCTGCCGGCTGCTGGTCGACGACCGCCTGGTGCTCAAGGCCAGCGCGGTCTTTGCCGTGCGGCAGGCGGCCACGCCGACGTCGGACGGTTGAGCGGAAGCCCCCCACACCGACGCGCCGACCGGGGATGCCGCCTTCGATCCGTCAGGCGGGGCAACGCCGGTCATGCGCCTACAGATACGGCGTGGCCAGCCAGATCACCTTGTTGCGCAGGCGCTTGGCGAAGGGCGCCTGCTGCAGGTTTTCCAGGGTTTCGCGGCGCGCGTTGCCCACCAGCGCATCGATCTTCGCGCCGATCCAGCGCGCCACGGCGGGGTCGTAGATTTCCGTATCCAGCTCGAAATTGAGCCGCAGGCTGCGCGGGTCCAGGTTCGACGAACCCACATAGGCCCAGCCGTCGTCCACCGTCATCAGCTTCGAATGGTCGAACATGCCTTGCGAGCGCCACACCCGGCACCCGGTGCGCACCACCTGGTCCAGTTGCGCGGTCATCGCGTAGTCCACCAACCGCAGGTTGTTCTTGCCGGGAATCACGATGTCCACCACCACCCCGCGGCGCGCCGCCGTGGCCAGCGCGCCGATCAGCGGCTGGTCCGGCAGGAAGTAGGGCGACTGGATGCGCACGTGCCGCTGCGCGACCGCCAGCGCGCCCAGCAGAATGCTGTGGGCGCTGCCCATCGCCCGGTCCGGCCCCGACGGCACGCAGCGCATGGGCACCGTGCCATGGGGCGGCTGCGCGCTGGGGTCGAACCAGGGCGTGGCCGGCAGCGATTCGTGCGTCGTGAAATTCCAATCGTGCGCAAACACCGACATCAGCTGCGTCACGATCGGCCCTTCCACCCGGAAGTGCGTGTCGACATTGGTCGCCGCGCCCGACAGCGCCGTCACGAACGCCGCCCGCACATTCATGCCGCCGGTAAAGCCGATGCGCCCATCCACCACCAGCACCTTGCGGTGGCTGCGCAGATTGGCATAAGGCATGCGCAGCACGCCCAGCGGGTTGGTCATGAAGCGCGCCACCGGCACCCCGCCACGCGCCAGCATCCGCACGATCGGCGGGTGCGAATACTTCGACCCGATCGCGTCGATCAGCACGCGGACCTGCACGCCGCGCGCCTGCGCCTCGATCAACGCGTCGGCCATTTCGCGGCCAATCGCATCGTTGTCGAAGATATAGCTTTGCATCGCAATGGCATGGCGGGCGTTGCGTATGGCCTGCAGCATCGCCGGATACGCCTCGTCGCCGCCCGCCAGCGGCAGCACGGTATTGCCGCCCAGCAGCCGGAAGCGGCTGACCTGGTCGCCCAGCACCTTCAGCGACGCGAACTGCGGGCCTGAAATGGGCGCCACGTCCACGCTGGGCGTCTCCACCAGCGCGGCATCCACCAGCATCGCCTCGTCGCGCTGCTGCGTCATCCGCGTCTTGCGGATGCGGTTGATGCCCGCCACGAAATAGGCCAGGGCGCCGAACAGCGGCGAAAACAGCGCCAGCCCGACCCAGCCGATGGCCGAGCGCACATCCTGCTTGGTCATCGCGGCGTGCACCGCCGCGCCGGCTCCGGCAACCAGGCTGACGCCGAACACCAGGTGCGGCCAGTAGGCGATCAGTAATTCGTGTATGCGATCCATAGCGCCAGCGCGGGCGGGCCTCCAAAGGGTGGTCCAAGGGGTGTGCCAAGCGGCAAGGATAGCAAGGCTGGCGGGCAGGCATGCTGGGGCTGGCCGGGATTGACGGGGCATTGATGGCCGAGCCAGACAGGGCGTTTTACACACGCGAAAAAAACGTGCTAGAATTCGGCCTCTTCGCTGTTGAACACAACGAAGCCGCTGGCAAAATGCGAAAGCAAACCGCGAAAGCAAAACGCGAAAGCAAAACGCGAAAGCAAAATGCAAAACACGTAAGACACGCCGCAAGGGTGTTTGAGTGGCGGCAATAGTTCAGCAGCAAAGAAACCAGTGGTGGCTGTAGCTCAGTTGGTAGAGTCCTGGATTGTGATTCCAGTTGTCGTGGGTTCGAGTCCCATCAGCCACCCCACCGAATTCAAGAGAAAGGCACTTACGCGAAAGCGAAGTGCCTTTTTCTTTTTCGCGGTGCCAGTGCAGCGGTCGCATCGCTGCAACAGCACGGCTGCAACAACACGGCTGCAACAACACGGCCGCAGCAATCCTGCGCCAACATCACGGTCGGCAACGCCGCCTCATCACTTTCGTCGTATCGGCATCGCAGGTCCGCCACCGATACGCCGCGTCCCCTCTGCCTCCGTCACGTGCCACACGCGCGTCGCGTGGATCCTGTCGACCAGGGTGCCGCGGCGCATTCACGTCAATGGCCTATTTGTCCGAGCTCACCGGCCTCGATTTCCAGCGGGAGGCCAATCGCGTCATTTTATTCCATATATAAAAATTAATTTTATTAATAAAATTACAATCAAGGGGTTTTCAAACAATTTATCGGTGTTTACCCGCTATTTTCGCCAAAAACAGGGGGCAAGATCGATTTTTCCGTAGCGTTTTTCAATAAAACTTGATTTCATTAGAAAAACGCGAGTCCGCGCAGGCGACCCGCAACAACGGAGACAACATGAAAATCAAGCGTTCCATCGAACGGATTCCCGGCGGCATGATGCTCGTACCGCTGCTAATTGGGTCCGCCCTGCACACCTTCTGGCCCGACACCGGCAAGTACTTCGGCTCGTTCACCAACGGCCTGATCACCGGCGTCGTGCCCATCCTTGCCGTCTGGCTGTTCTGCCTGGGCGCATCCATCAACCTGCGCGCCACCGGCACCGTGCTGCGCAAGTCGGGTGCGCTGATCGGCGCCAAGCTCGGCCTGGCGTGGGTGGTGGCTCTGCTGGCATCGCACTGGCTGCCGGAAGGTGGCATCGCCACCGGCTTTTTCGCCGGCCTGTCGGTGCTGGCGCTGGTGGCCGCGCTGGACATGACCAACGCGGGCCTGTTCGCGTCGTTGATGGAGGAATACGGCACGCGCGAAGAGGCCGGCGCATCCGTCTTGATCGGCATGGAATCCGGTCCACTGATGACCATGATCATCCTGGGCACGACCGGACTGGCGGCGTTCGAGGCGCATCACCTGGTCGGCGTCGTGATTCCGTTCCTGATCGGCTTTGCGCTGGGCAACCTGGACGAAAACCTGCGCGAATTCTTCAGCCGCGGGCCGCGCATGCTGATCCCGTTCTTCGCCTTTGCGCTGGGCAACACCATCAATCTGTCCGTCATCCTGGATACCGGCTTGCTGGGCATCGTGGTGGCGGTGGGTGTGATGCTGGCGTCGGGCGTGGCGCTGGTGATTTCCGACATCCTGATCGGCGGCGGCCGCGGCACGGCGGGTGTGGCCGCGTCCAGCACGGCAGGCGCCGCCGCGGCCACCCCCAGCCTGGTCGCCGCCGCGGCGCCGCAGTTTCAACCGTGGGCGCCGGCAGCGACCGCCCTGGTCGCGGCATGCGTGGTCATCACCGCCTTGCTCGTGCCCATGCTGACCGCCTTCTGGGCAAAGCGCATCGCCCCGCGCGTGCGCCGGGGCAAGGCGCAAGCCGTGCCGGTGATGAGGGCCAGCGAGGTGTGATTTGGGTTGGAGCGTGAGGCTTGGATTCCCTCCTTACGCTTCCGACATCTCGTGCTCTGCTGCCATCGCTAGAAATGCGGAGCGTGACAGATGGCGCGCCTTGGCGACCTCATCGATACGATGCACGAGGTATTCGGGCAGGCTGATGTTCAGCCGAACGGCTTTAGTACTGATCTTGGACAGGTCGATCTCGACCATCATCCAGAAGCCGGCTTTGTAGTCTGCGTGTTTTGACCACTGGTCAGGAGTCGACGGGGGAGGGATATGCTCCGTTTCGCCGAAAAAATGAGCTTCTACGGCTTCTTGAGCCGCGCGTGGCAGATCTTGCAAATCATCGGCACCGGCGAAGCATCCGGGAAAATCCGGAAAGGACGCCCCAAAGGCGCTGTCTTTATCCTTTTGCACGTAGATCGGATAGAGCATAGGGTTCTCCGTGACAGGCTTTTATCGCAGGCCGGCTTGCTTCAGGATGCTGCGCTGAGTTGCTAGCGGCAGATCTTTCTTGGGATGCGGCACGGTGACCTTGCCAAGTTTGATCGGGTGCTTGAATTGGTGGTGGGAGCCCACGGTGTGCACTAAGTACCACCCGTCCGCCTTCAATTGCCTGATAAGGTCTGCGCTAGTCATTTGTGTATTTATACACAAGGCGTAATCATACACAATAATCGTTCGGTCTGAGTTTGCATGATGAATCACCTGTCGCGCCATTCGCCTGGGCGCATAGCCCAGACATCAGGCCTTCAAGTGCTCGTACAGAATAGTGGCCCCGATCCCGATCAGCGCCAGTCCCCCCAGCACTTCCGCGCGCTTGCCGGCGACGTTGCCGACCAGACGGCCGATCATGACGCCCAGGGTCACCATCAGCAAGGTGGCCAGGCCGATCGCCAAGGCGGTGACGACGATGTTGTTGTCGATGAACGCCAGGCTCACGCCCACCGCCATGGCGTCGATGCTGGTGGCGAAACCGGTGGCGGCCAGCAGCCAGAACGAATGGCGGCCGACGGGGGCGGCGTCTTCCTTGTCCGCGCCCAGGCCGTTGCGGATCATCATCGCGCCCAGGATACAGAGCATGCCGAAGGCGATCCAATGGTCCCAGTCCTGCACGAACTTCGCGGCCATCGAGCCCAATGCCCAGCCGATCACGGGCGTGATTGCTTCGATCACACCGAAGATCAGGCCGGTGCGCAAGGCTTCGGACAGGCGGGGTTTGTGCAGCGCGGCGCCTTTGCCGATCGCCGCCGCGAAGGCGTCGGTGGACATGGCGAAGGCCAGGACTATCGTGGAAAGGGCATTCATGCGAGAGAAGCTCCGACCGGGCGAAACGCATAGACTTTTTCCCTATCGCCCGGTCAGAAGCTACGGAAAAGTCCATGGTCTCGCCAAACCGTATCGGTTGTTTGCGCCATGGCCAGGGGGGCCAAGAATGTTGACGCAAACGCTTCCGGACGGGGCCGGAAGAGGCTACTCCCCAAAGAGGAACGCCAGTTTACCAAAAGGCGCGTGGCGCGGGTGTGACAGCGCCGGGCGCCAGGCTCAGGTCAGCCGCGCCCCGTTGGGCACGTCAAGCTCGGGCGTGACCAGCACGGTGTGGTCGGCGTCGTCCGCCAGCCCCAGCACCAGCACTTCGGAACGCACCGGGCCCACCTGGCGCGGCGGGAAGTTCACGATGCCCAGCACGCGCTTGCCGGGCAGGTCTGCCAAGGCGTAGCGGCCGGTGATCTGCGCCGAGCTTTTCTTGACGCCGACGCCGGCGCCGAAATCGATGGTCAGCTTGTAGGCCGGCTTGCGCGCTTCGGGAAACGGATCTGCGGCGATGATGGTGCCCACGCGGATGTCGACCTTCATGAAGTCATCGAAGCTGACGGTCGGGGCGGGCGGCGTGTTGGGGTCTTGGGTGTAGTGCATGGCAGGAATTCTAGGCCAGATCGATGCCGCCGCGCGTCACGGATGCGGCCAGCAGGTCTTGCAGGTCGACCACGGCAATGCGCCCGTCTATCGTGCCGACCGCCAGGCGTTCGTCGCGTGCGTCCATGGCGTAGATCACGGTGGCTGCGCCTTGCATGCGGACCCTGGCTTCCAGCCGCACGCCCCCCGTCAGCGCGTCGATCAGCATCAGCCGGCCGTCCAGGAATGCCGCGATCACCAGCCCGGCGGCCGCCAGGATGATGGTGGGCGACGCATGCGTGGCATGGCGCCACGACAGCAGACCGCGCGTCAGGCTTTTGCGGTAGATGAAACCGCTGTAGGTCCTGTCGACCGTGGGCGTGTAGTGCTTGCCGGCGATGACGACGCCGGGGCCCTGTTCGTCGTCGACATACGCGCCGCGGCATTCCATCGCATGGCTGGCGTGCGTGCCATCGGGTTGCAGCAGCGGCCACAGGCGCTCGATGCTGCCGTCGGCATGCACGATGCACAGGTGCTTGCCTTCGTGCGAGCTGGGCGGCGTGCCCTGCACGGCGAACAGGTGCGGGGCGCCGTTGATGCCGATGTAGTGGTTGAAGCAGTCGTAGTGGCCGACGTCCAGCCGCTGTTGCGTTGCCAGCGAGGCATCCAGCTGCACGTCATGGGCGCGCGGGCGCGTCGGGCCCATGCGGTCCTGGCGTCCCAGCAGGCGGCCGTCGCTCGCGATCGAGAAGGTGTATTGGCCAGCGTAGTCGTGCACCGCGACCAGGGCGTCGCCCCGCAGGGCATACAGGCGGGAATCGCGGCGGAACCGGTCGCCGGGATCGGGTGGGGCCACGGCATGCACCGTGACGGCTTCTGCGCGCAGGATTTCGGCGCCGTGGCCGCCGCCCTCGTGACGGGCGACCAGACGCCCCTGCGCGTCGTAGCGGTCCAGCAGGCAGTTGTCGTGCGTGGCGCCCAGGGCGTCGGCATTCAGCCACGCGAGATCCCAGATGGCCCCGCGCAATCCCAGGTCGGGTACGCCCAGCCAATCGGCCAGGCGGTCGGCGGCAGCAGGGGCGGGCGTCGGTGCGCCGCCCGTCGTGGCCGTGGCCGGGTCCAGTGTCAGTGTTTCGGGCGACCGCGCATGCCAGGCCGCGTCTGAATCTTCGATCTGGATGGGGAACACGGTGTCCAGTACCTGGTTCCAGGCGCCGTCGGGGTCGTATTCCTGGTCGCCCCATTCTTCGTCCCAGGGCCGGACCCAGGCGTGCACGTGGCTGCCATCGTCGCTGTAGCGGCAACGCACGACTTCGGGAATCGCCGCGTAGGGGCGGCGGCTGTTGCCGCTTTGCCAATTCCAGAAGGCCAGGTCGCCTTCGAACAGATAGCCACCGTCGTAACTGCCCGCCCCGATCACGACGACGGGTTCGGTGGGATGGAACGCCACGTCGTTGACCGGCAGGCGCAGCGCGTCGTACACCGCGAAGGGGGCCGGCTCGCCCTGCCGGTACAGGCCGACGCGATAGCGCAGCGCGGCACCGCCATAGGCCGCCCGTGCGCGCGGCGTGGCCAGCAGTGGAAATACCGAAGCCACCGCGGCGATGTCGCCGGCAGGACTGAAGAAGACACCGGTGATATTGCCTGCACCGTGCAAGGCCGGGTTCATGAACGGGATCGGCGTCGCGTCCATGACCGGACTCAAGGCGTGCGCAGCAGTGGCGAATCGAACATCGCGGCGGGCGAGATGATCGGTTCTTCCCAGGGAATGGCGTCGCCGTAGCGCTCTCGCATCTTGGCGCGCACGGCTGGGGCAGTCAGATCGAATTGCTTCAGCGGTTGCAGCGCGCCGATCTCGATGCCGAGCGCGCGCTGATAGGTTTTCCAGACCAGTTCCGAGCAATAGATCTTGTCGTCCGACCAGCCGAACGCGGCGTCATACGGCTTGCCCGCATAGGTGGCGCCAATGGCGGCCAGGCGGTCGCGTCGCGCCGGCGTCAGTTGCGAGGGATCGCGCAGGCGCTTGACCACGTAAGCGCCGCGTTCGCCTTGCGCGGCCCAGGTTGCCAGCGGCGTGTAGCGCACCGTGGCAGCGGCTTCGAGCACGTAGGGGCGGCCTTGCCGCAGCACGATCATGCCCATGTGGCTATAGGGAGAGTGGGTGGCCTGCTGCACCGCCAGGCTTTGGGCGGAACGTGACTGCTGGAACACCAGGTCGCCGGTCTGGACGTCGGGGGCGGCCACCACAGCCAGGGAGACGGCGCAGAGCGCGGCCGCGGCGGTACGGCAAAGCCAGGCGATGATGAAAGGGCGCATGGACAGGTGAGCGGGGTTCAGCCGCGCATCATGATTTGGCCGCGGCGGCGGCGGTCTTCTTGCTGCGGGGTTTGGCGACGGGCGTTTTTTCGGCGACGGGCGCGTCGAACTCCTGTTTGTTGCGTTCGCCCCGTGGGGTGTTTTCCGGATGGGGCTTGGGAAACGCCCAGGGCTTGGTCTTCTGATCCATTGCTAGTACTCCTTGCACAGGCGGAACAGTAGCATTTGCCGCGGCCGTGGGTAAGTGAGGGTTGACGTCAATATTCATCACATCGTGATATGAGAAAACGGGAATGCGCGGCGGTTGGCGGCTGGCCTTGAAAGGTGGCAGCAAGCTTGGCGATGGCGCCGGTGGCCACGCAGGCCTGCCGGGCTGTCGCAAGGCCGGCCATGCGGACCGGCCTTCTATGGACCGCCGCGGCGGCGACGGGTTCAATCGACGGCGGCGCGCAGTGTGCTGCTGGCGCCAGACCGCTGCAGGCCGCGGGGCCGCGGCGCGCAATTCTACCTTGGCTGCGAAAGACGATGCGTCCGATATTGGCCATGACACGTCATGTCACGCTCACGGCAGGTCGGCGTGGCCGGGTCCGGATGCGGTCGGATGGCGGTCGTCGCGGTCGTGCCCGATCGTCGATCGCGGTTCGCATCGGCGCTCTCGCGGGTTTACCCCTTTGGTAGCAACCCGTATCAGCCCAATGGTGTCATCCGGCCGCCAGGTCAGCTCATCCTTCTGCGCGCCGCACGCCGCAATCGCGCCGGTATGCGCGGGACTACGATGGGGGCGTGCACATAGGGAGGAAACTATGGACACGACCAAAGAGTGGTACGCCGCCGTCAAGGAATGGCAACGCGCGCGGGACGAGCTCACCGCCGCCGTCGCCGCGATCAAGTGGCCCAATCCCACGCCGGGATGCCTGGACACCTATGATCGCGCCTACGAACATGAAACCGCCGCGCGCGAGCGCATGAACCAGGCCTACGAGCGCGTCCGACGATAAGCCTTGCACGCAGTTGCTACACTGCCGCGCATGACGCAACTCCCCTCATCCCCCCTGACGATCCGGCCGGCCCGAACGGCCGACGCCGCCGCCATCGAGGACGTGCTGACGCGCACCTACGAAGGCACCTGGCAACCGCAGATGACGCCGGAGAAATACCGGCATTTCCTGGACTCGGGCAAGATCCCCCAATATGTCGCGGCGCGTGGCACGCTGTTCCATGTCTGCGAGGTCGATGGCCGCGTGGCCGGCATGGTCGATTGGGAGAAAAACTTCATCTGGGCCCTGCACGTGCATCCGGCCGTGCAGCGGCGCGGCGTGGGCGCGGCGCTGCTGGCCCTGGCCGAAGACGGCATGCGCGCGGCCGGCTTTGCCGACGCCCGCCTGGAAACCGACACCTTCAATACCCAAAGCCGCGCGTTCTACCGCAAGCACGGCTACGCCGAAATCGACACCTATCCCGACGAGGAATGGGACAGCGGCTTCACCACGGTGCTGCTGGTGAAGGCATTGGCGGGCTGACTGTCCGGGCGGTGCGGCCCTTGGGCAGGCTTCCCGGTGTGAACGCCCGTGCCACGGGCAGGTGCCCGTCGGCAGGTGTTGTGGCTCCATGAATTGGCGGCCATATGGCTCTGGTTATGGAGCCAGGCTCGCGCTATCGTGTGTTTTTCCCCGACATCACACATCCCTCTGCGCCATGTACCTGCCGTCCGCTTTCCGCGAAGATTCGCTCGAGGTCCAGCACGATTTCATCCGCGCCCACCCGCTGGGCGTGCTGATGACCAGCGGGGAGGGCGGGCTGATGGCCAACCACATCCCCTGTCTGCTCTATCCCGAAGGGCCGCACGGCGTGTTGCGCCTGCACATGGCCCGGGCCAATCCGCAATGGAAGGAACTGGCCGCGGGCGCGGAATGCCTGGTGGCGTTCCATGGCGCGCAGGCCTACATCACGCCGTCCTGGTACGCCACCAAGGCCGAGACGCACAAGGTCGTGCCCACCTGGAATTTTGTTGCGGTGCACGTATGGGGCACGCCGGTGATCCACGATGATCCCACCTGGGTGCGCGCGCAGATCGGCGCGCTGACCGAGGCCCAGGAAAAAGCGCGGGTGCAGCCCTGGCGGGTCGACGATGCACCCGAAGACTTCATCGCCGCGCAGATGCGCGCCATCGTCGGCGTCGAAATCGCCATCACGCGCATCGAGGGTAAATGGAAGGTCAGCCAGAACCGCACGCCGGCGGATCGCCAGGGCGTGGCCACCGGTCTGGCCGACGAGCAGGGCGATGCCGTCATGGCCGGTCTGGTGGCGCGCCGCGGCGGGCTCGACTGAGCGCATCGGCCGCGCTGCGGATGGCCCCACCGCCGTCCCGCAGCCGTGCGGTCAGGCCATCACGGGAGCTTGCCGCCGCGCCGAGGCGCCACGGCCCCATGCGAGGCACGCGATCGCCGCCGCCTGCACGCAGGCGGCCACGGCCAGGAACCAGAACATCGACCGGTCCGCTTCGCCCGAGACCGCCCGCAGCACGCCGAATACGGCCGGCGCAAACGCATAGGCGCCTTGCGACAACGCCACGATCAGCGGCACCACCCGCAGCGCGTCTTCTCGCGCGAATTCCGTCTGCGCAATCAGCGGCGGCAACGACGTGGCATTGCCGATGCCCGAGCCGAACAGCACCACGCCCACCCACACCGCCCACATGTGGTCGGCCGCCAGCATCAGCACCAGCGAGCCCGCGATCTGTGCGCCATAGGACACGCAAGCGACCTTGCGGCGATCCGCGGTCGGCGGCATCAGCCACCCGACCAGGCTGCGCCCGGCGATGGCGCTGGCCGTAGCCAGCCCCATCGCGATGCCTGCGGTCTGTGCGCCCAGCAGCGGCGCCAGGAGCGACAGCAGGTGCGCGATCAGACCGATCTGCGCAAACAATCCCAGCGCCATGCCCGCGCCCAGCGTCAGGAAGGCGCGGTCGCGCCACAGCCTGGGCACGCGCGCCATCGTGTTGATCGCCGCCTGCGCGGGCGCGTCCGCCGCGGCGCCATCGGGCAACTGGCCCAGTTGCTGCGGCGTGACGGCAAACACCTTGCGCGCCAGCACGGCGATCACCAGCACCATCGCCGCGCCGACCCACAGCGCCGCCTGCGCGAAACCATAGCCCGCGATCAGGAACACCCACAGCGGTGAAAACACGATGCCGCCCACGCTGGCGCCGTTGTAGGCCATGCCCAGCGCCGCCGGCCGGCGCCTTACGAACCATGGCGCGATCAGCGCGTTGACCGCCGCCGCGCCCAGCGTCACCCAGCCCATGCCCGACAGCAGCGCCGCCGCGTACAACTGCCAGGGCGCGTCCGCCCGCGCCCAACCGGACACGCCCAGCGCCAGCGACACGGCGCCCGTCAGCGTCACGGCCGGCAGGCCCCAGCGCCGGTACAGCCGCGGCAGATTGGCCACCACCAACGTGCCGCACAGGAAATGCAGCGTCACGGCAGCCGACACCAGCGCCACGCTCCAGCCGGTGCGTTGCACCACGGCATGCAGGAACACGGGCGGGCCGTAGAAACCGACGCCCCAGCCGAACACGGCCAGGACGAAGGTGGCATACAGAACCTTCCAACCGAAAAAACGCGAGGCGTTGCGCATGATGGGGCCGGCGGCAAGGCCGGCTGTCTTGTTGAGATGACTCGCAGTATGCTTGGCCCTGTACACAACACTTTGGTCGTGGCCGAATTATGGAATCCAAGTTCGCCGACATCAATCTGTCGGCCGTTGCCGGCGCCATCGCCGATCCTGCCCGTGCGCGCATGCTGTGCGTGCTGCTGGACGGCCGTGCGCGCACCGCCACTGAACTGGCCGCCGCCGCCGACATCGGCGCGTCCACCGCCAGCAGCCATTTCCAGCGGCTGCGCGACCAGGGCCTGGTCGAGCTGGCGGTGCAGGGCAAGCATCGCTACTACCGCCTGGCCAATGCCGAAGTGGGCCAGGCGCTTGAAGCCCTGCTGGTGGTCGCGGGCGCCGAACGCACCCCGTTCAAGCCCAACACGCCGTCGGCGTTGCGCGAGGCCCGCACCTGCTACGACCACATGGCCGGCACGCTGGCCGTGCGCATCCACGATGCGATGCTGGCGCGCCAGTGGTTGGCGGCCGACGGCCGCGACTACGTCTTGACGCCGCTGGGCGAGGCCTCATTGGCGCAAGTGGGCGTGGACGTGGCCAAGGCGCGCCAGCGTCGCCGCCGCTTCGCCTGCGCCTGCCTGGACTGGAGCGAGCGCCGCTCGCACCTGGGCGGCGCGCTGGGCGCCGCACTGCTCGAGGCGCTGCTGCAACGCGGCTGGGTCGACAAGGACCTGGACTCGCGCGCCCTGTCGGTCACGCGCAAGGGCGCGCGCCAGTTCCCCGCGTTCTTCGGCATGCCGGACCAGGTGCCCGCGGACCGGGCCGACTGGACGCGGCCGGGCGATTCCGCGGCAGCCTGAGGTTCTATGACATCTTGCCGCCTGCACTTGCGGGCGGCACAAACACGGGTTTTTTCATCGGGCATTTGCCCTGTACAGGAGGTGGCCTTGCTTACGCTGGCCCTGCACGCTTTTCCTCGCGCCTTGCCTGTCGCGACGGAACTGCGCATCGACGTCAACCACGCTCCGCAAGAGGTGGACAAGGAACTCGATGCCATCTACGACCGTATGAATCGTCCCTCGGATCGCTTGCACGGATTGCAGGAGGTCCGTACCGACATCCCTGGCCTTATGCTTCGCCATCGCGAAGCCGATGGCGAGTACTACGTGTACGTGGTGGACGTGCGGCGGGGCCGGCTGGCGGGCTATACCGTGTTCAACCGGTTGATCGAAGTGGGGCGGCGCGCCGACCCTTATGTGCGCGCGCCGCACTCGAAATACGCCGCGCCCTACCAGGGCATGGGCTTGGCGACCTCGGTCTATCGCTGGGGGCTGGATGCGGGCCTGTGCATCATGAGCGGTGCGCGCCAGTCGCCCGCCGCACACCGCCTGTGGCTGGGCCTGGCTCGTGACTATGCGCTGGGTTATGTCGACCTGCGACGCAAGCGCCTGAACTACCTGGGCCGTGCGGTGACGCCGACGGTGCTGGCCGACCTGCATACCCGCATGTTCCTGCTGGGGCGGGGGTGGACGCTGTCCGACTACCTGTCGGCCACCGGCATGAGCCCCGCTTGAAACCCTGACTACGCGACGAATGCCGCATGAAACCGCCCGCAAACCCGGCGGATAGTGCGCTTTCGCAACAGCTTTAGGGAAATCCCCGGGACAGATGACGCCCGCGGCCACTGGCCGCCGGCGTCATCCGGCTGTCAGCCGCGCCCCGCTTGCGCATCGGCGCGCCGAGCCCGTGCGGGGGGCGGCACGACAGAAACGGGGACGCAAGTCTTGCGATGCAACAATGTTTCCATGAGATGCCCGGGTTACAAAACATATCCGAACTGTCATGAACAGGCGGAGTATGCTGGCTCGCAGAAAGAGGGCATCCGAAGTGCATCAGAACAACTTGATCTACAAGGGATACCGGCTGACGGCCAAAGTGTCCCGGGGCGCTGGCGCTGAGGTTCAAGCGTTGCCCAGCGGCCCCGTCTTCATCGCATCGGTCATGGTGGTCCAGGCGGGCGCGGTCCGCGAAGGCGGCGACGAATACCCCGTGCCACGCTTCGCCGAAGGCGGTTTTGTCTACAGTCCGCGCGAAGCGGTGCATGCCGCCATCCTGCATGGCCGCGAAATCGTCGACGGCCTGACCAACATGCCAGCCTGAGGTCCAGGCCGGGAACCCTGGCCTGCCTCGCCGCCGGGCCGTCCGGCCATCGGCGGCGGCCGTGCGCCGCTCGCCTAGTCGGCGAACACGGCCTGCCAGTCGCGCGTCTTGGCCAGCGTCTGCACGGTGGCCGACTGCTCGAGGATGGTCACGGCCTTCTTGAATTCCTCGGCCGACGCGCCGTCTTCCAGAATCACCATGCGCGAGTTGCGCGCATCCGCCATTTTCACGTCCGACATCTTGCCGTGGGTCTGGTAGACCTGGGTCCAGTCCATTTTCTTGCCGGCCTTGAGCGCGATCGGCTCGATGTACGTCAGCGCCGTGCTGCCCGCGGCGCGCACCGCGAACGCAAAATCGGCGGTGTGGCCACTGCTGCCCTTGGCGCGCGCCCCCTTGACCATGCGGTTCACACCAACGCCCGCCGCCAACGCACGGCCGACCTGGGCGCGAAAACGCAGCTGGCTGAACTTGGGCATCCACTTGGCGCACTGGAACGACAGGGCCATGGCCAGCTTCACCGCGTCCCACAAGGCTTCCTGCAACTGCTCGTTGGGGCCCGAGGCCACGATGGCGCCCGACTTGTCGAAATGCGCCAGGCTCACGCCCGGCGTTTCGTTCAGGATGTCGATGCGCTTGGCTGCCAGCTCGATGCCGTAGCTGGACGCGTGCATCGCGGTCTCACAGGCATCGGTGAGATAGAACGTGGCGTCGTCCGGGTGCGCGATGAAGAACGCGGCGTGCTGGCCGTCCAGGCCGAGGGTCATCGGCGAGATGGTGCGGATGGCATGCTCGCCCGCCGGCAGGACGGTCCAGCCGGAGGCTTCCAGGAAATTGCTCATAGGATCAGTTCGATTTGTCGGCCTTTGAGGGGATGCGCGAATCCGCCGGTCAGGGTCAGGTTGGCCCTCGGCAGGAAATACTGCATCAGCTCGCCGATCGTGTGCAGGGCGGGCACGATGGGCTCGGCATAGCCTTCGCCTTCGTTCACCCAGATATGTTCATGGCTGCGGTCCGCCAGCGGCTTGCGGAACTGCGGGCGGCCTTCGCCCACCAGGCTGGTGTGGAACGAGTCGTCCGTGTCCACGCCGAACACGCGGTGCGGGCCCACGAACAGGCTCGCGCAGAACGCTTCGGTCAGAAAGAGGGTGGCCTGGCCGTGCACCACGGTGCGGGCGCCGCGGTAGGTGGCGCGAAAGATCACGTCGTCGCGCACTTCACCCTTGATGCGGCAGGGGCTGGCAAATTCCATCCATTGGGGGGTGGCGCCGACCGGCTTGGGCATCCAGGTGATCTGCTTGATGGTTTCCTTGGGCTCGGCAAGGATCTCTTGCACCTCATCAACGGTGATTAGCGGTTCGAACTTGTTGGCCATGGAAACGGATCTAGTGTCTGGAAATGCGTCGCGCGGTACGCGTCGCCGCAGGGGTCCGGCGTGCGCGCGGCAGCGCGAGAGGGGCGGTTTTTTCCCGGTCAGGCTGTCCGCCGGCAGAAAGCGTCCGGCCCAATGGGAAAAGCCCCCTTGCGGGAGCTGGTCCGCGCAGCGGGAACTGCGCGGGGCGTAATCTTACAAGATGAAGACGGTGCCGGTCTTGCGGCTGTATGGATATACAGGCAAAACCGGCGCCTTGGCAGCGGACTGTCAGCCTGCGGCGCCGGACGCGACCCGGCGCCGCGCCGCGCGACGGGGATCGTCGGCGCTGCGCGCGGCTACAGCGAGCTGGCCGCGAACGTGTCGCATTGCTTCAGGTTGCCGCTTTCCAGGCCGCGCTTGAACCAGCGCACGCGCTGGGCCGACGAACCATGCGTGAAGGCGTCCGGCACCACATAGCCCTGGCTTTGCTTTTGCAGGCGGTCGTCGCCGATTGCGGTGGCCGCGGCCAGCGCTTCTTCGACGTCGCCGCCTTCCAGGATGTTGCGCGCCGCGTTGGCCCGCTGCGCCCACAGCCCGGCAAAGCAATCGGCCTGCAGTTCGAGGCGCACCGACAAGGCGTTGGCCTGCGACGGATTGCGGCGGCGCAGGTTGTCGACCTGGTCTGATATGCCCAGCAGATGCTGCACGTGATGGCCGACTTCGTGGGCAATCACGTAGGCCTGCGCGAAATCGCCAGGCGCCTTGAAGCGGTTCTGCAATTCATCGAAAAACGCCAGGTCGATGTACACCTTGCTGTCGGCCGGGCAGTAGAACGGCCCCATCGCGGCCTGCCCGGTGCCGCAGGCCGTGGGCGTGGCGCCGCGAAACAGCACCAGCTTGGGCGCCACGTACTGGCGGTTCAGGTCTTTCTGGAAGATGGCGCTCCAGGTGTCTTCGGTTTCGCCCAGCACCTTGGACACGAACCGGGCTTGCGGGTCGTTGGCGGGCGGCTTGGTGGCCGGCGCCTGCTGCTGCGTGGGCGGCCCTTCGGCCATCTGCAGCACCACGTTGGGATCCACGCCAAAGTACATGGCCACCAACGCCAGCACGATGGTGCCGATGCCGATGGTGCCGCGTCCGCCGATGCGCGGGCCGCTGGCGCGGCGGTCTTCCACATTGTCGCTTTCGCGGGAATCATCAAGGCGCATACTGTGTCTCCGGGCGGGCCGGATGGACCGCCATGTGTTGCATCGCCGCCATTGGCTGGGCGGCCTTCAAGAGTGTTAGGATAATCCCATGGCCCTTCATTTAGATATCCACCCCGCGAATCCCCAACCGCGCCTGCTCAAGCAGGCCGCCCAATGGCTGACCGACGGGGGCCTGGTGGCGGTGCCCACCGACTCCAGCTACGCGGTGGTTGCGCGCCTGGACGACAAGAACGCCGCCGACGGCCTGCGCCGCCTGCGTGGCCTGGACGAACGGCATCACCTCACGCTGCTGTGCCGCGACCTGGCCGAAATCGGTCATTTCGCCCGCGTCGACAACCGCCAGTACCGCTTGCTCAAGGCTGCCACGCCCGGCCCCTGGACCTTCATCCTCGAAGCCACCAAGGAAGTGCCGCGCCGCGTCTCGCATCCCTCGCGCAAGACCATCGGCATCCGCGTGCCCGACCACGCCGTCATGCTCGGGCTGCTCGAACAGGTGGGCGCGCCGCTCTTGTCCACCACGCTGATCCCCAAGGATGAAACCGAAGCGCTGAACGACGCCGAAGCCATCCGCGAGCGCTACGACCACCAACTGGCCGCCATCATCGATGCCGGCGCCTGCCCGCATTCGCCCACCACCGTCATCGATCTCACCAGCGAAGAGCCGGTCGTGGTGCGCGTGGGCCGCGGCGATCCTTCCACGCTGGGTCTGGCCTGAATCCGCCTGCCATGCTCCACCGCCGGGCGCGGGCGCGCCCGGCGCGCGTCAGGCGATGCCTGCGCTGCGGCGCATGTCGTCATGCGGCTCCTCTACAATCCGGTTCGCCATGAACGACATCATCCAAACCATCGCGGTCTACGCGATACCGGTCATCTTCGCCATCACGCTGCACGAGGCGGCCCACGGCTATGTCGCGCGCATGTTCGGCGACCCCACCGCGTATCAGGCCGGCCGCGTCAGCCTGAACCCGGCGCGTCACATCGACCCCGTCGGCACGCTGCTGGTGCCGGTCGTGATTCTGCTGATGTCCAAGCTCATGGGCAGCCCCGGCATGCTGTTTGGCTGGGCCAAGCCCGTGCCGGTGGATTTCGGCCGCCTGCGCCGGCCCAAGAAAGACATGCTGTGGGTGGCGCTGGCCGGCCCGGCCGCCAATCTGCTCATGGCCATCCTGTGGGTGTTTTCGCTGCGCCTGTTCCTCGAATCCGGCATGCAGGAAACCTTCTGGTACGAAATGGCCATGGCCGGCGTCCAGGTCAACCTGGTGCTGATGGCCCTGAACCTGCTGCCCATCCCGCCGCTCGATGGGGGACGCATCGTTTTCAGCCTGCTGCCCAACCGGCTGGCCTGGCAATACTCGAAAATCGAACCCTACGGCCTGGTCATCGTGGTCGTGCTGCTGGTGACCGATGTGCTATGGATATTGATGCGTCCGATCCTGGCGTTAGGAACGACAATCGTTCAGTGGTTTCTGTAGGATTTCGGCCAATATCCGTTAAACTCAGCGGTTTCATTGATTCTGGCCCTGAGGCATCCCGCCATGGGGCGTTGGAGCCCTTCATTTATGGCATCCCCTGCAACCGCCGCAGGCGTTAATTTCCAGGGCAGCATGGTGGCCCTCGTCACCCCGATGCAGCCCGATGGCAGCCTTGACTACGCTGCCTACCGGTCGTTGATCGACTGGCACATCCAGGAAGGCACCGACGCACTCGTGGTGGTGGGCACCACCGGGGAGTCGCCGACGGTTTCCATGGAAGAACACGCGGAACTCATCCGCGTGGCGGTTGATCATGCCGCCGGCCGCATTCCGGTCATTGCCGGCGTGGGCGCCAACTCCACCGACGAAGCCATCCACCTGACCCGCCACGCCAAGGCAGTGGGCGCGCAGGCCGGCCTGTCCGTGGTTCCGTACTACAACAAGCCCTCGCAAGAAGGCCTGTACCGCCACTTCCGCACCATCGCGGAAGCCGTCGACCTGCCCACCATCCTGTACAACGTGCCGGGTCGCACCGTTGCCGACATGAGCAACGAAACGGTCCTGCGCCTGGCCCAGGTGCCGGGCATCATCGGCATCAAGGACGCCACCGGCGACATCGCCCGCGGCGGCCTGTTGCTGCGCGAAGCGCCTGCCAGCTTCCAGGTCTTCAGCGGCGACGATCCCACCGCTGCCGCCCTGATCCTGCTGGGCGCCCGCGGCAATATCTCCGTTACCGCCAACGTCGCGCCCAAGCTCATGCGCGACCTGTGCGCGGCCGCACTGGCGGGCAATGTTCCCAAAGTGCGTGAACTAAATGCACACCTGGCTCGTCTGAACAAGGCTTTGTTCGTTGAAGCCAATCCTATCCCCGTCAAGTGGGCGTTGGCCGAAATGGGCCGCACCGCACTGGGCTACCGGCTTCCGCTGGTTGAACTGGGGGCGCAGCACCATGAATCGGTGCGTCGTGTGCTCCAGGAAACGGGTCTGCTCTAAATATCGTGAGGATACGTATGAACAAGCGTCATGCCGGTCTGTCGGCATTGATGTCTCTGGTGTTGTTGGCCGGCTGCAGCGAGGTCAACCAATTCCTGGGCAATGAAGAATCCGTCAACTACAAGAGCGCCGTCACTCAGCGTGGAGAGCCTTTGAGCATTCCGCCTGACCTGACCCAGGCCGCCAGCGATCCGCGCTACCGCGCGCCCGCTTCCGGCTCGACGACGTACTCGCAGTTCCAGCAACAAGGCCAGGCGCAAGCCAGCAGCCCCAAGGCCAGCAACGTGCTGCCCGGCCGCCAGGACATGCGCGTCGAGCGTGACGGCGATCTGCGCTGGCTGGTCGTCGACCGTGCCCCCGAAGACGTCTTCCCGCGCCTGGTCGACTTCTGGACCGAAAACGGCTTTACCGTGGCCAGCAACAACCCGGCTGCCGGCCTGATCGAAACCGACTGGGCGGAAAACCGCGCCAAGATCCCGGAAAGCTGGCTGCGCCAAGCCCTGGGCGCGGTGCTGGAATCGGCCTGGGACAGCGGCGAGCGCGAGAAATTCCGCACCCGCGTCGAACGCGTCAACGGTCACACCGAAGTCTACGTCAGCCACCGCCAGATGCTCGAAAAGCGCGTCGGCGGCGACGGCTCGCAAGTGCAGTGGCAGAACGGCAAGGAAGATCCGGGCCTGAACGCCGCCATGCTGGCGCGCATGATGGTCTACCTGGGTTCCGACGTCGACAACGCCCGCAAGCTGGTGCAGCAGGCCGAAGCCGCGCCGCAAAAGCCCGCGGTTCAGCAAGACGTCCGCGCCCAGGGCGCCCTGCTGATCGTCAACGAATCGTTCGACCGCGCCTGGCGTCGTGTCGGCGTCGCGCTGGACGGCGGCGGTTTCGCCGTGGACGACCGCGACCGTTCGGCGGGCGACTACTTCGTGCGCTACTTCGACACCGACACCGGCGAAAAGATCGACCAGCCGGGCTTCTTCAGCCGCATCTTCTCGAGCGACAAGAAGGCCGAAGCGCCGCAGTACCGCATCCACCTGACCGCCAGCGGCGACCAGACCAATGTGACGGTGCTGGATGCCAAGGGCGAACGCGACAGCAGCGCCACCGCGCAGCGTCTCTTGAGCGTGCTGAAAGACAAGATGTGATGTCGACCGCGGGCGCTTAGGCAGCGCCTGCGCGGTTCAAAGGCCCCTGCGGGGGCCTTGAATCTCAGACTCAGTCTTGCAAGATCCACCCCGACGGGGTGGATTTTTTTTGGCTTGTGCGGCCGCTCAGTGCCCTGCGGATGGCTCGGTATCGGCCGAGGGCGTGTGATAGATGGCGCGGCCCGTCTCATGCAGCGCTTCCAACACCCGTTCCGTGGCAGGCGTGGCCAGCCGGTCGGTCGGGGTGATGATGCCGAAGTCGTCCATGTGGCAGGGCAGGTCCAGCGGCAGGGTCTCGAGCATGCCGTAGCGGGCATAGTGCTGCGCGACGTCCAGCGTCAGCACGGCCACCATGTCGGACTGCACCAGCATGCGTGTCAGGAATAGCGGCGCCGCGGTTTCCACCACCTTGTCCGGCGGCGGCAGGCTGGCACGGCGGAACATCAATTCGAATCGATGGCGCAGCACGCTGCCCGCGGGCGGAATCAGCCACGTCCACGCGGCGGCCTGCTCCAGCGTCAGGCCGGCTGCGCCGGCCAGGGGATGGCCCACCCGCACCGCCGCACAGACCGGTTCTTCGGCCAGCGGCTCATAGCGCAGTTGCGTCTTGTCGTGTTCGGGCGAGAGTCGGCCGACCACGATGTCCAGCTTCTCGTGCGCCAAGCGTTCCAGCAGGACATTGCTGCTGTCGATTTCCACCGATATCCGCAGGCCCGGACTGCGCTGCATGGCCAGCGCGACGGCGGCCGGCAGCAGGCGCACGCCGGGCGAGGTGATGGCGCCGATGGCGACGCTGCCCATCTGTCCTGTTTTCAGGGCCTGCACTTCGGTATGCGCCTGCTCCAGGCTGCCGATCGCTGCACGGGCATGGCGGATCATTGCCTGGCCGTAAAGCGTGGGTTCGATGCCGCGCGCCAGGCGCAGGAATAACGGTGCGTCGAGCAGGTCTTCAAGTTCGCGCAGCAATTTGGATGCCGCCGGCTGCGTCATGGCCAGACGGTCGGCCGCGCGGTGGATGCTGCCTTCGTCGGCCAACGCCACCAGCAGCAGCAACTGGCGTGTTTTCAGACGGGTGTGGCTGGCTCGGATAGCGGCGTTATGCATGCGGGATAGGGGTTAGCACTGATGCCTGAATCGATATGGCTTCCGGCCAAGACTTCATTAGAAGAGTAGCAGCAATCTTCCTACACTGGCCCGCAGACATAACGACAACGCTTGGAGACATGCATGGCGGACCTCACCGCATCCCATCCGGACCCCGCGGCCGATGACGCCCAAGCCGACGACGCCGCGCCGAACGCGACCCCGAGGTTGCGTTCGACGGCCTGGTTCGGCACGGCGGACAAGAATGGCTTCATGTACCGCAGCTGGATGAAGAACCAGGGCATTCCCAATCACGAGTTCGATGGCCGCCCGATCATCGGCATCTGTAATACCTGGTCCGAGCTGACGCCCTGCAATGCGCACTTTCGCAAGCTGGCGGAACACGTCAAGCGAGGCGTGTACGAGGCCGGTGGCTTTCCAGTCGAATTCCCGGTGTTCTCGAACGGCGAATCCAACCTTCGGCCGACCGCGATGCTGACGCGCAACCTGGCTGCGATGGACGTGGAAGAGGCGATTCGCGGCAATCCCATCGATGCCGTCGTGTTATTGGCGGGATGCGACAAGACCACGCCTGCGCTGCTGATGGGCGCGGCCAGTTGCGATGTGCCGGCCATCCTGGTGTCGGGCGGGCCGATGCTCAATGGCAAGCTGGACGGCAAGGATATCGGGTCGGGCACGGCGGTCTGGCAGTTGCACGAGTCGCTCAAGGCCGGCGACATCGACCTGCACCAGTTCCTGTCGGCCGAGGCAGGCATGTCGCGGTCGGCCGGCACCTGCAACACCATGGGGACGGCCTCGACCATGGCCTGCATGGCCGAGGCGCTGGGCGTATCGCTGCCGCACAATGCCGCGATTCCCGCGGTGGATGCGCGCCGCTATGTGTTGGCCCATATGTCCGGCATTCGTATCGTCGAAATGGCCAGGCAGGGGCTGTCGCTGTCCAAGGTGCTGACCCGCGAGGCGTTCGAGAACGCTATCCGCACGAACGCGGCGATAGGTGGGTCGACCAATGCCGTCATCCATCTGAAGGCCATCGCCGGCCGCATCGGCGTGCCGTTGGAGTTGGAAGATTGGACCGCCGTCGGCCGCGATACGCCGACGATCGTCGACCTGATGCCCTCGGGGCGCTTCCTGATGGAAGAGTTCTATTACGCCGGCGGCCTGCCCGCCGTGTTGCGGCGCCTGGGCGAGGCCGGACGCCTGCCGCATCCTCAGGCGCTGACCGTGAATGGCAAATCGTTGTGGGACAACGTCAAGGATGCCCCTCACTACGACGACGAAGTGATACGCCCGCTGGACAAGCCGCTGCTGCCCGACGGCAGCATTCGCATCCTGCGCGGCAACCTGGCGCCGCGCGGCGCGGTGCTCAAGCCCTCGGCGGCAACGCCGCGCCTGCTGCGGCACCGGGGGCGTGCGGTGGTCTTCGAAAACCTCGAACACTACAAGGCGCGCATCGTCGACGAGTCGCTGGATGTGGACGAAGACTCGGTGCTGGTGCTCAAGCATTGCGGCCCCCGTGGCTATCCGGGCATGGCCGAGGTGGGCAACATGGGGCTGCCGCCCAAGCTGCTGCGGCGTGGCGTCAAGGACATGGTGCGTATCTCGGATGCCCGCATGAGCGGCACCGCATACGGCACCGTCGTGCTGCACGTGGCGCCCGAGGCCGCTGCCGGCGGCCCGCTGGCGATCGTGCGGGACGGCGACTGGATCGAACTCGATTGCGAAACCGGCCGTCTGCATCTGGATATCGGCGACGCCGAATACGCGCGCCGCATGGCCGGCATCAGGCCGCAACAAGCGCCTGCCGAAGGCGGCTATCGCAAGCTGTACGTCGACCACGTGCTGCAAGCGGATGAAGGCTGCGACCTGGACTTCCTGGTCGGCTGCCGGGGCCACGCCGTGCCGCGCCACTCGCATTAGGGCCTGCGCGAAGCGCCTTTTGGTGCTGACAGGCCCGGGATCACCCACGGGGGCGATACGACCCCCGATCTTTCCAAAAACCATGGAGACAGACTCATGACCGAAGTCAGAAGCCCCGTGCGCGCAAGCACGGGATCGCCGCCCGACCGGAACGCCAATCCGCTTGATGAAGCGCGCATCATCCGCATGCTGACGCGCCGCCTGATTCCCTTCCTGGCATTGATCTACGTGGTGGCCTACATCGACCGGTCGGTCGTAGGGTTTGCCAAGCTGCACATGAATGCGGCCGTCGGTATCAGCGACGCCGCCTATGGCCTGGGCGCAGGGCTGTTCTTTGTCGGGTACTTCCTGTTCGAGGTGCCCAGCAACCTGGCGCTGGAGCGCTTTGGCGCACGCCGCTGGTTCGCGCGCATCCTGTTCACCTGGGGCGTGATCACGATGGCCATGGCCTTGACGGCCGGCGCGACCAGCTTCTACGTGCTGCGCTTCCTGCTGGGCGCTGCCGAAGCGGGGCTGTATCCCGGCATCCTGTACTTTCTGACCAAGTGGTTTCCGATGCGGCATCGGGCGCGCATCATCGGTCTCCTGGTGCTGGCCCAGCCGGTGGCCCTGATCGTGACCGGGCCGATCGCGGGCCTGGTGCTGTCCACGCAAGGCTGGGGCGGCCTGAGCAACTGGCAGTTGCTGTTCGTGCTCAGTGGCTTGCCGGCCGTGCTGCTCTGCCTGCCCACGTTGCGGCTGTTGCCGGATTCGCCCGCGGGCGCCGCCTGGCTGCCGCCGTCGGACCGGGCCTGGATCGAACGCGAATTGGCCGCGGACAAGGCCGCCTATGGGCTCAAGCCGCACGGCAATCCGCTGAAGGCGCTCAAGGACAAACGCGTGTTGCTGCTGGCCCTGCTGTTCCTGCCGTTTCCGCTGAGCATCTACGGCCTGTCATTGTGGTTGCCGACGATCATCAAGCAGTTCGGCGTCAGTGACGCAGCGACTGGCTTCCTGTCTGCCGTGCCATACCTGTTCGCGGTGGTCGGCCTGTGCCTGGTGCCACGCCACTCGGACCGCAAGGGCGAACGCTACTGGCACATTGCGATCGTGTCGGCGGTGGCCGCCGCGACGATGGCGTTGAGCGCGTGGGTGCAGTCGCCGGCCTGGCAGTTCCTGTTCATCTGCCTGACCGCGTTTTCGATCTACTCGATCCAGGCGGTGGTCTGGGCGTTGCCTGGCGAGTTCCTGACCGGCGCCG
>PJUB01000313.1_pt1 | contig 24234 bp, 24 predicted proteins | sample 1512141 | NCBI WGS metagenome assembly PJUB01 (sample SAMN08177677, study PRJNA422409) | Soil metagenome, whole genome shotgun sequencing project. | isolation source: Soil enriched on filter paper: alkali lignin treatment | place: USA: Madison | collected 2015-01-15 | reverse complement strand
GGGGTAGACGGACACGTTGGGGGCCTTTTGCAGCTTGGCCAGGTCAGACACCGAGACCTTGTCGATCACGTCCACGTCGCCGGCCAGCAGCGCGGCGGTGCGGGCGGCGGCGTTGTTGATGTAGCGGTAGTTGACCTTGTCCCAGGTGGCCTTCTCGCCCCAGTAGCCGTCGTTGCGTTCCATCAGGACGCGGTCGCCGGGGGTGTAGGACACGAACTTGTAGGGGCCGGTGCCGACCATGGCCTTGCCCGAGTTGTAGTCTTCGGTCGTCGACTTTTCGCCGACGTGCTTGCTGACCACGTGCACCGACGCCAGGTTCAGCGGCAGGTCGGGGTTGGGCGCCTTGGTCTTGACGATCAGGGTCAGCGGGTCCTTGGCGGTCATCGTGTCGATGGTGCGCAGGTAGCCGGCGTAGGTGGCCACGCTGCCGGGCACGGCGCGGGCGCGGGTGTAGGAATAGATCAGGTCGTCGGCGGTGAACGGCGTGCCGTCCTGCCACTTGACGCCTTCGCGCAGCTTGAATTCCCAGGTGGTGCTGTCCAGCGGCTTCCAGCTGACGGCCAGGCCGGGCTGCAGCTTGTTCCACTTGTTTTCGATCAGCAGGTCCCAGAAGTGCAGGGCCACCGAGCGGTCGCCGGCGTGGTTGTTCAGTTGCGGGTCCAGCGACGACAACGGGTCGGCAAAGCCGATGGACAGGTTGTCGGCCGAGGCCGCGGCGGACACGCCCAGGATGGCGGCGGTCAGGGTCGAGAGAATCAGGCGTTTCATGTTCGGCGTCCTTGGTGAGGGGGAACGATCAGTAAAGGTTCCATGGATCGCGGCGGTAGCGCCGCGGTCCGCGAGCGTCAGGCCATGTCGTTCAGGTGACAGGCGCTCAGGTGGTTGATGGCGATTCCCTTCAAAGTGGGAACCTCGGTTTTGCAGCGCGGCATCGCATGCGGACATCGCGGATGGAAGTGGCAGCCAGAAGGCGGGTTCAGCGGGCTGGGAATCTCTCCCTTGATGGCGGTAAAGGTCTTGTGGCGCGATTTCAGGTTCGGGATTTCAGCCAGCAGCGCCTGCGTATAGGGGTGGTTGGGGCGCTGGAAGACTTCGTCGACCGTGGCCGTTTCCACGACGCGGCCCAGGTACATGATGACCACGCGGTCCGACAGGTGCTCGACCACGCCCAGGTCGTGGCTGATGAACAGGTACGTCAGGTTCAGCTGTTCGCGCAGGTCCATGAACAGGTTCAGGATCTGCGCCTGGATGGACACGTCCAGCGCGGCCACGGCTTCGTCGCACACCAGCATCGACGGTTGCACGGCCAGGGCGCGGGCAATGCCGATGCGCTGGCGCTGGCCGCCGCTGAACTGGTGCGGATAACGCTGGCGCAGCGCGGGGTCCAGTCCGGCGCGCTGCAGCTGGGCGCTGACATAGTCATCGAATTCGCCGTTGCCCACCAGGCCGTGGATGCGGGCCGCTTCGCCCACGATCTCGTCCACGCGCAGGCGCGGGTTGAGGCTGGCGTAGGGGTCCTGGAAGATCATCTGCACTTTCAGGCGGGCGGCGTGGGCTTGGGCCGACGTCATCTCGGCGGGGCGGCGGCCGTTGATCAGCACTTCGCCGCCGGACGGCGTGAGCAGGCCCGCCGCGATGCGGCCCAGGGTGGACTTGCCGCAGCCGGATTCACCGACCAGGCCGACCACTTCGCCGGGGTTCACGATCAGGTCGACATGGTCGACGGCGCGCGTGATGGCGGGCGGCTTGGACAGGCCCAGGCGCTGCAAGGCGCGGCCAGCGGCGCCCACGGGGCGTTCGCCAAAGCGCTTGCTGACCTGGCGCAGGTCGATCAGGGGCGTGACGCCGGCTTGTGCGCCGGCCGTCGTGTCAGGCTGCGCTTGCAACGGCGTGCCGATAGCGGATTGCTGGCTCATGCCGCCACCTCGCGCAATTGAATCGTCGGGTGAAAGCAGCGCACCTGGTGGTCGGGCAGCACGTCGGTGATGGCGGGCGCCTGGCCGCACTGCGCCGTGGCGCGCGCGCAGCGCGCCGCGAACGCACAGCCGGCGGGCAGGTGGAGCAGGTTGGGCGTCATGCCGGGAATCTGGCGCAGGCGTTGGCCGCGCTGGTTGTTGCTGGGCAGGCTGTCGATCAGGCCCACCGTGTAGGGGTGCTGCGGGCGGTCCAGCACGTCGTCGACCTTGCCGTGTTCGACGATGCGGCCGGCGTACATCACGGCCACTTCGTCGGCCAGGCCCGCCACCACCGACAGGTCGTGGGTGATCCAGATGAGGCTGGTGCCGTGCTGTTGCGCCAGCTTCTGCACTTCGGACAGGATCTGCGCCTGGATGGTGACGTCCAGCGCGGTGGTCGGCTCGTCGGCAATGATCAGGTCGGGGCGGTGCAGCATGGCGATCGCAATGGCCACGCGCTGGCGCATGCCGCCGGACAACTGGTGCGGGTAGGCCAGCAGGCGTTCTTCCGGGCTGGGTATGCCCATCATGCCGAGCGTGTCGCGGGCCAGTTCGCGGGCCTGCGACTTGCTCATCCTGCTGTGGGCGCGCACCGTTTCGATCATCTGCACGTCCACCCGCAAGACGGGGTTCAGCGTCATCATCGGATCCTGGAAGATCATGGCGATGCGGTTGCCCTGCAGCTTGCGCAGTTCGCGCGGGGCCAGTTTGGTCAGGTCACGGCCCTGGAACAGCACCTGGCCGCCGACCACGCGGCCGGGGGCGTCCACCAGGCCCATGATGGAAAAGCCGGTGACGGATTTGCCCGAGCCGGACTCGCCGACCAGGCCCAGGATCTTGCCGCGTTCCAGCGTGAACGACACGTCGTCCACGGCGGGCAGGGTGCCGGCGCGGGTGAAGAAATGGGTGCGCAGGTTGCGCACTTCCAGCGTGGCCGGTGCGGCCGGGTTCGATGCGGCGGCCGGCGCCGCGGCGGGGCGGACGGCGGTCATTTGTGGGTCCTCGGGTTCAGCACGTCGCGCAGGCGGTCGCCCACCAGGTTGATCGCCACGATGGTGACGAGCAGCGCGATGCCGGGGTAGAAGCTGATCCAGTATTCGCCGGACAGCATGTATTGGAAGCCGTTGGCGATCAGCAGGCCCAGCGACGGTTCGGTGATCGGCACGCCCAGGCCCAGGAAGCTCAAGGTGGCTTCCAGCGTGATGGCGCGCGCGATCTGCAGGGTGCCGATGACGATCAGCGGGGGCAGACAGTTGGGCAGGATGTGCTTCCCCATGATCCGCCAGTTGGGAATGTCCAGGCAGCGGGCGGCTTCGACGTATTCGCGGCGGCGCTCGACCAGGGCCTGGCCGCGCGCGGTGCGGGCGTAGTAGGCCCATTCCAGGATCACCAGCGTCAGCACCACGTTGCCCACGCCCTTGCCCAGGTAGGCCAGGATCATCATGGCCACCAGGATGGACGGGAACGACAGGATCAGGTCGACCAGGCGCATGATCAGCGCATCGACCTTGCCGCCGGCATAGGCGGCCAACAGGCCCAGCAGCGTACCGATGATGCCGGCGATCAGGGCCGAGCCCACGCCGACCATCAGGCTGATGCGCAGGCCGTACAGAATGCCCGACAGCAGGTCGCGGCCCTGGCCGTCGGTGCCCAGCCAGTAATGGAAAGTGCCCAGGCCGTTCATCGTGCCCGGGGGCTGGCGCGAATCCAGCACGTCGATCTGCAGCAGGTCGTACGGGTTCTGCGGCGATATCCACGGCGCCAGCACGGCCGCCAGGATCAGCAGGGTGGCGATGACCAGGCCGAACACCGCCGTCCTGGACGACAGGAATTCCAGCAGGTTGCGGCGCCAGGGGGACTCGCGGCGCAGAGCGGGCGTAGGGGTAGGGGTAGACGTGGCACTCATGCCGATGCCTCCAGCCGCACCCGGGGGTCCAGCACTTTATAAAGAATGTCCACGATCAGGTTCAGCGTCACGAACAGGCACACCACCACGATCAGGTAGGCCACGATCACGGGGCGGTCCAGCGCGTTCAGGCTGTCCAGGATCAGCTTGCCGGCGCCCGGCCAGGCGAAGATGCTCTCGGTGATGACGGCAAACGCAATGGTCGAACCCAGTTCCAGGCCCAGCACCGTCACCAGCGGAATCATGGTGTTGCGCAGCACGTGCACGCAGACCACGCGAAACGGCGACAGGCCCTTGGCGCGGGCGAACTTGACGAAGTCCAGCGGCATCACGTCGCGCACGCCGGCACGCGTCAGGCGGATCACCAGCGAGATCTTGAACAGCGACAGGTTCAGCGCCGGCAGGATCAGGTGGCGCCAGCCGTCGGCCGTCAGCCAAGACCACTGAAAGCCCAGGAATTCCACCGTCTGGCCGCGGCCGCTGGCCGGCAGCCAGCCCAGCGATACGCTGAAGGTCATGATCAGCATCAGCGCGACCCAGAAGGTCGGCAGCGAAAAGCCCACGATGCTGCCCGCCATCACCAGCTTCGAAAAGCGGCTGTCGGGGTACAGCCCGGCCAAGAGGCCCAGCGGCAGGCCGACAATGACCGCCAGCATCAGGGCGGCGATGGCCAATTCCAGGGTCGCCGGCAGGCGCTGGATCACCAGTTCCACGGCGGGGATGTTGTAGACGAAACTGTTGCCCAGGTTGCCGTGCAACGCGCCGTTCAGAAAGCCCAGGTACTGCTGCCACAGGGGCTTGTCCAGGCCGAGTTCGGCGATGATGCGGGCGCGGTCGATCTGGTCGACGTCCTGGCCGATCAGGATGTCTACCGGGTTGCCGATGGCGTGCAGGCCCACGAAGACGATCAGCGTCATCAGGAAGACGACCACCGCGGCCTGCGCGATGCGGCGTAGCAGCCAACCGGTCATTGCGCGGTCTCCGCGTGCTTGGCGGGGGCCGGGGCCGGCGTCCACTCGTCGCCGAATACTTCCGGTTCAGAGAACGCTTCCATGTTGGCGTAGTGCACCGCCACGTCTTCGCGGTAGAACAGGCCGGCGATGCCCTGCGCCAGGCGCTTGGCGCCTTCGCTGATGGCGGGAATGTCGCCGGACACGGTGCCTTGGCTCAAGGCGGCGGGGTACGAGAAGCAATGCACCCGGTCCAGGCCCGGACCGGCGCCCGGGGTCTTTTCCTGCAGTTCGAAAACGGGACCCAGGTCGGGCGAGTCGTGCAGTTCCTGGTCTTCTTCGCCGGCCGGCGGGGTGTAGCGGTCGCCCCAGGCGCGCACGTGCGGGGCCAGCGCCGCGAATTCCGGACGCACGGTCCAGTCGATGCGAAAGCCCGTCGAGAAGATCAGGAAGTCCAGCGTGAACACGCCCTTGGGCGTGGTGACGCGAATGTCGTCGCCGGCCAGTTCCACGTCCTGCACGCCGCAGCCCAGGTTGAAGAAGGCGTTGGGATGGCGCGACACGCGCAGCGTGCTGCCGCGCGGGGGCGGCACCTGGGCGGCGTTGATGTAGTGGCGGATCTTCCACTTCCAGTCGTCGGGCAGGTGCAGGTGGCCGTGGGTCAGGCCCGGGTTGCCGGCGCCCTTGCCCTTGTTGATGCGGGGAATGTCGTTGCGGCGGATCAGCAGGTCCACGCTGGCAGCGCCCGCTTCCAGCGCAGTGGCCGCGCTGTCCATGGCCGATGCGCCCGCGCCCACCACGCCGACGCGCTTGCCGGCCAGGGTGGCGTAGTCCATCACGTCCGACGAATGAGCCCAGCGGTCGCGCGGCAGCTTGTGCGCAAAGGCCGGCACATAGGCGCCGCCCAGGCCGTCGCGGCCGGTGGCCAGCACCACGCGGCGCGCCAGCACCGTGCTGCGGCCCGCGGGCGATTCGATGTCCAGCTGCACCAGCTGGTCGGCGCGCGGCAGCACGGCCAGGATGCGGTGTTCGTTGCGCACGTCCAGGTTCAGCACGCGGCGGTACCAGCGCAGGTAGTCCATCCATTGCAGGCGCGGAATCTTGTCCAGCGCTTCCCACGCTTGCAGGCCGAACTGCGCCTCGAACCAGGCGCGGAAGGTCAGGGCGGGCAGGCCCAGCGCGGGGCCGGTCAGTTGCTTGGGCGAGCGCAGCGTTTCCATGCGGGCCGTGGTGGCCCAGGGGCCTTCATAGCCTTCGGGCGCCTGGTCGAAGATGGGGGCGACAATGCCCAGGTGCGTCAGCGACGCCGCCGCGGCCAGGCCGGCCATGCCGCCGCCCACGATGGCCACGTCCAGCACGGGCTGGCCGTCGACCAGGCGCGGCGTGACCCAGTTCTTGGCGGGGATTTCCAGCCAGGACAGGTCCTGGCGCAGGCGGGCCTCCAGATCGGCCAGGCCTTGCGGCGCGGGCGCCGGGGCGGCAATGGGCAAAGTCATAGTGCGGGGGTATCCGTAAGAGGGGCTTCATCACCGTAGATGGACTGCAGCAGCGCGCCGTGCTGGCAGGCGTCGTGCAGCACGAAGCCGGGCAGCAGCGCCGCCGCGGCCTGCGCCAGGGCATCGGCCAAGGCCTGGCAGGCCGGCGTCAGCGCTTGCGACTGCGGGGTGATGACCCCGAAGAAAAAAGGGATGTCCAGATCGATCGGCCGGATCACCACGCCCGCCATCGGCGCACCGTAGGCGGTAATGGGTTCCAGCACCGACACGCCCAGGCCGGCGCGCACGGCGGCCAGGGCATTGACGGACGAATTGGTTTCAATGGCGCCCAGCGGGTTGCCGTTGGGCGGCAGCGCGGCGTCCAGGCGCCGACGCAGACGGTACGGGTTGGCCATGGTGATGACGCGGCGCCCGGCCAGCTCGGCCACGGGCACCACGTCATGGCGTGCGGCCGGGTCGTTTTCCGGCAGCGCGACCACACAGGGCGCCTGCCCGATCCAGTGCACCGTCAGGCCGCGGTGTTCCAGCGGCAGGCTGGTCGCGCCCAACTGGGCTGCGCCGCTCAGCACCGCGTGCACCACGCGTTCGGGCGATGCGCTGCGCAACTGGATGCGCGCGGCGCCGCTTTGCGCTTCGATGCGCTTGAGGGCATCGGGCACCAGCCCGGCCGCCAGCGCCGACGTGGCGGCCAGCAGCAACGGCTGCGCCTGGCCGCGCGCGATTTCCTCGGCGCGGCCGCGTATCTGCTGCAGGCTGGACAGGGCGCGTTCGACGTCGTCGTACAGCAGGAAGCCCTGGTCGGTGGGGGTCACGCGGGGGCCGCTGCGGGCGAACAGGGCGTAGCCGATCTCGGCTTCCAGTTCTTGCAGCAGCCGGCTGATGGCCGGTTGCGAGCGGCCGAGCAGCCGCCCGGCAGCGGTGACGCTGCCTGTGGACATGACGGCCGCGAAGGCCTCGAGTTGGCGAAGTTCCATCTGGGGTGCTTTATGCTCAGAACGCATTCTTGCCCACCCAGTATGCGCTGTACAAATAATTAAAGGGCATAAGCAAATTCCCTAATGGGGATTTCCTGATGCCTTTTCATTACTGCACGTTATTTCAATGACTTACCGGGTTTCCCCTAAGCCGCCCGTCGCAAGCGGGGGCCGTTGTGCCCGGCGTGCAGAGGGATCATTCAGAACCAGCGGGGCGCCCAGGGGCATGCTGGGCTGCTCAGCCTTGGCTATGTCCGCAGCCTCGCTATGGCGCGGAAAGGCGTGACCCACGAGGCGTTTGTCTGCTCGGCATGTGGCGCGGAGTGGGACGACTTCCACGACAAGCGAGATGAGGCAGTGGGCGGGTCGCTTTCCTGACGCCTGAACGGCATTGCTCGGGGGGGCACGCTGACTCCATCGTGGATTCCCTCGATCAGCGTCGCGATGAAGCGGACGATCTGATCGATGACGGGGGCGTCGGTGGACGGGGCGGGGAGGGAAGGGTAGATGTATTATTCTGAAACAGGCGTATCTTTGTTCAGGGCAATGACTGATAGTGGCGCCGGGAACATTTTTCCCTGCAAATCTAGGACTTACATTGAAGATTGAAACTGGTATCGTGAAGTGGTTTAACAACGACAAGGGCTTCGGCTTCATCATGCCGGAGCTCGGTGGCAAAGACCTCTTCGCCCATTACTCTGAAATTCAGGGTGATGGACACAAATCTCTTGAAGAGAACCAGCGTGTTTCGTTCGTCGCCGGCCAAGGGCAAAAAGGTCCTACGGCGACCATGATCAAATCGATTTAATCGCTGGGCTGCTTGCTGCAATGCAAGCAGTTCGGTAGCAGGTTGTGGGGCCGGATCCTTTGAAACATTGGATCCGGCCCTTTCGTTTTGGGCCGCACTCGCCATCTGGACCAACAGGAAGGCCTTTCAGCGCGGCGCCATGCCTTTGCGCTGACCGGCAGGCGTTTCGAGTAGTTCGGCCGTCATCTGGTCGCGTTCAAGGATGCAGGGTTCCTGGGCCAGGCTGGCCAGCAGTTCGTCGTAGATATCGCCCATCAGCCCGGCGGGCCGTTTCAGGTCGCACGAGACCTGATGCATGCGCAGCAGCAGCGAGCGCATGCGCTTGACCTCCCAGAGCAGGGCAAGCACATCGGCGTTCCAGGGCTGGCGCTCGCGGATGACGCGCAGCTCGGCATGGGTGAGGGGGACTTTGAACGGCATGGCGAAAAACACTGGTTATATATCCAGTATAATCCGCCAAAAACAGGGCCAGGTTTGTTGCAGGTCGGCCAAGTGTTACCAATCGCCGAACCCTGTTTCCCGACCCTCTCCTACACTCGCGGCGTCTCAATCTTGCGAGTTGCATCATGAAAACACTCTGTAGCCTGGCCGCCATCGTCTTGTTGCTGACCGGCTGTGCGGTCTATACCCCCAGCGGGTCCATTGTGGTCGATCCCCACGACGGCGGTGGCCGTGGCGGTTTCTGTCCGCCGGGGCAGGCAAAGAAAGGCAACTGCTAGGCTGTGGTCGGCCTGCCCGCGGGGCCGCGGCGGGCCGACGTATTCACTGCGCCAGGGCCAGGCTCAGCGCGGCTTCGCAATGCACCAGGGTCGTGTCGAACACGGGCACGGCGACGTTGCCTTGGTTGAGCAGCATGCCGACCTCGGTGCAGCCCAGAATCAGGCAATCGGCCCCGCGGTCGATCAGGCGGCTGGCGATGGCGACGAACTCGGCCCGGCTGTCTTCATTGATCTCGTCGCGGCAGAGCTCTTCGTAGATGATGCGATGGGTTCGAGCACGGTCGGCCGGCTCGGGAATCACCGGCTCCAGGCCGGCGGCGACGAGACGGTCCGTGTAGAAAGACTGTTCCATCGTGAAGGCGGTGGCCATCAGGCCGGGTGAGCGCAAGCCGCGGCGCTGGATGCTGGCGGCGGTGGCATCGGCGATATGCAGCAGCGGAATCGACACGCCCTGCATCATCGGCGTTGCCAGCTTATGCATGGTATTGGTCGCCAGCAGGAGGAAATCAGCGCCGCCGCGCTCCAGGGCGCGCGCTTCGTGGTTCAGGATATCGGCGGCCTGGTCCCATTGTCCCTGCGCCTGCAGCGTTTCGATCCTGGCGAAATCCAGCGAACGGATCAGCAGTTCCGGCGAATGCAGCCCGCCCAGGCGGGCTCGGGTCTGGTTGCAGAGTTCACGGTAATAGATCTGGGTCGAGGCGGCGGACATACCGCCCAGAATGCCTATGGTTTTCAAGAATTGCTGCTCCGGTAAGTCGGGCCGAATGCGGGATGCGAAATACGGCAAGGCAGCGATTGTGGCCGGTGCCGGGCTTTCTTCGCGAATTCTTATCCATTGGAATAGCGTTGAAGCATATGGATACTTTGCCCCCCGCGTCGGCTGCGGGGCGAGCATGTCCGCCGGCTCGTTGCCGTCAGCGCCGTTTATCCGGGCGGCGCGGGGCCGGCAGCGGCGTGCCGACGTGGCTGGCCAGCCAGTGTTCGATCTTGTCGTCGCGGCGGGCGGCCCAGTCCTTGCCCAGTTCCAGCACCAGCATGTTGCGGGTGTCGCCGAAATCTTGCCCCGGCGCCTTCTGGAACATGGCCTGCCAGATTTCCGAGGCGACCAATTCGGTGGTGAGCAACACGCCGATGCCCTTGGCATCGATCCACAGGGGCGCCGCGCGTTCGTCCACGTGCGTCTTCAGGTTTTCCAGCAGCTTCTGGGCCATCGACGCGTTGTCTTTCGAGGCCGCGATCAGGACCAGGTACTGGCGCCGGTTGCTGGACGTGTCGTCCGAATCGCCAAAGGGATTTTCCATGGTCGTGCCTTCAGGGGAAGTATTGGGGCGACGGCCGGTTGTCGGCCGTCATGTCCGCACCATAGCACCACGCTGCCCTGGCTTCGGTCACGCTGCGCTTTTTTCGCGCGCATCCAGCCAGGCGCGGCCCTTGGGCGTCAGCACCGCAACGGCCGGGCCGCTGGCGTGGCCGCGGGTCAGGTCGATCAGGCCGTTGGCCGTGGCGTCTTCCCAGGCCGACAGGCGGGGGCACGACGTGCGCCAGGCGTCCATGATGTCGGCATAGGTGCGCGGGTGTTCGGACACCCAGATGAGGAACTGCGCCAGGTTGCCCAGTTGGGACGCGCTGGCTTCGAGGGCGGGACTGTCAGGCATGGCCGGCTCCTTTTCGAACAGCCAATGCCACGATACTCCCGTCAGGAAGCCTGCGTCACCGGGGTGTCGGCGCCTTTGTCGATGATCTTCTTCATCGACGGGGCCGGGTGCAACACATATTTTTCGCGTTCATAGAACGCCACCGCATCGGGCCGGGCATCCAGGAACACGGCGCCCATGTCGCGAGCCCGGGCATCGGCTTCGGCGTACGCCATCAGCGCCCGTCCGGCGCCGCTGCCGCGGATGGCTGCGTCGACCACCAGATCATCCACGTGCAGGTGCGGGCCGCGCGCCAGGGTATGCACCGGCCGGATACCCATCACGCCGACCAGTTTGCCGTCCAGGTACGCGCCGACCAGCTCATAGCCCGTGTGCGATTGACGCCGCACGCGATGCAGGAATTCCGCTTCGTCCAGCTTGCGCAATTGTGCGATCAGGGGATAGGCCAGCGCCCAATGGGACGGCTCGATTCTGTGGACTGCGATCATGGAATGCCCAGCGATGTTTTGTCGGGCGGTCAGGCTACCACGGCTGCAAATGCGAGCGGCGCGCTGAGGCGGGCCATGCCGGCCTGATAGGCGCCAAAGCCGGCTTGATGCAGGCGGATACCACAGGGATGATGAAAAAAGGCAAAAAAAATCCGGCCCGAAGGCCGGAGAAAATTACAACAACAAGCACAACGGCTCGCCGGCACGAGCCAGTGCGATGAGAAATTTATCAGATATGCGATAGATTGCAAGGTCCAGTGTCCACAAGTCGGACACATTTACCTAGACCACCCGGGTCACCGTCGTGCCGTCCCGGAACCAGCCATCCAGGTTTGCCAGCATCAGGTCCGCCATGGCGCGCCGGGTTTCGTGGGTGCCGCTGGCAATATGGGGCAGCATCACCACATTGTCCATCCCGTTCAACGCCGGGGGCGTGGCCGGCTCGTGTTCGAACACGTCCAGGCCCGCGCCGGCAATGCGCCCGTCGCGCAGCGCGGCGACCAGTGCGGTTTCATCCACCACGCTGCCCCGGGCGATGTTGATCAGCCAGCCTTGGGGCCCCAGCGCGTCGAGCACGGCGGCGTTGACCAGATGCCGGGTTGCCGCGCCGCCCGGCACGGCCAGCACCAGGAAGTCGCTTTGGGCGGCCAGTTCCAGCACGTCGGCGCAGTATTGATAGTGGCCGGGCGCATCTGCCCGCGGCTTGCGGCTGGTGTACAGGATGGGCATGTCGAAGGCTTCGGCGCGGCATGCGATCTGCCGCCCGATATTGCCCAGGCCCACGATGCCGCAGCGTTTGCCGCTCATGCGGGTACCCAGGCCGAAGCCCTCTTGCGGCCAGCGGCCTGCACGCACGAAGCGGTCCGCTTCGGCAATGCGGCGAGGGGCCGCCAGCATCAACGCCAGCGCGGTGTCCGCGACGCAGGCGTCCAGCACGCCGGGGGTGTTGGTGACCAGCACATTGCGCGCCTGCGCCGCCGCCACGTCGATGGTGTCGTAGCCGACGCCGAAGCTGAACACGCCTTCCAGGGCGGGCAGCGCATCGATCAACGACCGGGATGCGCCAAAGCGGCCGCTGGTGGCGATGCCGCGGATGGCCGGGCCGTGTTCGCGCAGCAGCGCGGCCTGGTCGCGGCTTTCCCACCAGCGGTGCACGCGGTAGCGCGATTCCAGGTCGGCGGTCAGTTCGGGCAGCAGGGGGCCGACCATCAGCAGGTCGGCGGCGGGGGCGGTCAAAGTGGATGTCATGGCTGGGGTGCGGGGTTAAAAGGCGGCCTGCATCGCGCGGGCTGCCGAGGGGGAAGGACGCGGCAGGGATATCGCCGGCCCGCTGCCCTGGGGCGGCGGACCGGCACCGCTACCGGACGTGAACTACTGGACTTGAATATGCCGGGTCTTGATGATCTGCCCGTAGCGTTCGCGCTCGCTGGCGGCCAGGGCTTCCAGTTGCTGGGGCGTGGAGCCATGGGCCACGGCGCCCTGGGATTGCAGTTTGGTCTTCATGACGGGGTCGCTGGCCACCTCGCGAATCGCGGCGGACAGCTTGTCGATCACCGCTTGCGGCGTGCCGGCGGGGGCCAGCACCGCCGTCCACGAACCCGTCTGCGCGTTCTTCACGCCGGCCTCGTCGATGGTGGGCACGCCGGGCAGGGCGGGCGAGCGCGTGGCGCCCGTCACCGCCAGCGCGCGCAGCTTGCCGGAATTGACGTAGGGAATGGTCTCCAGCACCGACGCGAACAGCATGTCGACCCGGCCCGCCATCAGGTCCGTCATGGCCGGACCGCCTCCCTTGTAGGGCACGTGCATCAGGTCGACGCCGGTGGCCTGTTGGAAGATCTCGCCCGACAGGTGCGGCGCGCCGCCGGTGCCCGAGCTGGCATAGGTGTGCTTGCCCGGCTGGGCGCGGGCCAGGGTCACCAGTTCCGCCACGTCCTTGGCAGGCAGGCTGGCGGGCACCACCAGCACGAAGGGCAAATCCGAGAACAGCGACACTGGCGCAAAGGCCTTGGCCGGGTCCGAATGCAGCTTGTAGATCCACGGGTTGATGGCCAGCATGCCGGAATTGGCGAACAGCAGCGTGTAGCCGTCGGCGTTGGCGCGCGCCACCAGGTCGGCGGCGATCTGGCCGCCCGCGCCGGGGCGGTTGTCCACCACGACGGACGCGGACAGCTTGTCGCCCAATGCCGCGGCCAGCAGCCGCGCCGAAATGTCGGTGCCGCCGCCCGGTGCGAACGGCACGATCAGGTTGATAGGGCGTTCAGGGTAGGGCGCAGCCTGCGCCGCACTCGGCAGGACGCTGCTGGCGGCCAGGGCCAGCAGCGCGGCGATAAGCCGGATGCGGGGGCGCGCGGGTCGGTTTGTCTCCATGATTTTCTCTTTGTGGTGGATGGGTGGAGCGACGAAGGTCGGGCAATTCCGGCCGCGAAAAATGGGGCTGCGGCGGCTCGCCTCGATGTGCTGGGGGCAGGGTCCGCCGACACGGCGCAACGCCTCCTTTTGTGTCGGTGGACCTGGGTCTGACCCCTGCGGCCGAGTATAGGAATGCCTGCCGATGGATGACTGTTCGAGCTATAAATAGCATTGATCAATTCAAGGATTGAATCGATGGAATTCCGCCAGCTTGAATGTTTCATCGCCGTGGCCGAAGAACTGCACTTTGGCCGCGCGGCGCAGCGCCTGTGCATGACGCAGCCGCCGCTGTCGCGCCAGATCCAGTTGCTGGAGCAAGACCTGGGCGTGACGCTGTTCGAACGCAGCAGCCGCCAGGTGGAACTGAGCGCGGCGGGCCGGGCGTTTCTGCGCGATGCCCGCCACCTGCTGGAATATTCCGCGCGCGCCGCGGCCATCGCCCGCCGCACCTCGGGCGGCGAGGCCGGCCACATCACGCTGGGGTTCACGGCGGTGGCGTCGTACCGGCTGATGCCGTCACTGGTGGTGCGGGCGCGCAAGCGGCTGCCCGGCGTGGACATCCAGTTGCGCGAAACCGTCAGCACGGATCTGTCGCGCCTGCTGGTGGCGCGCGAGGTGGATGCGATCCTGGCGCGTAGCGTGCCGCAGCAAAGCGGCATCGAGGCCCGCCTGATCGAACGCGAGCCGCTGATGCTGGCGCTGCCTGCCGGTTCGCCGCTATGTGCGCACGCCGTCGTGCCGCTGCGCCTGTTGCAGGGCCAGCCATTCGTGCTGTATTCGCCGCGCGAAGGCAAATACTTCTACGACCGCATCGTCGGCGCCTTCGGGCTGGCCGACGTGCAGCCGCAATACGTGCAGCGCGCCAGCCAGACGCACACCCTGCTGGCCTTGGTGCGGGCCGGCCTGGGTGTGGGCATCGTGCCGGATTCGGCGCGCGAGCTGCGCCTGGAAGGCGTGGAATTCCGGCCGCTGGGCCAGCGCGATTTCTACGCCGACATGTACCTGGCCTGGCACGCGCAGCACGACAACCCCGCGCTGGCCGCGTTTCTCACGCAAGTCGCGGAAACGGCGTGATCGAGGCCAGCGCCGTCCGAGCTGCCCGCGCGGACGGCGTCGTTCCACCCGCGCGAGCCGCCCAGGCGCTCCGCGCCTACCAGCGATGTGTGTACATCGCCGTCAGCACCATGCCCGCGGCCGGCAGGCGGCTGCTGTTCAGGCTGTTGCGCATCAACTGGCTGTACTGGGGGTAATAGTCGCGGTTGAACAGGTTTTCGATGCCCAGCGTCAGCGTGTCCTGCTTGCTCAGTTCGTAGCGGCTGATCAGGTCCACCGTGGTGTAGCTGCTGACCTCGCGGCGTCCGAAGCTGTTCACGCCGTCCAGCCGGTAGTCCTTGCTGCCGAAATACGTGACCTGCACGCGGTTGCTCCAGTGCTCGCTGGGGCGGTATTGCAGATAGCCGGTCAGCTTGAGCGGCGCAATGCGGTAGCCGGTCATCGGCTGGCTGGGCTGGCCGTCCGGCGTTTCGCGGCCGCGCGTCCACGTGAAGGTGCCGCCGGCCCCCCAGCGGTCATCGTCGGTGCTGTAGTCCAGGCTGCCTTCGACGCCGAAGATCTTCTCTTGCGTGCGGGTCAGGATCAGCCCGTTGTTGAAGCTTTGCACGTCGCCCAGCTTGGACGTCGAATAGAACACCGCCAGCGTCGCCGACGTATTGCCGAAGCCGCCGCGCCAACCCACTTCATAGTTGTTGGTCTTGACCGGTTGCAGGTCCGACGAGGCGATGTTGAACCCCGGGCGGGCATTGCGCATCTGCACGCCGATATCCGGCAACTGGAAGCCCTGGCTGAACGAGGTATAGAACTCTTGCCCCCGCACCGGCGAATAGGCCAGCCCCGCGTTGAACAGCAGCGCGTCGTAGCTGACCGAGCCGCCCTTGATCGTCTGCGGATTCGCCACCCGCGACTGCGACAGCGGCACGAAATCGTCGAAACGGGCGCTGGAATACTCGTAGCGCACGCCGCCCTGCGCGGACCACTGGTCGTCGAACTTGTGTTCCAGCTGGCCGAACAGGCCGGTGCTGCGGGTGGTCAGCTCGGGCATGTAGGTCACCGTGCCGGTGCGGCGAAACACCCGGCCGCCGCTGGCGTCGTACGCCACGGGGTCGAAGATGTCGTTGGGCATGTCGCTGCGTTCCTGGTTGAAATCCAGGCCCCACAGCAGCTTGGTGCGCTTGGCATCGCCCAGCGGCGTGTCCACCGTGATGCGGCTGCCCAGCACGTGCGAATTCTGCATCACCTGGTCGACGTTGTTGCCGCGCGTGACCACGGCGCGCGCATCGAACGGCGTGAAGCGGGTGTAGTAGTCGCGGTAATACACCTGGGTGCTGAGCTTGCTGCCCCACAGCGACTGGTGCTGGTATTCCAGGTTGACCAGGGTATTGCGGATCTGGTTCTGGTCGTCCAGTTGCAGCCCGTCCAGCGGGCGGGCCGTGGCCGACCCCGGCGGCAGGCGCGCCACGGCGGGGTCCGACGCGTAGTGGGTGTCCTGGTCGGCGTTGTAGTGGCTGACCGACAACTGCACGCGCTGATTGTCGTCCAGCCGCACGCCCAGTTTCGCGCCCACGTTGAAGGCGTTGGCGTTGAACATGTCGCCCTGGCTGGGTTCGGGGGCGATGCGGTGGCCGTTGGCGTCGTACGAACTGCCGATATGCCGGCCGCCCACGTCGAAGGCATAGTCCAGCTTGCCCTGGCTGCCGGCAAAGTGTTGCTGCAACTGGCCGCCCAGGCCGTCGGCGCGCAGGCGGGTCAACGGCGACGTGGCGGTCAGCGTGGTCTCGGCCACGTCCGGGCCGCCGGCCGGGCGCGTGGTGATGGACACGATGCCGCCCGTGGCGCCGGCGCCGTAGATCGCGCTGCTGCCGCGCAGGACTTCCACCCGTTCGATCAGCCCCGGGTCGATATTGGCCAGGTTGCGCGCGGAATCGCGGTTGGTGTTCAGCGGAATGCCGTCGACCAGCACCAGCATGCTGCGCCCGCGCAGCGTCTGGCCGTAGTCGGTAATGGTGCGGCTGGAATCGGCCATGCCCGGCACCGCCTTGGCCAGCACCGTGGCCAGGCTGTCGGAACCCGTGCGCAATTCCTGCAGCTGGTCACGCTCGATCACCGTGGTCTGCCGGGTCGGGCTGGCCAGGTCCGACTGGGTGCGTGACGCGCTCACTTCCACCGCGGCCAGCGTCACCGGGCCAGCCTGGGCCGCGGCAGCCCGTTGCAGCACGATGGCATTGCCTTCGCGGCGCTGCTCCAGGCCGCTGCCGCGCAGCAACCGGGCCAGCGCCTCTTCGGGCGTGTAGCTGCCCGACAGGGCCGGCGCTTGCAGACCTGCCACCACCTCGGGGGCGTAGAACAGTTGCAGTGGCGTGCGCTGCGCCAGGCGCTTGAGTGCGGCGTCCAGCGGCTGGGCGGGCATGCTGAATGCGATCGGCGCCGCCGTCGTGCCCTGGGCCTGCGAGGCGGCCGACGCAAACGCGCAAGCCAGCGCCAGCACGACCGGCGCCAGGCGCAGCGCGCCGGCTCGCCCAGCGCTGCGCAACGGGCTGCGCGCGTCCAATCCCAAGTGTTCCAACCCTGCCTGCACGTTCCTGCTCCTGTTCTTTGCCAAAGGGGGCCCGCCGTTGTCGGCGCCCGGGACAGGCGCCATGACATCGGAGGGCTTTTGCGGAAGACGCAATCCGGCAAAAAAACCTGAATGGGAATTTGTAACGATGGCGCGACAGCCGATTCCGGCAACGATCAGCGCGCGCTCACCTGCGCCGTGCCGTCCGGCAGCAGGCGCACCGTCACCGGCAGCAACTGGGGCAGGGCGGCCAGCAGGCTGTCGGGGTCGGCGGTATTGAACATGCCGGTCAGGCGCATGCGTGCCGACGCGGCATCGACCACGATCGGCACTCGGCGGTAGCGCGACACTTCACGCGCCACGTCGGCCAGCGCCGCGTTGGAAAACACCAGCTTGCCGTTGCGCCAGGCCAGCACGGCGTCGACATCGGCCGCCGTCACCGGCCCCAGGCGGCCCTGGGCGTCCAGCGCCACGCGCTGTCCGGCCGTCAGCGCCGCCGTGGCGCCCGCCAGGTCGGGCGGCCCGTCGACCCGCACGGACCCGGACTCGACCACCACGTCCGCGCCGGTGTCGCCGCGCCGCACCTCGAAGCGCGTTCCCGTTACCGTGACCGACCCGCGGCCCACATCGACGACGAATGGCCGCTGCGAATCGTGCGCCACCGTGAACATCACCTGGCCCGCCACCAGTTCCACCAGGCGCTGCGCCTTGCCCAGCCGTACCCGAACCTGGCTGCGCGTATTCAGTTCCAGCAGCGAGCCATCGGGCAGCTGCAATTGCTTGCGCTCGCCGATGCCGGTCGCCAACGCCATCACCTTGTCCCCGGGCATCATCAGCACGACGCCGCCTGCCAACGCCAGCGCCAGCGTCGCGCCCGCGCCCACCAGAAAACGCCGGCGGCGCGGCGCGGCGGCCTGGCGTTGCACGCGTTCGGGCTGCACCTGGGCGGACGCTTGCCACAGGCGGTCAAGAAAATCGTATTCGTAGCGGTGGCGCGGATCGGCTTCCAACCAATCGCGCAGCGCCTGCCGCTCGGCCTCGGTCATGTCGCCCGACTGCTCGCGCGCAAACCAGCGCGCGGCGGCTTCATCCGGAGGGGGCGGGGCGGGCAGGGAGTGCGTCATGGCAGCGGCGCGCGGCTAGTGCGGCGCATGCGCGCTAAGGCGCTGCCGCAGGTGGCGCAAGGCGCGGATCATGTATTTTTCGACCATGTTCTTGCTAAGGCCCATGTGCTCGGCGATCTCGGCCTGGCTCAGGCCTTCCAGCCGTTGCCACAGGAACACCTGGCGGCATTTTTCGGGCAGCTCGGCCAGGGCGCGTTCCAGGTCTTGCGTCAATTGGCCCGACCGGGCCTGCGACAGCGGGTCGCCCAGGCGGCTGGGATGGGCCGCAATGATATCAAGCGGCAGCATCTCGACGCCGCCTTCTCGCCGATGCTGGTCGATGACCAGATTGCGCGCCGTCTGATGCAGATAGGCGCGCGGCTCCCGCACGGTGGCGTCGTCCGCCTCCAGGCACTTGAGCAGGGTGTCGTGCGACAGGTCTTCGGCCGCGGGCCGGTTGCCCAGGCGTCGCGTCCACGTGCGCAGCAATTCCTCGTAGAAGGGCAGGAATCCCTTCGCGCGTGATAAGCGGCTTGCCATACCGGTGGCCGTAAAGTGGGACCGGAATGATAATGCGTTGCATTTGGTTGTGGCAAGCGGCTTTCGCCGAAGCGCTCGGCCAGCGGGTGGGGCACGCGATGCTTGCCGCGGCTCGCTGCCGCGGCGGGCCGCGACGTCAGGCCGGCATCTTCTTCTTGCCCATCAGCGCCAGCGTCAGCGCGCGCCCGCGCCGCATGAACGGATACAGCGCCGCCGACAGGCACGGGCTGCGAAACACCGCGGCATTCACTTTGTTGAACAGGTCGTTGTCGGTGCTGATCAACGCCAGCCGGTTGATGCAGTCGGCGCCCCAGTAGGTCTTGCCGTCCAGCCGCAGCAGCATGCCTTCGTTCAGGTCGTAGCCTTGCTTGCGAAAGGCCGCGGCCAGGTCCGGATGTTCACGCATGTTCAACAGCGCCACCGGCCCCACGGCTTTGCGCAACTGCACCATCCGCACGTAATTCGTGCAGAACGGGCAGTCGCCGTCGTACAGCAGGAAGTTCCGGGGGGTGGCATCCATACAGACAGAGCTTACCAGCGTGCGCGGCGCGGTGCTGCCGTGGGCCGGGGCGGTGGCCGGGGCGTGGCCCTAGTTCCAGTCGATATCTTCCTGCAGATACCACGGCCCGGCCAGGGGCGTGACGACCAATTGCGGGTGCGACGGCAGCAGCGGTTCCTGCGGCGAATATTCGTACCAGAGCAGGTGACGGTCCGCCACATCCAGCGTGGCATGCGCCACCGCGCCCGACGCGTCATACTCGATACGAAAGGCGTCGATGGCCAATCCCAGCTCGCGGATACGCCTGCGCAAATCCGCATGCTGCGCGGCCGCTTGCGCATCAAAGGCCTGGCTTGCCGGCCGACCCGGCAACGCGCACGATGCACCTGCCGGTTCGCAATACCGAACGGCCCCGTAGGCCAATTGCTTCGGCCCCTTGGCCGAATAGCCCGCGATGCGTAGCGGTTGCACGTAGGCCAGCAGGGCCTCCAACCGGGGTACGTCGGACGCGCCCGGTTGCCGGCAGGCGTGCCAGCCCCAGGCGCCGGCCAGCGCCAACGCCACCGCGCCCAGGGCGCCACATGACCAGACACGGCGGTTCATCGTGCTGCCTACGCCGCCGCGTCCGCCCACGCCAGGTGCATCGCGTAGTCGCGCACGTCCTGCGGCCAATCGGCCAGCTGCCGCGCGAACCGCTCTCGGTCGCCCGCATACAGCGCACGCGTGGCTTCTTCGAAACCGGCCAGGTTGCCCGCCATGCTGGACATGAAGTGGTACGCGGCCTCTTGCCGCTGGCGTTGCTGGTCGCGCGCCTCGTTGTCGCGGCGCGCCTGTTCCACCAGCTTGCGCAGCGCCACCGAGGCGCCGCCGGGTTGCGCGGCCAGCCAGTCCCAATGGCGCGGCAGCAGGGTCACTTCGCGCGGCACCACGCCCAGCTTGGGCCGGCCGCGGCCACGCGGGGCGGCGTCGGGTGCATCTTCCGTTGGCGCGGCGTCGGCAGCCGGTTGCGGCTGGTAGCGCTGGCGAACCTGCGCCTCGTCGCCACGCAGGTCCAGGTCGACCTGCTTGCCGGTCTGGTCATCGAACACCAGGATGGCGGCATCGCTGCCGGCGGCCGACGTCTGCCGCACGGCCAGCGCTACATCGGCCAGCGGGCCGCGCGCCAGCAGGCGGTGGCCTTCGAAGGCGGTGTGCAGGGCGGCCGCGGACGTTGCGGCGGGGGAGGGAATCGTGGTCATGGCGGTCAAGGCTAAATTTTGCCCGGGTAAATTTGATGGGATGCATTGTGATCCGCCGAAAAGCGTCTGTCAATATGATCCGGGTAAAAATAGTCGCGACCGCGCCACGCCCATGAAAAAAGTCGCAAAAATCCTGCGCCGACCTAGGGTCAATACCTAGTCAAAACACACAGGCGGCGTATAATCTTGCTTTGCGCCCGGAGTTACCCATGCGTCTCGTTCAAAAAGCGCTCACCTTCGACGATGTGTTGTTGGTGCCTGCGTATTCCGAGGTGTTGCCGCGCGACACCTCCCTGGCCACGCGCCTCACCCGCAACATCAGCCTGAACATCCCCCTCGTGTCCGCCGCCATGGACACCGTCACCGAGTCCCGCCTGGCCATCGCCATGGCCCAGGAAGGTGGCATCGGGATCATCCACAAGAATCTGTCCGCCGACGCCCAGGCCCGTGAAGTCGCCCGCGTCAAGCGCCACGAATTCGGCATCGTGATCGATCCGGTCACCGTCACCCCCCAGATGAAAGTGCGCGACGCCATTGCGTTGCAGCGCCAGCATGGCATCTCGGGCCTGCCGGTCGTCGAAGGCCGCAAGCTGGTCGGTATCGTCACCAACCGCGACCTGCGCTTCGAAGAAAACCTCGACCAACCCCTGCGCAACATCATGACGCCGCAGGAACGCCTGGTCACCATGAAAGAAGGCGCCACGCTCGATGAAGCGCAGGCCCTGATGCACAAGCACCGCCTCGAGCGCGTGCTGATCGTCAACGACGGCTTCGAACTGCGTGGCCTGGCCACCGTCAAAGACATCGTCAAGAACACCGAACACCCGCTCGCCAGCAAAGACACCCAGGGCCAGTTGCGCGTCGGCGCAGCGGTCGGCGTGGGTGCCGGCACCGAAGAGCGCGTCGAAAAGCTGGTCGCCGCCGGCGTCGACGTCCTCATCGTCGACACCGCCCACGGCCACTCCAAGGGCGTGCTGGAAGGCGTGCGCTGGGTCAAGCAGAACTACCCCAAGGTCGAAGTCATCGGCGGCAACATCGCCACCGCTGCCGCCGCGCGCGCGCTGGTCGAATACGGCGCCGACGGCGTCAAGGTCGGCATCGGCCCCGGCTCGATCTGCACCACCCGCATCGTCGCCGGTGTCGGCGTGCCGCAAATCCATGCCATCTCCGAAGTCGCCAAGGCGCTCGAAGGCACGGGCGTGCCCCTCATCGCCGACGGCGGCATCCGCTACTCGGGCGACGTCGCCAAGGCCCTGGCGGCCGGCGCCTTCTCGTGCATGATGGGCGGCATGTTCGCCGGCACCGAAGAAGCCCCGGGCGAAGTCGTGCTGTTCCAAGGCCGTTCGTACAAGTCGTACCGCGGCATGGGCAGCCTGGGCGCCATGACCGACGGTTCGGCCGATCGCTACTTCCAGGACCCGGCCAACAACGCCGACAAACTGGTCCCCGAAGGCATCGAAGGCCGCGTCCCCTACAAGGGCAGCGTGCTGGCCATCATCTACCAACTGGTCGGCGGCATCCGCGCCTCGATGGGCTACTGCGGCGCCGCCACCATCGACGACATGCGCACCAAGGCCGAATTCGTGGAAATCACCTCCGCCGGTGTCCGCGAATCCCACGTGCACGACGTACAGATCACCAAGGAAGCGCCCAACTACCGCGCCGACTGATCCCCGTACAGTCAACTACAATGTCATGCATCACGCACCGGCAGAACCGCAAAATCAGTCAGCGGGTCTGCCGGTGCGGTTTTATTTACTGCGGTTTCATTCATTACCGGTAGAGTCTCCATGCACCAGCGCATCCTCATTCTCGACTACGGTTCGCAAGTCACCCAACTGATCGCCCGTCGCGTTCGCGAAGCCGGCGTCTATTCCGAAGTGCATCCGGGCGACGTCGACGACGCCTTCGTGCGCGAACAAATGGCGCAAGGCCTCAAGGGCATCATCCTGTCGGGCAGCCACGCTTCGGCCTACGAAGAAGGCTCCATGCGCGTGCCCCACGCCGTGTTCGAGCTGGGCGTGCCCGTGCTGGGCATCTGCTACGGCATGCAGTCCATGGCGCAGCAACTGGGCGGCGTGGTCAGCTTCTCCGACCACCGCGAATTCGGCTACGCCGAAGTCCGCGCCCACGGCCACACCAAGCTGCTGGAAGGCCTGGAAGACTTCACCACCGCCGACGGCCACGGCATGCTCAAGGTCTGGATGAGCCACGGCGACAAGGTCACCGAGCTGCCCCCGGGCTTCAAGATCATGGCGTCCACGCCGTCGTGTCCCATCGCCGGCATGGCCGACGAAGACCGCCGCTTCTACGCCGTCCAGTTCCACCCCGAAGTCACGCACACCGTTCAAGGCAAGGCCATGCTGGCCCGCTTCGTCAACGAGATCTGCGAATGCCAGGGCGACTGGAACATGCCCGACTACGTCGCCGAAGCCGTTGCCCGCATCCGCGAGCAGGTCGGCACCGACGAAGTCATCCTGGGCCTGTCCGGCGGCGTCGATTCGTCGGTGGCTGCCGCGCTGATCCACAAGGCCATCGGCGACCAGCTCACCTGCGTCTTCGTCGACCACGGCCTCTTGCGCCTGGACGAAGGCAAGCAGGTCATGCAGACCTTCGCCGAGAACATGGGCGTCAAGATCATCCACGTCGACGCCACCGCCCAATTCATGGGCAAGCTGTCCGGCGTGGCCGACCCCGAAGCCAAGCGCAAGATCATCGGCCGCGAATTCGTCGAAGTGTTCCAGGAACAAGCCGGCAAGCAGCAAAGCGCCAAATGGCTGGCCCAGGGCACCATCTATCCCGACGTCATCGAATCGGCCGGCGCCAAGACCGGCAAGGCCACCTCGATCAAGTCGCACCATAACGTGGGCGGCCTGCCGGACACGCTGAACCTGCAACTGCTGGAACCCCTGCGCGAACTGTTCAAAGACGAAGTCCGCGAACTGGGCGTCGCCCTGGGCCTGCCGCCGCAGATGGTCTACCGCCACCCGTTCCCCGGCCCCGGCCTGGGCGTGCGCATCCTGGGCGAAGTGAAGCACGAATACGCCGAACTGCTGCGCCGTGCCGATGCCATCTTCATCGAAGAACTGCGCAACACCAAGGACGAAGCCAGCGGCCTGACCTGGTACGAGCTGACCTCGCAAGCCTTTGCCGTGTTCCTGCCGGTGAAATCGGTGGGCGTGATGGGCGATGGCCGTACGTATGAATACGTCGTGGCCCTGCGTGCCGTGCAGACGTTTGACTTCATGACGGCAGATTGGGCGCCGCTGCCGCATCCGTTGCTGGCTCGCGTGTCTTCGCGGATCATCAATGAAGTGCGCGGGATCAATCGGGTGGTGTACGACGTGTCGAGCAAGCCGCCTGCGACGATTGAGTGGGAATAACGCTGCGGTAGTTTCGCGGTGAATGAAAAAAGGCGCCTAGGCGCCTTTTTTCATGGGGATTGGGTTTGGAGAGCAATCAAGCTACCGCTCCTCCACCCCCATCCCGCTTCAATGGGCTATCAGCCCTGCAGTTCCTTCCTCACAATCTCCGCGCCTTCGCTCAGCGCCAGCAGCTTGCCCTTCGCAATCGCCCGCGACAGCGGCGCCATGCCGCAGTTCGTGCACGGATACAGCTTGTCCGCATCCACGAACTTCAACGCCTTGCGCAGCGTATTGGCCACTTCTTCCGGCGTCTCAACCTTGTCGCTGGCCACGTCGATGGCGCCGACCATGACCTTCTTGCCGCGGATCAGTTCGAGCAGATCGATCGGCACGTGCGAGTTGTGGCATTCCAGCGAGATGATGTCGATGTTGGATTGCTGCAGCTTGGGGAACGATTCCTCGTACTGGCGCCATTCCGAACCCAGGGTCTTCTTCCAGTCGGTGTTGGCCTTGATGCCG
>PJUB01000312.1_pt1 | contig 24254 bp, 13 predicted proteins | sample 1512141 | NCBI WGS metagenome assembly PJUB01 (sample SAMN08177677, study PRJNA422409) | Soil metagenome, whole genome shotgun sequencing project. | isolation source: Soil enriched on filter paper: alkali lignin treatment | place: USA: Madison | collected 2015-01-15 | reverse complement strand
CGGCATGGTGCTGGCCATCGGCATCCTGGTGGACGACGCCATCGTGGTGGTCGAGAACGTCGAGCGCATCATGGCCGAAGAAGGCCTGTCGCCGCACGATGCCACGGTCAAGGCGATGGGCCAGATCAGCGGCGCCATCGTCGGCATCACGGTGGTGCTGGTGTCGGTATTCGTGCCGATGGCGTTCTTTGACGGCGCGGTGGGCAACATCTACCGCCAGTTCGCCGTGACGCTCGCCGTGTCGATCGCCTTTTCGGCCTTCCTGGCGCTGTCGCTGACGCCGGCGCTGTGCGCCAGCCTGCTCAAGCCGATTCCCGCCGGCCACCACGAAAAGCGCGGTTTCTTCGGCTGGTTCAACCGCGCCTTCGCGCGCCTGACGGTGCGCTACACGGCACGGGTGTCGGGCGTGCTGGCGCGGCCGGTGCGCTTCGGCCTGGCCTACCTGCTGGTGATCGGCGTGGCCGCGCTGCTGTTCGCGCGGCTGCCGTCGTCATTCCTGCCGGACGAGGACCAAGGCAGCTTCATGGCCATGGTGATCCTGCCGCAAGGTTCGCCCCAGGCCGAGACCATGGCCGTGGTGAAGGACGTGGAACGCTACATGATGGAGCACGAGCCGGTGCAGTACGTGTATTCGGTCAACGGCTTCAGCCAGTACGGCAGCGGCCCGAATTCGGCCATGTTCTTCGTGACGCTGAAGGACTGGAAGGAACGCCGCGACGCGGCGCTGCACGTCGACGCGGTGGTCAAGCGCATCAACGAGGCGTTTGCCGGGCGCAAGAACGTGATGGTGTTCGCGTTGAACTCGCCCCCGCTGCCCGATCTGGGATCGACGTCGGGTTTTGACTTCCGGCTGCAGGACCGCGGCGGCCTGGGCTACCAGGCCCTGACCGAGGCGCGCCAGAAATTGCTGGCGGCCGCCGCCAGGCATCCGGCGCTGACCGAAGTGGTATTCGCCGGCCAGGAAGAGGCGCCGCAGCTGCAACTGCGCGTGGACCGCGACAAGGCGCAGGCCATGGGCGTGCCGATCGACGAGATCAACACCGCGCTGGCGGTGATGTATGGGTCGGACTATATCGGCGACTTCATGCTGAACGGCCAGGTGCGGCGCGTGATGGTGCAGGCCGATGGCAAGCGCCGCGTCGACGTCGACGACATTTCGCGCCTGCACGTGCGCAACCTGCAAGGCCAGATGGTGCCGCTGTCGGCGTTCGCCACGCTGAAATGGGACATGGGGCCGCCGCAACTGAACCGATACAACGGCTTTCCGTCGTTCACCCTGAACGGGTCGGCGGCGCCGGGCCACAGCAGCGGCGAGGCCATGCGGGCGATGGAATCGCTGGCGGCCGAACTGCCGCGCGGCATCGGCTTTGACTGGTCCGGGCAATCGTACGAAGAACGGTTGTCCGGCAACCAGGCGCCGGTGCTGTTCGCGCTGTCGGTGCTGATCGTGTTCCTGGCCCTGGCCGCGCTGTACGAAAGCTGGTCCATCCCGCTGGCCGTGATTCTGGTGGTGCCGCTGGGCGTCATTGGCGCGCTGCTGGGCGTGACGATGCGCGGCATGCCCAACGACATCTACTTCAAGGTCGGCCTGATCGCCACCATCGGCCTGTCGGCCAAGAACGCGATCCTGATCGTGGAAGTGGCCAAGGACCTGGTGCGCGATGGCCAGGGCATTCTGTCGGCCACGCTGGAAGCGGCGCGGCTGCGGTTGCGCCCCATCGTGATGACCTCGCTGGCGTTCGGCGTGGGCGTGCTGCCGCTGGCGCTGGCCACCGGCGCCGCGTCCGGCGCGCAGGCGGCCATCGGCACCGGCGTGCTGGGCGGGATCATCACGGCCACCGTGCTGGCGGTGTTCCTGGTGCCGCTGTTCTTTCTTATCGTGGGGCGCATGGTTGGCATGCGCGCCCGCCCCGCGCGGCCCCAGGCCCGCGAATCGCTGGAGACCACGCCATGAAGCCCATGGCCATGACCCTGCTGGCGCTGGCCTTGTCCGGCTGCTCGCTGGCGCCGACGCATGAGCGCCCCGCGGCGCCCGTGCCGGCGCAGTACGACACGCCGGCGCGAGCCGGCCAGGCCGCGCCGCCGCAAGACTGGCGCGCCTATTTCAACGACCCCGCGCTGCAAGCCTGGATCGAGGCCGCGCTGGCCAACAACCGCGACCTGCGCGTGGCGGCGCTGCGCATCGAAGAGGCGCGCGCGCTATATGGCGTGCAGCAGTCGGAACGCCTGCCGGCCATCGACGGCAGCGGCGAATTCAGCCGCGGCCGCACCGTGGAACCCGGCCAGCCGCGCATGCCGGTTGCCAACCGCTACCGCGCCGCCGTGGGCATCACGGCTTTCGAGCTGGATTTCTTCGGCCGCGTGAAAAGCCTGTCCGACGCGGCGCTGTCGCGTTACCTGGCCAGCGCCGAGGCGCATCGCGCCGCCACGCTGGCGCTGGTGGCCGAGACCGCCACGGCCTACTTCAACCAGCGGTCGCTGGCCGAACAACTGCGACTGACGGACAGCACACTGGCGCTGCGCGAGACGACGCTGAAGCTGACTCGGCGCCGCTACGAGGCCGGGCTGGAAACCGCCATTGGCCTGCGCACCGCTGAAATGCTGGTGGAAACCTCGCGCGCCACCCGCGCCGAGCTGACCCGCGAGGCCAGCCTGGCGCGACACGCGCTGGGCCTGCTGGCGGGAGATTTCTCGCTGGCGGCGGGCATCGACCCGGCGCCGCTGGAAAGCCAGCGCCTGACGCCGCTGGCGGCCGGCCTGCCGTCGGACCTGCTGATGCGCCGCCCCGACCTGCGCCAGGCCGAGAATATGCTGCGGGCCGCCAACGCCGACATCGGCGCGGCGCGCGCGGCCTTTTTCCCGTCGGTGCAACTGACGACCGACATCGGCACCACCGCCGGCAGCTTTTCGGATCTGTTCAGCGGGGGCACCGGCAACTGGACCTTCGCGCCGCGCCTGACGCTGCCGATCTTCAACGCCGGCCGCAACCGGGCCAACCTGTCGCTGGCCGAAACGCGCCAGCACATTGCCGTGGCGCAATACGAAGGCAGCGTGCAGGCCGCGTTCCGCGACGTGGCCGACGCCCTGTCAGCCCGCGACGCGTTGCGCGACCAGATCGAGGCCCAGCGCAAAGTGCGCGACGCCGACCGCGAACGCCAGCGGCTGGCCGAGCGCCGTTACGCCCGCGGCGTGGCCGACTACCTGGAGATGCTAGAAGCCCAGCGCAGCCTGTTCGAATCCGAACAGCAATACATCCGGCTGCAACAGCGCCGGCTGGTGAATGCGGTGGACTTGTACAAGGCCCTGGGCGGCTGGGACGACGGCCGCGATCCGGCCTCGTAGCGCCCCCGGCCGTCAGGGGCGCGCGCTGACGCGGTAGGCGCAGCGGCGTGCGCCCAGCAGGATGTGTTCTTCGCGCTCGACGCGCACGCCCTCGCCCAGCGCCTGGCGGAACAGTTCCAGTTCGCTGCGGCAAAAGCCCATACAGGCCTGGGCCGCCGCACAGATGGGACAGTGGTTTTCGATGAACAGGAAATCGTCGCCGTCGCGGCGCATTTCGGCCATGTAGCCTTCGGCCGAGCGCTGCTGCACCAGTCGCTGCAATTGTTCTTCGAGCGTGGCGGCACCCGCCAGCGCCTGCCGGTAGCCGGTCAGCATGGCGGTTTCACGCACCGAAATCAGCTTGTCCACGCCGTCTTCGCCGAACACCTGGCGCACGGCGTTGATCATCTGCACCGTCATGTCGGCGTGGGTGTCCGGAAAGCGGCGGTGGCCAGCGTCGGTCAGGAACCAGATCTGGGTGGGCCGCCCGCGCCCGGCGCTGCGGCTTTCCGAGTCGACCAGTCCGTCGGCGTGCAGCCGCGTCATCTGCTGGCGTACCGCTTCGGCCGTGACCTCCAACTGGCGTGCGATGGCCGCCACGGACTGCGGGCCGCGCGTCTTCAGGGTCATGAGCACGCGGTCCGCAGGCTGGTGCGGCTGCCAGGTAACGGGTTTGGACAGGTTGTCGGACATGGAATAAGGGTTGGGCGCCAAGCCCCTATGGTGCCACGAACCGCGCCCCCGGGTCAGCCGGCGGGGGCCGGCGCGGCGGCCGCCGACGGTGCATTGCCGGCCTCGGCGGGCGCCTCCCAACCGCCGCCCAGCGCCTTGTACAGCGCCACAAGGCTGGTGTAGGACTCGGTTTCGGCCACCGCCACGGCGTCCTGGGCGCGCAGCAAGGTGCGCTGCGCGTCCAGCACCGTCAGGTAGGGCGTGCTGCCTTCGCGGTAGCGCAGCCTTGCCAGGTCGGCCGCGCGACGGCTGTGCGCGGCGGCCTCGGCCAGGTTGCCCAGGCGCTGCTGGGTCTGGCCGTATTGCGTCAGCGCCCCTTCCAGTTCCTCGACCGCCTGCAACACCGTCTGCTCGTAGCGCGCCGTCTCGCCCTGCGAACGCGCCTGCGCCGCGCGCTTGCGCGCCAGGGCCGTGGGCAGGTTGAACGCCGGCCAGTTCACGCCCGGCGTCACGCTGAAGGCGCGGCTGGCCGCCGAGCCGAAATCGCCGCCGCGCAGGGCCACGAAGCCCAGGAAACCGCCCAGGTCGATGCGCGGATACAGCTCGGCGGTGGCCACGCCCACGTCGGCATTGGCCGCGGCGCGGTTGCGCTCGGCGGCGGCCACGTCGGGCCGGCGGGCCAGCAAGGCGCCGACATCGCCAATGGGCAGGCGCGCGGCCAGCGGCGCTTGCGGCGTGGCGGCATCCAGCTCGCCCAGTTCCACCGGCCGCAGGCCCGCCAGCACCGCCAGGCGGTAACGCGCCAGGCGCCGGGCGGTTTCCTGCAAGGGCACGCTGGCCTGCACGGTTTCCAGTTCGGCGCGGGCGCTGGCCAGATCCCCTTCGTCGCCCCGGCCGGCCGACACCATCGCCTGGATCACGCGCAGGCTGTCGCGCTGGCTGTCCAGATTGGCGCGCGCCACCGCCAGGCGCTGTTCGGCGCCGCGCAGCTCGAAGTAATTGCGCGCCACTTCGGCCGCCACCACGATGCGCGCTTGCGCCAGGTCGGCGGCCTGCGCTTCGCTGCGCGCCGCGGCGCCTTCGGCCGCCCGCCGCAAGCGGCCGAACAGGTCGATTTCCCAGGTGGCATCGAAACCGGCGCGGTAGCTCTCGGCCAGGCTGCGCTGACCCGGCACGCCCGAATTCAGCTGCGACAGGCTGCGTTCGAAATTTCCGCCCAGCGTCACCGTGGGCAGCTGGTCCAGTTGCTTCTCGTCGAGCACGGCGCGCGATTCAGCCAGACGGGCCTGGGCGATACGGATGTCGTGATTGCGTTGCAGTGCCAGGGCGATCAGGCGGTCCAGTTGCGGGTCCTGCAACTGCTTCCACCAATCCGCCTGCACGCGGTCGGTGGAAAACAGCGCCTGTTCCGGGCTGGCCAAGGTCACTGGCGCGTCTTGCGGCTTCTGGTAGTCGGGACCGACGGCGCAGCCGGCGGCGGCCAGCGCGGCCAGCAGCGTCACGATGCCGCGGCGCAGGCGCAGGGGTAGATCGGGATGTTTCATGGTCGTTTCCTCAATGCAACACAAGCGGCGCCGGTGGCGGTGCGTCTTCGGCCTGCGCCTGGGCCAATTCACGGGCGCGCGGCGTATCGTTGGCGGCGCGGTGGTCGCGAGCCAGCACGGTGTAGACGGTGGGCAGCACGAACAGCGTGAACAACGTGCCCACCAGCATGCCCACCACGATCACCAGGCCCAGGCTGTAGCGGCTGTGGGCGCCGGCGCCACTGGCAAACAGCAGCGGGATCAGGCCCACCACCATGGCGGCGGTGGTCATCAGGATGGGGCGCAGGCGGATGCGGGCGGCCTGCTCCATGGCGCTGCGGCGGTCCAGCCCGTGGCTGACCTGCATCTCGTTGGCGAACTCCACCATCAGGATGCCGTGCTTGCTGATCAACCCGATCAGCGTCACCAGCCCGATCTGCGTGTAGATGTTGATGGTGGCCATGCCCAGCGCCAGCGGAATCAGCGCGCCGCAGATCGACAGCGGCACGCTCACCAGGATGATGAACGGGTCGCGCAGGCTTTCGTACTGCGCCGCCAGCACCAGGTAGATGACGATGATGGCGAACATGAAGGTGATCATCAGCGCCGAGCCTTCCTGGCTGAACTGGCGCGCGTCCGACTGCCAGTCGTAGCTGAAGCCGGCCGGCAGCGCCTGGGCCTGGCGCGTCAGGAACTGCACCGCGTCGCCCATGGTCACGCCTGGCATCGGGATGGCCTGGAAGGTGGCGGCGTTGAGCTGGTTGAACTGGGTCAGCTTGTTGGGTTCGACCCCCATCGACACCGACACGATATTGGACAGCGGCACCTGCGCGCCGCTGGCGCTCTTGACGTAGTACTGCGCCAGCGATTCCGGCGAGATGCGCTGCTGGCGCAGGCTTTGCGCAATCACGTCGTACGAGCGGCCGTCCATGCCGAAGCGGTTGACGTAGTTTTCGCCCACCAGTATGGCCAGCGTATCGCCCACGGCCTTCATGGTGACGCCCAGGCTGTTGGCCTTGGCGCGGTCCACCTTCAGCTGCACCACGGGGTTGTTGTAGTCCAGGTCGCTGTCGACCACCATGAACAGGCCGCTTTCGCGGGCCGCCTTCTTCAGGGTTTCCATGGCTTCGTAGACGACGGGGTAGTCGGCCGCGCTCATGATGACCATCTGCACCGGCAGGCCGCCGGTGGAACCCGGCAGCGGCGGCAGCTGGAAGGCGAAGATGTTGCTGCCTTCGATCTGGTTCACCCTGGACTGCATGTCGGCCTGGATCTGGTCGGCCGAGCGCTTGCGGTCCTGCCAGTCGACGAAGTCGACGCCGCCGATGCTGTTGGCCACGCCGTCCGAGCCATTGATCAGCCAGCGGCCCTTCTGTTCGGGCAACGTAGCCATGACGTCGTCCCACTTCTTGCCGAATTTCTCGACGTAGTCGATGTTGGCCTGCTGCGGCGACTTGATGGCCGTGAGCACGGTGGACTGGTCTTCGACCGGCGCCAGTTCGCGCTGGGCGGCGTTGTACAGGAATGGCAGGCTGGCCAGCACCGCCACGGCCACCAGGCCCGTGACCCAGCGGTGATGCAGCGACACGTCCAGCAGGCGGCCGTAGGCATCGCCCAGCCGGTTGAAGAAGCGCTCGGCGCGGCGCGCCATCCAGCCTTCGGACACGTGGCTGTTGAGCATGAACGAACTCATCACGGGCGACAGCGTCAGCGCGATCACGCCCGACACCACCACCGCGCCCGCCAGCGTGAAGGCGAATTCCTTGAACAGCGACCCCGTCAGCCCGCCCATCAGGCCGATGGGCGCGTACACCGCCGCCAGCGTGATGGTCATGGCGATCACCGGGCCGGCCACTTCACGCGCCCCGATCAAGGCGGCGCGCACCGGCGACTTGCCTTCTTCGATGTGGCGGTGCACGTTTTCGACCACCACGATGGCGTCGTCCACCACCAGGCCGATGGCCAGCACCATCGCCAGCAGCGTCAGCAGGTTCACGCTGAAGCCGAACAGCGCCATGATGGCGGCGCCGCCCAGCATCGACAGCGGAATCGTCACCACCGGGATCAACACCGCGCGCAGCGACCCCAGGCACAGGAAGATCACCGCCACCACGATGATGATGGCTTCCATCAGCGTGTGCACCACGCCGTCGATCGATGCGCTGATGAAGCGCGCCAGTTCGAACGGCACCTGCACGCTGGTGCCCGGCGGCAGGTTCTGCTTGATGTTGGGCAGCAGCTCGTTGAGCCGCTTGACGATCACCAGCGGATTGCCCACCGGCGTGGCGTTCAAACCGAAATACACGGCGGGCTCGCCGTCCATCAGGCCGCTGGAATCGGTCGAGGCCGCGCCCAGTTCCACGGTCGCCACGTCGCCCAGGCGCACGATGGCGTCGCCGTCGCGCTTGATGACCATGTCGCGAAACTCCGCCACGTTGACCAGATCGGTGTTGACCTTGATGTTGGACGCCACGTACAGGCCTTTGACCTGGCCGGGCGCGGCCTGCACGTTGTTCTGGCGCAGGGCCCCGTCCAGCTCGCCGGCCGAGATGCCGCGCGCCGCCAGGCGGCTGGGGTCCAGCCAGATCCGCATCGCCAGCTTCTGGCCGCCGTAGAGTTCCACGCTGGCGACCCCTTCGATGGACGACAGCTGCGGCTGCACCACGCGCGACAGGTAGTCGGTCAGGGCTGGCAGCGCCATGGTGGTGCTGGAAAAGCCCACGTAGGCCACGGCCGTGGCTTCGCCGGCCGACTTGCCCAGCACGGGGTCGTAGGCATCCTGCGGCAGGCGGTATTTGACTTCGTTGACCTTGGCCATGACCTCGGTCATGGCCTTGTTGGAATCGGCGTTCAGTTTCATGCGCACGGTGATCACGCTGCGCCCCTGGATCGACGACGACGACAGGTAGTCGATGCCTTCGACCGTGGCGACGGACTGCGCGATGGGCTGCGTGACGAAGCCCTGCATCAGGTCGGGCGAGGCGCCAGGGTATTGCGTAGTGATGGTGATGGTGGTGCTTTCGGTCAGCGGGTACTGGCGTATCGGCAGGCCGCTCAGGGCACGCAGCCCCATCAGCAGGAGCAGCGTGCTGACCACCAGCGCCAGCACGGGCCGGCGGACGAACAGATCGGTGAATGTCATGTCAGGCTCCGTGCGCTCATCGGGCTTGCGCCACGGATTGGGGCGCGGCGCCGGCATCCAGCGCCACGGTGTCCTGGGCGCTGATCTCGACGGCCGCGCCGTTGTGCAGGCGCAGTTGGCCCGAGGTCACGACCCGGTCGCCGGGCTTCAGGCCCTTGGTCACCACCACCCGCCCCTGGGCACGTTCGGCGGTCTGCACATAGGCCTGGGCCACGGTCGGCGTCGCCGAGGCGTCGCCCGCCTTGGGCGGCAACACGACATAGACCGAATCGCCGTAGGCGCTGTAGCTGACGGCGGTTTCCGGCACGGTGATCACGCCCGGGCGCGGCGGCAGCACCACCTTGCCATGGGCAAACATGCCGGCGGCCAGTGCGCCGTCGGCATTGGCCAGGGTGGCCTGCACGCGCACGGTGCGCGAACCGGGATCGATCTGCGGCTCGATGGTGGTGACGGCGCCTTCGAACACGCGGTCGGGGTGGGCATCGACCGTCACCGCCACCGGCTGGCCGGCCCGCAGCGCCCCCAGGGCCTGCTCGGGCAACGTGATGTTGGCGTAGACGCTGGCCGCGTCGGTCAGCGACACCAGCGGGTCGCCGGCGCGCGCAAACTGGCCCAGGTTCACGCGGCGCACGCCCAGCACGCCGTCAAACGGCGCCTTGATGCGCTTTTGCTCGATCAGCGCCTGGATGCGCTTGATGTCCCCGGCGGCCTGGTCGTAGTCGGCCTGGGCCTGGTCCAGTTGCTCGCGGGTGGCGGCCTGCAGCGGCACCAGGCGGCGGGTGCGGTCCAGCAGGGCCCGCGCGTTCCTGGCCTGGGCCTGCAGCCGGGCCAGCTCGCCTTGTTCGGGCGCGTCGTTCAGTTGCACCAGCAGTTGGCCGGCGCGCACCCGCTCGCCGGCGGTGAACAGAATCTGTGCCACCCGGCCGTCCACTTCGGCGGGCACCAGCACCTGGCGGGTCGCCTCCAGCGAGGCGATGCCCGACAGCGCCACCGGGAAATCCGCCTGGATGGCGGGGGCCACCGCGACCTTGGCCGGCGCCATGGCCCAGCCGCCCTTGTGCGACGCCCCGCCGAACTTCCAATACAGGCCGCCGCCCGCCACCACCGCCACGACCAGGATGCCGGCCGCCCATGCGCCAGATGTTGCCTTCATGATTCGCTCGCTATTTATCAAAGGAATGACTTGGATAATCCGCGAAATCACGCAGGAAGTCAAAATACCTAAAGTAATGTTGAGGATTGATGAATCCTATCGACGAAAAAAAGCCGCCGGCGCGAGGCCGGCGGCGGGAGATCGGGAAGTGGGGGAAAAGGCGGCCTGGCCGGCAGTGGGAACGACCGGGCGTCCCAAGCGTCTAGGTGCGCACCATGTGCAGGTAATGGCGGTGGCGTTCGTACTGGTCCAGGATGTCGCCGATGACCGCATCGCGGCTCCAGCCCATGATGTCGTAGTCCTGGCCGCCTTCGCGCAGGTGGACCTCGGCGCGGAAATACTTGCGTTCTTCCTCGTCGGCCGCCTCTTCGGGGGTCAGGCTGGGGCGCACGAAGGCCCGCGGCTGCACCGAATAGAAGAAGTCCAGGTGTTCGCCGTGGTTCACTTCCAGCACCGCGCTGCCCTGGTCGGCGTCTTCCTTGACCGCGACGTCGTAGCCCTGCTTGCGCAATTCGTCGGCCACGTCCTCCAGCGCGGGCGTCACCACGTCGGACACGAAACGCACCACGTGGGCGCGCCGCGGCATCATGACCATGTTGCGCAGCCGCCGTTCCCACGACTGACCGCCGCGCGTCGGCCGCGACAGGGTCAGCGACTGGTAGCGGATGCCGCGCTTGGTGGCGTCCAGCTTCAGCGCCTTGAACAGCCCCCACAGCGACAGCAGCAGAATGATCGAGAACGGCAGCGCACTGGCGATGGTGGCCGTCTGCAACGCCGTCAGGCCGTCGGCCAGCAGCAGCGCAATGGCCACCGCGCCCATCGACAGCGACCAGAAGATGCGCTGCCACACCGGCGTGCGGTCGGCGCCGCCGGAGGCCAGCAGGTCGACCACCAGCGCGCCGGAGTCGGCCGAGGTGACGAAGAACACGGCCACCATGGCGATGGCGAAGATCGACATGATGCTGCTGAAGGGCAGCAATTCAAAGAAGGCGAACAGCGCCAGGGCGTTGTCGTCCTTGACCGTTTCGGCGAAGCCCTTGACCCCGTCGACCAGGATGAAGTGGATGGCGGTGTCGCCAAACACCGTCATCCAGAACAGCGTAAATCCGGCCGGCACCAGCAGCACGCCGCTGACGAATTCACGGATGGTGCGGCCGCGCGAGATGCGGGCGATGAACAGCCCCACGAACGGCGACCACGCAATCCACCAGCCCCAGTAGAACAGCGTCCAGCCGCCGATCCAGTCGGACGGCTCGTAGGCATACAGGTTGAAGGTCTTGTTGACGATGTCGGACAGGTAGGCGCCGGTGTTCTGCACGAAGGTCTGCAGCAGGAACACGGTGGGACCGGCCACCAGCACGAACAGCAGCAGGATCACCGCCAGCACCATGTTGGCCTCGGACAGGATGCGGATGCCCTTGTCCAGCCCGCTGGCCACCGACAGGGTCGCCAGGCCGCAGGTGATGAGGATCAGGATGATCTGCGGAATCACGCCCACCGGAATGCCGAACAGGTGGTTCAGGCCGCTGTTCATCTGCGCCACGCCCAGGCCCAGCGACGTGGCCACGCCCAGCACCGTGCCGATGATGGCGAAGACGTCGACCGCATGGCCGATGGGGCCGTGGATGCGGTTGCCGATCAGCGGGTACAGGGCCGAACGCAGGGTCAGCGGCAGCCCGTGGCGAAAGCTGAAGAATGCCAGCGTCAACGCCACCACCGCGTAGATGGCCCAGGCGTGCAGGCCCCAGTGGAAGAACGTGATCTTCATGGCCTCGCGCGCCGCGGCGGCGGTTGCGCCCTCGCCCACCGGCGGCGACATGAAGTGCATGACCGGCTCGGCCACGCCGAAGAACATCAGCCCGATGCCCATGCCGGCCGAGAACAGCATGGCGAACCAGGTGAAATTGCGATAGTCGGGCTCGCTGTGGTCGGGCCCCAGCTTGATGTCGCCATAGCGGCTGATGGCCAGGAAGGCCACCGACAGCAGGATGATGGCGACCACCAGGATGTAGAACCAGCTGGCATTGCCCAGGATCCAGCGCTGGATGGTGTCGAACAGGTTCTGCGCGGTCTTGGGCGCCGTGATGGCAAAGCCCACCAGCAACAGGGTGAACAACGCGGCCGAGAAGAATACCGGTCGGTTGATGGTGGATGGTCGGGTTTCTGAAGACATGCTGCCGCTCCTTTCGCCCGAGGGATGCGTGGCTGCGGCGCTGGCCCCCTCAGTCCAGCCGGCGCGCCGCCGCTATTACTATCATGCCGCGCCCCCGTCTGACAACGCGGCGGGCGGGTGGCCGGCCCCTAGCCGGGGTCGCGCTCGCCGAACACGACCCGGCGGAAAACCCCCGCCAGCACCGCTTCGGTGGTTTCCGGGGGCACCCCTTGCGGGTCGAACGCGGCGCTGAACTGCATGCCGTCGGACAGGGCCAACAGGCCGATGGCCAGTTCGCGGGCCGGCAGCGGCAACGGCGTGCCGACGCGTTCGGAGAACTGGCTGACGTATTCGGTGGTGGCTTCACGCAATTCGCGCAGACAGGCGGTGAACCCGACGCGGAATTCAGGGTCCCGGGCGGCCTGCAGCTTGGCTTCCATCCAGAGCAGGAAACACTCGTTGTCGCGAAAATGGGTGCTGTAGTACTGCAGCACGCTGGCTTCCATCTGCTCGCGGGTTTCGCCGGCTTCGAAGATGGCGCGCATGTCGGCCATCACGTTTTCGTGGTCGCGCTTGAGCAGTTGCAGGAACAGTTCGGATTTGCTGCCGAAATTGGAATAGAACGCGCCGCGCGTGTAACCGGCAAGCTCGGCGATGTCTTCGACGCTGGCGGCGACGAAACCCTTGGACAGGAAGATCGATTGCGCGGCATCGAACAGGCGCTGGCGCGTCTGGTCGCGGCTTTGCTCTCGGGTAAGGCGGACTTTTGACATGGGGCGATTCTAGCACCGCCTCGCATTTCAGATTCACACTTGTATTTGAATACATTGCTGCATTAGAATCCATGCCGTATCGGATTGCCAGCGCGTCTCGACAGCTTGTGAAGGCCGCCTCGCACCCGTCTCTCTTCCTGCCCGCGTCGCGAGGTGTTTCGTGAATTTCCCTGTCCCTGGCGCGCTTGCCGCGCTGACTCTGGCAGTGGCCCTGACCGGCTGCGGCAGCAAAGAACCCGAGGCGCCCGCGCCGCGGCCTGTCGTGGCCATGCCCGCCAAGGCCGACGCCACCCTGCCCGCCTGGACCCTGCCCGGCGAAGTGCAGGCACGCTACAGCACGCCCCTGTCGTTCCGCGTGGGCGGCAAGATCGTCGAACGCCTGGTGCGCCTGGGCGACACGGTCAAACCCGGCCAGGTGGTCGCCAGGCTGGACCCGGCCGACGCCACCAAGAACGCCGCCAGCGCGCGCGCCCAGTTGTCGGCCGCCCAGCACCAGCTGGACTACGCCAAGCAGCAGCTGGACCGCGACCGCGCCCAGGCCAAGGAAAACCTGATCGCCGCGAACCAGCTGGAACAGACCCGCAACGCCTACGCCTCGGCCCTGGCGCAGCGCGACCAGGCGCAGCAGCAGGCCGCCCTGTCGGCGGACCAGCTCAAGTACACGACGTTGCAGGCCGACCACGCCGGCGTGATTACCGCCGAGCAGGCCGACACTGGCCAGAACGTCAGCGCCGGCCAGGCGGTCTACAACCTGGCCTGGTCCGGCGATGTCGACGCCCTGTGCGACGTGCCCGAAAGCGTGCTGGCCGGATTGAGCATCGGCCAGCGTGCCACCGTCACGCTGGCGCCGTTGCCCGGCAAGACCTTCAACGCCGTGCTGCGCGAGATCGCGCCGGCGGCCGACCCGCAAAGCCGCACCTACCGCGCCAAGCTGACCCTCGAATCGCCCCCGCCCGAGGTGCGGCTGGGCATGACGGCCAACATCAGCTTCGACAACCGCCAGGCCAACGGCGCCGTCACCTACACCGTGCCGGCCACCGCACTGTTCCATGACGGCACCGAACCCGCCGTCTGGGTGGTCAAGCCGCAGGAAGACACGCTGGAACTGCGCCGCGTGCAGGTGCTGCGCTACGACGCGCGCACCGTCACGCTGTCGCAAGGCGTGCAGGCCGGAGAACGGGTGGTCTGGCAAGGCGTGCACGCCGTGTCGGCGGGCCAGAAAGTCCAGGCGGTGCCGCCGCTGCACCCCGAGGACTTCGCATCATGAGCGCGCCGGTTCCCGAACATCCCGACGCGCATCGCCACGAAGAAGGCAAGTTCAACCTGTCGGCCTGGGCCCTGCGGCACCAGCCGCTGGTGATCTTCCTCATCACCCTGGTGACGCTGTTCGGGGTGCTGTCGTATTCGCGGCTGGCGCAGTCCGAAGACCCGCCCTTCACGTTCCGCGTGATGGTCATCAAGACCCTGTGGCCCGGCGCCACCGCGCAGCAGGTACAGGAACAGGTCACCGACCGCATCGCCAAGAAGCTGCAGGAAACGCCGTCCACGGACTTCATGCGCAGCTACTCGCGCCCGGGCGAATCGCTGATCTTCTTCACCATGAAAGACTCGGCGCCGGCCAGCGAGGTCGCCAATGAGTGGTACCAGGTGCGCAAGAAGGTCGGCGACATCGGCGCCACGCTGCCGCAAGGCGTGCAAGGGCCGTTCTTCAATGATGAATTCGGCGACGTCTACACCAACATCTACACGCTGGCGGGCGACGGCTTTTCGCCGGCCCAGCTGCGCGACTACGCCGACAACCTGCGCACGGTGCTGTTGCGCGTGCCGGGCGTGGCCAAGGTGGATTACTTCGGCGACCAGCCCGAGCACGTCTACATCGAGATCAGCAATACCCAGCTGACACGCCTGGGCGTGTCGCCGCAACAGATCGCCGAGGCCATCAACAGCCAGAACGCGGTGGCCAGCGCCGGCACGCTCACGACCGCCGACGACCGCATCTTCGTGCGGCCCAGCGGCCAGTTCAGCGATACCCGCGCCCTGGCCGAAACGCTGATCCGCGTGAACGGCAAGTCGATCCGGCTCGGTGCCATCGCCACCATCCATCGCGGCTACGACGACCCGCCGACCGAGCAGATGCGTACCGGCGGCCAGCCGGTGCTGGGCATCGGCATCACGATGCAGCCGGGGCAGGACGTGGTGCACCTGGGCCGTGCGCTGGACGCCAAGTTCGGCGAATTGAAGGCCCGGCTGCCTGCCGGCCTGACGCTGACCGAAGTGTCGAGCATGCCCAAGGCCGTGTCGTTCTCGGTCGATGAATTCCTGCGTTCGGTGGCCGAGGCCGTCGCCATCGTGCTGATCGTCAGCCTGGTGTCGCTGGGTCTGCGCACCGGCATGGTGGTGGTGATTTCCATTCCCGTGGTGCTGGCCATCACGGCGCTGTTCATGGATGTATTCGGCATCGGCCTGCACAAGGTGTCGCTGGGCACGCTGGTGCTGGCGCTGGGCCTGCTGGTGGACGACGCCATCATTGCGGTCGAGATGATGGCGGTGAAGCTGGAACAGGGCTGGAGCCGCGCGCGCGCCGCCGCCTATGCCTACACCAGCACCGCCTTCCCGATGCTGACCGGCACGCTGGTGACGGTGGCGGGCTTTCTGCCGATCGCGCTGGCCAAGTCCAGCACCGGCGAGTACACCCGTTCCATCTTCCAGGTGTCGGCGATTGCGCTGATCACCTCGTGGTTCGCGGCCGTGGTGCTGATTCCGCTGCTGGGCTATCGCATGCTGCCCGAACGCAAGCGCGAGGCCCACCTGCCCGACGACCACGAGCACGACATCTACAACACCCGCTTCTACCAGCGCCTGCGCGGCTGGGTGGCGTGGTGCGTGGATCGCCGCTGGCGCGTGCTGCTGGCCACCATCGTGATCTTCGTCGTGTCGATGGCTGGCTTCGGCCTGGTGCCGCAGCAGTTCTTCCCCAGTTCGGACCGTACCAAGCTGCTGGTGGACGTACGGCTGCAGGAGGGCGCGTCGTTCGCCGCCACGCTGCGCCAGGTGGAACGGCTGGAAAAGGCGCTGGACGGCCGTCCCGAGATCGCCCATTCGGTGAGCTTCGTGGGCACCGGCGCACCGCGCTTCTACCTGCCGCTGGACCAGCAGCTGGCCACGCCCAATTTCGCCCAGATCGTCATCACCGCGAACTCGGTGGAAGAACGCGAAAAGCTGGCCCGCTGGCTCGAACCCATGCTGCACGAGCAGTTCCCGGCGATCCGCAGCCGCCTGTCGCGGCTGGAGAACGGCCCGCCCGTGGGCTTTCAGGTGCAGTTCCGTGTCAGCGGCGACAAGATTGCCGACGTGCGCCAGGTGGCCGAGAAGGTGGCCGCCGAGGTCCGCGCGGACAGCCGCTCGGTCAACACGCAGTTCGACTGGGACGAGCCATCCGAACGCTCGGTGCGGTTCGACATCGATCAGCAGAAAGCGCGCGAGGTCAGCGTCACGTCGAACGACATTTCCAGCTTCCTGGCCATGACGCTGTCGGGCTACACGGTGACGCAATACCGCGAACGCGACAAGCTCATCAACGTCAGCCTGCGCGCGCCCAACGACGAACGCATCGACCCCGCCCGGCTGGCCACCCTGGCCATGCCCACGCCCAACGGCCCGGTGCCGCTGGGCAGCCTGGGCCACGTGCGCTACGGCCTGGAATACGGCGTGATCTGGGAACGCGACCGCCAACCCACCATTACCGTGCAGGCCGACGTCAAGAGCGGCGCCCAGGGCATCGACGTCACCCACGCCATCGACAAGAAGCTGAACGCGTTGCGGGCCGAACTGCCCGTGGGCTATCGCATCGAGGTCGGCGGCCCGGTCGAGGAAAGCGCCAAGGGCCAGTCGTCCATCAATGCGCAGATGCCGATCATGGTCGTGGCGGTGCTGACCCTGCTGATGGTGCAGCTGCAAAGCTTCGCCCGCGTGCTGATGGTGGTGCTGACCGCGCCGCTGGGCCTGATCGGCGTGGTGGCGGCGCTGCTGCTGTTCGGCAAGCCCTTCGGCTTCGTGGCGATGCTGGGGGTGATCGCGATGTTCGGCATCATCATGCGCAACTCGGTGATCCTGGTGGACCAGATCGAGCAGGACATCCGCGCCGGCCACAAGCGGGTGGACGCGATCGTCGGGGCGACGGTGCGGCGTTTCCGCCCCATCACCCTGACCGCCGCGGCCGCCGTGCTGGCGCTGATTCCGCTGTTGCGCAGCAACTTCTTCGGCCCCATGGCCACCGCCCTGATGGGCGGCATCACCAGCGCCACCGTGCTGACGCTGTTCTTCCTGCCCGCCTTGTACGCGGCCTGGTTCCGCGTGCGCCACGACGAACGCGATGAACCCGAAGGCGTGCCGCCCGGCGCCAATGCCGGCGATACCGCCGTACGAGGAGCCTGACGATGCAACCCCGTCACCCCGCCCCCGCCTGGCGCCTGGCCGCGCTGCCCCTGGTGCTGGCGCTGGGCGCCTGCGCCTTCGCCCCCGACAGCAAGCCGCCGGCGCTGGCCGCGCCCACGCACTATGGCGTAGAGGCCCTGCCCGCCGCCGGCGCCCCCGCCCAGGGCGTGGCGCAGCGCTACGAGCAAGGCGCGCGCCCGGTGCCCGAATGGTGGAAACGCTATGGCTCGGACGCGCTGAACGCCATGGTCGAGGAAGGCCTGGCCAACAGCCCCGACCTGGCTGCCGCCGAACGCAACCTGGCCGGCGCCCGCGAACAACTGCGCGGACAGGTCAATTCGTCGCTGCTGCCGTCCATCGACGCGGGCACCGACGTCACGCGCAAACGTGCGCTGACCATGCCCAACCTGGCCGAACCCACTGCGCTCTACAACGTCTTCACCGGCCAGATCCAGGCCAAATACGACCTGGACCTGTTCGGCGCGGCGCGCTTTGAAAACGCATCGCGGGCGGCCAAGGTCGAGCAGCAGGCGTTCCAGCTGGAATCGGCGCGCCGTTCGCTGGCCGGCAACATCGTCACCGGCGCCATCACGTCGGCGTCGCTGGCCGAACGCGTCGCGTTGACCGAAAAGCAGGTCGTGCTGTCGCGCCAGGTGGCGCGCGACACGCAGCGCCGCTACGAACTGGGATCGGCCTCGCAGAACGATGCCTTGCAGGCCGACCAGGATGCCGCCACGCTGGAAGCGTCCCTGCCCGGCCTGCGGGCGCAATGGCAGACCACGCGCCACGCGCTGGCCGTGCTGATGGGCCGCAGCCCCGACCAGGCGCCGCCCGATCTGGCCTTCGGCATGCTGGCCGTGCCGCCTGAAGTGCCGGTGCTGGTGCCATCCGAACTGCTGGCCGCCCGGCCTGACATCCACATCGCCGAAGCCGTGCTGCAAGCCGCCGCCGCCGACGTCGGCGTAGCCACCGCGCAGCTGTTCCCCAGCCTGTCGCTGTCGGCCTCCATGGGCAAGGGCGGCTTCAGCTGGCCTGCCGCGCTGTCCGGCGCGGGGTCGATCTGGGCGGTGGGCGCGTCGCTGACGCAACCGATCTTCCATGGCGGCGCGCTGCTGGCCGAACGCAGCGCGGCCAAGGAACGTTACGAAGCCTCGGTGCTGCAATACAAGCAGACCGTGCTGACGGCGTTCCGCGACGTGGCGGACACGCTGGCGCGGCTGGACGCCGACGGGCAGGCGCTGGCCTCGGCCGAAGCGTCGCGCCGGGCGGCCGAGCAATCGCACCGCAACACCGCCAGCCAGGTCCGCCTGGGCGCGCTGGCGCCGTACACGGCCTACGCCAGCGAGCAGCATTACGTCGCCGCGCGGGTGCGCGAAGTGGAATACGCCAGCGCCCGGCTGACGGAAACGGCGGCGCTGTTCCAGGCCATGGGCTCGCCCCTGCGGGCGCCGCAGGCGACGGCCCAGGCCGGCACGGCGCCGGCGGACGGCACGGCCAATTCGACCGCGACCGTGCCGCCCTCGCAGCAGCAGCAGCAGCAGTAGATCCCCGCCAAGCCCCGCGCTGACACGCGGCGCCAAGGCTGCCCCGCACAGGCCCCCGACGCTTCCAGCGCGGGGGCCTGTGCCTTGATGCGCAACGCCTGCGCCAGCCGATTCGATCGCCGCGCCGCCTGTGGCAGCGCGGTGGGCTGGTCCTGCACGATGGCGTTCAGCCTGGCCGCCTGGAATGCCTTTCTCGCTCAGTGCCCGCGGGTCGACGTCTCCCGGCTCGGCGTCTCCCGGCTCGGCGTTCCCAGCCAGGCGCTCCCGGCTAGGCGCCCCCAGCTAGGCGCCCCCGGCTAGGCGCCCCCGGGCAAACCCTGGGTATTTTTGGCGCCAAAATAAGATAATATTTTTTCATCATCCCCTTCCCCCCGACTGCACGGCGCCCTCGCGCCGCTATCCGTTCATGACCCAGATCACCCAATTTCCGTTCGTATCGGTTTCCGGTACCCCCGAAGCCCGTGGCCGCGCTTACGGCCAGCAGGCTGCCGACCGCGTGCGCAAAAGCGCCGCCATGTACGGCCAGACCCTGGTCGACCTGGGCTATGACGCCATGGCGCGCACCCAGCTGATCACCAGCTTTGCCCGCGAAATCGAGAACTTCGCGCCGCACTACCTGGAAGAAATGCGCGGCATCGCCGCCGGCGCCAACGTGCCGTTCGAAGACATCGTGATGGTCAACGCCCGCACCGAAGTCATCGCCAAGGCCCGCGCCGAAAAGAAAAAGGCCGCCGAACTCGAACCCGGCGACGGCTGCACCGGCGCCCTCATCCTGCCGACCCGCTCGGCCAATGGCCGCCTGATCCACGGCCAGAACTGGGACTGGCGCGCCGAATGCGTCGACACCGCCATCGTGCTGCGGGTGCGCAACGACAACGGCCCCGACATCCTCACCTTCGTCGAAGCCGGCGGCCTGGCCCGCAGCGGCCTGAACAGCGCCGGCGTGTCCATCACCGCAAACTACCTGGAATCCGACCGCGACTTCCGCCAGCTTGGCGTGCCGCTGTCGCTGATCCGCCGCAAAGTGCTCGAACAGGAACACTTCGCCCTGGCCATCAAGGCCGTCAGCACCACGCCCAAGTCCTGCTCGAACAACATCATGATCGGCATGGCCGCCGGCTTCGGCGTCGACTACGAATGCACCACCGATGAGGCCTTCCCCATCTACCCCGGCAGCGACGACCTGATCGTGCACGCCAACCACTGGGTCAGCGAAGTCGCCCTGGGCAAGCTGCGCGACACCGGCCGCGCCAGCACCCCGGAAAGCGCCTACCGCGACTGGCGCGTGCGCCGCCTCTTGAACGAAAAAGACAAGCTCACCCGCGAAGACCTCAAGCGCGCCCTGTTCGACGACTTCGGCGCCCCGTACTCGGTCTGCCGCCCGCCGCGCCCTGGCAGCCACGACAACCTGTCCGCCACCGTGTCCATGGTCATCATGGAGCCGGCCGCCGGCCTGATGGAAGTCGCCCCGCTGCCCGCGCTGAACCGCACGTTCACCCGCTACAGCCTCACCGCCGAACCCGAACTGCTGGCCGCCGCTTGATCCCAGGCCGCGCGCGCAACCCTGGAAACCAATCACTGAAAACAAAACTCTTGAACACCGCGGTTGCGCTGGCGCTGGCTGCGTTGGCCGGATCGGCCTGGGCCCAGGCCCAGCCGCCGCTGCGCATCTCGTTCACCGCCGACATCCGCTCGACCGAGCCCGGCGTCAATCGCGACAGCAACAGCGATGCCGTCGTCCTGCACATCGTCGAAGGCCTGGTGGCCTACGGCGAAGACGCCGAAGTGCGCCCCCTCCTGGCGGAATCCATCGACATCAGCCCCGACGGCAAGACCTACACCTTCAAGCTGCGCCAGGGCGTCAAGTTCCACAACGGCGCCCCCCTCACCTCCGCCGACGTCCTCTGGACCTGGCAGCACTACACCGCCGCCAACTCCGGCTGGCGCTGTTCCAGCGAATTCGATGGCCGCGGCACCGTCAAGGTCACCGGCATCGAAGCCCCCGACGCCCAGACCGTCGTCTACCACCTGGAAAAACCCAGCAGCCTGTTCCTGGCCTCGCTCGCGCGCGCCGACTGCGGCGGCACCGGCATCCTGCAAAAGGCCTCCGTCAAGCCCGACGGCACCTGGGACAAGCCCATCGGCACCGGCCCCTTCGAACTCGCCGAATGGAAGCGCGGCGAATACATCCGCCTCACCAAATTCGCCGACTACGCCAACCGCGGCGGCAAGCTCGACGGCTACACCGGCTCCAAGCGCCCCCTGGTCGACGAAGTGCGCTTCATGATCGTGCCCGACGACTCCACCGCCAAGGCCGCCCTGCAACGCGGCAACATCGACATCATCGAAGACGTCTCCAACAACGACGTCCCCGTCCTGCAGGCCACGCCCAACGTCAAGGTCGCCTACGCGCCCGTCATGAGCATGACCGCGCTGCTGCTGCAAACCAAGGACCCGCTGCTGTCCAACCCCAAGATGCGCCAGGCCCTGGCCCACGCCATCGACTACGAACAACTGGCCGCCGCCGTCACCGAAGGCCTGGCCAAGCCCAACAACTCCATCGTCCCCCTGGTCTCGCCCTACCACGACGCCACCCAGAAAGAAGGCTGGAAATACGACGTCGCCCTGTCCCAGAAGCTGCTGAAAGAAGCCGGCTACAAAGGCCAGGAAATCGAGCTGATGACCACCAAGCGCTACCCCCAGTCCTACAACTCCGCCGTCATCATCCAGGCCATGCTCCAGGCCGCCGGCATCAACGCCAAGCTGTCCGTCGCTGAATGGGCCACCCAGCTCGACCGCTACAACGCCGGCACCTACCAGATGATGACCTTCCCCTACTCCGCCCGCCTGGACGCCGCCCTGAACTACGAAATGGTCACCGGCGACAAAACCAAACAGCCGCGCAAAGTCTGGGACAACCCCGACGCCCAGAAACTCCTGGACGCCGCCTCGGTCGACACCGACCACGCCAAACGCCAGAGCTCGTTCGACCACCTGCACAAACTGTTCCTGACCGACGTCCCCAGCATCCCTCTCTACAACGGCCTGGACATCGGCGCCTACCGCACGGACGTCAAGGGCTACACCCCCTGGGCCGTGAAGAAACCACGCGCCTGGGAAGTGGAACGCGTGGCGAAGTAAGACCCACACCGCCCCAATGCAACGAGGCCGCGAAAGCGGCCTTTTTGCATTGCAGAACAAGAATCCCCAACCGCGCGAAGCGCCACCGCCCCGCCGCAAGACACCGCGTAAGCTCGATTAGGCCGCCCGCGCGGCCGGCATCGAGCGGGCCCCGCAAAGACCCTCCACACCCACCCCGACGCGGAAAAAAACGCCAAGCACACAACTCGCCCCAAAGCCGATCAAGATACAAACAGTGGAGCCTGGCGCGGCGGTGGCCTGCGTGGTGCGGGGCGTGTAGATGCGCCCGAGGGAATTCGAAGGGAGCCGCAGGCGGACGAGAATGACAACGGGGAAGTCCGGAGCGAAGGCTCCGGACCGCAATCGTAGCCCCGCACCACGCAGGCCACCGCCGCGTCAGGCGGCCCCAGCAGCACTCCCGCCGCCAGCAACCGCCCCCAAAACCAACCTACAAAAAAACCTACTTACTTACCCACAATCTTGGTCTCCCAAGCCCGAGGCTTCCCTTCCCAAACCGAAAACCCTTCCACGCGTTTATTAGTCGCCCAAGCATCCGCCCCGTTATAAAGCACCAACAACGGCGTCTGCTCCAACATCAACGTATGCAACTGGTCAAACAGCTTCTGCCGCTTGGCCGGATCAGATTCAAGAAAGCTCTCGTCAATCAGCTTCTGCGCCGCAGGATCATCCCAGACCTTGCGCGGCTGCTTCGACTTATCCCCCGCAAACTGCTCAAAGCTCAACGAAGGATCGATCCGCGAAGAAAAAGTGAAAGAACTGATCTGGTACTTGCCCGTGTTGTAGCGATCCAGCTGCGTCGCCCATTCAAGCACCTCGATCTGCGCATTGATCCCCACCGACTGCATCATCGCCTGCGCAATCACCGCCACCTGATAGCTCGGCACGTGCGCCCGCTTGTTCGCATAGATCACAATCGGCTCGCCCTTGTACCCCGCTTCCTTCAGCAACTGCTGCGCCCGCGCCGGATCGTACTTGTAGGTACGCTTCTCGGCCTCCTGGTAATAGGCCGACCCCGCATACACCGCCGAATTGTTCAACTGACCCAACCCTTCGGAAGCCGCCGCCACCACCTGCGGAATATCCAGCGCCGCCGCAATCGCCTGGCGCAGCTTCACATTCTTGAGCACCGGATCCTGCGTCTGGAACAGCAGCGTATGCTTGGTGGCGTCGTGCGGGCTCATCACCGACACCGTCGGGCTCTTCTTCAGCTCGGCCACATCCGTGATCGTGATCTGGCTCGCATCGATCGCCCCCGACACCAGGCCCGCCTTCGCCGTGGACGGGTCCGGCACCACCAGGAACTTCACATCGTCAGCCAGCGGGCGCTTTGCCCCCACATAGCCGTCCGGCTTGTCGCCCGTCGACGGTGACACGTAATCCTTGAACGCCGACAGCAGCACGTATTCGCCGCGCTTCCATTCCTTGAACTGATACGGGCCAGTGCCCACCGGCTTGTTCCACGAACCGTCGGCGTTGACCGAATCCTTGCTGAGAATCGCCGTCATGCCGCAATCGGTGCGGGCCAGCGAATCCAGGAACACCGCCGACTTGCGGTCGATTTTCATGATCACCGTCAGCGCGTCCGGCGCCGACACTTCCGTCACCTTCAGGCCGTTGCGGCCGTCGAAATCGCTGCGGCAGCGCCAGTCGGTCTTGGCGTCCATGTAGCGTTCCCAGCTCCAGAGGACGTCGGCCGACGTCAACGTCGCGCCGTTGTGGAACTTCACGCCCTCGCGCAGCTTGAAGGTGTAGGTCAGGCCGTCTTCGGACAGGTCGACCGATTTCGCCAGCAACGGCGCCACCGTGCCGTTCTCCCGGTAGCCGACCAGGCCTTCCACCACGTTCAGCACCACGCCGTCGGTAGTGTTGTCGCGGTTGACGCCCGGATTGGTCGAGCGGATGTCGGCCGGCTGGGCAATCGTCAGGGTGGCGGCGTGGGCCGTGCCTGCAGCGGCCAGGGCCAGGCTGAGCGCAAGCGCTCGGGAAACAGAATGGTGGTGCATTGCGGAAACTCCCCCGGGGACATACGGCGCCTGATTCATAACTATATTGGCGCCAAAAATAGCTGCCTATTATGAAGGCTCAGCCCCCATCCGGCATCAGGGGTATCCCTGCACAACGCATAGATCGGACACACGGAAACGACTTGCGGCGGCCCCCCCCAGACAGGATGGCCGCCGCAAAGCCGGACGCATTGCCCGGAATCGGTCAGGAAATGTCTTGCCCGACGTGCTGGGCGATGATCTTCTGCAGCCGCTTGACGTCGCGCGCCTCCAGCGCCTCGACCATGTCGAAGTGCTCGCGAGCCGAGATTTCGATGCGCGAACGCGTCACCCACTCCTTGGCCGGCGCAGCCGGGCCGCGGGCGCGGGTTTCCT
>PJUB01000311.1_pt1 | contig 24300 bp, 23 predicted proteins | sample 1512141 | NCBI WGS metagenome assembly PJUB01 (sample SAMN08177677, study PRJNA422409) | Soil metagenome, whole genome shotgun sequencing project. | isolation source: Soil enriched on filter paper: alkali lignin treatment | place: USA: Madison | collected 2015-01-15 | reverse complement strand
CTCTGAAATCGTCGGCATGCTGCCCGAAGGCAACTGGATCACCCGCGCGCCATCGCTCAAGCGCAAGGCCATCCTCCTGGCCAAGGTGCAGGACGAAGCCGGCCACGGGCTCTACCTGTACAGCGCCGCCGAAACCCTGGGCGTGTCGCGCGACGACCTGATCGACGACCTGCACGCCGGCCGCGCCAAGTACTCCAGCATCTTCAATTACCCCACGCTCAGCTGGGCTGACATCGGCATGATCGGCTGGCTGGTCGATGGCTCGGCCATCATCAACCAGATTCCGCTGTGCCGCTGTTCCTATGGCCCGTACGCGCGGGCCATGGTGCGCGTCTGTAAGGAAGAGTCCTTCCACCAGCGCCAGGGCTACGACCTGCTGATGCAGATGTGCCTGCACGGCACGCCCGAACAGAAAGCGATGGTGCAGGACTCCCTGAACCGCTGGTGGTGGCCGGCGCTGATGATGTTCGGCCCCTCTGATGCCGACTCGCCCAACAGCGCCCAGTCGATGGCCTGGAAGATCAAGCTCTTCTCCAACGACGAACTGCGCCAGAAGATGGTCGACCAGACCGTGCCGCAAGCCGAATTCCTGGGCCTGACCGTGCCGGATCCCGAACTGAAGTGGAACGCCGAACGCGGCCACTACGACTTCGGCGAAATCGACTGGTCCGAGTTCTATGCGGTGCTCAAGGGTAATGGCCCTTGCAACCGCGAGCGCCTGGCCGCGCGCGTCAAGGCGCACGAAGAGGGTGCCTGGGTGCGCGACGCCCTGGTCGCCTACGCCGACAAGCAGGCCGAACGCAAGGCCGCCTGAACCCGGCCGGGCCCGCCCCGGCGTCTCCACCCCGTCACCCATTCATACCCGGGCGCCGCGCGCCCGGCATTCGAGGATATCCATCATGAGCAAAGACTGGCCTCTGTGGGAAGTGTTCATCCGCAGCCAGCACGGCCTGGCGCACAAGCACGTGGGCAGCCTGCACGCCCCCGATGCGGAAATGGCGATCAACCACGCCCGCGACGTCTACACCCGCCGCAACGAAGGCCTGAGCATCTGGGTCGTGCGCGCCGCCGATATCTCGGCCAGCAGCCCCGGCGACAAGGACCCCCTGTTCGAACCGGCCAACAGCAAGGTCTACCGGCATCCCACGTTTTTCCCGATGCCCGAAGAAATCAAGCACATGTAAGGCGGCGGGGGAGACATGGACAAGACTTTCTTTGAATACCTGCTGCGCCTGGGCGACAGCTCGCTGATCCTGTCGCAGCGGCTGGGCGCCTGGACCGGGCACGGCCCCATCCTGGAAGAAGACCTGGCGCTGACCAACACGGCGCTGGATTTGCTGGGCCAGGCCCGCATGTGGCTGACGCTGGCCGGCGAAGTCGAAGGCGCCGGCCGCGACGAAGACGCGCTGGCGTATCTGCGCGACGCCCACCAGTTCCACAATCCGCTGCTGGTCGAGCGGCCCAATGGCAACTACGCCGACACCATGGCGCGCCAGTTCCTGTTCGACGTGTGGCACTACTTCCTGCTGCAGCGCCTGGCCGAGTCGGCCGACGAGCGCGTGGCCGCCATCGCCGCCAAGTCGCTCAAAGAGGTCACCTATCACGTGCGGCGTTCGTCCGACATGGTGGTGCGCCTGGGCGACGGCACCGACGTCAGCCATGCCCGCATGCAGGCGGCCATCGACGACGCCTGGCGCTTCACCGGTGAACTGTTCGCCGACGATGCCATCGACCAGGACATGGCGGCGCGCGGCATCGGCTGTGAACTGGCGGCCCTGCGCGCCCCCTGGGTTCAGCATGTGCGCGAAGTGCTGCAAGAGGCCACCCTGACGGTGCCCGATGCTGCGGCCGCGGACCACCTGGCCTACCGGGGCGGCCGGCAAGGCAAGCACACCGAAGAACTGGGCTACCTGCTGGCCGAAATGCAGTTCCTGCCGCGTGCCTATCCGGGAGCCTCCTGGTGAACGCGCTGGCGCCCATGTCCATCGACCAGGTCTACGCCTGGCTGCAGGAGGTCCCCGACCCGGAGATTCCCGTGCTGTCGGTGGTCGACCTGGGCGTGGTGCGCGAGGTGTCCTGGGACGGGCAGGCCTGTGTGGTCGTCATCACGCCCACCTATTCCGGCTGCCCCGCGATGCGCGAGATTACCGAAGACATCCGCCAGGTGCTGGCGCGCCACGGCATCGGCGAGGTCCGCGTGCAGACCCGCCTGTCGCCCGCCTGGACCACCGACTGGATGAGCGAAAAAGGGCGTGCCGCGCTCAAGGGCTACGGCATCGCCGCGCCCGCGCAGCAGGCCATCGACATCTCGGGCATCAGCCGGCGCGCCGCCGGCCCGGCCATCGAGTGCCCGCGCTGCGGTTCGCGCGATACGCGCCTGGTCAGCAATTTCGGCTCGACGTCGTGCAAGGCGCTGTATCGCTGCGTCGCCTGCCGCGAGCCCTTCGATTATTTCAAGACTCACTGAGCGTGGTTTCCCATGAGCCTGAACCAATTCCATTCCCTGAAGGTGGCCTCGGTGGCGCGCAACACGCGCGATGCGGTGGTCGTCACCTTTGACCTGCCCGACGCGCTGGCCGATGAGTTCGCCTTCCTGCCCGGGCAATACCTGACGCTGCGTACGCAGTTGAACGGCGAAGAACTGCGTCGTTCGTATTCGATCTGTTCGGCGCCGCGCGACAAGCTCTTGCGCGTGGCCATCAAGAAAGTCGACGAAGGCGCGTTTTCGAGCTGGGCCAACCATGAACTGCAACCGGGCCAGACGCTGGAAGTGATGGCGCCGGCCGGCAACTTCACCGTCGACTTCTCGCCCGAGAACGCACGGCACTACGTGGCATTCGCGGTGGGCAGCGGCATCACGCCGGTGTTCTCGCTGGTCAAGACCGCACTGTCGACCGAACCCCACAGCAAGTTCACGCTGTTCTTCGGCAACCGCGCCTCGTCGGCCGTGCTGTTTCGCGAAGAAATCGAAGACCTGAAGAACCTGTACATGGAACGGTTCTCGCTGGTCTACGTGATGAGCCGCGAAACCCAGGACATCGAGCTCTTCAACGGCCGCCTGGATGGCGACAAGGTCGACCAGCTGATGTCGGCCTGGATGAGCCCCGAGGATATCGATTACGCTTTTGTGTGCGGTCCGCAGACCATGACCGAAAGCGTGGTCGAGCGCCTGCAGGCTCGCGGCATCCCGAAGGCGAACATCAAGTTCGAACTGTTCGGCGCGCCCAAGGGCCCGCGGGCGTTGCGCACCGGGCAGGAAGCCCGCCAGGCCCCCGGCAAGGGGCAGTGCGAGGTGACCGTGGTGCAGGACGGCCACAGCCGCAAGTTCGTCATCGACAAGAACAAGGACAGCGTGCTGGATTCGGCGCTGGCGCAAGGCATCGAGCTGCCGTATTCGTGCAAGGGCGGGGTGTGTTCCACCTGCCGTTGCAAGGTGGTGGAAGGCGAAGTCGACATGGATGCCAACTTCGCCCTCGAAGATTACGAGGTGGCCCGGGGTTTCATCCTGAGCTGCCAGAGCTTTCCGGTCAGCGACCGCCTGGTCATCGATTTCGACCAGGAAACCTGACCGCCGCGAGACAAGTCATCGGTTCCGGCCGGTCTGGCCGGGCAGAGAATATTCAATATTTGGAGAGACGCAGTGTCCCAGAAATTCTTCGAACGCCATCAAGCCCTGCTGGAACAGGCCCTGGCCGCCGCCTCGCTGCGCGGCTACTGGAGCCCGTTCGCCGAATCCCCCAGCCCCCGCAACTACGGCGAAACCGCCAACGATGACGGCCGCGCCGCCTTCGAAGCGTTGCAGGGCAAGCCGTTTCCGCTGACGCAGCACGATGCCGACGGCACCGTGGGCGGCGAAAAGTCCCCCTACGGTTTCGACCTGGGCATCACCTATCCCCACGTGCCGGCCCCCAAGCTGGTCGCTGCCGCCAAGCGCGCGCTGGCCGACTGGCGCCGCGCCGGCCCGCAGGCCTGGGTGGGCGTGTCGCTCGAGATCCTGGCCCGCCTGAACAAGCTCAGCTTCGAGATGGCCTACGCGGTGCAGCACACCACCGGCCAGGGCTTCATGATGGCCTTCCAGGCCGGCGGCCCGCACGCTCAGGATCGCGGCTTTGAAGCCGTGGCGTATGCCTGGCAGGAAATGTCGCGCATTCCGGGCGTGGCCATCTGGGAAAAGCCGCAAGGCAAGAACGAGCCGATCCGCATGGAAAAGCACTTCACCGTGGTGCCGCGCGGCGTGGCCCTGGTGATCGGCTGCTCGACCTTCCCGACCTGGAACGGTTATCCGGGCCTGTTCGCCAGCCTGGCCACCGGCAACACCGTCATCGTCAAGCCGCACCCGGGCGCGATCCTGCCGCTGGCACTCACCGTGAAAGTGGCGCGCGAAGTGCTGCAGGAAGCCGGTTTCGATCCGGACGTGGTGCAACTGGCCGCGCATGCTGCCGACGAAGATACCGCCCGCCAGCTGGCGCTGGACCCGGCCGTCAAGATCATCGACTTCACCGGCAGCACCGCCAATGGCGACTGGCTCGAGAACAACGCCCGCCAGGCGCTGGTCTACACCGAGAAGGCCGGCGTCAACCAGGTCATCATCGATTCCGCCGCCGACCTGAAGGGCGTGGCGCGCAACCTGGCGTTCTCGCTGGCCCTGTATTCGGGCCAGATGTGCACCGCGCCGCAAAATATCTACGTGCCGCGCGACGGCATCCAGACGCCCGAAGGCCGGGTCAGCTTCGATGAGGTCGCCGCCGCCCTGGGTGCCGCGGTCGACAAGCTGGGCGCCGACGCCGCCAAGGCCGTGGAACTGACGGGCGCGATCCAGAACGAAGGCATCGTGGAACGCATCGAAAAGGCCCGCGCCCTGGGCATGCCGGTGGTGGCCGACAGCCGCGCGCTGGTCCATCCCCAGTTCGAGAACGCCCGCGTGCGCACGCCGCTGGTGCTGCGCACCGAAGCCGGCAACGCCGCCATCAGCCAGGAATGGTTCGGCCCGATCGCCTTCGTGGTGGCCACCGATTCCACCGCGCACAGCATCCAGCTGGCGCGCGACAGCGTGATCCAGCACGGCGCCTTGTCGCTGTCGGCCTACACCACCAACAACGAGGTGGCTGAGCAGGTGCAGGACGCCGCCGAAGAATCCGGCGTGTCGCTGTCGTTGAACCTGACGGGCGCGGTCTTCGTCAACCAGACGGCCGCCTTCAGCGATTTCCACGGCACCGGCGCCAACCCGGCGGCCAACGCGGCGCTGTCCGACACGGCCTTCGTCTCGAACCGCTTCCGCGTGGTGCAGACCCGCCGTCACATCTAAGCGGCGGACCCGGACATGAACTATCAAGACATTCAGTTCGAACTTGCCAACGGCATTGCGCGCCTGACGCTGAACCGCCCGGACAAGCTCAACAGCTTCACCGCCAACATGCACGGCGAAGTCGCCCACGCCCTGACGCGCGTCGAAACGGAAGGCGCGCGCGTGCTGGTGCTGACCGGCGCCGGCAGGGGTTTTTGCGCCGGCCAGGACCTGAGCGAGCGCAAGCCCGCCCCGGACGGCACGCCCCCTGACCTGGGCGAGACCGTCGAGAAGTTCTATGGCCCGCTGGTGCGCCGCCTGAACGCCTTGCCGCTACCCGTGGTGGTAGGCGTCAATGGCGTGGCGGCGGGGGCGGGCGCCAACCTGGCGTTCGCCGGTGACATCGTCATCGCCAAGGAATCGGCCAACTTCATCCAGTCGTTCTGCAAGCTGGGCCTGATCCCCGACACGGGCGGCACGTTCGTCCTGCCGCGCCTGGTGGGCCGTGCGCGCGCCATGGGGCTGGCGATGCTGGGCGACAAGCTCAGTGCGCGCCAGGCCGAAGCCTGGGGGCTGATCTGGCAGTGCGTCGCCGACGACGCGTTCGATGCCACGCTTGATCAGCTGGCGCAGCATTTCTCGCGCGCCCCGACCAAGGGTCTGGCCTTCACCAAGCGGGCCCTGCAGGCCAGTCTGGACAACGACCTGGCGACCCAGCTGGACCTGGAACGCGACATGATGCGCGAACTGGGCCGCAGCGCCGACTACGCCGAAGGCGTGGCGGCCTTCCTGGGCAAACGCGAACCGCAGTTCAAGGGGCAATGATGAGCACGCACGTTCCGCCTGTCGAGGTGCCGGCCGATCCCCAGGAACTGGCGCAGGCCGTGGGCACGGTGATGTACGCCGGCGACGCCGCGTCGCAAGGCCTGGACATGAAGGTCGAGGAAATGGCGCCGGGCTACGCCCGCCTGACCATGCGGGTGCGTCCCGACATGCTCAACGGTCACAAGACCTGCCATGGCGGTTTCATTTTCGCCCTGGCCGACAGCGCCTTTGCCTTTTCCTGCAATTCGCGCAACGTCAGCACCGTGGCCTCGGGCTGCACCATCGACTACCTGGCGCCGGGCTTCGAAGGCGATCTGCTGACGGCGGTGGCACAAGAGCGTTCGCTGGCCGGGCGCACCGGCGTCTACGACGTCACCGTGACCAACCAGGATGGCCGCAACGTCGCGTTGTTCCGCGGCCGTTCGTACCGGATCAAGGGGCAGATCGTCGGCACGCCCGCCGAAGGCTGAACCCGCCCATCCACCCAATACAAGGCCGCCGGACGAGGCGCGCGCGGACGGAATCCGCGTCGCCCGGACCGGCGTAAAGAGAATTCCAGGAGAGAGATAACCATGTCCAACACCATGAGCAAGCCGGGGCTGGACCCCATCGAGCATGCCAGCCAGGACGAACTGCGGGCGCTGCAGCTGCAGCGCCTGAAGTGGTCGGTCAAGCATGCCTACGACAATGTGCCGCACTACAAGAAGGCCTTCGACGAGGCCGGCGTGCACCCGGACGATCTGAAGCAATTGTCCGACATCGCCAAGTTCCCCTTCACCACCAAGAAGGAACTTCGCGAGAACTATCCGTTCGGCATGTTCGCGGTGCCGCGCGAGCGCATCTCGCGCATCCACGCGTCCAGCGGCACGACGGGCAAGCCCACGGTGGTCGGCTACACCAAGGGCGACCTGGACAACTGGGCCAACCTGGTGGCGCGCTCGATCCGCGCGGCCGGCGGCAAGCCCGGCGACACGGTGCACGTGGCCTACGGCTACGGCCTGTTCACGGGCGGCCTGGGGGCGCATTACGGGGCCGAGCGCCTGGGGTGCACGGTCATCCCGATGTCCGGCGGACAGACGGAAAAGCAGGTGCAGCTGATCAACGATTTCCGTCCGGACATCATCATGGTCACGCCCTCCTATTTCTGCAATATTCTCGAAGAACAGCGCCGCCAGGGCATTGATCCGCGTCAAAGCTCGCTGCGCATCGGCATCTTCGGCGCCGAACCCTGGACCGGCCAGATGCGTGCCGACATCGAAGCCGAAGCGGGCATCGACGCCGTCGACATCTACGGCCTGTCCGAAGTGATGGGCCCCGGCGTGGCCAGCGAGTGCGTCGAGACCAAGGACGGCCCGGTCGTCTGGGAAGACCATTTCTACGCCGAGATCATCAATCCGGACACGGGCGAGCCCGTGGCGGACGGCGAGCCGGGCGAACTGGTGTTCACCTCGCTCACCAAGGAAGCGATGCCCATCATCCGCTACCGTACCCGCGACCTGACCCGCCTGTTGCCGCCGACCGCGCGCAGCATGCGCCGCATCGGCAAGATCACCGGCCGCAGCGACGACATGCTGATCGTGCGCGGCGTGAACATGTTCCCGACGCAAGTCGAGGAACTGGTCCTGAAGATCGCGCAACTGGCGCCGCACTACCAGTTGGTGCTGTCGCGCACCGGCAATATGGATGAACTCGAGATCCTGACCGAAGTACGCGCCGAGTTCTCCAGCCTGTCGGACGCGGAACGCGCCGCCCTGGGCAAGCAATTGCAGCATGCGGTCAAGACGCACATCGGCGTCAGCGCCCGCATCCAGGTGTCGGAATCGGGCCACGTCGAACGCACCTTGACGGGCAAGGCGCGTCGCGTGATCGACAAGCGGCCCAAGGGCTGAGGCGGGCGCCGCGCACAGGCGGTGCAACGGCGCTCAGTCGCAGCAAAAAAGGCAGCCGTCGGCTGCCTTTTTCCATGATGGGTCCCGTCTATTTCGCGACGGCGCGCACGATGTGCCGGTACCAGAAGTGCAGCAGCGCGGCCGACAACGCCAACCCCACCATTGCCATCAGCCACATGCTGCCGGCGCCTTGGGGGGAGCCGGGCACCAGGACGTTGCGCAGCCCGTCCAGGCCGCCACGTCCCGGGCCGAAGCCAAACCACCAGCCGCCGACGAGGCCGACCCCGGCCAGCGCCACCGTCTGCAGCAGCAAGGGCACCACGGCCACCTTGTAGGCCCGCAGCAGGTACGAGTTGATGCATTGCATCGAGTCGAACAGGTGGAACAGCGGCAGCACCGCCAGCAGCGTGGTCGCCACCGCGGCGACCTGCGGATCACCCGTGTAGGCGGCCAGGATCAGCGGCCGCCCCGCCAGCAGCGCCACCGCGGTCAACAGCGCCCCCATCAGGCCCAGCACCAGACCGGCCATGCCGGTGCGGTGGGCATGCGCCAGGTTGCCGGCGCCGATCGCCTGCGCCGTCAACGCGGCAGTCGCCACGCCCAGCGCCATCGGCATCATGTAGCACAGCGCCGCCAGGTTCGACATGATCTGGTGGCCGCCGGTGACGTACGTGCCCTCGCGCGCCACCAGCAGCGCCATGAAGGTGAAGGCGGACACTTCCACCAGGTACGAGCCGCCCATCGGAATGCCCAGGCGCAGCAGTTCCTTCAGCGACTTCCAGTCGGGCCGGCCCACGTGCAGGTGGAAGCGGCGGTAATAGCGGTCATGCGTCACCACCCACAGGCCCAGCCCCAGGCTCATCCAGGAGACGACCGCCGTGGCCAGCCCGGCGCCGGTTGCGCCCATGGCGGGCAGGCCCAGGTTGCCGTAGATGAACAGCCAATTGAAGAAGGCCTTGAAGCCGATGGCGGTCAGGTTGATCGCCATGACCAGCTTGGGGCGCGACACCGACGTGCCCAGCGCGTAGATGGTGCGAAACACCAGGGCGGCGGGCAGCGCCAGCACCAGCGCGCGCAGGTACGATGCGATGCGGTCGCGCACGGCGGGGTCGACATTGCCCGACATGGACAGCCACAGATCCGGGAACAGCATCAGGATGGCGCCCACTGCCGACAGGCCCAGCGCCAGCCAGACTCCCTGGCCCCAGCTGCGCCCGACTTCCAGGTTGTTGCCGGCGCCAAAGTGCTGCGCCAGGATGGGGATGAGCGCGTGGACCACGCCCATCAGGCCTACGAAGATGGTGATGTAGATGGAGGCGGACAGCGCCATCGCCGCCAGGTCGGTAGCGCTGGCGTGGCCGGTCATGGCGGTGTCCAGCACGCCGAACGAAATGCCGGCCCATTGGCTGATCAGCACCGGCCAGGCCTGTTTGGCGATGCCGCGCAGGGTGGCGCCGAACGAGATCGGCGCCGCGAGGGGAGGGGTCATCGGTTGGGGCCGACGCGCAGCAGGCGGAACACCTCCTGGCGGTCGGCGCGACGCCCGCCCTGCCACAGCACGTCGGCGCTGTCGCTATAGGCGGCGGTGTTGTCGCGCAGGCTCTGGTTGGTGGTCTGCTGCAGCACCAGCGTGCACTTGGAGTCGAAGGTGAACGTCAGATTATTGAAAATCAGGAACGAGGCGCGCTGGCCGCTGCCCAGGCTGAGTCCGCGCACGCATTCACCGGGGCGAGTGTTCTGCGCCACGGCCTGGGCAAGTTCACCCGATACCGTGCGGTAGCTGCGGGCGTAGTCGACCGCGGGCTGCCACAGCAGCACCAGCAGGATCCAGGTCACGGTCAGGCCGCCGGCCGACAGCACCGTGCCGCGCCACAGGGCCTGCGGCTTGACGCGCAGGCGCCAGACCACCAGCGCGATCCAGCTGAGGGTGAAGACGACCGCCAGGGCGAAGGCGCCCCAGGAAATCACCGGCTCGTAGCCGGTCGTCTGGCGGCCGATGTTGCGCGAAATCTGGGCGGGCCACTGAAAATGCAGGGCGATCCAGCCCAGCCAGGCGGTGGCGGCCGTCAGCGAAAAACACATCACCGCGAACCAGTCCAGCGTATTGACCACGCCGCGCCGCAGGGTCGGCAGCGAGAACGCGCCCAGCACCGCGCACGGCACGGCCATCAGCACGTATTCGGAGTCGCTGGCTTCGTCCAGCCCGAACAGCACCAGCGCCGCGCAGATCAGCAGCATCAGCGGCAGCCAGATGTGCGGGGCGTAGATCCAGGCGCGCCAGCGCCAGATGGCCAGGAGCGCCAGCGGCCAGGTGGGCCACAGGTACCACGGCAGGTCCCGCAGGGTGCGGCCCACGTCACGCCACGAGGGCACTGCAAACGACGACAGGTTCCAGCTCTTCCAGTTGCGGATCCAGTATTCGCTGCTTTGGCTTGCCGGTATCCACCAGGCCAGGATCAGCGCCGCCGCGATCAACGCGGCCCAGGGCAGCCAACGCTTGTGCTTCCACAGCGGGCCGCGCGGATAGAAGGCGAGCAGGGCGGCGACCATGATCGGCAACGCGCCGACCCAGCCCCGCGTGAGGAAACTGGCGGCGACCGCAATGCCCAGCGTGGTGGCGCCCGTGACGGGACGATCCACCGTGCGCGCCATCGAATAGAAGGCCAGCGCCTGGCATGCCATGATGGCCGGCACGACGGTGGTTTCGTGGGTGCGCTGCAGGATGCCGACGGTGGCCAGCAGCAGCAGCAAGGCGGCGTCGGCCAGCATGCGGCCGTAGTCGCGCGGTTCCGGCTCGCCGCCGAAGGGCAGGGCCAGCGGCTGGGCTTCGCTGCGACGGCCCAGCAGATAGGTGCCATACCAGACGCTCATGGCCGTAATGCCGAACCACAGCAGGTTGGGCAGGCGGCCGGCCGTGATGTCGCCGATGAAGGGGCCGAACAGCCAGATCGACACCGCGCCCACCCAGGTGATCAGCGGGCCTTCTTCGGCATGGGCCAGGTGCCCCACTTGCGGCAACAGCCAGGTGATGCCGCCTTCGCGGATGGCGGTGATCATCGTGGCCAGGCCGACCGCGTCATCCGTTTTCCACGGGTCGCGCATGAACAGGCCTGCCACGATGTAGGCCAGCGCCAGCCCAAGCAGAATCAGCCTGGGCAGCTTTGCGGTGGCAACCGACGTGAGTCGGGCCGGAGTGGAAATGGAAAGTGGGGACACGGGCGTTAATGTAACCGAGTGATCGGGAAGCGCCAGCCCCTGATGTAATGATGAGCAGGGCCCGGGGAAAAAAAAGCAGCCCGAAGGCTGCCTTTTTGCTGTGACTCCCGCAGGAGCGACAGGATCAGGAAGCGGACTTGACCGTGCCGGCCGTACGGGCGAAACGGGCGCGGAACTTTTCCACGCGGCCGGTTTCGACGATACGCGTCTGGGCGCCCGTGTAGAACGGGTGCGATTCGGAGGTCACGTCGCACTTGAAGAGCGGGTACGTCTTGCCATCGAGTTCGATGGTTTCGCGCGTGTGGACCGTCGAACGGGTGATGAACTTGTTGCCCGTTTGCAGGTCGGCGAAGACGACTTCGCGGTATTCGGGGTGAATGCCTTCTTTCATGGTGCTTTCCTAGGGCTCAGACAAGAGCCGTTCAAAAGTTAGGGTCGCCAGCAGGATCGCGCGGGTTGCCACTGTGGGTTGCCACTGGGGTTGCCAAAATGGACTGCCGCTGTTCTTGCCACGTATCCGAAAAGTAACTGCGAATTCTAGCATGGGATCGGCTGGATCGGCCAGGGGTTGCGGGCGGCGCTGCGCAGCGCCGCCCGCGTTCCACTATATGGGGACAGGGCCGCCGGCGATCAGAGCTCCGTGCGCAGTTTCCAGATCTCGGGGAAGAGCACCACTTCCAGCATGCGCCGCAGGTAATCCACCCCCGAGGTGCCGCCGGTGCCCCGCTTGAAACCGATGACGCGTTCCACCGTGGTGACGTGGCGGAAACGCCACAGGCGGAACGCGTCTTCCAGGTCGGTCAGCTTTTCGCCCAGCTGGTACAGGTCCCAGTAGCGGCCCGTATCGCGGTAGACCGTCAGCCAGGCCTGTTCGACGCCGTCCGACGCCTGGTAGGGCTGCGTCCAGTCGCGCTCCAGGTGGTCGGCGGGCACCGTGACGCCGTGGCGCGCCAGCAGACGCAGCGATTCGTCATACAGCGACGGCGCCTCGTACGCCTGGCGCACCTGGGCAAGCAGGTCTTCGCGATGCGCGTGCGGCTTGAGCATGGCGGCATTCTTGTTGCCCAGCAGGAATTCGATCTGGCGGTACTGATAACTCTGGAAACCGCTGGATCGCGCCAGGTAGGGGCGCAGGGCGGAATACTCGGGCGGGGTCATCGTCGCCAGCACGTCCCAGGCGTGCACCAGCTGTTCCATGATCTTGCTGACGCGGGCCAGCATCTTGAAGGCGGGCTGCAAGCGGTCCGCGGCCAGGTTGGCGATGGCGGCGCGCAGCTCGTGCAGCATCAGCTTCATCCAGAGCTCGCTGGTCTGGTGCTGCACGATGAACAGCATCTCGTTGTGCTCGGGCGACAGCGGATGCTGGGCGCCCAGCAGCGCGTCCAGGTGCAGGTAGTCGCCGTAGGTCATGTCGCGCGTGAAGTCCAGCTGCGCTTTTTCTTCGTGGACGATGTCCTCGGGGCGTTCGGGGCGGCTCATGCCTGGTCTCCGCAGGGCGGGGCGGCGCGGCGGGCGGACGCGGGCAGGCTGCGCCAGCCGGTGAACGGAAGGCAGGCGCAGGCGAGCGCCATGCGCGGGTCGGTCAGGTGTGTCATGGTCGTGCTTCTTTCACAAAGCGGGCGGCCGGCGCAAGGCATGGGCGCAGTGGTTGCGCCGCAATGCTTCCTGCACCCGGCCCGCCCGATGGCCGGGGTTTCAGCCCAGTTCGCGCAAGACGGCGCGCACCGGACTGGCGTCAGCCTGGACCAGCGCCAGCGGCAGGGCGATCAGTTCGTAATCGCCTTCCGGCACGTCATCGAGCACCAGGTTCTCCAGAACCCGCATGTCGTGGCGCAAGATGGTGTGATGGCTGTCCAGGGTCTTGCTGGACGCGGGGTCGATGCTGGGGGTGTCCAGCCCGATCAGCATGACGCCGCGTTCGGCCAGCCATTCGATGGTTTGGGGGGCGTAGGCCGAGAAGTCGTCGGTCCACCATTCCTGGGCGGCGTGCTTGGCGGTACGCACCAGGATGCGCGGGGGCAGGTTGGCGGCTGCGTGCAGCAGGTGCCCGGGCGTGATGAGCGGGCCGCAGTCGATCGCATGGATGACGCGGCAGGGGCCCAGGAAAGGCTCAAGCGACACCGCGCCGATGGCGGCGGCGCCGTTCTGGTAGTGCAGCGGCGCATCGGCGTGCGCGCCCACGTGCGGCGACAGCGTGATTTCACTGACGTTGACCGGACAGCCGGGCGCGAGCGACCACTTCCATTGCTGGCGGTACGGCGTGTCGCCCGGAAACACGGGCGAAGCCGTGGAGACGGGCGGGGAAATGTCCCACAGGCGTTTCATGGAAGTCGCAGGGTCGCGAAAGCGGAAATTAGGTTAAGCCTAAAACAATATCGGGCCGTAGTCTAACGAAATCCCGGCCCTCATGCAGCCCCCGGCGCTGCAATCACAAGCGGCCCAGTTCCGCCATGGACGCGACTTCGTCGCCCGCGACGATCAGGTGGTCCACCAGCGAAACGTCCACGAGCGCCAGCGCCTGCTTGAGGTGCCGGGTGAAGGCCTGGTCCGCCGCGCTGGGTTCGGCCAGGCCCGAGGGGTGGTTGTGTGCCACGATCAGGGCCGCCGCGTGGTGCCGCAGCGCCTCGCGCACGACCTCGCGGGGGTAGACGGACGCCTGCGACAGCGTGCCGCGTGCCAATTCGCCGCTGGCGATCAGCCGCAACTGGCTGTCCAGGTACAGGGCGATGCAATGTTCCACCCGGCGGTGCGCCAGCGTGACCTTGCAATACTGTTTCACCCGGGCGGGATGGTCCAGCGTGCTGTCGCGGGTGAGTTCTTCCTCGACGGCGCGCTTGGCCAGTTCCAGTATCGCGGCCAGCAGGCACGCCTTGGCGATGCCCAGGCCCGGCACCGCCAGCAGCTCCTCCGGGGTGGCCCCCAACAGCCCCCGCAGCCCGGAAAATCGTTCCAGCAGCCGGCCGGACAGGTCCAGCACGTTCAGGCCGGGCACCCCGGTGCGCAGGCCGATGGCGAGCAATTCGGCATTTTGTAACGCGGCCGCGCCATGACGCAGCAGACGCTCTCGGGGACGCTCGTGTTTGGACACCCGCACAGACAATTTCATAAGAGGCTCTAAAATCAGGGTTTACTTACTGTTTAAACACGGTGGCAGATCGTGAGCATCGCCTCTAATGAAGTGAACGTTTTGGTCCGTCCGGACTCCTACCTGACGCTGCACTACCGCATCACGCTGGCCTCCGGGCCGGGCCAGGATTCGGTGTTCACCGACACCTTCGACGGCCGTCCGGCCACGTTGCAGATGGGCAGCGGCCAATGGGCCCCCGGCCTGGAAAACGCCTTGCTGGGCAAGGCCGAGGGCGACCGCTTCAGCGTCACCATCGAGCCCGCCGACGCCTACGGCGACCGCAACCCCGAACTGATCCAGCGCGTCACGCGCAAGATGCTGGCCGAACATGCGGGCGCCGACGCCACCTTCGAACCGGGCGACCTGGTCGAATTCGCCGCGCCCAATGGCGGACGCTATTCGGGCGTGCTCAAGGAAATCAACGAGGAATCGGCGCTGTTCGATTTCAATCACCCGCTTGCGGGCGTCCGGTTGCGGGTCGACGTGGCGCTGCTGGGAGTTCTCTGATGAGCCAGGTTGTCACCGCCGCCGACGCCGAAGTCCTGCTGGCGCAGCCGCGCGGCTTCTGTGCCGGCGTCGATCGCGCCATCGACATCGTCGAGCGCGCACTCGAACTGCACGGCGCGCCCATCTACGTGCGCCACGAGATCGTCCATAACCGCTATGTGGTCGAAGACCTGCGCGCCAAAGGGGCCATCTTCATCGACGAACTCGATGATGCGCCTACCGGCGCCATCGTCGTGTTTTCGGCCCATGGCGTGTCCAAGGCGGTCCGGGCCGAGGCCGAGGCCCGCGGCCTGCAGGTGTTCGATGCCACCTGCCCGCTGGTCACCAAGGTCCACATCGAGGTCGCCCGCATGCGCGCCGCCGGCCGCGAGATCATCATGATCGGCCACAAGGGCCACCCGGAAGTCGAGGGCACGCTGGGCCAGGCCCAGGGCGGCATGTACCTGGTCGAAACCGTCGAGGACGTCGCCGGCCTGGAGGTCACCAACCCCGACAACCTCGCTTACGTGACCCAGACGACGCTGTCGGTGGACGACGCTGCGGCGGTGTCCAAGGCGCTCAAGGCGCGCTTTCCGAGCATTGTCGAGCCCAAGAAAAGCGACATCTGCTACGCCACGCAGAATCGCCAGGACGCGGTCAAGATGCTGTCGCCCGAGTGCGATCTGGTGCTGGTGGTGGGCAGCCCCAACAGCTCCAATTCCAACCGTCTGCGCGAAGTCGCCGACCGCATGGGCGTGGCCTCGTACCTGATCGACGGCGCGCAATCCATCGACCCGGCCTGGCTGGTCGGCCGCAAGCGCATCGGCGTCACCGCCGGCGCCTCGGCGCCCGAGATCCTGGTGCAGCAGGTGATCGCGCGGGTCAAGGAATTGGGCGCGGTGTCGGTGCGCACCATGCCGGGTCTGGAAGAGAACGTGGCGTTCCCGCTGCCCAAGGGCCTCTCGCGCAAGGCTGCGCAGACCGAATCGCTGGAATAGGCGCGCGGCGTTCCGGCGCCCCGCAATAAGCGCAGCGCCCGGCGGGCGGTGCGCGCGACAACATCCAAGGAGACTTCATGCAGTTGTACAGCTATTTCCGCAGCTCGGCCGCGTACCGGGTGCGCATCGCCCTGAACCTGAAAGGCCTGCCGTACGAATACCTGGCTGTGCATCTCTTGAAAGATGGCGGGCAGCAGCTGTCGCCCGATTACCGCAAGGTCAATCCGACAGGCCTGGTGCCCACGCTGATCGATGGCGATGCCGTCATCGGTCAGTCGCTCGCCATCATCGAGTACCTGGAAGAAACCCATCCGCAGGTGCCGCTGCTGCCGGCCGACCCGATCGGCCGCGCCCGGGTGCGCGACCTGGCGCTGGGCATTGCCTGCGACACGCACCCCTTGAACAACCTGCGCGTGCTGAAGTACCTGAAGCACACGCTGGGGGTGGACGAAGCCGCCAAAAATGCCTGGTATCGGCACTGGGTCGACCAGGGCCTGCAAGCCCTGGAGGCGCAATTGACCGGCTCGAGGGCCACCGGCAAGTTCTGCCATGGCGACACGCCCACCATCGCCGATCTTTGCCTGGTGCCGCAGGTGGCCAATGCGCGCCGCCTGGAATGCGACCTGAGCGCCATGCCCACGGTCGTGCGCATCGACGCCGCCTGCCGCGAATTGGCCGCCTTCGATGCGGCCGCGCCGGGCAAGCAGCCCGACGCAGAATGATGCCGAGCCGGCCGGGCCCTCCTGTGAGGTCCCGGCCGGTCGGTGTGGTCGCGCCGTTCAGCCCGCGGTTCAGCCCAATTGCACCGGTACGAAGATCTTGTCTTCTCCGCGCTGCACCAGCAGCGCGACGGTCTTGCCGGCCTTGGACAGGGCGTCCTTGACCTGGGCGACGTTGTGCACCGGCACGCCGTTCAACGACAGCAGTACGTCACCCGGCTGGATGCCTGCCTTGGCGGCGGGCCCGGCGGATTGCTCGATCAACAGCCCTTGCGTGCCCGACGCTTGCTGCTCTTGCGGTGACAGCGGGCGCAGTGCCAGGCCAAGCTGACCCTTCTGGACGTCGCGGCTTTCGCCGGACGCCTGCGCGCGGTCCTTGGGAATGCCGCCCAGGGTGGCCACCACTTCCTTGGCGCTGCCGTTGCGCCACAGGTCCAGCGTGATCTTTTCGCCCGGCGTGGCCAGCGTGATCAGCGAGGCCAAGTCGCCGGACGACACGATGGTCTTGCCGTTGATCTTGCGCACCACGTCGCCCGGTTGCAGGCCGGCTTTTTCGGCGGCGCTGCCTTTTTCCACGCTGGACACCAGCGCACCGGACGGCGTGTCCAGCTTGAAGGAATTGGCCAGGTCCTGGTTCACTTCCTGCACCGTCACGCCCAGGCGCGCATGCTGCACCTTGCCATGCTCCAGGATCTGGTCCTTGATCTTGTAGGCCACGTCGATGGGAATCGAGAACGACAGGCCCTGGAAACCGCCGGTGCGGCTGTAGATCTGCGAGTTGATGCCGACCACTTCGCCGCGGTCATTGAACAGCGGTCCGCCGGAGTTGCCGGGGTTCACGGCCACGTCGGTCTGGATGAACGGCACCGAGGTGTCGTCCGGCAGCGAACGGCCCTTGGCGCTGACGATGCCGGCCGTGGCGGTGTTTTCCAGGCCGTAGGGCGAGCCGATGGCCAGCACCCATTCGCCGACCTGCAGCTGGTTCACGTCGCCCACCTTCACCACCGGCAGGTTCTTGGCGTCGATCTTGATGACGGCCACATCGGTCTGCGTGTCGGCGCCCAGCACCTTGGCGCGGTACTCGCGGCGGTCGGTCAGCTTGACGGTCACTTCCTTGGCGCCTTGCACGACGTGGGCATTGGTCAGGATGATGCCGTCGCTGCTGACGATGAAGCCGGAGCCCTCGCCGCGGATCGGCACCTCACGCGACGGCATGCCGCCGCGTGCGCCTGGAATCTGGCCGAAGAACTGCGCGAAGGGATCGTCGTCGTCATCGGACACCTTGCGCGTGCCGCTGATGCTGATGTTGACGACGGCGGGGCCGTAATCATGCGTGATCTGGACGAAGTTGGGGGCGCCGGTCGGGCTGATCGCGGGGGCGGCAGCGGCCACGGGCGACGGCGCATTGGCGGCCATCGAAATGCCGCCAAACGCGGCGGTGGCGCCCGCGCCGCCAATCGCGCCGGCAGCCAGCAGCGCCAGCACCAGGCGCGAGGGGTTCAATTGCGAGGTTTTCATGTCGGCTCCTGCGTTCATGTTTGAGGACATGGCGCTATCTTCGGGCCTGACACTTAGGTGAAACTTAAGCGGGCGGATTGCCCTGCGGAAAATCGACCTTGGCTCGCAAGCCCTGGCCGCCAGGGGCTTGTTCCAGGGTAATGGCGGCGCCGTGGCGGTCGGCGATGGCGCGCGCAATCGCCAGGCCCAGGCCGCTGCCGTGCTGGGTATTGCCTTGCACGCGATAGAAGCGGTCGAACACGCGTTCGCGTTCCTCGGGCGCGAGGCCGGGGCCGTTGTCGTCGATCGCCAGCACGGCGCGGCCATCCTGCGCATCCAGGCGAATGTCGATGTGGCCGCCGGCGGGCGTGTACTTGATGGCGTTGTCCAGCAGATTGCGCGCCAGCAGGACCAGCGCGTCACGATGACCGGTGACCCAGGCTTCGGGGGCGCCTTGCCGGTCCACCTCGATCCGTTTGGCATTGGCGGCCGCCAGGGTCTCGGACAAGGCCAGGCGCAGCACTTCGCCCAGGTCCACCGCGGCGACGGGCGGCTGCTCGGCCGTGTCTTCGTGGCGCGCCATGGACAGCAATTGCTCCACCAGCCGCGTGGCGCGTTCGATGCCGGCTGCCAGGCGCTGTTCGGCCACGCGCCGGCTGTCTTCGTCGCTCGCGCGGCGCAGGGACTGCAGTTGCAAGTTCAACGCTGCCAGGGGCGAGCGCAACTCGTGCGCCGCGTCGCCGACAAACTGCTTTTGCAGCGCGAACGCCCCGCGCATGCGTTCCAGCAGCAGATTCAGTTCCTGCATCAAGGGCCGGATCTCGTCGGGCAAGTCGGGCACGTCGATGGGCGACAGGTCTTCCGGGCGCCGGTCGGCGACCTGGGCGCGTGCGCGCTTGACCGGCCGCAGCGACCAGCTGACCACGCACCACACGATCAGCATCAGCAGCGGCGCGGCCGCCGCAATCGGCGCGATGGTGCGCCAGGCCAGGGCGCCGGCCATGCGTTTGCGCACATTCATGTCCTGCGCCACCTGGATGACCTGGAAAGGCGTGGCCAGCGAATAGACGCGGTAGGTGGTGCCTTCGACCTGGGCATCGGCAAAGCCCAGGACGATCTGGTCGGGCAGGGGGCGGCGCGAACGCGAATTGAAGACGCGCACGCCGTCCGGCGTCCAGATCTGGATGATCAGGTCATCGGCCATGGGCGTGGCGGTGCCTTGGGCGTGGGCCGGGCCCATCCGCAGCAGCCCGTCGCCGGTGCCCAGCGACAGCGCGGTGCGCTGCAGCAGCGAATCGAAGATGTCGTCGGCCTGCTGCAACGTGCTGCGATAGGCGATGGCGCCTTGCACCAGCGCGCCCACCGCAATGGCGGCGAGCAGGAAGAACAGCAAGCGGGCCCGCAGCGAATAGCTAAGCGGAATGCTCATGTTTTGGGAATGACATAGCCGACGCCCCTGACGTTCTGGATCAGGTCCTGACCCAGTTTCTTGCGCAGGCCATGAATATAAACCTCAACCGCGTTGCTGCTCACGCTGTCCTTCCAGCTGTAGAGCTTCTCTTCCAGCTGGGCGCGCGAAAAGATCATGCCGGGGCGGGCGATCAGCGGTTCCAGCACGGCCCATTCACGCGCGGTCAGCGGCACCGGCATGCCATTGACCGTTGCGGCATGCGATTGCGGGTCGATGGTGACGCCATCGTGCTCGAAGATCGGTTCGGCGCGCCCCGCGCTGCGGCGGATCAGCGCGCGCATGCGGGCCAGCAGTTCATCGACGTCGTAAGGCTTGACGATGTAGTCATCGGCACCGGCGTCCAGGCCCGCGATGCGGTCGCTGACGGCATCGCGCGCGGTGGCGATCAGGACGGGGGTGCGGTCCTTGCGGCCGCGCAGGTCGCGCAGCAGGGCCAGGCCATCGCGCTTGGGCAGGCCGAGGTCCAGCAGGACGAGGTCATAGGGGTCGGTGCGCAGCGCCAGTTCGGCGGAGTGGCCGTCCTTGACCCAGTCGACGGCGTAATGCTCGGCGCGCAGGCAATCCAACACGCTTTCACCGATCATGATGTCGTCTTCGACAAGAAGGATGCGCATGGTTGTTCCAGCCTGAGGGAGGTTCCAGCAGGTTGGATGCGTAGGGCGGGGCGGGAGTTCCCCGGTGACGTCGATGCGCGGGGTCTGCGGTGAGCGGAAATGAAAAAAGCAGCCCGAAAGGGCTGCTTCTTGAATGCTGGTGCCGGCAATAGGAGTCGAACCTACGACCTTCGCATTACGAATGCGCTGCTCTACCAACTGAGCTATGCCGGCAAGACCATTTGCTTCGTTTCCGGACAAGCCAGAAGAGACAAGCAAAACATCTTTTTCTTCCCAATTCAGCGCCTTTTTATGGGGCCTGATCTGGAAAGACCGAAATCATATCAGAGTTTTTTGGTGATGGGAAACTTGCTGCGAAAGTTTCCACAAAAACTTCACGATTTGCACACTTCAAAATTTTCGTTCATAATCTCGTTTCTTAGCAGTTCCCCGATAGCTCAGTCGGTAGAGCGACGGACTGTTAATCCGCAGGTCGCTGGTTCGAGCCCAGCTCGGGGAGCCAAAGAATTCAGGGCCATTCACGTAAGTGAATGGCCCTTTTGGTTTGGGTTTTCGGTTCGGATTTTGGCAGCCTGGTGAAAGCTTTGTGTTATGTAATAACATTCTATTTTTCATCGGGTGGGTCATCATGCAGACAAAGCGCCAGGCGGAAGGCCAGACAGCAGGCCAGTTGATCAGCGCGGCGCGGCCGCAAGACGGGCGCTTGCCCGTGACGGTGTTGTCCGGATTCCTGGGCGCCGGCAAGACCACCTTGCTCAATCATGTCCTGAACAATCGCGAGGGGCGGCGCGTTGCGGTCATCGTCAACGACATGTCCGAGGTCAACATTGACGCCAGGCTGGTGCGCGACGGCGGTGCCGCGCTGTCGCGGGCCGACGAGAAGCTGGTTGAAATGAGCAATGGCTGCATCTGCTGTACGTTGCGGGAAGACCTGCTGATCGAAATACGGAGGCTCGCCGCGGAAGGGCGCTTCGACTATCTGCTGATCGAGTCCACCGGTATCTCCGAGCCGCTGCCGGTTGCCGAGACCTTCACGTTTCGCGATGAAGATGGGGTCAGCCTGTCCGATGTCGCCCGGCTGGATACGATGGTGACGGTCGTGGATGCGTTCAACTTCCTGCGTGACTACGCGAGTCGTGACGATCTGGCCGCGCGAGGGCAGGCGCTGGGTGAGGATGATGGGCGCACGGTGGTCGACCTGCTGATCGAGCAGGTGGAATTCTGCGACGTCATGGTGCTGAACAAGACCGACCTGGTGGGCGCGCCCGACCTGGCGCGGCTTGAAGCCATCCTGCGCAAACTGAACCCGCGCGCCGATATCGTGCGCGGCGAATTCGGCCGTGTGCCCCTGGCGCGCGTGCTCGACACCGGACGCTTCGATTTCGACGCGGCGGCGCAGGCGCCCGTCTGGCTCACGGCGCTGCGCGGCGAGCACGTGTCCGAAAGCGAGGAATACGGCATCGGCAGTTTCGTGTTTCGCGCCCGCCGGCCGTTTCATCCGCAGCGGCTATGGGATTGGATACACGAAGAATGGCCGGGCGTGGTGCGATCCAAGGGCTATTTCTGGCTGGCGACGCGCCCGGCGATCGCCGCGTCGTGGTCGCAAGCCGGGCCGGCGACGCGTTATGGTGCGGCCGGCTATTGGTGGGCGGCGCTGCCGGCCGAGCGTTGGCCCGAAGACGCCGAATCGCGCGCGCGCATCGTCGCCGAGTGGGATCCCGTCTATGGTGACCGTTGCCAGGAATTGGTGCTGATCGGCATCGGCATGGACGAACCTGCCTTGCGCGCGCGGTTGACGGCGTGCCTGATGACGCAGGAAGAAATGACCCGGCCGGCGACGGAATTGGCTACGATCCCTGATCCGTTCCCCGTCTGGGGTGCGGCGCATTAGGGAGGGCGGGGCAGGGCCTCGCGAAGTGATGGGCGCGCAAGACGACAAACGCATTGGCGTAACGGTAATTTCGGGCTTCCTGGGCAGTGGCAAGACCACCTTGCTCAACCGCCTGCTGCGCGAGCCGGCCTATGCCGATGCGGTCGTCATCGTCAACGAGTACGGCGATATCGGCGTGGACCATCATCTGGTGCGCCTGGCGCCGGACAATATCGTATTGATCGAAGGCGGCTGCCTGTGCTGCGTGGTAAACGGGGCGGTTGCCGATACCCTGCGCGAGCTTTTCATGCTGGCGCTCAGCCGGCGCATCAAGCCGTTTCGGCGGGTGCTGATCGAGACCAGCGGGTTGGCAGACCCGGCACCGGTGCTTTTCACGCTCAAGCATGACCGCTTTCTTGCCGAGCGCTATGTGTATCAGGGCGCCCTGGTGGTGGTGGACGTGCGACATGGTCCGCAGCAGTTGGAGTCGCAGCCGGAAGCGCTGCGTCAATTGGCGCTGGCCGACACGGTGGTGTTCAGCAAATCCGACCTGGCCGATGCGGCGCAACTGCGCGAGGTGGAGCGGGCCGTGGCCCAGATCAATCCTGGCGCCCGGCGCTGTGTGCAGCGGGGCGACGCGCCCTTGGTGGGGGCGCTGCTGGAAGGCCCTGATCCGCAATCGCGGCGCGACGGCGTCGAACTGGCAGGTTGGTTGCGTGCGTTTTCAAAGCCGATGGCGGCGCGGCATGCGCAGGTCGCCAGTTTTTCCATCACGCTGGTCGTCCCGATCGGTCGCGCCGCCTTCCTGGCGGGCGTCTCTCGTGTGCAAGAGCGGTTCGGGCCCGCGCTGCTGCGGATGAAGGGCCTGGTCTGTTTCGAGGGCGATGCCCTGCCTTGCGAGGTGCATGGCGTGCATGGCGAGCTGTATCCCATCCGTCCCTTGGTCCAGTGGCCGGACGATGATCGGTTGTCGCAATTGGTCTATATCGTCAGGGGGGCGGATCCGGCCGACGTGCGGGCGGCGGCGTGCGCCGCATTGGGCCAGTTCCCTGCCTAGCGAACGTTTCGATCTCAGGTCCGGGGCGGCTCGCCCCCACCCTTGGTGTCATTTCAGATGCTGAAAATGCACGGAAATACGGTATAACCCGTAAAGTCTGGTGCAAAAATCGAGACAATCATGGACCGTTTGAAAGCGATGCAGGTGTTCGTGGAGGTCGCCGACAGGGGGAGTTTGTCGGCGGCGGCGGTTCATCTGGATATGTCCCGGGCCATGGTGTCGCGCTACCTGGCAGAAATGGAACAATGGGTCGGGGTGCGCCTGTTGCATCGCACGACCCGGCGCCTGAGCCTGACGCCGGCCGGCGCCGAAACCCTGCCGCGCTGTCGGCAGATGCTCGACATGGTGGGCGATCTGCGCAGTGCCGTGTCCACGCCCGAAGACACGCCGCGCGGTCTGTTGCGCATGACCACCAGCATGTCGTTCGGCTCCCGCCATCTCGCCCGCCTCATCACCGAATACGTCAAGTTGCACCCGGGCACCTCGGTCGATCTGATGCTGGTCGATCGCGCCGTCAATCTGGTCGAGGAACGGGTCGACCTGGCCGTGCGCATCACCAATGACCTGGACCCCAACCTGATTGCCCGCAAGCTGGCGGTGTGCCGCTCGGTGGTGTGCGCGTCGCCCGAATACCTGCAGCGCGAGGGCGAACCCGCCCGGATCGAAGACCTGTCCCTGCGCAACTGCCTGACCCACTCCTACTTCGGCAAAAGCCTGTGGCGCTTCGAGCGCGACGGCGTGCCGGTGGATGTGCCGGTCAGCGGCAATATCAGCGCCAACGAGGTTTCCGTGTTGGTGCAGGCGGCGCTGGAGGGGGCGGGGGTGGCCATGTTGCCCACGTACTACGCCACCGAATATGTGGCCGAAGGCCGGCTGAAGGTCATTCTGCCCCACGCCAAGCCGCAGGAGCTGGGGATCTATGGGGTCTATGTGTCGCGTCGCCAGATGCCGCTGATCCTGCGTTCGATGCTGGATTTCCTGGTCGAACGGCTGGAGTCCACGCCCTGGGATACGCCGTAGCGCGCGGGGTGGGCCGGGGCTTGGGTGCGTTGGGTGGGGCGTTCTTGCAGGCGCTGCCGGTTGAGGGGCGGGTATATAACGGTATAATTTGGGTGCTTTCCCGGTCGGCAGGGCGCTGAACTGCAGGGCTTTTGCCAATCGCCGCAAGCATGTAGTCTTAGAAAAACATCTAAGAATCGTAATTCCGGCTTAACAGGCCGCGGCATCGTGGGGCAGGGGCTCCGGAT
>PJUB01000307.1_pt1 | contig 24508 bp, 15 predicted proteins | sample 1512141 | NCBI WGS metagenome assembly PJUB01 (sample SAMN08177677, study PRJNA422409) | Soil metagenome, whole genome shotgun sequencing project. | isolation source: Soil enriched on filter paper: alkali lignin treatment | place: USA: Madison | collected 2015-01-15 | reverse complement strand
TCCGGTTTGGTGGTCCAGAACGTGTCGAACAGACGATCGCGGGCCTGCGGGCTCAGGCCCGGCCCGCTGTCGGTCACCGAACACTGCACCAGGCCGGGTGCCTGCAGCGTCAGACGCAGGGTCAGATGGCGCGCGCCCACCGGCGTCTCCTGCATCGCCTCGACGGCGTTGAGCACCAGGTTGACCACCACCTGCCCCAGTTGCACGCGGTCGCCCAGCACGGCGGGTACGCGTTCCTGGATACGGGTCGACAGGGCCACTTCGTGGCTGGCCAGTTCGCCGCCAGCCAGCTCCAGCACATCGCCGATCACGTCGGCCAGGTCCAGCCGCTCGCGCTGCGGCGTAGCGTTGCGCGCATCGCGGCGAATGCGTGCAACCACCTCGCTGGCGCGGGACACGTCATCGGTCATGCGCTGCAAGGCTCGCAAGGCGCGTTCGATATTGGGGGGATCATGCTCCAGCCAGCGCTGGCAGGCACTGCCGCTCGTGGCGATGGCCGCCAGCGGCTGGTTGATCTCGTGGGCGATCGACGCTGTCAGTTCGCCCAGGCTGTGAATGCGGGCCATGCGTGCCAGTTGGGTGCGGGCCTCGAAGGCTGCGTCTTCTGCTGCGGCCCGCTTCAACGCCAGGTACGCGGTCACGCCAATGGCCGCGATACTGATCAATGCGTTGATCACCCCCAGTTCGCGCAGCGCCCCGCCGTTGGGCGTCAGGTACAGGCTCAGCAGGGTCAACACCGCACACGCCACCGCCACCAATGTCACGCCCCGCCGGGGCAGGAAGCTGAACGCGGCCAGGATCACGGCCACGTAGAACACCGCCACGGCGATTTCCAGGCGGGTGAACGTGTCGGCCAGGAACACCAGCGCCATCAGCACGACAAGCAGCGCAACACCGGCGCCGGGGCGCTGCTTCAAATACCTGGCCGGCTTCTGGAACATGGTGCGACAACCCTGGTGGAAGGAAAGCTGCGCCAGCGGCAAGCCGCCGCGCGCCGCGACACGCCATTGTAGAGACAGCCGAGGCCCTGGGCCCCCCTCTGGAAAGCGGGCGTATACCAAGGTATATGCCGGCCAAACCCATCCCGTCTCGCGTCGCGCCAGGCCAATTCCTATAATTTCCAGGCCCCGGGGCGGCACGGCCGTGCCGCTGCGGCCCTTCCTTCAACGCTCATCGGCAGCCTCCCATGAAACTCTCCATCAAGACGCTCTGGATCGCACGTGGCGCCGTGCTCGTCGGTATCTGGATCGCGCTGGGCGTGATCCAGATGCTGCACGGCGGCGCCTGAGCGGCACGGCCCGCTCCTCGGGTTTGGCGCTGCCCGTCTTCTCCGGCGCCACCACCGTTCATCCGCTCCAACGAAAAGGGCAAGACCGACATACCGGTCTTGCCCTTTTCAATGCCTCACCGTATCAGGGCAGCAGGCACAGGATGCCGCCCACGCCCAACGTCCAGACCAGCAGCATCGGCACCAGCAGCCGCAGGGGAATCAGCGGGCCGTCCGGGATATCGGGCAGGTCGCCCCCGCGGCGCGCCATGCGTTCGGATTCGTACTCATGCATGTCGCGCGAGAACTTGCGCATTTCCTCGAATGCCTTTTCCATGAGGATTCTCCCGGCATGTCAGTACCACCGGCCGTAGCGGCGGATGTAGAACGTCTTGACCTGCTGCGTCAGCACCACGTAGCTCAGGATCGTCAGCGCCAGCCAGCCGAAGTACGCGGGCGGCAGGGCCACGAAGCCAATCGACTCGGCAATCGGTGAAAACGGCAGCCAGCACGCCAGCCCGATGGCAATCGTGGTCGACAGCAACACCGGCAACGACGCCGTGCTTTGCAGGAACGGAATCTTGCGCGTGCGCAGCATGTGCACCACGAACGTCTGCGACACCAGGCCTTCGATGAACCAGCCCGAATTCATGATGGTCTGGCCGCCGTCGCCGCCATGCAGCGCATACGCCGCCCCGGCGCCGAACACCGTCCACATCAGGAAATAGGTCGTGATATCGAACACCGACGACGTCGGGCCCAGCCACAGCATGAAGCGCTGGATGTTGCCCGCTTCCCATTTGCGCGGCTTCTTCAGGAACTCTTCGTCCATGCGGTCCCACGGCAGCGTCAGCTGCGAGATGTCGTAGACCAGGTTCTGGATCAGCAATTGCAGCGACAGCATCGGTTCCCAAGGCAGCCAGGCCGACGCCACCAGCACCGAGAACACGTTGCCGAAGTTCGAGCTGGCCGTCATGTTCAGGTACTTGAGAATGTTGCCGAAGGTCTCGCGGCCCTTGATGACGCCTTGCTCCAGCACCATCAGGTCTTTTTCCAGCAGCACGATGTCGGCCGTTTCCTTGGCGATGTCGGCACCGCTGTCCACCGAAATGCCCACGTCGGCGTCGCGCAGGGCCGGCGCGTCGTTGATGCCGTCGCCCAGGAAGCCCACGGTATGGCCGTTGGCCTGCAAGGCCTTGACCACCCGCGACTTCTGCAGCGGCGTCAGCTTCGCGAACAGCACGGCTTTCTCGACCCGGCGGCACAGCGCCACGTCGTCCATCTGCTCGATATCGCTGCCCAGCATCACGCGGCCATCGCGCTCGGTGCCCAGGTCCAGGCCGACATCGCGGCACACCTTGGCGGCCACGATGGGGTTGTCGCCCGTCAGCACCTTCACCGCCACGCCGTAGTCGTTCAGCGCGCGGATCGCGGCCTGCGCCGAATCCTTGGGTGGGTCCAGGAACGTCAGGAAGCCCCGCACCACCAGCCCGCTTTCGTCGGCGGTCTGGAACTGCGTGCGGCCCGTGTCTTCCAGCCGCCGCGAAGCCACCACCAGCACCCGGAAGCCATCGCGGTTGTAGGCCTCGGCGCTGCGCAGCAGGCGCTTGCGCAGGGCCGCGTCCAGCGGCTGCTCGCGGCCATTGCAGACCACCCCGGTGCTCACCGCCAGCATTTCCTCGACCGCGCCCTTGGTGATCATCTCCAGGCTGCCGTCGGCGCCACGCACCACCACCGACAGGCGCCGCCGCACAAAGTCGAACGGAATCTCGTCGACCTTGCCGTAGGCGTCGCTGCGTTCCCAACCGCGCAGGTCCAGGGCGCGCGCCAGGATGGCGCGGTCCATCAGGTTGCGCTGGCCGCTCTGGTTGACGCTGTTCAGCCAACCCAGGCGCAGCACCTCGTCATCGATCTCGCCGTCGACATTGAAGTGATGTTCGAGAATGATGCGGTCCTGCGTCAGCGTGCCGGTCTTGTCCGTGCACAGCACGTCCATCGCGCCGAAGTTCTGCACCGAGTTCAGGCGCTTGACCACGACCTTGCGCCGCGCCATCGCCACAGCCCCTTTGGCCAGGTTGGCCGAGACGATCATGGGCAGCATCTCCGGCGTCAGGCCGACGGCCACTGCCAGCGCGAACGTCAGCGCCGTGACCCAGTCGCCCTTGGTGACGCCGTTGATGACGAACACGATCGGCACCATCACCAGCATGAACTTGATCAGCAGCCACGACACGCTGTTCACGCCGCGGTCAAAGCTGGTCTCGACCCGCTTGGTCGACACCACGTTCCTGGCCAGCGAGCCAAAGTAGGTGTTCACGCCCGTGCCCACGACCACCGCCGTGGCCGTGCCGCTGACCACGTTGGTGCCCATGAAGCAGATGTTGGCCAGGTCCAGCAGCTCGGCGTTTTCACCCGCCTTCGCATCGGCGCGCTTGGCGCTGACGCTGCCCAGCGTGTCGTACTTTTCCACCGGCAGGGCTTCGCCGGTCAGGATGGCCTGGCTGATGAACAGGTCGCGCGACTGCAGCAGGCGGATGTCCGCCGGAATCATGTCGCCCGCTTGCAGCTCGACGATGTCGCCGGGCACCAGCTCGTTCATGGGCACCTCGCGCCGCACCGGCTCGCTGGCCTGGCTGTCGCGCCGCAATACCGTGGCGGTGCTGCGCACCATGGACTTGAGCTTTTCCGCGGCACGGCCCGAGCGGTATTCCTGGATGAAGCGCAGCAGGCCGCTGATCGTCACCATCGTCAACATGATGATGATACCGGTCCAGTCCCGGTCGGCCGGATTGGCGAACTGGATATCGGTCAGGTACGACACCGCCGCCAGGCCCAGCAGCACCAGCACGAACGGATTGCGGAACGCGCGCAGCAGTTGCAGCCAGGCGGGCGCCGGCTTGTCGTGCGCCACTTCGTTCATGCCGTCGACGGCGCGCCGCACCATGACGTCGGCGTCGGCCAGGCCGGACCGCTGCGTCTGCAGCGCCTGCAGGCTGTCCTGCACCGACAGGCCGGCATGGCGCGCCACCGGCATCGTTCGGCGCTTGTCCGCCGCCGCATCCGGCGTGCGGTTCTTTTCGCTGCGCGGCCCGCCCGGGGCCGGCAGCGTCGCTTCTTGGACTTGCTTCATGTTCGCTGCTCCTGCCCGCGATCGTCATCGGCCGGGGACGCCAACGCGCGTGCGCAGGCGTCCCCGGTCCATGACGAGCACAGGCTCGATAGATAGGGAAAATCGAAATTGGCGGGATCAGAGGTGCGTCGGTGCCACCACCGGCGCAGGCTGCGCCCGGGCCGCCGGCGACACGCCCACGCGCAGCGTCTGCACGCCCATGTCGCGGCACAGATCGCTGAGCCAGGTGATCAAGGGCCAGGGGTTGCCGGTGTCGCTACGCAGGCTGATGGCGGTGCAGGCCTGGTCGCCGTCGGCCGAATAGCGGACGTCGGCCACGCTTTCGTCGCGTTGGCGCAGTTCCTCGTACAGCCGCTTGCGGATCGAGGCCAGCACGGCGGGGCTGCCGTAGAACGTCAGGGTGATGAAAGCCGGCGCGGTCGGCGGCCGGCGCACGGAGGTCGGGGATTGGGTCGAGAAAAGCATGCGCGTCTCCTGGAAACAGGGAGATCCGCCCGAAGGCGTTCTGGTGGCGCATGCGTGGCGCGGCTCCGTTATCAGGATGCGCGCGGCGGCTGGCAATACGTGTCGTGCAGACCTGTCATGCCCGGCATGCGCCGTCGGTTCGGGTACTTCCGTCGTCTTCCACGGCGGGCTCCTTTAGGTTTGCGACAAGCGGCAGTGTAGGGGCGGCCCCGCGTTCCAAACAGGCCGGTGGGCATATACCTTGGTATCGATTTCTCGCGCCTGCCAGGCGCCGAGGCCCGCCGCACCCTGGGGAAGACCCTGAAACCAGTATCAGACGCGTCCTAGCCGGCGATCCACGCCACGGACGGTAGTGTCTTGCCTTGCGCATCACAAAGGCATTCCGCCATGGATTCGAACCCGCTCTCCGCCCCCTGCCCCTCTCCCCAGCGCCCCGCCGATTCCGGCGCTGCGCCCCAACCCGGCCCGCACCCACTCAGCCCGCGGCTGCATAACGCCGACCTCGCGCCCGCCAGGATCGAAGGCAGGCGCTGGGGGGCCTACAGCCTCTTCGCGCTCTGGACCAACGACGTGCACAACATGGCCAACTACACCTTCGCCATCGGTCTGTTCGCCATGGGCATGTCCGCCGGCCAGATCCTCGCCGCCATGGCCCTGGGCGCCACCCTCGTGTACCTGCTGATGAACCTGTCCGGCTACATGGGTCAGCGCACCGGCGTGCCTTTTCCGGTCATCAGCCGGGTCAGCTTCGGCATCCGCGGGGCGCAGTTGCCCGCCATCATTCGCGCCGTCATCGCCATCGCCTGGTTCGGCATCCAGACCTACCTGGCGTCGCTGGTGCTGCACGTGCTGCTGGTTGCGGTAGCGCCTGATCTGACTCGCTTCGACCATGGCGGCCTGCTGGGCTTGTCCGGCCTGGGCTGGGTGTGCTTTCTGGCCATCTGGCTGGTGCAGCTGGCCATCCTGGCCTACGGCATGGAAATGGTGCGCAAATTCGAACGCTGCGCCGGGCCCGTGATCCTGGTCACCGTGCTGGCGCTGGCGATCTGGATGGTGTCGCGGGTGGACGGCCACATCGCGTGGTCCACCGGCGCCGCCCCGACCGGGCTCGCCGCCTGGAACAGCGTGTTCTCGGCAGCGGCCCTGTGGCTGGCCATCTACGGCACCCTGCTGCTGAACTTCTGCGACTTTGCCCGCTCGGCGCCCAGCGCCCAGAGCATCCGGCGAGGCAACTTCTGGGGCCTGCCCGTCAACATCGTGGTCTTCGCCGCGATCAGCGTCCTGCTTGCGGGCGCCCAGTTCAGCATCGATGGCCGCGTCATCACCAGCCCTGCCGACATCGTTGCCGCCATTCCCGACAAGGTGTTCCTGGTGCTGGGCTGCCTGGCCCTGTTGATCGTGACGCTGGCCGTGAACATCATGGCGAACTTCGTCGCCCCGGCCTTCGTGTTGACCAACCTGGCGCCGCGCTACCTGACCTTTCACCGTGCCGGCCTCATCAGCGCCACGCTGGCGGTGTTGATCCTGCCCTGGAAGATCTACGGCAATCCCGTCGTGATCGTGTACTTCCTGTCGGGCTTGGGCGCCCTGCTGGGTCCGCTCTACGGCATCATCATGGCCGACTACTGGTTGATTCGGAAAACGCGCGTGCACGTGTCCGACCTGTACACCGAGGCCGCCACCGGCACCTATTTCTACGTCCGGGGCGTCAACCCCCGCGCCTTGATCGCCCTGGCGCCGTCGGCCACGCTGGCCATCGTCATCGCGCTGGCGCCCGGCCTGGAACCCGTCGCGCCCTATTCCTGGTTCCTGGGGGCTGCGGTAAGCGGCGGGTTGTACTGGCTGATTTCCGATCGCCGGCGCATCCATGTGCACGACGCGGGCGAGCATCTGGCGGTGGATAGCGGCAGGCACTGAGCCCCCTTCGCGACACGCCCCCCCGGACCGGACGCGCATCCAGCATGTTGCCCGTTCCGGGAGCCTGCGGGACTTCCTGCTGCAAACCGACAATCGCGTCCTCGCCGAACCCAGCCCCGTGGATCGCATCTGGGGAGTCGGTCTGGCACACGAAGACGAGCATGCCGGCCCCCGTCAAGCCAGATACGACGCGACTTCCTGGGGCGTCAGGTACCGTTTGAATGTCATCGACGGCTGCTGCGCGTCGTGGATCGCGCCATTGAAGCCCGACCAATTTCGCTTCATGCCTTCGTCCGTTTCCAGCGCAATCAGCACCCGCTTGCCGGCCTTGGGTGCGTTATCGCGCAGCGCGGCTTCGCCCCACGCCAGGCGCATGAGGTTCTGCAGCGTCCCGCCCGCATAGGCATCGACCTGCAACCACTGAAAGTCCGCCGTATCGCGATCGGTATCCGGCTCGCGCGGGGCGATTTCACGCTGCACGCCCAGCGCCTGGGCATGTTCGCCGATCAAGATCTGCAGCAGCGTAAAGGCATGGAAGTTGTTGTTGATGCCATGCGCCTTGGCCACGAAGCCGGTTGCAGAGGCCGGCAACACCACCACCAGTTCATCGTCGTAGCTGATCCGCGAGGCCAGCCACAGAAAATGCACCTGCTCGAACGGCAGGCTGTCGTTCAGCGTGGTCATCGCATACAGCCGCTGCATCAGCGCATCATCGTCGATCAACGCCTGATGATTGCCCCGGTCGCGCATCACCATCGCCATCATCGGCAGTACCAACGTGTCCACGGACTCCACCAGCGCATCGACCTGCCACCGCTGATCGTCCGGCACCGCCTCAAGCCGCGCCTGCGCGTCGCGCCAGGCCTGGCGGTCAGCCTCTTCGACCTCGTCGTCGTCCTCTTCCACCTCCTGCGCGCAGTACGGCTGCAGGGTGTCCAGCCATGGGCGCAGCAGGGCCAGCAACGTCGGAAACAGCAGCGTCGGATCGGCGCCATCTTCCACCAACGACCCGCACATCAACGCCAGGGCCGAGGCACGGCCGGGATGCAGGCCCGGCAGCAGGTCGGCGCAGAACCGCAAGGCGGCGTCGGCCTGCGCCGGCTCCTGGATGTCGCCATAGAACGCGCTGACTTCCGGACGCTTGAAGAACGTCTCCAGGGAATCCAGATCGGCGGGTCCGAGAACCGGGGTACGCAGGGCGTCGGCGAGAGCGGTGTAGGAGGGGGGCATGGATGGAGATCGTATGGTTTCAGCGGTCGGACTGCGACGAGCCACCCAGTTTACCGGCAGGCGTATTGCATGCCAGGCGCTCGAACGTCGAACAAATACCAAAAATCAGATTTATCTAATGTTCGGCCCGTTTTCCGATGACTGCGATCCGTCGCTGATTCAATCACCTACGGAACTCAAGTCATGCCCCAGCAAGACATCGCCGTACAGCCCGCCGCCGGCAGCACGCCAGGCGTCAGCGCCACCCTATCGATCCCCGCTCTACAACGCCTGTCCGTACGCTTCAACGGCACGGCGCGCGACTATTTCGGCGTCTGGATCGTCAATATGCTGCTGAACATCGTCACAGCCGCGCCCCGAACGGTCCAGGCGCCGCCACTACAATGGCCCCTCGCCCGTACGCCCTTCGGAGCCCGCATGCCCATCCCCGACATCGCCACCGCCCTGGACGCCCCCGCCCACGCTCTGGACGCCGACGAGCAACGCTTCGTCGACCAGATCCGCGAGCACGGCTGGTTTCGCACCGAGATCTACGCCGAAGATGACCAGCCCGGCTTCTCGTTCACGACCGGATTCTGGGTCGGTCACGGATTCCCGGAGGTCATCGTCTTTTCCCTGCCGCCGGAAGTCACCCACGACGTGCTGTGGAATCTGTACCGCATGATCGAAGCCGGCAACCCACCGCCCATCGGCGTACCCACCGACACCCTGTTTCGCGGCTTTAAGGCCCTGCTGGTTCCGGTCGACCGATCACACTACCGAGACCACCTGGGCTGGAACCGCTGGTTCCACGGCGGCGACGACTTTCCTTGCGTTCAACTGTTCTGGCCGGACAAGGCCGGTGTGTTTCCCGGGCAGGCCGGTGCGCAGCAAGCGTTCAAGGCGTTGCAGCCTGACCTGTCGGAACACGGTTGGGCCTGGTCCGCGGCCACGCCCAACCCACCTCAAGAATGACCTGACCATGGCCACGATCACTCACACCCAGGCCCTGAGCAAGCTGGCCGCCGACACCTTGGTCCAGACGCTGGACGAAGACCTGGCCCGGCTCATGACGCGCCTCATGGCCTACGCCAGGCACGATGCCGCATTGGCAGCCAACCCAGGCGCCCGCGCCCTGCCGCAGGTATTGCGCCGCTGGAACTGCGTGCTGCAGGCAAGCGACGAGACGGTATTGCCCTTGTACCGCCACAAGACCGCTGTCGCGCTGGCCATCCTGCTGCACAAATACGGGATCGCCGACGCCACCCTCAACGCGCAGGCCGACGCCGCTATCGACGCGCTGAACGATGCCGTTGCGCTCAGCGATGACTTCCACCGCAAGACGCCGGCGATCAAGCAGGCGTTCCTGCATACGCCGCCGACTCCGCTCAAGCGCGCCCCCGGGCAACCCGACAGCCTGACCTTCTACCGGGCCGGCGATGTCGTGTCGTATCAATTGGACGGCCGCTACCACGCCGCCTACGTCCATCGCTGCGCCAACACCAACAGCAGCCCGATCATCGAGTTCTACGACGCGGTCTTCGACCACGTGCCGTCAATGGATGAACTGAACGGCCTGCCCGCCAAAGGCCACCGCTACAACGATGGCGCCTTGCACATTGAACGCATGTCGGTGTCGGGCATGAAATTCATGCCCGATCCGGCGGGGCAGTTCGTGCTGGTCAAGGCCTGTGTGGAAACCCCACCGGATAACAGCCAGCTGCAAGAGAGTGTGGGGCTGTATGTCGTGTCGGATGTTTTCGATATGCAGGAACGCGTTGACGGATTATTCAAAGGGTGAAGCCCGTGTCCAGTCCTTGAATGACATCGGCCGTCAATACCGATAATTCACCCCCAGCATCGCACTGAACGGCGCTCCGTAGTAATTGCTGTAGACGTTGGTGCTGGCGTAGTACTTCTTGTCCAGCACATTGTTCAGATTCAGCGTCGCCGACCATTGGCGGTTGAACTGATACCGGGCCATCAGATCCAGCAGTGCATAGGCGCCTTGCGACGACTCGGCCTGGCTGCCGCCGGGCCCGCGCATGGAATAGCCGCTCTGGCTTTCCCAGCGCACACCGCCGCCCACCGTCAGGGCGCTCCAGTCGCCGGGCAGGCGGTAGGTGGTGTAGAGCTTGGCGATGTGACGCGGCAATCCGACCTGCGTGATGAAGCCCTGGGGCAACCGGCGGTCGACATAGGCGTACGACAGCTGCATTTGCCAACCCGGAGTCAGCTCACCGCTGATTTCAGCCTCGACGCCACGCATCACGGCGCCATTGGCGGCGACGAACGCGCTGTCGCCATTGGGCGCCAGGCGGTCGCCGTCCAGCATGGCGTAGTTGTCCTGCCGCGTCCGGAACAGGGCCAGCGATCCGTTCAGGCGGCCGTCCATCAGCGCCGTCTTCAGACCCACCTCATAGGTGTCGCCTTTGATGGGCGCCAGCACACTGCCCGACACCGTCTGCGCCTGCTGCGGCAAAAAGATGCTGGTGTAGCTGGCGTAGGCGGACAGGTCTCGGGTCAGGTCGTACACGACCCCGGCATACGGCGTGTAAACGCCCTGCTCGCGCATGTTGTCCGGGTAGGAAGAACCGTCGGTGTAGGTGTAGGAAGCCCGCTGGTCCCACCAGGTCACGCGCGATCCCAGCACCAGCGACAAGGCGTCGGTCGGACGCAAACGCATGGCGCCGTAGATCGACGATTGCTTCTCGGTGTAGTAGCGCTTGCCGGTCGATTGCCAATCCGGCTCGGGCATGTCGCCGCTCCATGCCCGGATGTCCGGGATCCTGGGGTCATAGCCCGGCGCCTGCCAGAGCGGATAGCTGTCGTAGTCCCCCCGGGTGCGGGATGCGTTGAAACCCACGACCAGGTCATGCTGGCGGCCCAGGGCGTTGAAGGCGCCGGACAGGCTGGCGTCGACGGCATTCTGGGTTTTGGGGATGGGCCATTTGGCGACCCAGACCGATGCGCCCTGCCCCGTCTGCGGGTTCGCCCAGCCGTTGCTGCTGAACCAGCCATAAGTGCGATCATTGTCGTCGCCGGTGCGTGACAGGGTGACCGACCCTTTCCACAGCGGTGAAAACTCATGGTCCAACGTGGCGAAGACGTTGTAGCGCGTGCGTTCCTGGCGGCTCCAGTTGGTCGCTGAATTGAACCGTTGCGCAAAGTCGGTCTTCGAGCCGTCCGCGTATACCGCCGGAAAGCCGAAGTATGAGCACGCCGTGCACTTCTTGCGCTGGTATTCCGCGCCCAGCGTCAGCAGCGTGTACTCGGCCAGGTCGGCTTCGACCACGCCGTAGAGCAGTTGCGAATCCTGCTTGACACGGTCGATGAACGAGCCGCCTTCCTGCCAGGCGCCCACTAGCCGCCCGCGCAGTTTTCCGGCCTCATCCAGCGGGCTGCCCAGGTCGAATTCGGTGCGCTTGTAATCCCACGAGCCCACCGCGACACCCGCGCCGGCCTCGAATTCCCGCGTGGGCCGTTTACGCACCAGGTTGATGGTCGCCGCGGGATTGCCCGCGCCGCTCAGCAAGCCCGTTGAACCGCGCACGACCTCGATGCGGTCATACAGCGCCGTGTCCAGCCCCAAGGCATTGAAATCCTTGTGCGTCGGCACGCCATCCACCTGCATGTTGGTGATTTCCATGCCACGCGCATACAGGCCCTTTTCGTTGTCGTCGGCGGAGCCTTTCTTCTTGAAGGTCAGCCCGGGCGTGTTGACAATGGCGTCTTCCAGGGTGTTCAGGCCCTGATCCATCAAGCGTTGACGTGTCATGACCGACACGGACTGCGGCGTTTCACGCAAGGTCATCGGCAACCGGGTGGCGGTGTTGGACACGCCGACGGTGTACGAGTCGGTGCCTTCGCTGGGGGTGGGCTCGCGCGAGCCCAGGACTTGCACCGGCGCCAGCGTCTGCGTGCCGGCAACGCGCAGGCCGTAGCTGTTGGCGCCTTGGCTGATTGCCTCCAGGCCGGTGCCGGCCAGCATCGCGGCCAGGCCCGAGGCGACGCTGTAACCGCCTTGCAGACCCGCGCTTTGCTTGCCCTGGGTCAGTTGCGCGTCGAATGACAACACCACCCCCGCCTGGGCGGCGAAGCGGCTCAGGGCCAGGCCCAGCGGCCCGGGCGGGATGTCATAGTGGCGGGCGACCTCGATGCCGGGCGTGGCTTGCGCCTGCGCCGAAGGTGCGGCGCTGACCGCCACGAGGGCAACAAGGACCGCCCCCGCCAGCGGCGTGAAAGCAAAGAAGCGGCGATAGGAAGCAGTGGTAGAGGGCATGAACAAAGGTTTTCCGTGACTTGAATCCGACGTGATCCCTGCTAAGTCGGACGAGCACGAAAAAAGGACAATGCCCCCGGAAAATAAATCAGCTGCGCGGCAAGACGCGGACGTAGTATCGGGTGAAACGCGAGATCCGCACGGGCAGCGCCCGTTCCACGGCGGCCAGCGCCCCGTCGGTGTCGTCGATGGGAAAAGCGCCCGATACGCGCAGCGACGCCACGGCGTCATCGCACCGCAGGCTGCCCGGGCGATAGCGGTCCAGCTCCTGGATGAAATCGCTCAGCCGCCAGTTATCCACGACCAGCACGCCGCGCGTCCAGGCGTCAGGCTCGCCGATGACGACGCCCGCGTGATGGGCGCCCTTGCCGTCCAGCGCGCCACGCTCGCCGGCCTGCAGCACCACCTCATCCCCGCCCCCAGCCGATTGCAGTGCCACGGCGTGGCGCAGCACGACGACCTGCGTCCGTGCCTCCTGCCGCTTGACGAGGAAGCGGGTACCCAACGGGCGCACGGCGCCATGCACCGTGGTGACGCGCAGGGGCGGCAGGCCCTGCGCGGCATGTTCAGTGTCGATCAGGATCTCGCCTGCGTGGACGACGATCTGGCGGCGACTGCCGTCGACCTTGACGTCCACCGCGCTGGCGCTGTCCAGCCACAGCAAGGTGCCGTCTGCCAGACGCAGTTCGCGGCGTTCGCCCGTGCCTGTGCGGTAATCGGCCAGCATCCCTTCCACGGGCAAGGCGCGCCAGGCCAGCAGGCCGCCGGCGCCGAACAAGGCGACTGCACCCAGGCTGTTGCGCAGCACGGCGCGGCGCCGGGCAAAGTGGTGGTCGACGCGGCTCAGCGTGTCAGCCGCCAACCGTGCGGGCGCGGCCCCGAGCGTGCCACGCAGGCGTTCGACCTGGCGCCAGATGCGCGCATGCTCGGGGTCGGCCGCCAACCAGCGGCCATGCGCGGCCACGTCAGCGGGGGTGACGTCGTCCGCACATAACCGCGCATACCATTGCGCTGCGGTCGTGATTGTCTTGTCCGCCATGGTGCGCCTACTGCCTGGCCAGCGCGTACACGAGGCAATGCTCGGTCGCGCGGGCCATGTATTTCTTGACGGAACTGACCGTGACGCCCAGGGTGGACGCGATCTCGGCGTAGCTGGCGCCTTCCAGCTGAGACATCAGGAAGGCCCTTCGCACCTTGTCGCCCAGGCCATGCAGCATGGCGTCGATCTCGCGGATGGTTTCCAGCAGGATGGCCTGCGTCTCGGGAGAAATGGCGCTGGCTTCGGGCTGCTGCGCCAGCGTTTCCAGCCAGGCGCGTTCCAGCACCTGGCGGCGGATATGGTCGACCAAGGTGCGCTGGGCCACCGTGGCCAGGAAACTGCGCGGCTGGCGGATGCCCTGCAGCTGCGCCATGGACGCGGGCGAGGCCAGCAGGCGCAGGAAGGTGTCCTGCGCCAGGTCGGCCGCCTCGGCCGGTACGCTCAGGCGCCGCAGCAGCCACCCGCGCAGCCAGCCATGATGATCGCGATAGAGCCTGCCGAGCTCGCGGTGCTCCAGGGATTCCGTGGACGACATGACCGTAGCGTGAACGCTTCAAGATTTTTGGGAATGGGAATTGTAATCATTATTGATGGTGATGGACAATCTCATTCCTCGGCACTCTGATCATTGCATTGACCATCGTAAATAGCCGATTTATCTCAAGAAACCTACTTTTTGAGGGCGCATCTGCCCACAAAGCTACGCGCCTCCGACGCCATTCCCAGCATTATCGCGAGCCGTCTGACGATGTGGGGCCGCGCCATACGTGCTCAGCAGGTCGGCCAACACATCAAGGCCGCCGATCTATGCGCACGTATGAACATCTCCGAAGCGACACTGCGACGAATCGGACGCGGCGCCCGGGGGGGCAAGCGCCTCGACGTACCTGACCGCACTATGGGTATTGGGCGGTTTCGAGGCCGCGGCGCCTGCCCAGGATGCCCGCTACTGGCAGCCTGTCGACCCGCGTGCGCGAGCCACGCGGCCGGCCCCGCTTCACTTCTTCCTACCCGACGCGTCCTGCTCGACCACCATGTCCAGCACATACACCTTGGAAGGCGCATCGGCGGGCGGGTTCTTCCAGTCGTAGCGCTTGACGCGCAGCACGGTGCGCACGCCGTCGCGATGGTCATAGCCTTCGACCGACTGGTACAGCGGATGCCATTCTTCCTGCGGCGGCAATTGCACGCCCGCATCGTTGTAGCGACGTTCGCGCACCATCAGGCACTGGTAGTTGGGAATCATCGGGTGGTTGCACTGCGCACGCTTGGCGGCCACTTCCAGGAAGAGGGTTTCGCCGGCGCTGCCGTACAGGGTTTCCGGGGTGGGCTCGCCCACGAACTTGAGCACGCTGCCGTCCTGGGCCAGCAGCGTCAGGCTGGGCTCCGACGCCTCGCCAGCCAGCGTGGCGCGCAAGTCGCCCTTCAAGCGACGGCCGATTTCGGCGTCCAGCTGCATCAGGCTTTGCTCGCACGCCTTCATGGTGGATGCCAGGTTGGCCACGTGCAGCACGCCGTCTTTATAGGTGTAGCCGCCGAACTGGCCGTTGCAGCCCCCGCGGATGTTCATGGCATCGGCCGAGAACGACAGGCGCAGCGGCTGTTCGATGCCCTTTTGCAGCGCGACAATGGGCTTGCCCGACGCGTCGGTGGCTGCCGCCAGGCGCCAGTGATAGGCCGGCAGGCTCAACGAGGTCGCGGACGAGGTGGCGGCGGTGGTGGGCATGGCGGACGATCCTTGGCCAGGGTTGGAAACCGGTGCGCAAGCCTGAAGCAGCGCGGCGCAAGCAGACGCCAGGAGGATTATTTTTTTCACGGGTCGTTCCTTTCAGCCGGATGGCACTGAAGCAAAGCGGGATTCTACGTCCGCAGTATGGACGAAATGGCCGCGGCCCGCCTTGGCGAGTATCAAAACCTTGCCGCAAAACTGAATGCGCGCTGACCGAAACGGGCTGGCGAATGGCCCCTCTGCCCTGCTGAAATCCCCGACCGGACCCGGGCTGCCGGCCGCCTGGCCACCCGGGATTCGCAATTACAGTCTGACACGCACACATCGGGATTTCGTACGAATGCGTCGCAACGATCCGCCCGATTGCGCAAAGGATTGCAGCCTCAACCCCCCCGCAGTATCCCCGCCGCATCGCCGATGCGCCCTTGCGCGGCCAGCATCGACACCGCCTGGCCGATCCGGATTTCCGCGTCCATCAAGGTCCGGGACAAGCCCAGCAGCCGACACACGGACCTGATCACATCCGCCTTGGGCGCATTGCAGGTCATGGCCATCACCTGCAGCACGCCGTTGGCCAATTCCTGCAGGCACACGTCGTCGATCCGGCGACGCGAGGCCTCGTCGTCACCCGCGCCGCGAAAACCGGTCCAGGCATCGGGTTGCACGCCGGTGGGCCAGTAGTAGGTCACATCGCCCTCGCGGGTTTCGGCCACATCGGCGGGCGTCAGGCTACGCAGGCGTTCCACGATGCGCACACCCGTGCGTTCCAGGCCCCAGGCGCGAGCCACCCGGCGGTGCAGCACGGCTTCCGGGATCGGGCCCTCGGTGTCGATGACCTGGCGCAGCGCATCGGTCAACCGCGCGTTGTTGGCCCGCGTGTAGAACGCGTCCGCTTCCCCCGGCGGCACATCGGCCACCTGGTAAGGCGCGATATCGCCCACCCGGTCGATCAACGGCGCCGCGCCGGTCGACGCGCCGGACAGCGACGTCGACGTTGACGCCCCCGACCATTGCGCCGCGCCTTCTTCCGTCGTGATCACGAATTCCGCACCCTCGACAGACGCGTCGTCGTCGGGCGGCGCGTCGTCGGCGGCGGCCTGATCCACGTCCCGCTCCAGTTCCGCCTCCAGGCGCGCCAGCAGTTTTTCCACTTCGCGCTCGGGATTGATCCACCAGTCCGTGGACCAGACCCGGTGCAGGCGCCACCCCAACCCTTCCAGCACCACCTGCCGCAGGCGGTCGCGGTCGCGCGCGGTGGCGCCGGAATGATAGGCGCGGCCATCGCATTCGATGCCCAGCAGGTAACGGCCCGGGGCGCGCGGATCGACCACGCCCATGTCGATGCGGTAGCCGGAGCAGCCCACCTGCGGATGCACCACCCAGCCGCGTTCGCGCAGCACCTTGATGACGTGGGTCTCGAACGGACTGTCGGGCTCGCGGCCCGTGGGCAGCGATTGCTCGACCAGCGCGCGCGGGCCCTTCAATGCAAATTCCAGGTAGTGCTTCAAATCGCGCACGCCGGCCGCACGCACCCGCGACAGGTCGATCTGCTCGGGCAGCAGCGTGCTGTAGATCACCACGCCTTCGCGGGCCCGCGAAATGGCGACGTTCAGGCGGCGGTGGCCGCCTTCGCCGTTGAGCGGGCCGAAATTCATGGTCATCTTGCCGGCCGCATCGGGGCCGTACGTGATCGAGAAATAGATCACGTCACGCTCGTCGCCCTGCACGTTCTCCAGGTTCTTGATGAAGAGCGGTTCGCGCGACTGCGCCGAAATGGCCTTGTCCAATTCCGCGTTGGCGCGGCGGCGGGCATCCAGCAACGTTTCGATCAATGATTGCTGCGGCTGGTTGAAGGTGACCACACCCAGCGTCTGGCGGCGGCGCGCCTTGTCCAGGTAATGCTGTTCGATGCCCCGGACAATGGCTTCGGCCTCGGCCCGGTTGGTGCGGCTGCCGCCGCGGTCGTAGACCCCGGACACGCGTTCCAGCCGCACGGCCACATCATCGGTGACGGGCGACGGAAAGGTGATCAGCTGCGAGTCGTAGTAGGTGACGTTGCTGAAGGTGATCAGGCTTTCGTGCTTGCTGCGATAGTGCCACTGCAGCCGCAGGCGGTTCATGTCGGCGCCCAGGCATTCGTCCAGGATGCTTTCCAGGTCTTCCACCTGGCCGTCGTCGACGGCGCCGTCTTCCTCGTTGGTGGACTTGCTGAAGAAGCTGGTGGGCGGCAACTGCCTGGTATCGCCCACCACCACCAATTGCTGGCCGCGGGCAATGGCGCCGACCGAATCCCAGACGGGAATCTGCGAGGCCTCGTCGAACACCACCACGTCGAACTGCGAATGGCCGGCGTCCAGGTACTGCGCCACCGACAGCGGCGACATCAGCAGGCAGGGTTTCAGCTTGGGCAGCAGCGACGGCAGGCGCTGCATCAATTGGCGCACCGGCACGTGGCGGGTCTTTTTCTGCAGCTCGCGGCGCAGCAGGCCCAGTTCGCTGTCGGGGCTGACCAGGATGCCATTGCCCGCAGGCACCTTGCCCGCCAGCCGCGCGCCGATATAGGCCGACGTCAGCTGCTGGAAGCGGTCGTCGGCCTGGCGGAATTCCCGGATCTTGCGCTCGTGATCGGCGCTGGAGAACGACCGCAGCACCGGCGAGCCGTCAATGGTCTTCTTGACCCACCAGTTGCGATAGCTGAACTCGAAATGAGACTCGACCTGCGCCAAGGGCACGCGGCCTAGCTCCAGCGACGCCACCAGGCCCTGCAATTGCAGCGCGATGGCCTGTCCGCGGGCCTGGCGCCACACGCACCAGGGCATCAGGTATTGCTTGTTGTGGCGCCAACCGGCCAGCACGGCCTGAATGCGCTCGAGCGCGCCGTTGTCGTCGCCATGGCCTTGCAGCGGCTCGACGGGTTGAGCTTGCGACTGCACCGCGGCCAACGCGTCCTGCAGGACGCGCCAGGCATTGCGCGCGTCCTGCAAGCGCCTGCCCAATGCGGCGGCGGGCTGCAAAAAGGCGCGATTCTCGCCCACCAACGGCTGCAGCCGCGTTCGCAGGTCGGTTGCCGCAGACGGGTCGCCCGCCATGAGCGTGACCGCCTCGGCGAAACGTTCAGCCCATTGTTCATGCCGCCGGACCTGTTCCCAGTCCGTGGCCAGGCCAGCGTAGTCGTCCTGCAGCAGGCGCTGTGCGTCGGCCTGCAAGGCCGCCAGCGCCTGGTCTTCGGCATTGACCTGCGCCAGTGGGTCCAGCACGGCGTTGATGGCGCCGTCGTCCGGACGCTGGCCGTCGACGCGCAGCAACGCCAGGCGCTTGCGGATGCCGCGCTTGGCAAATGCCGACTTGGGCCACCAGGTGGCGCAGGCGGCCTGCCATTGCGCCTTCAACCCCTTCGCATCCAGGTCCGCCAACGACGCATTCCATTGCGCGCCCACCTGCGCCCACTGCGCGTTACGCGCCAGCCCATGGCGAGCCAGGGCCTGCACCCGCTGTCGGGCGGCCGGGTCGTGCGCCTGGGCGGCCAGGCCCGCCGGCACCTGTGGCGCGGCCAACAGCACGTCGATCAACGCATCCAACCGCGCATACGCGTCCAGGCTCAGGCCCGCGGCCGGCAGGCCCAGGCCATCGCCCGCGGCGCCGATGCAGGACTTGAACGCGTCCACCGCCTGGTCCAGCGCCTGGGCCGAGGCCAGCAGCGCATCCTGCCAGCTGGGGCTCCAGTCGGCCATGCCGATGTGGGCCAGCGGGTGGCCATGCAACGCGCCCAGTTCGCCGGACAAGGTCGCCATGCGCCGCGCGGCCTCGCGCAGTTGCGCCAGGTCGTCGTAGCCATGGGCCTGGGCGTCAGGCCAGTACATGGGCGACGGCTCCTGCCCGGCATGCTGGATGCTGGTGCCGATGGCGTCATACACCGTCAAGCCATTGGGATGCCGGAAGTGCAACGCGTCCACCAGGCCATTGAGGTCCTGGCGCAGCACCGCCAGCCGTTCGGCCTCGCGCTCCCAGTCTTCGCTGGTGCGTTGGCCGCCCAATTCCAGCGCCTTGCCCAACTGCTGCAACACTTCGGATTTACGCGCCTTGGACGAATGCAGCTCCAGGCAGAAGGGCCCCAGGCCGATGCTGGACAGGCGGCGGTGCACCACTTCCAGCGCCGCCATCTTTTCCGAGACAAACAGCACGGTCTTGCCGCTGGCGAGCAGGTGCGCGATCAGGTTGGTGATGGTCTGGCTCTTGCCGGTGCCCGGTGGGCCTTCCAGCACCAGGTCACGGCCGGCATCGACCGCGCAGATCGCCTTCAGCTGCGACGAATCCGACAGTAGCGGCGTCATCAGGTCCTGCGGACGATAGCTTTCGTCCAACCGGTCGAAGCGCGGATCCCAGGGCGTCTGTGCAAAGGCCTGGCCGGGATGGTCGATCAGATGCTGCACCACGCGGTTGGCCTTGAGCTGTGCGCTGCGGTCCTGCAAATCCTTCCACATCAGGTACTTGGTGAACGAGAAGATGCCCAGGTGCACCTGTTCCAGCACTTCCCAGCCGGCAATCTCGCGCACCGCCAGGCGAAACGCCTGCAACACGCGGGCCACATCCACGCCCTTGTCATCGGCCGGCAACGCATCCAGGCCGGGAATGCGCAGTTCGTAGTTGTTGCGCAGCATCTGCAGCAACGTGGGGTTGATGATGGTCTCGTCGTCGTGACGAACCAGCCGGAAACCGCTGCGCACGGATTGACGCTGCAGCGACACCGGCACCAGGATCAGCGGCGCCAGGTGCGCGCTTTCCGCGCCCGGCCCCTCGGTCCAGCGCAGCATGCCCATCGCCAGGTACAGTGTGTTGGCGCCGCCCTCTTCCAGGCCCGTGCGCGCCGCGCCGAAGATCGTCAGCAGATTGGCATCCAGCGCCTCTTGCGGCACCCGCGCGATCAATTCCTGGTTGCCCAACGCTTCCAGCGCGATGTCGTCCAGCGGCGCACGGCCGCCGCGATCCACGTGCACCTGCGCCACGCGCGGGTCGCTGCCTTCCATCAGCGCCGTCGGCAACGGCCGGATGCGAAACTCGCTGCCATCGGCAATGGCGTCTTCCAGGCGTGCCAGGTCGGGCGCCACCAGCGGCAGCGTGGACTTGGTGTTCTTGAAATTCAGCAGCCGGTTGCGCAGCGTCAGGTCCAGCAGGCGCGATTTCCACTTGGCCAGGCGGCCCTCGGGGGTGTCGTCGGCAGGCTCGAGATTGATGACGAATTCGGGGTCCAGCGGCGGCAGGTCGGGGGTGGGTTCGATGGCGGTGGGCGGTTCGGCGACCTCGGCCTCACCCGGCACCGCCCCGACGACCCGCGACGGCAGCGGCTTGATCTGCAGTTCGCGCGCGCGATGCACATCGATGGCGTAGCGAAAGGTGTCCTCTTCGCGCAGGTGCGCCGCGCCCTGCTCCAGCGCCCGCCGCAGCGACGGCCGAAAATTCGGATGCTGGGCGATGCCGGTGGTCTCGAAGACCAGGAATTCACCGCTGTCCACGCGCTTGCGCACCGCCTGCACATCGTCGGTCAAGGGGTCTGCAAAGCACGCCGGGTGCAGCCAGATACCGACCCAGGCGTGCCCTTCCTTCATCAGGATCACCGGACGCAGGCCTGCCTGTTCCAGGCATGACGAGAACAGCATGGCCAGGTCCAGGCACGTGGCGACCCGGGCTTCCAGAATGCGGTCTGGCGTACGGATCTTCTGGCCGTCCACGCCGAACGACGCCGGCGGCTCGGCGTAATGCAGGCTTTCGGCGGCCAGCGTGCTGTAGATGGCCGACACCTGCTTCCAGACGACGTCACGGCTCTTGGACTGATAGCCGTTCAGGGTCAGCTCGGCATGCTGGCTGCGCAGCAGCCGGGCGGCCTTGCCGATCAGCACATCCACGGCCGGATTGTTCGGCATCGAAAAGGCGGCCAGCAATTCCGGCAAGGCGCGCATGCCGGCCCATTGGTCATACGCCAGCACGGCGACGGATTGCGAGGCGCGGCCCAACTCCTGAACACCGGCCGCTTGCCCGCCTGCCTGCACCACCACGTCGATGCTGGCGCGCTGCGATTCCTGCAGATCCGCCAGGTAGGCATGGTCCGGCGTCAGGTCGAGCGGCGAGACACGACGGATTTCGCCGGGCACCAGCACGTCAAAGCGCAGCCGCACGGGCTGCGCAAAGGCCGGATTGCAGCGGACATGCACCTCAAGATTCTCGAAGGTGTCCTGCGAACGGTTGGTCAAACGCAAGGACCGCACGATCGGCACGGCGTTCTGGATCGAGGCGTAGCCCAGGGTCGGATCGGCCTCGATATCGACGACGATCGCGTCGCGGGCAAGCGGCTCCGGACCAGGCTGCGACACGGCATGCGCCGCGCCTTCCTGGACGGCCGGGGGTTCCAGGTCTTGTCGCTTATCCATCGCTATCTCTTGGTTTGATTCTGCCCCGGAAATATAGACCGAAATGCCAGGATGGCCGGGCTTGAGTCCGATTTTTTTAGGGGCAGAACCCAGGCTTTTGCAAGAGATCATGTCGCACTTGGATTCAATCTGCGAAAGAGGCATGCATCACGCATGGAATATTCGGGCGTGCAGCAACGTCCATACCGGTGAAGGACCCCGCGCCGCACCGGCGCCCTGTCCATTCCCCCACCCGCCGGCCGCGCGCAGTCCGGGCGCAGGCCGGCATCGCCGGAGCCTTCCCGATATGAAGTCGAACAAGCTGCTGGCCAGCGCCGTCATGGCGCTGGCATCCCTGGCCGCCCACCCTGTCTGGGCCGCGCAAGACCTGAATGTCTACGGTCCTGGCGGCCCCGCCCCCGCCATGAAAGAAGCCGCCCAGGCCTTCGGCAAACAGCACGGCATCCAGGTCAATGTCACCGCTGGCCCCACCCCGGCCTGGGCGGACGAGGCCAAGCAGAATGCCGACGTGCTCTTCAGCGGCGCCGAAAACATGATGAGCGGCTTCGCCAGTACCCTGCCCGGTGTGTTCGACCTGCGTGAAGCGCGCACGCTGTACCTGCGGCCGTCGGCCATCCTCGTGCGTCCGGGCAACCCCAAAGGCATCCAGGGCTTCAAAGACCTGCTCAAGCCCGGCATCAAGGTCATGGCCGTCTCGGGTGCTGGCCAGACCGGTCTGTGGGAAGACGTGGCCGGCCGCCTGGGCGACATCGATACCGTGCGCGCCTTCCGCGCCAACCTCGTCTTGCCCGAAGCCGGCAACAGCGCCCAGGCTCGCAGCCAATGGACCGACGAGCCAGGCATCGATGCCTGGCTGATCTGGAACATCTGGCAAGTCTCGAACCCCGCGCTGGCCGACGTGGTACCCGTGGAAGAGCCCTACCGCATCTACCGCGATGCCGGCGCCGTCGTCACGCACCACGGCAAGGCCAACCCGCAGGCACAGGCCTTCGTGGACTTCCTGGCATCGGCCGATGGCCGCGCCATCTTCAAGAAGTGGGGCTGGAAGACGGACTGACAACGCGTGCACGCGAAGCGGAAATCAGCCGGGTCGGCGCGGCTTTCCTGACAATTTGCTGAGCACATTTACCGCTGGCTTGCAGCCGCCGTTCAGCGATAATCAGGCAACTCAACAACCGTCTGGTTTCACCGATGCGCCTGCGTTCCGCCTTGCTGCTCTGCCCGCTGATCTACGCCCTGCATGCGCCCGCGACGCTGGCGGACACCCGGGTGCAATCCCTGGACCAGGTGCCCGGCGCCATCAAGACCCAGGACGCGCGCAAACTGTACGACGCCCAGATGAGCGGCGCGCCCCAGCCCGACGGCCTGGGCGCCCAACTGCCGGCGGGGTTCACCGAAGCGTTCCTGCTGCAGCAACTGGCCCCCGGCCAGAATCCCAAGCGGCTGCTGGTGGCTGGCGCCAAGGCCTGGCCGCAACGCTCCGGCTCGTTCGTCGCCCTGGTCTGCCTGGCCGCCACGGCCGAGCGCGCCGACCGACTCAAGAAATTCGGCGGCGGCGGCTGCGACAATCTTTCTCGCGATGAAGACAAGAACGAGGTCTGGCTCGGCGTGTTCGAGTCGGTCGCGGGCAGCGCGCCCAAACTGATCGCGCGCACCGAGGGCCCCGTCACCACGCAGACCGACTGGCGCGACACCGACATCGACCTGCCCATGGATCTGGATATGGCCGACGCCGGCACCCCGCGACTGGCGCCGCCCCAAAGCTGGAAACGCTTTGACCTGGCGCCCTACAAGATCGCCCCCGACACCGTGGCCTTCGGCCTGCGCGCCGGCTGGAACGAAGGCTATTCCGGCGGCGGCGCCGACTTCGAAGCCCTGTACCTGTTCCGCATCGACGGCACGACCCTGCGCACCGTGTTCGCCCAACCCATGTCGTTCAGCAAGTCCATCGCAGGCGACTGGAACCCCGACGGCACCCGCGAACACGACGTTTCCGACGCCAGCAATTCACTGGTGATGCTGCCCGGCAAGACCGACGGCAACTTCGACATCCAGCTGCGCCAGCAAGGCGGCAAATGGAAGCGGACGTTCAAGTGGTCGGCGGCGAAGCAGGCGTACGAGTGATTGGCATTCAAGAATTATGTCTCTGGTTTGAGCCGCAGCCGCTCGTGGTGTGCCGCTGGCATCACGATTGCAGAAGACCAGATCGCCGAAGTTGACTCCCAGCAGCAAGTCATCCTTCAATGCCTTGATGTCATTCTGGGATCAATGCAATTTCGCCTGAATGAAAAGCACAGAGAAATTCTCCCCGGGGCACGCCTACGGGGGAAACGCACCTTGGCGAAAGAACGCGTCTATAAGCACATCAGTGCGAGCATTCGGCAGATACACCCCAACTTCAACATCGGGATCAGTACAGGAGGAGACGCGAGAATGCGTTGGACCCACTCCTACCGACACTGGCTCTTCAAGCCCACCAATCTTGAAATCAGGCCGGAGTACGCGAAAAGAAAATGAAAAGCCCCGCGTCAGCTACATGAAGGTCCCAAGTGGAACTTGGGCGTTCGCTGAACGAAGGGCTGATCAAAATTTACCCTAAACCATCGCACCCAGCAAGGCTACGATCGCCAGGATCGGTCAAGACATCCATATCTCAGACGCCTTCACTGGCGGGCGACACTTGAAGCATCCCGGTTCATGCAGGCCTGCCGTCACGCCGCATCCACATAATTGGGCTTACTCCCCAGGAACTGCAGCAATTCCTCGGGCTTGTCCACCGAGGCCAGCGGAATGAAATACACCTCGTCGGCCACATCCTGGCGCTGCACGGGGATAATCTGCAGATAATCCGGCGTCAGCGCGATCAGTTCGATCTTGTCGTTTTCATAATCGGATTCGAAGCGGCTGCCATTCTGTTCCAGCACGAAGCGGTCGGCATAGAACCGCGCCGTTCCCCGCAGCTTATCGGCGCCCTTGAAGATCGTCTTGCGGATCATGCGCTTGAGCACCCACTTGGGCGTAGGCTGCCCATTGCCCATGCCCTTGATG
>PJUB01000306.1_pt1 | contig 24629 bp, 21 predicted proteins | sample 1512141 | NCBI WGS metagenome assembly PJUB01 (sample SAMN08177677, study PRJNA422409) | Soil metagenome, whole genome shotgun sequencing project. | isolation source: Soil enriched on filter paper: alkali lignin treatment | place: USA: Madison | collected 2015-01-15 | reverse complement strand
GCAGGGGGGAGGCCACTGGGGCATCGGGGTACGGATAAAGTTCGGTGACCGGACTTCACCCAGGTTTCCAGGACGGTTTCACCTGGGGTTTCCACTAGGCGTTTGCGCGTTGTTCACGCCATGGACATCGCGTAATCTGGCGGCCGGCCCGCAAAGCATGGGCTCGGTTTCAGCCGCAGCGGGCCTACAGGCCGGCGCGGGCATCCAGGGCCTGTGCGAGGTTCCTTTTTAGCGTTGACAGGCCCTAAATTCAGGAGAAGCAATAATGAAGCGGTTGATCTCGTTGGCTGCCGGCGCCCTGGCCCTGGCTTGTGCGTCCCAGGCAGCGGTGGCTGGCCCCACGCTGGATGCTGTGAAGAAAAAGGGCTACGTGCAATGCGGCCTGACCGACGGCGTGTCCGGGTTCTCGGCCACCAACAGCAAGGGCGAATGGGAAGGCATGGACGTGGACATCTGCCGCGCTGTTGCCGCCGCGGTGTTCGGTGATCCGACCAAATTCAAGGGCACGGCGCTGTCGACCCAGCAACGCTTCACCGCGCTGCAATCGGGCGAAGTCGACGTGCTGCTGCGCACCGTCACGCTGACCCAGACCCGCGACACCTCGCTGGGCCTGTCGGCCGTGGCTGCCAGTTTCTACGACGGCCAGGGCATCCTGGTGAACAAGAAGCTGGGCGTGAAAAGCGCCAAGGAACTGAACGGCGCCACCGTCTGCGTGCAGCCGGGCACCACCACCGAGCTCAACCTGGCCGACTGGTTCCGCGCCAACAACATCGAATTCAAGCCGGTCGTGATCGACAAGGTCACCGAGGTCGTGCGCGCGTTCGAATCGGGCCGCTGCGACGCCTTCACCGACGACGCCTCGCAACTGGCCGCCGTGCGCGCCACCCAGGTCGCCAAGCCGGACGACTACGAGATCCTGCCGGAACGCTTCTCGAAGGAACCGCTGGGCCCCATGGTGCGCCAGGGCGACGAGAACTGGCTGGGCATCGTGCGCTGGACCCTGTTCGCGCTGCTGGAAGCCGAGGAATACGGCATCACCCAGAAGAACGTGGACGAGATGCTCAAGAGCAACAACCCCAACGTCTCGCGCATCCTGGGCGTGACGCCGGGCGCCGGCAAGAACATGGGCCTGGATGAAAAGTGGGCCTACAACGCCATCAAGGCCGTGGGCAACTACAGCGAAGTGTTCGAGCGCAACGTCGGCAAGGACAGCAAGCTGGGCCTGCAACGCGGCACCAATGCGCTGTGGAGCAAGGGCGGCGCGATGTACCCGTGGCCGATCCGCTGAACGCGGCGGCATGAGGAACTACGGCCCGTTCGCGGGCCGTTTTCTTTTTTGCGGGTGCGCGCGGCGCCTGGGCCGCAGCTTGTGCGGTGGCCAGGATCGCCATGCGATATGGTCGAACCATTATGCGGTACGCTATGCGCTTTTCCACCGGACGCACCGCGCGCCATGACGCAACCCCGACCCGCCGAGGATTCTCCCCTGTTCATCGCCGCGCTGGCGCGTGGCGTTTCCGTGCTCAGGGCCTTCGGCGAAGGCCGGCCGGCGATGACGCTGCCCGAACTGGCCGAGGCCACGGGCCTGAGCAAAAGCTCGGTGCAGCGCTTTGCCCATACGTTATGGACGCTGGGTTACCTGCGCAAGGACCCGGCCAGCAAGAAGTTTTCGCTGGGGCCGTGGTCGCTGGAACTGGGCATGAAATATGTGCAGACCAGCCCGCTGGTGCTGGGCGGCAACCCGTTCCTGCACTCGCTGAACCGCAACTGCCAGGAAACCTGCAGCCTGGCCGAGCCCGACGGGTTGGACATGGTCTATGTGGCGCGGTTTGCCACCCACAAGGAAATGTTCGTCAACATGCCGGTCGGCATGCGGCTGCCGCTGTACAGCACGGCGTCGGGCCGCGCCGTGCTGGCGCGCCTGGACCCGGACGTGGCGCGCGGCCTGCTCGAGCGCTGCGACCGCAAGCCTTTCACTGCCTCCACCATCACGGACCTGGATGCGCTGATGGCCGAACTGGAATTCGCGCGCCAGCACGGCTATGCGCGGTCCAACAGCGAGTTCTATCCGGGCGACATGACCATCAGCGCGGCCGTGCTGGACGCGGGCGGCACGCCGCTGGGCGCGGTCAATGTGTCGGTGCCGTCCAGCCGCTGGTCGTTCGAACAGGCGCAGGCCGTGTTCGGTCCCCAGGTGGTGGAGACGGCCCACGCCATCAGCGCGTCCCGCACGCTGGGACGCTCGCATCCGTTCTATGAGTGGGAGCCGCCCGGTGGCTCGCTGCGTGGCGCGCTGCCGTTCTCGATCGACGAGGTCTGACGGCGCGAGCTTGCCCCCGGGCAGGCCGCAATCTGGTGCGCGCGCCGCGCACCATACGGGAGCCGGTCGCGGCCAATTCCCGATAAATTTGATCAAGTACTAAGTGCGCCGCTCAGGGAAATTCCCTAATTGGCGGCTGGTCTTCTTGCGCGTTACTCTGAATTTGACGTGATCGTATCGCACAGCGATTCGATTGAATCTAATTATGCAGCCGGACGCGGCATTGTCGCGGCTGGCTGACGCCAGGGAGCCGCGCTGTGCCGTCGTCCGCCGAAGTCTGTTTTCATCCCGTTTCGGGGTTCATGGGTCTGCCGTCGGCGCGTGCCGCCGGCACGGGGGCCGCGCTTGCCTGCGTCGTGGGCATCCCGTTCGATTGCGGCACGCATCCCTTCCGGGTCGGCTCGCGCCAGGGGCCGGATGCCATCCGCGAGCAGTCGCGGCTGCTGCGGCCGGTGGACATCTTCCGCCGCCACGGCATCGACAATCCGCCTGAATTCCTGCGTGCGGTCGACGTGGGCAACGTGGCCTGCCATCCGGGCGACCCGGACGCCTCGTATCCGCTGATCGAGGCCGGTATCGGCGCGATCCTGGATGCGGGCGCAATCCCTATTTCGATGGGCGGCGACGGCGCGGTCACGCTGCCGCAACTGCGCGCCGTGGCGCAACGCCACCCGGACTTCGTGGTGCTGCATTTCGATTCGCACACCGACACCTATCCGATCCCTGGCTACAACACCGCCACCACCTTCACCCGCGCCGCCGAAGAAGGCCTTTTGGACGTGCAGCGCAGTTTTCACGTGGGCACGCGCGGCAGTTCCTTCATGCCGGGCGTGCTGGAGTTCGGCCGCGAGGTCGGCTACACGATCGTGCCCTACGACGAATTCGACGCGGACCAGAAGGGCGCGCTGGACGACATCAAGCAGCGCATTGGCGAGCGGCCGGTCTATCTATGTTTCGACATGGACATCTTCGATCCGTCGTGCGCGCCCGGCGTCTGCACGCCGGAGTGGGGCGGCTTGTCGCCCAAGGAAGGGCTGGCGCTGCTGCGCCAGCTGGCCGGCCTGAACTTCGTGGCCTTCGACGTGAACACCGTGTCGCCGCCGCAGGACGTGCAGGGCGCCACGGCTTTCCTGGCCGCTACCGTCATGCAGGAATTCTGCGCGCTGGCGGCGGTGGCGGTACGGCAGTACCCAGAAGGGCGTCCGGCCTGACACGGCGCCCGCGGCATTCATTCATACAAGGGGAATTCCATGACACTCAAATCCATCCTGCTCGGCCTGGCTTCGGCCGCGCTGCTGGTCCAGGCCGGCGCGGGCGTCGCGCGCACGCTGGACGACGTGCGCGCCGACAAGACGCTCAACGTGGTCACCACCGCATCCGCGCCGCCGCACGGCTTCAAGAATCCGCAATCGAATCGCCTGGAAGGCATCATGGTGGACGTGGCGGCCGCGGTGGCCAAGCACCTGGGCGTGGCCGACAAGCTGGCCGACGTGCCGTTCTCGGGCCTGATCCCGACGTTGACCTCGGGCCGAGCCGACCTCATGTCGGCGCCGCTGTTCATCACCGAGGAACGGGCCCGCGCCATCGACTTCTCTGTGCCGGTGTACGAGTGGGGCGAAGGCATCGTGGTCAGCGACAAGACCGCCAAGCGCTACGGCAAGTTCGAAGACATGCAGGGCCAGAAGGTCGGCGTGCTGGTGGACTCGGTGCAGTTCAACATGATCAAGGACATGCCCGGCACCAAGGTGTCGACCTACCAGGACTATTCGACGCTGCTGGCTGACGTGCGCGCCGGCCGCATCGACCTGGGCATCGTCGATCCGCCCAGCATCATCTACCAGATCAAGACCAAGAACATTCCTGGCGTGAAGCTGGACACCGGCTACCAGCCGCAGCGCAAGTGGCAGGTCGGCATGGCCGTGCAGAAGGGCAATGCCGCACTGCTTGACGCCGTGAACGCCGCGCTGGCCGAGATGAAGCGCAACGGCGAACTGGCCGCCATCGGGCAGAAGTGGGGCGTGTCGGATCTGCTCAGCAAATAAGGCCCACGCGGCACGGATAAGGAGCACGACTTGGATCTCGCTACCCTGCGCATGTACCTGACCCCCCTGGCCGAGGGCACGGTCTGGACCCTGGCGCTGTTTTTCTGTTCGGCATTCCTGGCGGTGGCGCTGGGCCTGGTCGTCTGCCTGTGCCGCCTGTCGCGGCACCGGGCGCTGAGCCGCGCCGCGCGCCTCTACATCGACATCATCCGCGGCACGCCGTTGCTGCTGCAGCTGTTCTACATCTACTACGGCCTGCCCGAGATGGGCGTGGTGATCAACGGCTTCGTGGCCGGCGTGCTGGGCCTGACGCTGAATTTCGGCGCCTACCTGGCCGAGCTGTTCCGCAGCGGCATCCAGTCGGTGGATACCGGCCAGTACGAGGCGGCGCGCGCGCTGGGCCTGCGCCGTGGCCAGCGGCTGCAACGCATCGTGCTGCCGCAGGCGCTGCGCACGATCTTCCCGGCGCTGGGCAACTACGCGCTGGTGCTCATCAAGGAGACCTCGCTGGTGGCGGTGATCAGCGTGTATGAACTGATGCGCGCCGGTGAAATGCTGGCCGGCGCGACGTTCCAGGCGCTCACGGTCTACACGATGGTCGGCGTCATCTACTTCGCGCTGTGCAGCATCCTGGCCTATCTGTTCCGCCGCTCTGAAAAGCGCCTGACCGTGCCGGGTTACTGGAGCGGCGCCGGTGACAACCACGACATCTCGAAGGCCTGACGCCATGGACGGAATGAATCGCATCGCGCCCATCATCACGATGCAGGGCGTCTCGAAATGGTATGGCGACTTCCAGGTGCTGGACGGGCTGGACCTGCAAGTGAGCCCCGGCGAAAAGCTGATCCTGTGCGGCCCGTCGGGCTCGGGCAAGTCCACCACCATCCGGCTGCTCAACCGGCTGGAAGAGCACCAGAGGGGCCGCATCGTGGTCGACGGCATCGAGCTGGACGACGACGTCAAGAACATCGAGCGCATTCGCGCCGAAGTGGGCATGGTGTTCCAGCACTTCAACCTGTTTCCGCACCTGACCGTGCTGGAAAACTGCACGCTGGCGCCGATGCTGGTCAAGGGCGTGGCGCAGGCAGACGCCGAGCAGCGCGCCATGCAGTACCTGGAACGCGTCAAGATCCCGCAGCACGCGGCCAAGTATCCAGGACAGTTGTCAGGCGGGCAGAAGCAGCGCGTGGCCATTGCGCGCGCGCTGTGCATGCAGCCCAAGATCATGCTGTTCGACGAGCCCACCTCGGCGCTGGACCCCGAGATGGTCAAGGAAGTGCTGGACACCATGGTGTCGCTGGCACGCGATGGCATGACGATGGTGTGCGTGACCCATGAAATGGGCTTCGCCCGCGAAGTCGGCGACCGCGTGGTGTTCATGGACCAGGGCGCGATCGTCGAGGTCGACACGCCGGCGCAGTTTTTTTCGGCGCCGCGTTCCGAACGGGCGCAGGCTTTCCTGGGGCAGATCCTGGCGTAGAGGCGCGCGGCATTCGGACCTGTGGACGGGAAAATTCCGGCAGCCGGAACCCCGAAAAATGGTTCCATGCCCGGCGCCGAAAATGGCTCTACCGGGTTTGCGCTACGCTACCTATCATGCCGATGGGCCGGCGCGCCGCCGCTGGCCCCAGCCAACAAAACTACCAGGGAAACACGATGAACGGCGCTGACAGTCTTTGCGATACCCTCCTTGCCAACGATGTGGACGTCTGCTTTGCCAACCCGGGCACGTCCGAGATGCACTTTGTGGCGGCGCTGGATCGCAAGCCGAAGATGCGCTGCGTGCTGGGCCTGTTCGAAGGCGTGGTGACCGGCGCCGCCGACGGCTACGCCCGCATGGCCGACAAGCCGGCCGCCACCTTGCTGCACCTGGGCCCCGGCCTGGGCAACGGCCTGGCCAACCTGCATAACGCCAAGCGCGCCCGCACCCCGATGGTCAACATCGTGGGCGACCACGCCACCTACCACGTGCAGTACGACGCGCCGCTGACCAGCGACGTCGAGGGCGTGGCGCGGCCGATGTCGCATTGGGTCAAGCGCAGCCTGACGGCCCAGGCCATGTCGGCCGACGCGGCCGAGGCCATTGCCGTGGCGCGCCGCGCACCGGGCAATATCGCCACGCTGATCCTGCCGGCCGACACCGCCTGGACCGAACTGCCCGCCGACACCCCCGCGCCGGTCAAGGTCACCGACGCCGCCCTGCCGCACACGTCGATCGAGGCCGTGCGCGCCGCCGCCCAGGCGATCCGCAGCGGCGAGGTCACCACGCTGATGCTGGGCGGCGCCGCACTGCGCGAGCGCGCCCTGAACGCCGCCGGCCGTATTGCGCGCGCCACCGGCGTGCGCCTGATGTCCGAAACCTCCAACCGCCGCATCGAACGCGGCGGCGCGCGCACGCCGGTCGACCGGCTGCCGTACCCCATCGATCTGGCCGTGGCCAAGCTGAAAGACGTGCGCCACCTGGTGCTGGCCGGCGCCAAGGCGCCGGTGGGCTTCTTTGCCTATCCCGGCAAGCCCAGCCTGCTGGCCCCGCCGGATTGCCAGCAAGTGGTGCTGGCCACGGGCGAGCAAGACCTGGCGCATGCGCTGGAATGGCTGGCCGACGAGCTGGGTATCGCCGCCGACGCGCCGCGCCTGGCCGCGCCGGCCGCCGCCTACGAGGTTCCGGCCACGGGCAAGCTGACGGGCGCCGCGGTCAATATCCTGGTCGCGCATCACCTGCCCGACAACGCGATCGTCTGCGATGAATCGATCACCCAGGGCCGCGAATTCCCGATCTACAGCGCCAGCAGCGCCCCGCACGACTGGCTGATGCTGACCGGGGGCGCCATCGGCATCGGCCTGCCGCTGGCCGCGGGCGCGGCGGTGGCCTGCCCGGATCGCAAGGTCATCACCCTGCAGGCCGACGGCAGCGGCATGTACACGCTGCAGGCGCTGTGGACGCAGGCGCGCGAAAACCTCGATTGCCTGACGGTGATTCTGGCCAACCGGTCCTACGCCACGCTGCACGGCGAAATGAAGAACGTGGGCGTGCAGGAACCGGGCCGCAATGCGCGCCGCATGCTCGACCTGGAAGAACCCTGCCTGGACTGGACCCACCTGGCGCGCGGCATGGGCGTCGAAGCGGTCAGCGTCGACACGGTCGAAGGCTTCGCTCGCGCACTGCAAGACGGCCTGAAGCGCCGCGGCCCGTTCCTGATCGAAGCGCTGATCTGACCTGACACGATAGGTGCAAGCCCCGCCGCGCCGGCCATCGGCGCGGCGGGGCTTTTTCATGGTCGGCCCTAGACGCCCAGATAGCGCGTCAACTGTTCCGGTGTGGCCGCCAGCGCGGCGCTGTCGCCATCCTGCGCGATCAGGCCTTTCTCCATCACCAGGCAACGATCGGTATGGGCCAGCACCGCGCGATAGTTGCGGTCCACGATCAGGGTGGACATGCCCGTTTCGCGGATGCGCCGGATGATGCGCCAGATCTCGGCCACGATCAGCGGCGCCAGGCCTTCGGTGGCTTCGTCCAGGATCAGCAGGTCGGGATTGGTCATCAGCGCGCGGCCGATGGCCAGCATCTGCTGCTCGCCGCCCGACAATTGCTGGCCGCCGTGGCCCAGGCGTTCGGCCAGCCGGGGAAAGGTTTGCAGCACACGGTCGTAGTGCCAGTCCTGGCGCCCCTGGACGCCGGCGCGTGCGGCTACGAGCAGGTTCTCGCGCACGCTCAGGTTGGGGAAGATGCCGCGGCCTTCGGGCACGTAGGCGATGCCCAGCCGCGCGATGGCGTGGGGGCGAGCGCGGGTGCAGTCCCGCCCGCGCACAGTCACGTTGCCGCGCGCGCTGGGCACCTGGCCCACCAGGCTGCGGATCAGCGTGGTCTTGCCCATGCCGTTGCGGCCCACCAGGCCCACGGATTCGCCCGCCGCGATGCGCAGGTCGACGCCGCGCAGCACGTGGCTGGCACCGTAATACACATGCAGGCCGCCGGCCTCGATCAATGCTGGCATGCGGCGTCTCCGAAAGCGGGGTCTGCCGCCAGGTCTTCGCCCAGGTAGGCGGTGCGCACCTCGGCGTTGGCGCGGATCGCCGCGGGGCTGCCGCTGGCGATGCTGCTGCCGTTGACCATGACGGTGATGGTGTCGGCGATACGAAAGACGGCGTCCATGTCGTGTTCGACCAGCAGGATGGCGTGGCCTTCCTTCAACGTCTGCAGCAGGGCCAGGATGCGGTCGGTTTCTTCCGGGCCCATGCCGGCCAGCGGCTCGTCCAGCAGCAGGACCTGTGGCTCGCCGGCCAGGCACATGGCGATTTCCAGCTGGCGCTTGCGGCCGTGCGGCAGCAGGCCTGCCGGTTGCGCGGCATCGTCTGCCAGCCCGGTGCGCGCCAGCGCCTGCTTGGCCAGCGCCACGCTGGTCCGGCAGGCGGACGCCGGGCGCCACCAATGCCAGAAGCGCTGGCGCCGCGCCTGCGCGGCCAGGCGGCAATTCTCGAACACGCTCAGTTCAGGAAACAGCGTGGACCGCTGGTAGCTGCGGCCCAGCCCGGCCTGGGCGCGTTCGGGCTGGCTCCAGCCCGTGATGTCGCGGCCGCCCAGCGAGACCGCCCCGCTGGTGGGCGCCAGTTCGCCGGACAGCAGGTTGATCAGCGTCGACTTGCCCGCGCCGTTGGTGCCGATGACGGCGTGGACTTCGCCGCGTTGCAGCGCGAGCGACACGCCATTGACGGCGGTCAGGCCGCCAAAGCGGCGCGTGACGTCGCGCGCGGCCAGCAGGGAATCAGGCATGGGGCTCTCCCGGTAGGGGCAGGCGCAGCGGCGCCGGGGTGGAGGCGGTGGGCGTCAAGGGGGCGGTCTTGCCGTCGGGTATGCCATCGGGCTGGCCGCGCAACGCGGCGGTGTCCGCGGGCGTATCGCGGCGCGCACGGCGGCGGCGCCACTGCGCGGGCAGGCCCGCCAGGCCGTCAGGCAGCAGCGCGACCAGCGCGATGATGGCCAGGCCCAGCGGCAGGTGCCAGTGGCGTGCGTAGTCGCCAAACAGCGCCTGCGACTGGAACAGTTCCTGCAACAGCACCAGCGCCGCCGTGCCGAGCACCGCGCCGCCCAGGCTGCCCATGCCGCCCAGGATCACCATCAGCAGCACCAGGCCCGATTGTTCCCAGGCCAGCAGTTCGGGCGTGACGAAGCCGTCTTTCAAGGCGAACAGGAAACCGGCCAATCCCGCCAACGCGGCGCCGATGACATACGCAGCCAGCTTGTATGGATAGGTCGAATACCCGGCCGCGCGCATGCGCTGTTCGTTGATGCGGATGCCGGCCAGCGCCGCCCCGAAGGGCGAACGCCGCAGCAGCGCCAGAAAGCCCCAGGCCAACGCCAGGCAGGCCAGCACGAAGAAGTAATACGTGACGCCCTGGTCCAGGTCGAACGGGCGCCAGCCGCCGATGTCGGCCTGCGGCCGGAAGTACAGGTAGATGCCGTCGCTGCCGCCGCCCGCCTTGGTGTCGTGGAACACGTAGTACGCCATCTGCGCGAAGGCCAGCGTCACCATGATGAAGTACACGCCGCGGGTGCGCAGCGCCAGCGCGCCGGTGATGAGGGCGTAGGCGGCCGCGGCCAGCAGCGCCGCGGGCAGCAGCCACCACAGGCTGCCTGCTTCCGACGCCGGCGACAGCAGCGCGGCGGCGTAGGCGCCGATGCCGAAGAAGGCGGCATGCCCCAGGCTGACCAGCCCCGCGCCGCCCACCAGCAGTTGCAGGCTCAGCGCGAACACCGCGTAGATCATGATCTTCACGGCCAGCCCGGTGTAGTAGTCGCTGCCGCTCCAGGCGAAGGCCGCCAGCGCCAGCAGGGTCAGGCAAGGAAGGAGTCGATTCAGCGTCATGGTCAGCCCTGTTTGAACAGCCCTTCGGGCTTGCACAGAAGAATGGCGGCCATCAGCACGTACACCAGCACGCCGGCGGCGGCCGGAAACAGCACCTGGCCGAAGGTCTCGACCACGCCCACCAGCATCGCCGCCACGAACGCGCCGCGGATCGAGCCGATGCCGCCGATCACCACCACCACGAAGCACACGATCAACACGCCGTTGCCCATGCCGGGGTACACCGACGACACGGGCGCGGCGATGCTGCCGGCCAGCGCCGCCAGCGCCACGCCCGCGGCGAACACCAGCCGGTAGAGCCTGTTGACGTCGATGCCCAGCGCGCCTGTCATCTCGCGGTTGCTGGCGCCGGCGCGCAGCATCATGCCCAGCCGCGTGCGCGCGATGACCCAGTACAGGAGCAGCGCCACGCCGATGCCGACGCCCGAGATGAACAGCCGATACACCGGATAGGTCATCACGTCGCCCAGCGCGATGCTGCCTTGCAGCCAGGCGGGCAGCGGCACGCCGTGCACGTCGTTGCCCACCAGGATGCTGCGCAGTTCCTCGAACACGAGGATCAGGCCGTAGGTCATCAGCACTTGCTGCAGGTGATTGCGGCGATACAGGTAGCTGAAGAACGCGGCTTCGAGCAGGTAGCCCAGCGCGGCGGCGGCCAGCACGCAGACCGCCAGCGTGGCCAGGAAGCCGCCGCCCAGCCAGCGATCGACCGCCGGCCCCAGCGCGAACGCCATGTAGGCGCCGATCATGTAGAAGCTGCCATGGGCGAGGTTGATGATGCCCATGATGCCGAAGATCAGCGTCAGCCCGCTCGCCACCAGGAACAGCAGCAGGCCGTACTGGAAGGCGTTCAGGCTCTGGATGAGCAGGATGCCGGCGTCCATGGGCCTGTCCTAGAGCTTGCAGCCGCGGGCGGGGTCGGCCAGCTTGCGCACGGCCACGTCCACCACCTTGTTTTCCAGGCCGTCGACGCGGCGCAGGTAGATGTCCTGCACCGGGTTGCCGGCCGCCGACAGCGTGAACGGACCGCGCGGGCTGTCGACCGTGGCACCGCGCATGGCCTGGCGGAAGTCCGCCTTCCTGGCGAAGTCGCCTTGCACCGCGCTCAGGCCCGACTGCATCAGCTGCGCCGCGTCATAGCCCTGCACCGCGTAGACGTCGGGCTGCGCGTTGTAGGCCTTGGCGTAGTCGGCGCGAAAGGCGTTGTCGCGCGGCGTGTTCAGCCCGTCGGCGTAGTGCAGCGTGGTCAAGAGGCCCTGCGCCGATGCGCCCTGGGCGGGCAGCGTGCCATCGGTGAGAAAGCCCGAGCCATACAGCGGAATGGTCTTGTCCAGGCCCGCCGCATGGTAGTCCTGCACGAACTTCACCGCGCCGCCGCCGGCAAAGAAGGTGAACACCATGTCGGGTTTGAGCGCGGCGATCTCGGTCAGGAGCGATTGGAATTCGACGTTGGGGAAGGGCAGGCTCAGTTCCTTGACCACCTTGCCGCCGGCCTGCTCGAAGCCTTCCTTGAAGCCGCCGATGGCCTCGTCGCCGGCCGCGTATTTCCAGGTGATGGTGACCGCCGTCTTGTGGCCGCGCGCCTTGGCCACCGGCCCCATGGCGTAGGCCGGCTGCCAGTTGGTGAACGACGTGCGGAAGATGCCCGGGCCGCATAGCGGGCCGGTGATGGCGTTGGCGCCGGCATTGGTCACGATCAGCGTGGTGTCCGAATCCTTGGCGGCCTTGGCCAGGGCCATCGCCACGCCGGAATGCACGGTGCCGATCAGCACGTCCACCTGGTCGCGCTTGATCAGGCGGTTGGCGTTCTCGGCTGCCTTGGACGGGTTGGATTCGTCGTCCACCTTGAAGTATTCGATCTCGCGCCCGCCCAGCTTGCCGCCCTGTTCGGCCACATACAGCTTGAAGCCGTTCTCGATGGCGTTGCCGAGCGCGGCGAAGGTGCCGCTGTAGGGCAGCATGAAACCGACTTTGAGCTTGTCGGCGGCCAGGGCGCCGCTCGCGGCAAGCATCAGGGCGGCGCCTAGCGCGGCCCGGGACAGGGCATGGGTCATGGTGGGTCTCCGTACGTTGTTATGGGCTGCCTTAGCGGCGGCCGGGTGGGTCCAGCGCGCCGATGAAGCCGGCGATGGCCTGGATGACAGTGGCGGGCTGGTCCTTGTGCGGTGAATGGCGGCAGTCGGGAATCTCCAGCAGTTGCGTCTGCGGTGCGGCATCGCGGATGCCGCGGATCTGCGCCAGCGTGCCGTATTCGTCGTCGGTGCCCTGCATCGCCAGGACGGGGCAGGTGATGGCGGGCAGGCGGCCCCGCAGGTCCCATTGGGCAAAGCCCGGGTCCAGCCAGATGTCGTTCCAGCCCCAAAAGGCGGAATCCACGTCATCGTGGTGGCGCGCCAGGCGTTCGCGCAGGCCGCCTTCCAGATAGGCCTGGCGGGCCAGGCGGATATGGTCCACGGCGCGCGTTTCGACGAAGATGTGTGGCGCGGCCACCACCACGCCGGCCACGGCCGCCGGATGGCGGGCCGCATAGAGCAGGGCGATCGAGCCGCCGTCGCTGTGGCCGAACAGCACGGGGCGATCGCGCCCGGCGTCCACGTCCAGCGCGGCCAACAGCGCGGGCAGCACGTCTTCGGCTTCGCGATGCATGAAATCGACGGCGCGCTGTTCGCCCGCGGCCAGGGGCGTGGACCGGCCGTAGCCATGGCGCGAATACACCAGCCCGCGGCAACCGGCGGCATCGCATACCTGTTGCGGCCAGTCTTTCCACATCGACACCGAACCCAGGCCTTCGTGCAGGAACACCAGCAGCGGGGCATTGCGCCGCGCTGGAGAGAGCCAGCGGTATTCCAGGCGCTGGGGGCGGCCCGGCCCGTGCAGGTCGACCCAGCCGGCGTCCATGCCGGCCCGGGGGGCGGGGGCGGCCGTCATGGCGTGACCTGTTCCAGCTGGCGCAGGCGGAAGCGCTGGATCTTGCCGGTGGCGGTCTTGGGCAGTTCTTCGGTGAAGTCGATCTGGCGCGGGTACTTGAAGGGCGCCAGGTGCTGCTTCACGTAGCGCTGCAGGTCGGCGCCGGTCTGCGCATCGGGAGCGAAACCTGGGCGCAGCACCACGTAGGCCTTGGTCTTGACCAGCCCGTCGTGGTCGGGCACGCCGATCACGGCGGCTTCGAGCACGGCCTCGTGCTGCACCAGGATGTTCTCGACCTCGACCGGCGACACATACTGGCCGCTGACCTTGATCATGTCGTCGCTGCGGCCGGCATAGGTGTAGTAGCCGTCGGCGTCACACACGTACTTGTCGCCGCTTTTCAGCCAGTCGCCCAGGAAGCACTGGCGCGTCTTGTCGCGGTTGTTCCAGTACATCAGCGCGGCGCTGGGCCCCTTGATGTAGAGGTCGCCGATGGCGCCGGCAGCCACCGGGGCGCCGTTGTCGTCGCGCAGCTGTACCTCGTAGCCCGGCACCGGCTTGCCGGTGGTGCCGTAGCGCAGTTGGCCGGCCTGGTTCGAGATGAAGATGTGCAGCATTTCCGTCGAGCCGATGCCGTCCAGGATCTCGCAGCCGAAATGGCGCGTGAAGCGTTCGCCGATATCGCGCGGCAGCGCCTCGCCGGCCGACGTGCAGACGCGCATCGCCACGCGTTCGCGCGGCGGCAGGTCGGGGGCCGCCAGCATGCTGGCATACAGCGTGGGCACGCCGTAGAACACCGTCGGCCGGTGCTGCGTCAGGCGCTGGAACACGGCCTGCGGCGTCGGCCGTTCGGCCATCAGCACCACCGTGGCGCCCACCGACAGCGGAAAGGTCAGGCCGTTGCCCAGGCCATACGCGAAGAACAGCTTGGCCGCGGAAAACGCCACGTCGTCTTCGCGAATGCCCAGCACCGGCTTGGCGTACAACTCGGCGGTGTGCCACAGATTGCCGTGGGTGTGCACCACGCCCTTGGGCTTGCCGGTCGAGCCCGACGAATACAGCCAGAACGCGATCTCGTCGGACAGCGTGCGCACCGCCGGCGCCAGCGGCGCCACGGCCAGCAGCGCGTCCAGGTCATGCGCGCCGGCCGGCAGCGGCGCGGCGGGCTGCGAGACCACCAGGTGTTCGACCTCGCCGGGCGCCTGCGCCAGCGCCGCCTGCAACGTCGGCAACAGAGCGCCGGACACGAAGGCGGCTCGCACCCGGCTGTGGCTCAGGATGTAGGCATAGTCGTCGGCCGTCAGCAGCGTGTTCACGGCCACCGGCACCACGCCCGCGTGCAGCGCGCCCAGGAACGCCACCGGCCAATCCACCGTGTCCTGCATCAGCAGCAGCACGCGCTCTTCGCGCCGCAGGCCCAGTTGGCGCAGCGCGCCCGCCATGCGCGCCACGCGCTCGGCCAGTTCGCCGTAGGTCAGCTGGCGGGTGTCGTCGATATAGGCCGTCTTGGCGGCGCGCGGCGCGTTCAAGGCCGCCAGGTGGCTGGCGAAATTCAGTTCGGCGGGGCAGGCATTCACGGTGGTCTCCTGGTGTTCTGGCGGGCGTCGGGCCCGGGCCTGTGATCGGCCCTTGTCGGCATTGCAGGCCATGCCGGCGCGCAAGGCCGCATGGCGGGGTGGGGTCATGGGCGCGCGAAGTCGATGGCGCCGCCGGGTAGCAGGTACAGCACCAGCGCGCGGCCTTGCGTCACCGTCGGCGCATGCGCGCTGCCGGGGCCATAGACCAGCCAGCCGGCGCCGTGGCCATCGAAGCGGGCGTCGGCGGTCAGCGGCATGATCATGTCGATTTCGCCGTTGGGGTGGGCGTGGTGGGGGCCCGCCAGGTCGTCCATGTCGACCACGTCGACCGAACAGCCGGCCAGGTCGTCGGCCGGCTTGATGACGCGGCCATAGCGGATGCCGCCGCCTTCGCGGTTGCACATCCAGCCCTCGGCCACGCCTTGCCTACAGGCGCTGAAGATGTCGCTGTACAGGGGGCTGCCCGGGCCGGCATCGCGGTTCAGGCGGTCTTGCAGGGCGCCGTCCAGCGGCTGCCCGGCCATCAGGTCGGTGACCTGGCGCATCAGGGCGTGGAATCGTTCAGGCGTGCTCACCGTATCTCCTCCTTTACACTGTCGGCGCTTCAGCGGGGATGCAATCCAGTGCTGTTTTGTCGCACCTGACACGCTGTTGAAGCTGTTAGAGGAAAAATAGTGCTTCCATTGACCCGGGTCAAGCACTATAGTGCATAAATCGAGTGTTATCAGGGTATTTGCGGAGTCAGCTACACCATGAATCAAGCGCTAGACGCAGCGCCATCCGAAGAACCTCACCGCGAAGCCTTCCTGGTGGCCCTGGGCGAGCGGGTGCGCCGCCTGCGGGCCATCCGCGGCATGACGCGCAAGGGCCTGTCGCAGGTGACCGGCGTGTCCGAGCGCCACCTGGCCAACCTCGAGCACGGGGTCGGCAATGCCTCGATCCTGGTGCTGCTGCAGATCGCCAAGGCCTTCAACTGCGCCCTGGCCGAGCTGGTCGGCGACGTCACCACCGAATCGCCCGATTGGCTGTTGATCCGCGAACTGCTCAGCGGCCGCACCGAATCCGACCTGCAACGCGCGCGCGAAGCGCTGACCCAGCTATTTGGCGTGGGCGCCGGCGCGCAGCGGCCCAACCGCACCCAGCGCGTGGCGCTGATCGGCCTGCGCGGCGCCGGCAAATCGACGCTGGGCCAGATGCTGGCCGACGACCTGGGCTACCCCTTCGTCGAGCTGAACCGCGAGATCGAACGCGTGGCCGGCTGCAGCATCCTGGAAATCCACAATCTGTACGGCCCCAACGCTTACCGCCGCTATGAGCGCCGCGCCCTCGAAGAGGCCATCCAGATCTACCCTGAAATGGTGCTGGCTACCCCGGGCGGCCTGGTGTCCGAACCCGCCACGCTCAACCTGCTGCTGGCCCATTGCTACACGGTGTGGCTGCGCGCCACCCCCGAAGAGCATATGGGCCGGGTCATGGCGCAGGGCGATTTCCGCCCCATGTCGGGCAACAACGAAGCCATGGCCGACCTCAAGCGCATCCTGGCCGGGCGCGAAGCCTTCTATGCCAAGGCCGACCTGACCTGGGTCACCAGCCATCTCGAGGTGCAGGAGAGCTTCGCCGGCCTGCGGACCCAGGTGCGCAAGGCCTGCGGCTTGCCGTTGTAGCGGTCGGTTCACCGGTAGGTTTGTGCCTGGGCCGCCCAAAAGGGCGGCCCTGTTCATTGTGGCGGCCGCGCGCCTCCAAGAAACTGCACTTTTGTGCATCTTTTGCTTGACGCTGATTTTCACCTGCACTAATCTGCATAATAATTCATGTGATGCAGTATTTTTCCTGTCATCAGGATGCACGAGGAGACAAGCGATGAGCAGCCCAGCCAATCCGGTCGATTTTCGGACCGATCCCGCCCAGTACCGCCATTGGCGCCTGACGTTCGACGGCCCGGTCGCCACCCTGGCGATGGACGTCGCCGAAGACGGCGGCCTGCGCCCCGGCTACAAGCTCAAGCTCAATTCCTACGACCTGGGCGTGGACATCGAACTGCACGATGCCCTGCAACGCATCCGCTTCGAGCATCCGGAAGTGCGCAGCGTGGTCGTCACCAGCATGAAAGACCGCATCTTCTGTTCGGGCGCCAACATCTTCATGCTGGGCCTGTCGTCGCATGCCTGGAAGGTGAACTTCTGCAAGTTCACCAACGAAACGCGCAACGGCATCGAAGACTCCAGCCGCCATGGCGGCTTGAAGTTCATCGCCGCGCTCAATGGCGCCTGCGCGGGCGGCGGCTACGAGCTGGCGCTGGCCTGCGACGAGATCCTGCTGATCGACGACCGCTCGTCGTCGGTGGCCCTGCCCGAAGTGCCGCTGCTGGGCGTGCTGCCTGGCACCGGGGGCCTGACCCGCGTGACCGACAAGCGCCGCGTGCGCCACGATCACGCCGACATCTTCTGCACCCTGGTCGAAGGCGTGCGCGGCCAGCGCGCCAAGGACTGGCGGCTGGTCGACGACGTGGTCAAGCCCGCCCAGTTCGAGGCCGCGGTGCGCGCCCGCGCGCTGGCGCTGGCCGAAGGCAGCCACCGCCCGCAGGGCGAAGCCGGCGTGGCGTTGACGCCGTTGGTGCGCGAGGAAAGCGCCGACGCCTTGTCGTACCGCTATGTCGACGTGCAACTCGACCGGGCTCGCCGCCAGGCCACCTGGACCGTGCGCGCCCCGCTTGCACCCGTCGAGTCGGACCTGCCGGACATCCTGGCTGCGGGCGCCGCCTGGTGGCCCTTGCAGATGGCCCGCGAGCTGGACGACGCCATCCTGTCCCTGCGCACCAACGAGCTGGACATCGGCACCTGGATCCTCAAGACCGAAGGCGACGCGCAGGCGGTGCTGGCGGCCGACGCCGCCCTGCAACGCCATGCCGACCATTGGTTCGTGCGCGAAACCGCCGGCCTGCTGCGCCGCACGCTGGCGCGGCTGGACGTCACCTCGCGCAGCCTGTTCGCCCTGATCGAGCCCGGTTCGTGCTTTGCCGGCACCTTGCTTGAATTGGCGCTGGCCGCCGACCGCAGCTACATGCTGGACAGCGACGCGGGCGAGGCCGCCGCCAGCCTGGTCGTGGGCGACGCCAACTTCGGCGCCTACCCGATGGTCAATGGCCAGAGCCGCCTGCAACGGCGCTTCTACGAAGAAGCGCCGGCGCTGGATGCGGTGCGCGCCCGCGCCAGCCAGCCGCTGGATGCGCAGGACGCCCTGTCGCTGGGCCTGGTGACCTTTGCGCCCGACAGCATCGACTGGGACGACGAAGTCCGCATGGTGCTGGAAGAACGTCGCGCGCTGTCGCCTGATGCGCTCACCGGCCTGGAAGCCAACCTGCGCTTTGGGGGCCGCGAAACCATGGAAACACGCATCTTCGGCCGGCTGACCGCCTGGCAGAACTGGATTTTCAACCGCCCCAACGCCGCCGGCGAAAAGGGCGCGCTGAAGCTGTATGGCAAGGGCGAGCAGGCGACCTTCGACTGGAACCGCGTCTGAGCGGCCCACGATCAAAAAGAACCAGGAGCGAGACAATGTCAGGCATCAACTACACCGACAAGATCCCCAATAACGTCAACCTGTCCGGCGACCGCACGCTGCAGCGCGCGCTGGAACACTGGCAGCCCAACTATCTGCAATGGTGGCAGGACATGGGTCCGGACGGCTCGCATGGCTTCGACGTGTACCTGCGCACCGCGGTCAGCGTCGAACCCGACGGCTGGGCGCATTTCAACCACGTGCGCATGCCGGACTACCGCTGGGGCATCTTCCTGGCGCCGCAAGACGGCCAGCGCAAAATCCACTTCGGCGAAAACATCGGCCGCGACGTCTGGCAGGACGTGCCGGGCGAACACCGCGCCAACCTGCGCCGCATCATCGTCACGCAGGGCGACACCGAACCGGCGTCGATCGAGCAGCAGCGCCACCTGGGCCTGACCGCGCCGTCGCAGTATGACCTGCGCAACCTGTTCCAGATCAACGTCGAAGAAGGCCGCCACCTGTGGGCCATGGTGTACCTGCTGCACCGCTATTTCGGCCGCGATGGCCGCGAAGAAGCCGATGCGCTGTTGCAGCGCACGTCGGGGGATTCGGACAACCCGCGCATCCTGGGCGCCTTCAATGAAAAGACGCCCGACTGGCTGGCGTTCTACATGTTCACCTACTTCACCGACCGTGACGGCAAGTTCCAGCTGTGCGCGCTGGCCGAATCCAGCTTCGATCCGCTGGCCCGCACCACCAAGTTCATGCTCACCGAAGAGGCCCACCACATGTTCGTGGGCGAATCCGGCATCTCGCGCGTCATCCAGCGCACCTGCGAAGTGATGAACCAGCTGAAGACCGACGACCCGGCCAGCGTACGCGCGGCCGGCGTGATCGACCTGCCCACCATCCAGCGCTACCTGAATTTCCACTACAGCGTCACCATCGACCTGTTTGGTGCCGACCAGTCGTCCAACGCCGCCATCTTCTACGGGTCGGGCCTGAAGGGCCGCTACGAAGAAAGCAAGCGCACCGATGACCACCAGCTCAAGAACGACACCTACCGCGTGCTGACGGTCAACAACGGCAAGCTCGGCGAAGCCGAGGTGCCGATGCTCAATGCCCTGAACGAAGTGCTGCGCGACGACTTCATCCGGGATTCCGTGGCCGGCATCGGCCGCTGGAACAAGGTCATTGAAAAGAGCGGCATTGCCTTTCGCCTGCATGTGCCGCACAAGGCTTTCAACCGCCAGATCGGCACGCTGGCCGGCATTCGCATGTCGCCCGAAGGCGAGGTGCTGTCCGAAGCGCAGTGGCAGGCTCACCGGCACCAGTGGCTGCCCACGCCCGAAGACCGCGAATTCGTGGCCTCGTTGATGGGCCGCGTCACCGAGCCGGGCAAGTTCGCCAACTGGATCGCGCCGCCGGTCATGGGTGTCAACCGCCAGCCGGTGAATTTCGAGTACGTCCGTTTCAACTGAGGCCCGGCGGTGGCGCGCGGCGCCGCCGCGGTGCGTATTGGGATGACCGCGATGAACGCAGCCCTGCCCGTAGACGTCCTGAAGCAGCATCTCATCGACCCCGAGATCTGCATCCGCTGCAATACCTGCGAAGAAACCTGTCCGGTCGACGCGATCACGCACGACAGCAACAACTACGTGGTCGATCCGGACATCTGCAACGGCTGCATGGCCTGCGTGCCGCCGTGTCCGACCGGGTCCATCGACAACTGGCGCCTGGTCGTGCGCGCCCAGGCCTATACGCTGGCGGACCAGCTGGGCTGGGATGAGTTGCCGCGCGAAGAAGCGTTGCCCGAAACGGCCGCGGCGGCCGTGCCGCTGGCCGATGCCACCGCATCGGAACCCCCCGCGAACGTCGCCTGGACCGCCGCTGGCGCCAGCGTGCCGCCCTGGTCGGCGGCGCACCCCTATGTGAACCTCTACACCCACAAGGCCCCCGTCACCGCCACCGTGGTGGGCAACTACCGCGTCACCGGCGCGGACACCGACAGCGACATCCACCACATCGTGCTGGACTTCGGCGAACTGCCGTTTCCCGTGCTGGAAGGCCAGTCCATCGGCATCCTGCCGCCGGGCACCGATGCGCAGGGCCGGCCGCAGCACGCGCGTCAATACTCGCTGGCCAGCCCGCGCGACGGCGAGCGCGCCGGTTACAACAACCTGTCGCTGACCGTGAAGCGCGTCACCGAAGACCACCAGGGCAACACCGCCCACGGCGTATGTTCGAACTACCTGTGCGACCTGGCCAAGCACGATACGGTGCAGGTCATCGGCCCCTTCGGCCAGACCTTCCTGATGCCCAACCACCCGCGGGCCAACCTCATCATGATCTGCACGGGCACCGGGTCGGCGCCCATGCGCGCCATGACCGAGCGCTATCGCCGCCGCATCGACACCGGCGAGAACGGCCGGCTGATGCTGTTCTTCGGCGCCCGCACCGAGCGCGAACTGCCGTACTTCGGCCCGCTGATGAAACTGCCGCGCGACTTCATCGACATCAATCTGGCGCTCTCGCGCGAGGCGGGGCAGCCCAAGCGCTACGTGCAGGACCTGATCCGCGAGCGAGCCGCCGATGTGCGCACGCTGCTGGCCGACCGCAATACCTGCATCTACGTGTGCGGATTGAAGGGCATGGAAGTCGGCGTGCTGGACGCGCTGCGCGAGGTGACGATGCAATCGGGGCAGGATTGGACTATCCTGCATGACGTGCTGCGCCGCGAGGGGCGGCTGCACTTCGAAACCTACTGACGTCGAGATCCATCGACTCGGAACCGGCATGGCAACGCGCGGCCATCCCCGCGCGCTGCCGTGCCGATTGCATCGCGAGGGGAAGTCCACCCATGAAGTTCGCCGATTTCAAGGACGGCATGCTGATCAAGGCCGGTCCTGTCACCATCACCGAAGCCGAGATTCTCGAGTTCGCCCGCAAGTACGATCCCCAGTGGTTCCACACCGACGTCCAGCGCGCCGCCGAGGGCCGCTGGGGCGGCCTCATCGCCAGCGGCTGGCACACCTGCGCGCTGGCCATGCGCATGGCGGTGGACTCGGCGCTGCACGATTCCGAATCCTTCGGCTCGCCCGGCCTGGGCGAAGTGCGCTGGCGCACGCCGGTGCGCCCCGGCGACCAGCTGCGGCTGGAAGCCCGTGTGCAGGGCGCGCGCACGTCGTCCTCGCGCCCCGACCTGGGCATCATCACCTGGGCCTGGACGGTGCTGAACCAGCACGACGAAGGCGTGCTGGAACTGGACGCCACCAGCCTGTTCGACTTGTCCGGCGACTGATCCGGCCTGAGCCGTCCGCCCGTGTCGCGCATGGCACCGGTCAGCCGCCGACGTCGTGTCGCAGATTGCTTGCCGGGCTGGGTGATAGCCCCCTAACATGACTGCGTCGTGGGCGAATTGCGTCCATTGATCCCGCAAGCCCGCCCAGGACACTGAGCGGGCTTTTTGCATGGGGCCAATGAATCCGCCGTAGCCCGAACCTGTATTGCCCACCCGCATTGCGCCGGTGGGCTTTTTTCATTCGGCGGCACTGCCGCGTCATGTCCTGAAAGGCGTTTCATGCAAATCCTCAAACCCATCAACGTCGGCCAGGCGCCGAACGACCAGACCGGTGATACGCTGCGCAACGCGATGGTCCTGGTGAACGAGAACTTCACCAAGACCCGCAGCGGCGTGGACGCCGTGGAAATCGCGGCGGCCGCCGCCCAGCGCAAGGCGGACGCCGCCATTCCCGCCGCGGAAAAAGGCGCGGCCGGCGGCGTGACGCCGCTGGATGCGGCAGGCAAGGTGCCGGCCGCGCATCTGCCGGAACCCGCCATTCCGCTGGCACAGAAGGCGGCGCCGGGCGGTGTCGCGCCGCTGGACGAAGGCAGCCGGGTCCCGGTCGATTTCATGCCGATCACGGAACCGGCCGTTCCATTGGCCCAGAAGGGCCAGCCCTACGGCGTGGCCACGCTCGCCGTCGACGGCAAGATCGACCCGTCGCAGTTGCCCGCCCTGATTCCGGTGGCGGAGAAAGGCCGCGCCAACGGCGTAGCGATGCTGGGCGCTGACGGCCGCGTGCCCGCCGTGCAACTGCCTGCGGTGCAGGATGCGGTGCCGCTGGCGGAAAAAGGCCTGCCGGGCGGCGTGGCCACGTTGGGGGGCGACGGCCGCGTACCGGTCGAGCAGATGCCGCCGATTCCCATGGGCCTGCCGGTTGCCACGATGGCATGGTGGCCGTTGCGCGCCTCCATCCCGGCCGGGCAGATTCCCGCGGACGGCCAGACCCTTTCGCGCGCCACCTTTCCCGACCTGGCCGCCATGGTGACGGGGGGCAGGGTGCCCGTCGTGCCGGAAGCGGATTGGCTGGCCGACCCGCTCAAGCGCGGCAGCTACACGCTCGGCGACGGGGTCTCCACGATACGCGTGCCGGACATGAACGGTGTCGCCAGCGGTTCGCTGGCGGCGATGGTGTTGCGGGGCGACGGCGCGAGATCTGCAGGCACGCCTGGCAGGCTGCAGGCCGATCAACTGGGTCCGATGGACTACCGCGTGGTCAGCGGATTCAACCAGGCGACCAACCTGTTGGCCGATGGGGCGTTGAACGCCGTGATGCCTTCGGGGAATTTCGTCGGCTACACATTCACGACGACTCGGCAAACCACGTCCGGCAATCGGTGGATTGCCAACACCGGCGACGAAACGCGGATGGCGAACGCCACGGGGGTCTGGACGATCCATGCTTTTGCAGCGGTGACCAATCCAGGGGCTGTGGACACGGCGCAACTCGCCAGCGATTTCGCGGCCCTGAACGCCGCCTTTCAATCCTTGAAAGGACAGACCTTGGGATTTGGTCAAGCGCTGCAGGATATGCAGGGCCAGCGTGCGTTTGGCCCAACCTATGTCAATGCCACCGGGCGCCCCATTTGCGTTTATGTATTGGGCAGCACGGCATCGTCCGCCGGCGGAAACATGTATCTGACGATCAATTCGGTTCCGGCCACGCGTGTAATCGCGACGGGCAACGGCGTTACGTTGGCGATGAATTCGGTGGTGCCGTCGGGTGCGAGCTACGCCGTTGTATCCGACAACATGAATTTTGGTAGCTGGCGTGAGTACAGGTAGCCGCCTCGGGGTCGCTTGAAGACCTCTCGATCAGCCAGTTCTTTTCGATGCCCGCCAGCGAGTCCGCTTGCGGCTTTTTTTTGCGGTCCCGATGCAGTGGCCGCTTCCGAGAGCTTTCCCATGCAAATCCTCAAACCCATCAAGGTCGGCCAGGCGCCGAACGACCAGACTGGCGACACGCTGCGTGACGCCATGGTCGTCGTCAACGAGAACTTCACCAAGACTCGCAGCGGCGTCGACGCCGTGGAAGTCGCGGCGGCCGCCGCGCAGCGCAAGGCCGATGCCGCCATTCCCGCCACGGACAAAGGCGCCGCGGGTGGCGTGACGCCGCTGGACGCCGCCGGCAAGGTGCCCGCCGCGCATCTGCCGGAACCGGCCATCCCGCTCGCACAGAAAGCGGCGCCCGGCGGTGTTGCCCCGCTGGACGAAGGCAGCCGCGTGCCGGTGGATTTCCTGCCGGTCACGGAACCGGCCGTGCCGCTGGCACAGAAGGGCCAGCCTGGCGGCGTCGCCATCCTGGCCGCGGACGGCAAGATCGCGCCGGTGCAATTGCCCGACCTGATCCCCGCCGCCGAGAAGGCGCAGCCGAACGGCGTCGCCACGTTGGCTGCCGACGGCCGGATCGTCGCGGGCCAACTGCCCGCGTTGATTCCTGCCGCGGACAAGGGCCGTCCCGGGGGTGTGCCGACGCTGGACGCCGACGGTCGCGTGCCTGCTGCACAGCTGCCTGCCGTGCAGGATGCCGTGCCGCTTGCTGAAAAAGGGCAGCCCGGCGGCGTGGCGACGTTGGCCGCCGATGGCCGCGTGCCCGTCACGCAATTGCCGCCGATCGACAGCATTCCGCTGGGATTCGTGACGTGGTGGCCGAGCCGTGCGGCGATCCCCGCCGGTTGGGCGCCGCTGGACGGGCAGGTGATCAACCGGGCGACGTATCCGGATATGTGGGCCAGCGTGCAGGCGGGTAATTTTCCGCTGGTGCCGGAGGCGACTTGGCAGAGCGATGCCTCGGTTCGGGGCAGCTACACGACCGGAGACGGCACGACCACGCTGCGTTTGCCGGATCTGAACGGCAAGTCGCCGGGGGCGCTTGGGGCAGTCATGTTGCGGGGGGATGGCGCGTTGTCTGCCGGCATCGATGGGGTGATCCAGCGCGACGCCACGCAACGGGTGGCCGGGGCCATTGCCTTGGCCTACGGCGTGACCCAGATTGATGCGTCCGGCGCATTTTTTTCGCAGGTAGTCGTCGAGGAGGTATCGACCTCCTACTCATACACCAATCCATATCGATGG
>PJUB01000304.1_pt1 | contig 24883 bp, 20 predicted proteins | sample 1512141 | NCBI WGS metagenome assembly PJUB01 (sample SAMN08177677, study PRJNA422409) | Soil metagenome, whole genome shotgun sequencing project. | isolation source: Soil enriched on filter paper: alkali lignin treatment | place: USA: Madison | collected 2015-01-15 | reverse complement strand
TTGATCGAGTCGCTGGATATGGCGGTGATCGGATACGTGCCGTCGGGTCGGGTGGGGTTCTATACGGTGTCGTTCTTCTTGCTTTGGGCGATGGCGGGAGCGTCCAGCGCGTTGACGGCGTATTTGATGCCTCGGGTGGAAGAGGACGAGGATCTGTAGGGGGGCGTGGTGGGCGGCTTCGTCGGTTGCCAAGGCGCACAGACGAAATCACCGCGCTACGCCGCCCCGTGCAGCAATTGCACGAAGTGCGTGGCCGCCGTGCTCAAGGGCCGGTCCTTGGGAACAATGCTGCCAAATGCCGCCAGCGATTGCTGAATCTGATACGGAATGATCGCCAGCAGGCCATGGCGCGCGTAGCGGCTGGCGACGGATTCGGGGATGACGCCGAGCATGTCGGATTTGATAGCCAGGTTCGTGGTGGTCAGGATCGAGGCGGACTCGATCAAGCCTTTGGGCAGGGTGGCGTTGTGGCTGCGAAATTCCTGTTCCATCACGTCGCGCATGGGGCTGCCGTGCGGTTGCAGAATCCAGGGGTAGGCCTGCAGGGCGTCGAAGGTCACGCGTTTGCGGCGGGCCAGCGGGTGGTCGGTGGCGGCGATGACGCACAGGGCTTCGTCGCCGATGGGGCGAAAGACGTAGTGGCGGTCCGATAGCGTCAGCATCCGCCCGATGACGACGTCGAGCTTGCCTTCGTTCAGGCGCTGGATCAGCAGGTCGCTGGTGCCGGTGGAGATTTCCACGGCCAGCAGGGGGTAGGTCTGTTTCAGGCGCAGCAGGGCGTCGGTCAGGTGGCCGGGCGAGGCGGCCATGATGCTGCCGATGAACAGCTTGCCGGCGCTGCCCAGGCGCAATTCTTCCAGTTCGCGGGCCAGGGACGACACCGTGCCGCGCATGCCGCGAAAGTAACCCATCACGCAATCACCGGCGGCCGTCAGGGCCAGGCCGCGGCCGACGCGTTCGAACAGCGGTTGGCCGATAGCCAGTTCCAGCTCGTGCAGCATTTTGCTGGCGGCGGACTGGGTCATGTTGAGCTGGGTGGCGGCGGCGCGCAGGGTGCCGCGTTCTTCAATGGCCAGCAGCAGCACGATCTGCCGCATGCGCAAGCGGGCCAGCAGGGCGGGGACGTTGGGAACGCGTTCCATGATTGATCGCCTGGGGTGAACGGTTGGTGCAAAAGTTTCATTTTACGGAAACAGCGCTTGTTTCTAAGATGCACCCATAACAAAGCCCGTCACGGGCGATAAACCCCCAAGGAGACAACCATGAAAATTCGGCTATGTGCCGCCCTGGCGGCGGGCGTCTTGTGCCTGTCCGCTGCAATGCCCACCCCTGCCCAAAACGCGGATTGGCCGACGCGGCCGCTGCGTTTGCTGGTGGGCTCTGCGCCTGGCGGCGGCACCGATGCGATGGCCCGTGCAGTGGCGGACAAGCTGGGGCCGATGCTCAAGCAGACGGTGGTGGTCGAGAACAAGCCGGGCGCATCCAATACGCTGGCGGCGGACCTGGCCGCCAAGTCCGCCGACAACCACACGATGGTGATGGGCGTGTCGACGGCGCACGCGATTGCGCCGCACTTGCTCAAGCTGGGCTACGACAACGACCGCGACCTGACGCCGGTGGTGTTCGTGGGCGCGGTGCCCAACATCCTGGTGGTGAACAACGCGGTGCCGGCGCAGTCGGTAGAGGAACTGATCGCGCTGCTCAAGCGCAAGCCAGGCGAATACAACTTTGCCAGCAGCGGTTCGGGCAGCACGCAGCACATCGCCGCGGAACTGTTCAAGGACGCGACGGGCGTGCAGATGACGCACATTCCGTATCGCGGCAGCGGCCCTGCCATGGTGGACCTGATGGGCGGCCAGGTGCAGATTGCGTTCGAAACGGCGTCGTCGGTGATTCCGCACGTCAAGAGCGGCAAGGTGCGCGCGCTGGCGGTGCTGAGCGCCAAGCGCAATCCGCAGTTGCCGGACGTGCCGACGATGGCCGAGGCGGGTGTGCCCGGCGTCGAAATGAGCGCCTGGTACGGCATCTACATGCCCAGCGCGACGCCGGCCGCCGTGCAGCAGCGAGTGCACGACGCCGTCAACCGCATCCTGGCGTTGCCCGACACGCAGGCCCGCCTGCAGGCGATCGGCGCCGATATCAACCCGATGAGTCAGGCGCAGTTTGCGCAGTTCCACCAGGCCGAGAACCAGCGCTACGCCGGCATCATCAAGAAGAACCATATTTCCGTGGAATGAGCCGCAGCATGAATCCCGATATCAAACCCGTCATCGCCCTGACGCTGGGCGACCCCGCCGGCATCGGCCCCGAACTGATTGCGCGCCTGTTGGCGCGGCCCGAGGCGACGCAGCAGGCCAACATCGTGCTGGTGGGCGACGAATGGCTGTGGCGCGAAGGCCAGCGCGTGGCGGGCGTGCAGGTGGCCACGCAGGCGGTGGACAGCATCGAGGCGGTGCGTGCGCGGCCGGACACCGCCGCGCCCGCCTGGCTGGCGATGGACACGGTGCGCCAGCAGGACGTGACGGTCGGCCAGGCCCAGGCGGCCGGCGGGGCATCGGTACTGCGCGTGCTGAACGCCTGCATGGATGCGGCGCGCGACGGCCACATCGACGCCATCTGCTTTGCGCCGCTGAACAAATTTGCGATGAAGCAGGGCGGCCTGCGCCACGACGACGAGCTGCACCACTTTGCGCAGTACCTGGGCGTGACAGGCTATTTCTGCGAATTCAATACCCTGGGCGATCTGTGGACGTCGCGTGTGTCCTCGCACATTCCGCTCAAGGATGCGGCAGCGGCCCTGAGCATCGACGGCATCAAGGCCGCGACCCGGTTGATCTATCAGTCGTTGCAGGCCAACGGCGTGGCCGAGCCGCGCGTGGCGGTGGCGGCGTTCAACCCGCATGGCGGCGATGGCGGCACGTGCGGGCGCGAAGAGGTGGACATCATTGCGCCCGCGGTGCGCCAGCTTAACGAGGAAGGGCTGCCGGTGCAGGGGCCGTTTCCGGCGGACACGATCTTCCTGAAGGCGCAGGCCGGGCAGTTCCAGGCCATTGTCACGATGTACCACGACCAGGGCCAGATCGCGATCAAGCTGCTGGGCTTCTCGCGCGGGGTGACGGTGCAGGGCGGCTTGCCCATTCCGATCACCACGCCGGCCCACGGCACGGCCTATGACATCGCGGGCCAGGGACGCGCCCATGTCGACGCCACCTGGCAGGCGTTTTGCATTGCCTGCCGCATGGGCCTGTCGCATCGCGCCACGCGCGCCGCCGCGGCCTGAATCCGCCCTTCGTTTCCCGTTTCCCGACTCGTTCGACCCTTTACGCAGGAACCCCACATGAAGATCAAATCCGTCCGCGCACGCGTCTACGAATGGACCGGCAAGACCGTGCCGCCGCAAGGCAACTTCTGCTCCAACGCCATGGATCTGCTGTACTCGCCGCAGGAAACCATGAGCACCTTCCGCTTTCATGGCTGGACGGTGGTCGAGATCGAAACGGACGACGGTATCGTCGGACTGGGCAACGTGGCGCTGGCGCCGCGCATTGCCAAGGCCATCATCGACCAGTACCTGGCGCCGCTGGTGGTGGGCCACGACCCCTGGGACTACGAATACCTGTGGCAGCGCATGTACCGCGCCACCCACGCCTGGGGCCGCAAGGGCGTGACGATGGCGGCGATCTCGGGCGTGGACCTGGCCATCTGGGACATCCTGGGCAAGTCCGTGAACAAGCCGGTCTTCAAGCTGCTGGGCGGACGCACCAAGGAGAAAATCCCGGTCTATTACTCCAAGCTGTACCGCGGCGACCTGAAGGCGATGCAGGAAGAGGCGCAGACTTACCTGGACCAGGGCTTCAAGGCTTTCAAGATGCGCTTTGGCTATGGCCCGGCGCACTTGCAGCACGGCGTGTCCGAGAACCTGAAATCGGTCGAAGCGGTGCGCGAGGTGATCGGCTACGACACCGACCTGATGCTGGAATGCTATATGGGCTGGAACCTCGAATACGCCAAGCGCATGCTGCCCAAGCTGGAAAAGTTCGAGCCGCGCTGGCTGGAAGAACCGGTGATCGCCGATGACATCGATGGCTACGCCGAACTGAACCAGCTGACGTCCATTCCGATCTCGGGCGGCGAACACGAATTTTCGTTGTACGGCTTCAAGCAGCTGCTGGACCGCAAGGCCGTGTCGGTGGTGCAGTACGACACCAACCGGGTGGGTGGCATCACCGCGGCGCACAAGATCAACGCGCTGTGCGAGGCCTACAGCGTGCCGGTGATTCCGCACGCCGGCCAGATGCACAACTACCACCTGACGATGAGCACGCTGGCCTCGCCCATGAGCGAGTACTTCCCCATGTTCGATGTGGAAGTGGGCAATGAATTGTTCTACTACCTCTTCGACGGCGAGCCGGTGGCCCGCGAAGGCTTCATCGACCTGGACGACAACAAGCCGGGCCTGGGCTTGACGCTCAAGACCGACTACCTGAAAGACTTCAACATCATCGAGTGAACGCCATGACGACGACAATGACGGCGGCTTCGATACCCGCAACCGCAGGCCGGACGCCGCGCTATCGCGGCATCTTCCCGGTGGTGCCCACCATCTTCACCGAATCCGGCGAACTGGACCTGCCCGGCCAGAAACGCGCGGTGGACTTCATGATCGATTCGGGCGTGGATGGCCTGTGCATCCTGGCCAACTTTTCCGAGCAGTTCTCGCTGTCGGATGACGAGCGCGAGACGCTGACGCGCACGCTGCTGGAGCATGTGGCCGGGCGCGTGCCGGTCATCGTGACGACCACGCACTACGGCACCCGCGTCTGCGCGGCGCGCAGCCGCCGCGCGCAGGAACAGGGCGCGGCCATGGTGATGATCATGCCGCCGTATCACGGCGCCACGATCCGCGTGTCCGACGAGCAGGTGGTGGGATTCTTCCAGCAGGTGTCGGACGCGCTGGACATTCCCATCATGATCCAGGATGCGCCGGTCAGCGGCACGCCGTTGCCGGCGGCGCTGCTGGCCCGCATGGCGCGCGAGATCGAGCAGGTGTCGTACTTCAAGATCGAAACCGCCGGGGCGGCCAGCAAGCTGAGCGACCTGATCGCGCTGGGCGGCGCGGCGGTGGAAGGGCCGTGGGACGGCGAAGAGGCCATCACGCTGCTGCCCGACCTGGACGCGGGCGCGACGGGCTCGATGACCGGCGGCGGCTTTGCCGACGGCATCCGCCCCATCATCCAGGCCCACCGCGATGGCCGCGCCGACGAGGCTTACCGCCTGTACGAGCGCTGGCTGCCGTTGATCAATTACGAAAATCGCCAGGGCGGCATCCTGACCGCCAAGGCGTTGATGCACGCCGGGGGCATCATCGCCTGCGACGCGCCGCGCCATCCGTTTGCGGCCATGCGGCCGCAAGTGCGGCAGGGCCTGCTGGACGTGGCGCGGCGGCTGGACCCGCTGGTGCTGCGCTGGGGGCGCTAGGGCGCCTGGCCAGCGCCTGCGCCCGCCTCGGGACTACGGCACCAGCGACAGGCCGATGCGGAATTGCGATTCGTTGCGTTGGTTGTAGCCCAGCAGCGTTTCGCCGTAGCCGTTGAAGTATTGCAGGTGCAGGTAGCCGTTCATGTTCAGCCAGGTGCGCTGCAGCGGCCAGGCGAAATCCAGCTGGGTGGTGCGGCGGCGCTGGTCGCCCTGGCGGTACATGGCCGATACCACCGCGCCATTGTCCTGCGCCCAGCGCAGGTTCCAGTCGACCCGGCCGGCGTAGTCGGCGTAGTCCCTGTTTTCGCTGGCCACGCCGAAGTAGGCCTTGACCTTGGGCGCGAACGTCAGCGTGCTGCCGCCGTCGAAGCGGTAGTTGAACTGGGGCTGCAGGTAGGCGTCGTTGACCGAACGCGAATCGTCACCGGCCTTGCCGTTGGAGTTGTGTTCGACGCCGGTGTTCAGCCCCAGGCGCCAGGCCTGGTTTTCCGACTGCCACATGTTGTCCGACAGCCAGAACAGGCTGGGGTTGAAGGTGGTGTCGATGAAGGGCATGGAATCGCCCTGCAGGTCCCATAGCGAGGTCTGGGTGTAGCCCAGGTAGAAGTTCTCGCCCCAGGTGGCCGGGCGGTTGCCCGACGGGCTGAACAACCGGTACTTGGCGCTGATCTGGAAGCGCGCGGTGGTCTGGCCGCGGGTGCCGATGTCGAAGTACACCGGCTTGTATTCCGAGATCGCGCTGCGGAAATGGTCGAACGCCGATTGCTGGTAGTTCGAGACGGCAACGGTGTCTGGCGCCGGGCCGCCTTCGGGCGATGCGCCGGCCGCGGCCACGACGGCCGGCGGCACGGGCTGGCCGGTGCGCGCGTCGACCACGGGGCCGGGGGCGGGCGTGCTGGCCAGGGTGCCGCTGTCGCGGCCGGTGGCGTCCAGCGCCATCATGGCCGGCTGGCCTTCAATGGCAATGGCCTGCAGGCCGCGGGCGGTGGCGGGCACGACCGCGCTCCAGGACATGCGGGCGAAATTGTTGACGGGCACGCTGTAGTTGGCCTTGCCGCCTTGCAGCCTAGCCAGGCTGCGCACGATCTGGCCGTCCTGGCTGCGCCATTGCAGCACCAGTTCGGGCGGCGCCTCCCAGGTGGCGCGCGCGTTGCCTTCATTGAAATACACCGCTTCGATGGTGACGGTGTCGCCGGGCGCAGCGGACGGCCGGTCCAGGCGGTACGACACGCCGGCGACGGCGGTGCCGGCCAGACCCAGCGCCAGGGCGGCAGTCAGGATGCGCAGGGAAGGGGCGAAGCGTCGGCGTGTCGTCATGGGAGGCGGGTTCGATTTGTGACGAAGAAATGTAGCATCGACCCGGGCAACATTTTGTAAGTCAGGCTAATCGTATGTAGGGGGTGCAACATAACCCACGTCAAAAGGCCCCGTGGCATTGTCGACAATGACAATGCCACGGGGCCTGGCCCCTTGCGTGCGGGCTTACTCGCCGAACTTGATGCCCTGGGCCAGCGGCAGGTTGCGCGAGTAGTTGATGGTGTTGGTGGCGCGGCGCATGTAGTTGCGCCAGGCGTCCGAGCCCGACTCGCGGCCGCCGCCGGTTTCCTTTTCACCGCCGAATGCGCCGCCGATCTCGGCGCCCGACGTGCCGATGTTGACGTTGGCGATGCCGCAGTCCGACCCCGATGCCGACAGGAAGGTCTCGGCTTCGCGCAGGTCGTTGGTGAAGATGGCCGACGACAGGCCCTGCGGCACGCCGTTCTGCAGCGCCAGCGCCTGGTTGAAGTCGGTGTAGCGCATCACGTACAGGATGGGGGCGAAGGTCTCGTGGCAGACCACGTCGGTCTGGCCCGGCATTTCGGCGATGGCGGGGCGCACGTACCAGGCGTCCGGGTACTGGTCGGCCAGCACGCGTTCGCCGCCCGTGACCTGGCCGCCCTGTTCGGCCGCGGCCTTGAGCGAGGCCTGCATGGCGTCGAACGAGGCTTGGTCGATCAGCGGACCCACCAGGTTCTTGCCGTCCAGCGGGTTGCCGATAGGTGCGCTGGCGTACGCCTTGTGCAGGCGTTGCAAGAGATCATTGGCGACGCTTTCGTGCACGATCAGGCGGCGGGTGGTGGTGCAGCGCTGGCCGGCGGTGCCGATGGCGCCGAACACGATGCCGCGGGCGGCCATGTCCAGGTCGGCGGTGGGGCCGACGATGATGGCGTTGTTGCCGCCCAATTCCAGCAGCACGCGGCCAAAGCGCTGCGCCACGCGCGGACCGACCTGGCGGCCCATGCGGGTCGAGCCGGTGGCCGACACCAGCGCCACGGCGTGCGAGTCGACCAGCGCTTCGCCGACCTCGCGGCCGCCGATCAGTACTTCCGACAGGCCGGCGGGTGCGTCGCCGAAGCGTTGCGCGGCCTGGGCGAACAAGGCCTGGCAGGCCAGCGCCGTCAGGGGCGTCTTTTCAGACGGCTTCCAGACCACGGCATTGCCGCAGACCAGCGCCAGCGCGGCGTTCCACGACCACACGGCCACGGGGAAGTTGAAGGCGCTGATGACGCCCACCACGCCCAGCGGATGCCAGGTTTCCATCATGCGGTGGCCGGGGCGTTCGGACGCGATGGTCAGGCCATAGAGCTGGCGTGACAGGCCGACGGCGAAGTCGCAGATGTCGATCATTTCCTGGACCTCGCCTTCGCCTTCGGCCAGGATCTTGCCGGCTTCCAGGCTGACCAGCTGGCCCAGTTCGCGCTTGTGCTGGCGCAGCGTCTCGCCCAGCAGGCGCAGCAGCTCCCCCCGACGCGGCGCGGGCACGTCGCGCCAGGCCAGGCTGGCCTGGCGGGCGCGGGTGATGGCCGCGTGCGCCTGCGCCACGGTGTGCTCGTGCACCCGGGCCAGTTCGGCGCCGTCGATCGGGCTGCGGGCGACCAGCGTGCCGCCGGTCAGGGCGTCAGGGTTCAAGCCGAGCGCGCGCAGGATGTCTTGGGGAGTGTCCATACCGGTTCCTTGGAGATTGCCTGCGAAGGAATGCCTTCGCTTAAGGGTTATGCCTAAGTGGCGATTCTGGAAATAAATTTACTATACGAAACTCCAGCGCGAAATGCGAAACCTTTTTTGAAGGCGATGCTCGTGTCAGAACCTTTGCTGCAAGTGCAGGGGGTCACCAAGACCTACCAGCGCGACGGCCAGCCGGACCACCTGGCGCTGGCGGGCATCGATTGCCAGCTGAACCGCGGCGAAGTGCTGGTGGTGGTGGGGCCGTCGGGCTCGGGCAAGAGCACGTTCCTGCGCACCCTGAACGGGCTGGAACGCATCGACAGCGGCACCATCCGGGTCGACGGCGTGTCGCTGACCGACCCGGCCACCGACGTCAACCGCTGGCGCACCAACGTGGGCATGGTGTTCCAGCACTTCAACCTGTTCCAGCACCGCACCGCGCTGGACAACGTGGCGCTGCCGCAGCGCGTGGTGCGCGGCCGCGACCGCGCGCAGGCCGAAGGCTATGCCCGTGAATTGCTCGACCGCGTCGGCATGGGCGAATACGGCGCCCGCTACCCCAGCCAGTTGTCCGGCGGCCAGCAGCAGCGCGTGGCGATCGCCCGTGCCCTGGCCATGGACCCCAAGCTGATGCTGTTCGACGAGGCCACCTCGGCGCTCGACCCCGAGACCGTCGGCGGCATTCTCGAACTGATGCGGGCGCTGGCGCGCGACGGCATGACCATGGCCGTCGTCACCCACGAAATGGGCTTTGCCCGCGACGTGGGTGACCGCGCCCTGTTCATGGATGCCGGCCGCATCATCGAATCCGGCACCCCCGACGACGTTTTCTGCCACCCCAAAGAACCGCGTACCCGCGCCTTCCTGGAAAAGATCCTGTAGTTCCCGCAGTACGCATCAAGCAGTACGCAGCACAGGCAGCAACCAGGCCCCGGCAGCGCTTCTGGCGCGGGCGCCTGGTGGTATCCAGGGCCGGCCCGGCCTCTCCGGGCGCCGCCGGCATCAGGCATTTGCCCGGAACGACACACGTCCATTCTTATCTTGAAGGGGAAGCAAATGCTGAAAATCAAACAATGGCTGGGAGCCGCGGGCCTTGCCGTGGCGGCCGCTTCGGTGGCGCTGCCCGCGCAGGCCGACGAGCTGGGAGACATCATCAAGCGCGGCGAACTGCGGGTGGCGGTGCAGACCTCGGGGCCGCTCATGAGCTTCATGGACAAGAGCGGCAAGCGCACCGGCCTGGCCGTGGAAGTGGCCCAGCGCATGGCCGATGACCTGGGCGTGAAGCTGGTGCTGCAAGACTACGAATGGAAGGGCCTGATTCCGGCACTGCTGTCGGGCAAGGCCGACATGGTGGCCGCCGACATGACGCCCACGCCGCAGCGCGCGGCCCAGGTGCTGTTCTCGGCGCCCATGTTCTACGCCGACACCGTCGCCGTGGTGCCCAAGGATTCGCCCTACAAGTCGTACAGCGAGCTGGACAAGGCCGGCGTGACCGTGGGCGTGCTGGGTGCCAGCACCTACGCCGAAGTCGGCAAGAAGATGCTGCCCAAGGCCACGCTCAAGGAATTCTCGGGCGGCAGCGCCCCGGTCGGCCAGGCCCTGTCCAGCGGCCGTCTCGATGCCGGCATCATGTCGCTGTCCACCGCCAATCAGTTCCTGGTCGACTTCGGCAACCTGCGGGTGCTGGACGGCATCATGGTGCGCGAGCCGCTGGCCTTCGCCGTGGGACCCAACGCCTTTCGCCTGAAGTTCTGGCTCGACAACTGGCAGACGCTCAAGACCGCCGACAACACGCTGCCCGAGCAGGTCAAGTACTGGTATTCGACCGACTGGAAGAAAGAGCACTGATCCGCATCCGCCGACAGGCGGCCGCCGCGCCGGGCCTGCGGGCCTGGCGCCAGGTTCTCCCCGAGTTGACAGGCTATCGCTCATGGATTGGTTGATCGACTACTACAACTGGCGCATCGTCAGCCAGTACACGGGCCAGTTCGCCACGGGCCTGGCCAACACCCTGATCGCGGCGGGCGCCAGCCTGGTGCTGTCGGTGCTGGCCGGCATTCCGCTGGCGCTGGCGCACATGTCGCCGCGCGCCCCGGTCTGGCGGCCGGTGGCCGGCTATGTGCAGTTCATCCGCTCGACCCCGCTGCTGGTGCAGATCTACCTGGTGTATTACGCCGTGCCCATGCTGATCCCCGGCGCCAAGGGCTGGAGCGAAATGGTGCTGGGCATTCTCGCCATGACGCTGCACCATGCCGCCTACATGAGCGAAATCATCCGCGTCGGCATCGAGTCCGTGCCACGCGGCCAGATCGAAGGGGCCAAGGCCTGCGGCATGAACTATCGCCAGCGGCTGCGCTACGTGGTGCTGCCGCAGGCCTTCGTCAACACGCTGCCGCCGCTGCTGGGGCAGACGGCCGTGCTCATCAAGGACACCTCGCTCCTGTCGCTGATCACCGTGTTCGAACTGGTGGCCGCGGGCGTGCAGATGAACAGCGACCGCATCGTGCCCAACGAAAGTTTCCTCACCATCGCTGCCGGCTATCTGCTGATCTACGGCGTGATGCTGCTGTTGTCGCGGGGCGTGAGCCTCTGGCTGGCGGGTCCCGCCTGGAACGCGAGGTAAGCATGCTGGATTCCTACCTGTCCACCGCCGGCGTCGTCCTGCCGTTCCTGCTCAAGGGCTTCTGGGAGACGCTGAAGATCTCGTTCGTGGCGATCATCGCCGGCTCGCTGCTGGGTTTCGTCATCGGCGTGATCCGCAGCTACCGCATCCGCGGCGTGCACCAGGTGCTGGGGCTGTACATCCACGTGCTGCGCGGCACGCCGTTCCTGGTGCAGCTCTATATCTTCTATTTCGTGCTGCCCAGTTCCGGCATCGAACTGCTGCATTGGGATTCCGGCACGGCGGCCTTCGTGTCGCTGTCGGTCTACACCTCGTGCTACGTGGCCGAGATCGTCATGGGCGCCATCCAGTCGGTGCCGCGCGGCCAGACCGAAGGCGCCATGACGCTGGGCCTGCGCCCGTTGCAGATCCTGCGGCTGGTGGTGCTGCCGCAGGCCATGCGCCTGATCGTGCAGCCCATGAGTGGCGTCTACGTGATGCTGATCAAAAGCACCGCCATCCTGTCGGTCGTCGGCATCACCGAACTGACCCGCCAGGGCGAAGTGTTCATCATCACCTTTCCAGCGAAATCGCTGTTCATCTACGGCATGATCGCCGCCATCTATTTCATCTACTGCTACCCGCTGCTGCGCCTGGCCAACTGGCTGGAAAAACGCCTGACCGGCGGGCTGCAGGGCGCCGGACTGCATTGACCCCAGACCATGGCCACCGAGTACATCGACACCTACTACAAGCGCACGCTGGGCGATGCGCAAACTTGCTACGCGCCGTTGGCCGGCACGGTCGACGCCGACATCTGCGTGGTCGGCGGCGGGCTGGCCGGCCTGTCCACGGCGCTGGAACTGGCGCGTCGCGGCCGCGGCGTGACACTGCTGGAGGGCCGCCGCATCGCCTGGGGGGCCTCGGGCCGCAACGGCGGCTCGGTCTCGCCGGCGTTCTCGGCCGGTGCCGACGCCATCCGCAAGCATGTCGACGAAGATCACTACCGCCAGCTGTACCGGCTGTCCATGGAAGGCGTCGAGATCATCCGCAACAACATTCGCGACCTGCACATCACCGACGCCCACAAGGTCGACGGCAGGTTGCGCGTGGTGCGCTACGAGGCCACCGACGCGTTGCGGCGCTACTGCGAAGACCAGTGGCGCGACTTCGGCCGCGACGTGCGCCTGTTGTCGCGCGCCGAGGTGCGCGAACGGCTGGTGTCCGATGCCTATTTCCAGGGCATCGAAGATCCGGCGTCGTTTCACTTCCATCCGCTGAACTACGCCCGCGCCCTGGCCCGCGAATGCGTGCGGCTGGGCGTGACGATCCATGAAGATTCGCCCGTGACCCAGGCCCGGCTCGACGGCGCGGTCAAGCAACTGGACACCGCCGCCGGCCAGGTGAATGCGCGCACCGTGGTGCTGGCCACCGGCGGCTACACCGGCGATGCCGTGCCGGCGCTGCGCCGGGCCATGCTGCCGATTGCCACGTACATCATGCTGACCGAGCCCCTGGGCGACCGGGTGCACGAGGCCATCCGTACCCCGGCCGCCATCGGCGACGACCGCCGTGCCGGCAACTATTACCGCGTGCTCGATGGCGGGCGCATCGGCTGGGGCAGTAGAATCACCACCCGTGTCGATGATCCGCCCGATCTGGCCGAGTCCCTGCGCCGCGAACTGCTCTCCGTCTACCCCCAGTTGCAGGGGCTGCGGGTCGAGACCGCGTGGTCCGGGCGCATGGCCTACGCGCGGCATCTGATGCCGCAGATCGGCAAGCTGGCCCCCGAGGTCTGGTATTGCACGGCCTTCGGCGGACACGGCATGAACACCACCTCCATCGGCGGGCGGGTCGTGGCCGAGGGGATCACCGGCGACAGCCAGCGCTACCAGCTGTTCGCCCCGTTCGGGCTGGCCTGGAACGGCGGCGCCTTCGGCACGGCGGCGGTGCAACTCACATATTGGTCTTACCAGGCGCGCGATTGGTGGCGGGAGCGGCAGTCGCGTGCATGACAGGGTGTACAGATGCAAGGCAACAAACAGAGCGTGTTGGCACAACGGCTGCGAGCCCTGCGCCAGGCGCGGGATTGGACACTGAAGCAGGCGGCGCAAGCCACCGGCGTGTCCGCGTCCACGCTCTCGAAAATCGAGAACAGCCTGCTGTCGCCCACCTATGACAACCTGATCAAGATCGCATCGGGCCTGGACCTGGACGTGGCCGAACTGTTCACCGCGTCCGACGCCCACATGGGCACCGGCCGCCGCAGCCTTTCGCGCCAGGGCGAAGGCCGCCAGTACGAAACCCCGTACTACGACCACCGCCTGCTCTGCACCGCGCTGTCGCACAAGCGCATGATGCCGTTCCACACCCGGGTCAAGGCCCGCAAGTTCGACGAATTCCAGGACTGGAGCCGCCATCACGGCGAAGAATTCGTCTACGTGCTGGAAGGCGAGGTCGAGCTCTACACCGAATTCTACGAACCGGCCCGCCTGAAGGCCGGCGAAAGCTTCTACATCGACAGCCGCATGGGCCACCGGGTCATCAGCCTGAGCAAGAAAGACGCCCTGGTGCTGTGGGTGTCCACGCACGCGGATATTGGCGAGGAATAGGGGCGGCGCACTTTCAGAATATTCCAATGGCTGGCCCCCCCGGCCGGCCTATGCTGCCTTTCGATTTGTCCCGGCCTCGGGGCAAGATAGAAAGGAATTCTCGATGAAGTTCAATGCCAAACCGGATGACAGGCCACCGGTTGCCGCGGAAACGCTGAAGCTCTGCTATCGCATGACGCGCAGACTCTTGCTGATGTTTTTGCTTATTCTCGTGGTGATATTCGGCGTTCTTTACGCCACGCGCTTCGCCCCGCTGCCAGCGCTGTTTTCTTACCAATGGCTGCCAGGGCTGGATGTGGGCGGCACCTTGCTCGGGGCTGCGGTGTTGGGGGTGATCCTGTACGGGAAATGGTATGCCCGGCGGGTGGGCAATTTGCTGGGCGAGCCGTACGTAAGCATGACGATGGCCGTCTACTATATTGGCATGGCTGCGCTACGCTCTGGCTACCGCGGGGGCCTGATCACCCCGCTGCGCAAACGCCGGGCGCGATAGCCCGGGGCGGCATTTCCCGCATGGCTGCAGCGATCCGCCCACGGCAGGCCCCGCAACAGGGTAAAATGCGGCGCTCTTCGGAGATCATCACCACGCCGCGCGGCAGTAGCTCAGCTGGATAGAGCACGGGCCTTCTAAGCCCGGGGTCGGGGGTTCGAGCCCCTCCTGCCGCGCCAGGAATTATAATTAAATCAATGAGTTGTGAGTTGCGGGGATCGGGTGCAAAGTCCCCTGCGGGTGCAATTATAGGTCTTCAGTGCACTCAGGTTGTGCTCGCGGATTTGCTCTCCAGCGGGCGCCCCGGACCAAAATTTGATGTGATTTTCCGCAGGGGTAGCACGCCCCGCCCGTCGGCGATTTCCCCCCGGGTGGGTGGGCCCCCTCCGATTCCTGCATACGCGGCCGCCCGTTCCTGCAAGCTGGAGAACGGCCGGGAGCAACTAAGCGCGGCGGATGACACGCAGTGGCGAGCGGGGTCCGCGAAGTAGATGGTGGAGCTGCTGGGTACGACTGAGACTAACCCGCCGCACACGCGCAGATGGGCATCTCCCTACCTGCCGCTTGCGGTCGCTCAGAAAGGAATGTCATCATCAAATTCGTCCAGCACCTCATCCAGGAGAGTGTCCAAACCGAGTGCTTGGAGTCGCGCGTTGTTGTATAGCCCTTGCATGACTCCATAGGCGTTGCTTAGTGCCCCCTTTAGGTCCACGTCAGTGACAGTGATGATGTGGATGTTGTCGGGCATCTTGGTAAATGTCAGGATGTAATCGAGTTCGTCGAATGCGCCCGTTTCGTTGAAATCAATCGCCACTTGGACAGACTTGACATCGGTGGCGAACGCGGAGCCCTCTGTTTCGTACCACTTGACATTGCCAGCGAGCGTTTCCCGGGCCAGTCCCTGTACGAATGAGGCAATTTTCAGGCTATTCATTTCATTTCCGAGAGGAGATGTCTCTTGCGCGTGCATGGATCGAGGTGGCTTGATCCATCATCGCAGTCAACGGCTGCACAATTTGACGGTGGAACGTAGAAATCGCTTGTGTAGTTTGGGGAGGCTTTGCGCCACGTGCCGTGAGTTTCTTTTCAATGTCCCTCAGGGTATCCCGGATACTCGCGATGAAGTCAGTATCGGCCGGGCCAAAATCGGCGGTGTCGCCTTCAGCCATGGCTGTGGCGACTGTAGAAAGTGCAAAACATAAGGCGTCGATCCTGGTGGGCACCCCAGACCAATCCACCGTTTGGACTAAATATTTCAATTCGGTCAATCGGTCCACAATGGCCCGGAGTTCTAGAGACACATCCACCAATCGCCGGCTGCGCCTAGCTTCCTCAGCCGCTAGCTTTGCCGCTTCAGACGCCGTACGGGATTTTCTGGCTTCTCTCCATGTTAGATAAAAACCGGCCGCCGATAAGATTAGCCCGGCGATGCCAAGCCAATCGCCGAGCGACATATTGGTGAGCGTGTTCGTCCAATTGTCTGTACTAGGCATTATTCGTTGATGGTTTTCGCCTTGGATGCGTGATTCTACCTGTCTGTGACGCCGATGGCCGCGTTTGGATGCGTGCCGCTAGGGCTAGGAATTCGGCTGGGCCGCCGCTTCGCCTACCTGCTGACGGCCATCGCAGTCAGCAGTGATTACCTATACGGAAAACCCCAAGGAAGTTGAGGGGGTACCGCACTGGGCAACCTCCCCGTATTTTGGGTTATACGATAAATACTTGATTTCCGTATATTTGAGGGTTACGCTTCGCTATCCTTGATTTGGAGGCGAACATGAAAGCTAGGCGCGTTGCCATTTACGCCCGAGTGTCCACCGACACGCAGACAACAGAGAACCAGCTTGTAGAGCTGCGGGCGGCAGCAGCCCGGCATGGGTGGGATGTGGTGGCCGAGTTCGTAGACCATGCGGTGAGCGGCGCGAAGGGGCGGGACCAGCGGCCCCATTTCGATAAGCTCCTTAGGGCGGCGGCGCGGCGTGAGTTTGATGTGGTTGCGGCGTGGTCCGTGGACCGCCTGGGCCGTTCGCTACAGCACCTCGTGGCGTTCCTGGGGGAAATCCAAGCGAAGGGCGTAGACCTATATTTGCATCAACAAGGTATCGACACCACGACTCCCGCAGGTAAGGCGCTTTTTCAAATGTGCGGGGTGTTCGCCGAGTTCGAGCGCAGCATGATTCAGGAACGAGTGAAATCCGGCTTGGCGCGGGCCGTGGCCCAGGGCAAGCGCTTGGGGCGGCCAGAGGTATCGACGGAGGTTGTTGAACGGGTGCAGGAACTCCGCGCCCAGGGGCAGGGAATTATCAAGATTGCAAAGGCTGTCGGCTGCGGCGTCGGGACGGTGCAGCGCATTGTTTCGGAGCCTGGGTGCGCGAGGCCCAAGCCGCGTTCGTAGTAGATACATACGCAGCTTATTTGCCTGTGGAGGAAGTGGGCGGGCGCAATAAATGTCTGGCTTGGGCCAGTTCGGGAAACCGGGCTGGCCCTTTTGTTTCGGGGTGTACTTGATTCGGTGCCCATTTAGACGCAGACATGTTCAGTCCATTCTCACAGGAGAAAATATGCAAGAACATCCGCTAGATAACAACATTCCGGAGCGGGAGTACTTTAGAAGGCTACTCGCCGCTGGAACCGGCTTAGGGGCCGGTGCCTATCGCAGGGCAGTCCGGGCCTGCACCGGAGGCCTACCCGCCTGGGCTGCCCCCAATCGACCGGGTAGGAAGCCAGCCGCGAACGCAAAGTCAGCTCGGGCAGCCCAGTTGGACTGGGAGCTAGGCAGGCTGCTGCGCGTAACCGAACGGATGTGGCCTGCGTTGTGCATGGAGCAGCGCCGGGATTACGCCGATGAATTCATCCGACTAGAGGCTGCGTTACAGGCGTTGACCGGCAAGGCGGATATTACGAGTCCCTGGACTGGCCTGGAGCTTGCTGACTCCCTGAGTGCTGGGGCTTACGGGTACTGCTACACCGGGGACGCGCTGGACGTCTATAGCGCCCCGCTCATGGTGGCGGTACGCCGCACCAAGATAACCCTAGCGAAAACCGGCCGGCTCCCTGCCTCCCTGAACAGCAAACGTGTGCCCGTTCCGGGTTTGGCCGTGATCGACCATGCCTACTCGGTGGAGGAGGTGCGGCAGCTGCGTGCCCAGCGGATTTCTGTCTCCTCTACTTCCGCTGGGAATACCAGCGCATCCGCACAGGAACGGGAGTGGGCTGCCAAGGCAGAGGCCCGCATTCTGCCCCGCTGACGCGTGCGCCCAGTCCCTCGGGCTTGTGCCTCCGCTTACCGCCTGCGTATCCACCGTTAAGGCGGAATCTTCCCGCTTCCCCAAGTCGCGTCACCTCGCGGGGCCAAGAAGCCACCACTCTGCGCATATCTTTCCGCTCATATAGCGTGACAAGCGGGCCCGGACTCCAGATTCCCCTTTGAGGCAGATAGGGTGCGGGCCCTGTACGTGCTACTTCGCGGGGCCCCCTTTTCATCAGGAGAACATTTGCAGGCAAATATACACACCCCGGGGCGTCCGGGTTTCATCCGTAAAGCAGCGGCGAAGGCCGCAGAGGCTATGCGAGTTCGCCAGCTAGCGGAGATACAAGAGACATACAGAACGCTGGCGGAACGTCGCATCAAGGCAGCCACAGATGAAATTTTGAAGGAGGCGGCCAGGGCTGCGGAGTTGGCACTACAGGAGAGCGGACACCTTATAGAGGAGGGGGAAATTAGCTACGCTGCGACCCCTTCCCGCGTGTACGCCCGCAAGGAGGACGGGTACTACGAAGCGGCAAGGGCCAGTGCGGACTATATGGCGAGCAACCCGCATATGCTTTTGCTCCCCACCTCCAAGCTGTTGGCCGCAATGCTGCCGTATGTGGAGGCCAGCCTGGAGTTATCCTCGCCTCTGCCCCGCAAGCAGTTTTTCTACGGCAGCATGGCCCTACCAGTCAGGAAGGATGTGCGGCGCATGCTTGAGGCGCAACAGTACGCCCTTCCGCGTAAGCACCATAGGACCCTCAAGGAGCTACGGGACTTCTTGCGCGATAACCGGCCCCGGGGGCGGGAGACTGGTAACGGTGCATACCAGTTCTTCAACGGCACACACGTCAGGATGCAGCAGGGCGGCAGGCTTCTAACCATCCGGGACAAGCGCGGGATTCCCTGCGTCCGCATCAAGGGCATCGATAAGAACCTATATACGCTTCTAGGCGAGGTGGGCGTCAACAAAGAAACAGCGGACATGTGGATGAGCAACTCACGCCACGGCGCGCCACAAACGGCTGACCGGCCGCTCTCCAATTGGCAGCTATCTACCTCCGAGATAGATAGCATTGACGTGCCAAACGAGAGCTTGCGGGCACAGGCCCTGTGATTTCGCGGAAGCCGGACCGGCGGTTCCAGCTCCATAGGGCCCAGCCCCGCGCAAAGTACCTTACTCCCAAACTCCGCCAGTTGTGCAAGGTCGATCCGGCGTTCCTTGTCGAGTTGCAGGGGCGTGTATCCGTTCCTGCTAGATGGGAAGCCTTTGTGGCGGGCTCGTCCCACTTCAGGGGGAAGGAATGCTCACGTTGCGGAAGCACTCGGCGTAGGGTAGTGAACGGGGCTTGCTACGACTGCATGCTCGCCAGGAATCGGGGCGACTTCGAGCTGATCCGCCGCCGCATCATGCCGCCAGCGGGCCACACCCTTGCCGGGCTCCGGGACATCCAGGACCGGAAGCGGCGAGAGCGGAAAGGGGAGGTCCGGCACTATCAGGAAGGGGACTGGAGGGCAGAGCAATTCCCTACAGGCCGTGTCCGGCTTGTCTCGGCTCGGCGCGGCTGGGATACGCACGACCTAGCCCAGGGCATTGACCCGCAGCGGTTATTCGATATTGCGACAACTGACCGCGATTTAGCTGCGCTGCTGGTCCGACTGGGCTGGATTGACTCCGCTACTCCGTATATGCATCCAGAGGCAGCCGCACCACAGCTTCCGGCGTGGCTCACTGGGATGGAGGTACGTCCCGATCCTGCGGTACTGGCCGGTCATGCGCTCGGCGGCCCCGTGTTCGTCGCGGTGCGACGGCGCAACGGCAGTCACTTGGTTAAAGCGATGCACTGCCTCGAACGGGAGGAAGCGGACGCCCTGTGCCGCTTCTTCTGGGAGCACGTTCCGCCGTGCATTCGAGCGTTGGCACCGTCGCCCGCTGAGGCGTATCGCAGGTATCAATCATCCAAATTACGCGGCTACATAAGTGGCTGACCACTCACAGGAGATTCATGACCGATCCTATCGGCATTCGGAACAACAATCCCGGCAACATCCGCGCCAGCGGCCTTGACTGGGAAGGCGCAGTAGGCGAGGAAGGCGGCTTCGTCAAGTTCGACGGCCCAATCGCCGGGGGTAAGGCCCTCATCAAGAACCTCATGGCCTACAACTCGAAGTATGGCCTGGACACGGTGGAAGGCATTATTGGCCGATGGGCACCCGCCACGGAGAACAACACCGCCGCATACGTGACTGCCGTGTCCGCCGGCCTGGGCGTCGGCCCGAAGGACCCGCTGGACATGCGCAGCCCGGTCGTGTTGGCGAAGCTGGCAAGTCTAATAGCGCGGCACGAGAACGGCGGCGACCACTTCGGTTCGGAGTTCTTCGGCAAGGTGGCGGAATCCGCCGTGCAGGGAGTCCCGGTTGATCCGCTGACGAGAGCTTACGTCAGTACCGCGAAGGCCCCGGCCTTCACCAAGGCGGTTGCCCGCGCCGAGGCCCTGGGCGAGTTCGCCCAAGTGGACTTGGCGGTCGCTGCCGACACTCGGGCGTTCAACGAGCGCTTCCCGGCTTCCCTGGACGGCCCCCCGATGTACGAGGCGGACGTGCAGCGACTGGCGAAGGAACAGTACGGCGTGAGCTTCACTGAATCCGTATTGGATTCGCTAGTCCACAATACGGTAACGGCCAAGCTGGTAGAGCTGATGAATCGCGGCGAGTACGACCCGCAGTTCGATCCCATGAGCGAGGCCAACAAGAAGCGCAGCATCGAGGCCGGTATCTACGGCAACGACAACCTGATGGACTATGTGAACGCAGCGCGCAACGCGCAGGACTTTAGCGAGCGGCTGACCACCGCGCAGGAGCGCATGGATATGTACCGACGCATGGGTAACATGCATGGTCTGTCCTACGCCAGCGCCGTCACGGGGCAGCTTATCGGAGGCGTGGCCGATCCGGTAGCCCTCGTTACCACGATGAGCCTCGGCGCATCCGTGGCTGCTGTTCGTAGCTCGGCGGCGGCCGGCAGGGCGCTGGCGATTGCCCAGGGCGCGGGCGTGGCTGCGGTGGAGAACATCGCGCTAGGTCAAGTGCTGGAGCAGGCGGATAACCAGCGCTTCTCGTGGGGCACTCTGTTTGAGCAGGGTATCACCGGAGCGGCGCTCGGCGCGGTTGGCGGCTTGCTGGTAGACACCAGGGGCCGCGCGCAGGTTGACCCGGCGCAGACCGTTAGCCCGGAGGCGGTGCCCGTCATGACCGCCGCGGCTAAAGCGGTGCAGGACGTTGTGGATAGCAACCTCCGTCGCGCCTGGGACGACGGGCAGATGAGTGGGAACGGGCGGCTGGGGGAGGCGTTTGTGGACCACTCCTACAGCACGAATTTCGATGACCTGACGACGCACTCCATCCCGACGCTGGGCCGCGCCCGTGTGAATCCTCTTGAGGAAGCTCGCGCGCGCATGTTGGACCGGCAGATCGATGCGCTAGAGGCGGAGCGGGCGGGGCATGTTGCAGCGGCTGGTGGTGCGGCTGAACGCGGTGGTGTCCGAAGCGCTCGCCAGGAACTCGATGAGCTGCGGCGGCAACTACCCACCGCCGAGGAGCGGAAGGCGCTGACGCGGCGCTACCAGGACGAGGGTATGAAGTTCAAGGCCGCGCAGGCACGGGCCAATAAAGAGCTGGATGCGCGCCAGGCCGACATCGAAGCGGGCATGCGGCGAGTGCAGGACGGTATCGACCAGAACGCGAAGGCGGAGCAGGCCGGCCAGCGCCTCCCCGAACTGGACAAGGAGCTGACAGCCCTGCGTAAGGAGCGGGACGGCGTTGCTGCGCCGCCGACTGAGCGAACGGTGCTGAATCGCGCCCTGGAGTCTGCTTTCGCAGTGCAGCGCGAGCGGGGAACGTTGACCCCGCCGGCCCGCTCCGGGATGCCTCCCCAACAGGCCCCGTCGCGTTCTGTGCATGCGGAACTTGCGCGGCTATCGCAGGAGGCCAAGGACCCGCTTATCCGTACGTTGGCGGCACGCCTAGGTGAGCAGCGCTTCGCGGGCGCAAACATCTACCACTGGGCACCCGAGGAAATCCGGGCGCAGACCGGCGGTAAAGGGCTGGCGTACTACGACCGGGAGTCCGGCGCTGTGAACCTTGCGCATGATGCCCCGGACCATGTACGCATCCACGAGATTGCACACGCCGCTACGGCGGATGCGCTTGCGCTGGGGGAAAAGTACCCGAACTCTACGGTTGGGCGTATCCGCACGGAGCTTGATGACCTGCGACGCGAGATGCGGAAGCTGCACGGCAACTCGCCCGAGGAGCTGACGCGGTACTACCTCGGCTCCGTGGAGGAGTTCGTGGCGGGTCTGTACTCGGGGGATTCCGACTTTGTCCGCCGGCTGGCATCGGTCAAGCTAGGCGAGGGCGAGTCCCTACTGAGCCGCGCCGTGCAACTCGTGAGGACGATTCTTGGACTTGGCCCGCAGGACACCAACGCGTTCCTGAAGGCACTGGACCTGAGCGACCGCCTCGTTAATGGCGACCTGCCCAACCAGGGGGGCGGGAAGCTGCTGTTCCCGGCGAGCGATAAGCTTCCGCTGAATGCCCGCGAGCAGCTGCTGAAAGATTCTCTGGAGGCAGTGGGCGAGGAGCTGGACCCAGCGGCCAAGGTGACGGCGGAGCGCGGCCAGAGGTGGCTGGAGAAGGCCCCGACTTGGTTTGATAAGGGCAAGACCTGGGCGTACTCGCCCGGCGTGGCCCTGTCCGGTTCCAAGTCCAGGGTAGCCCGCATCGCGGGAAGCGTGTTGTTCGAGAACTCGCTGGGAAGCGGGAAGCGCAACGACACTGTAGCCATGATCTACGACAAGCTCCAGCAGGGCTACCGCGACCCTTACCTGATGGCCGTGCGTGCAGACATGGTGGGGCTGATGTCCGCCAAGGAGCGTGCGGACTACTCGTTCCTGGGCGGCGCGCGCAAGGCCGTGGACCGCATCTCGGGCCAGGTGGCAGAGGAGCGTGCCCGCCGCCGAATGGCCGCTAAGGCCGGGGAGCAGTACGTGTCCCAGGCCGTGCCGGAAGTGCAGCGGATCGCCAAGCAAATGGACGATCAGATCGGGCAGATGGTCCGGGACGGCCTGAAGGCAGGCAACCAGTATGCCGAGTCCGTTCAGGGATCGGGCATCACCGGTTTCATGCCGCAGGTGTGGAAGTGGGACAAGTTCGGGGATGCCCTCCGGAACGACCCGCGGACATGGGGTGCGCTGCGCAAGAACTTCACCGAGCAGTACGTGGAGATGAACGTCGATCCCGTCATGCGCGACATGATCGCGGCTGGCGCAGATGCGGACCAAGTGGCCGCCGCCCGTGCCCGGCTTATGGAGCAGGTCGAGCACCAAGTGAACACCCGCATGGGTGAATCGGTCCGCGATCCTGACACGCGCACCAGCATGGACTCCGGTAAGTTCGAGTCCATGGCGGCGGAGCTGCTGAACGAGAACTTCCAAGGTGTGGCGGTCACGGACAAGGTGACGGCTGAATTCCGCCGGCTGCTGGCCGAGAAGATGGACGACCGCAGCCGTACCGAGTTCGACCTACTGCGGGAAGTGGACGGCGTGCGCCTCCTGGACTTCGTGGAGCATGACGTGGTGTCTACCATCCAGCATACGGCCCACCGGTTCGCCGGCCAGAACGCGATGGCAAAGGCCGGCTTCAAGGACTACGCCGACTTCGAGGCGCTGCTGACGCTGGCGACCAAGGACGGGGCAACCCCCGAGGAAGTGCAGTTGCTGGCCTTCGGCGGCCGAGCCTTCGGATTTATGCCGATGATCGCCAAGGACCATCCGATGCTGGCCGCTCTACGCAACTTCACCTACGCGGCAACGATGGGCAAGCTGGGCATCGCCAACATGGCCGACGTGGCTGCCGTCGTGACGGCCTCTGGCGTGCGCGGGATGTTCAAGGCGCTCGGCTACGGCTTCCGCCCGTCCACAGAGCTGGTGCAGCTCCTGTCCAAACGCGGCCTCAGCCTGGTCGGCCAGGACTACCGCATCCACGCCATGACCGCCGACGTGCTGCCGAATGGCCGCGCGATGACGGGTATGGGCGTGGGAATGCTCCGCGTGTCGCAGAAGGCTGCCCAGCTTGTGTCCTGGGTGAACGGGTCCAACATGCTGCAAAGGATGCTGCACAAGGGATTCCTGCCGGTGATGGCCGAGGACCTAGTTAACGGTATCAGGGGGCTGGACGGCGGCATGTCCGTGCGGCGTATGGCGGATGCCGGCCTGGACGGTGATACGGTCGCTCGCATCCGGGGCCAACTGGAGAAGTACGAACCCCACCGTAAGGAGGGGGACGCCTTCAAGTGGGAGTCCTGGGACGATCAGCAAGCCGCCGACAAGCTGGGCATTGCCATGCACCGGATCACGTACCAGGTGTTCCAGCGTGCGCTGGTGGGCGAGGCGGCCATGTGGCGCAGCGAGTCCGCGCTGGGTTCCGTAATCGGCCAGTTCCACAATTTCGGCCTCACCTCCATGGAGAAGCAGTTGGGGCGCAACCTTGCGCTGAACGACATGAACACCTATACCGCGATGGCGGTGGGTATGGCGTGGTCCTCTTTGCTTTACTACGCACGCCTCCAGGCCGGCACGGCGGGCATGTCCCAGGCCGACGCGGACGAGTACATGAAGAAGAACCTGGAAACCGGGCGACTGGTTACGGGCACCCTGACGTACTTCAACATGTCCGGCATCGCAGCCGAGCTGGCAGGGGTTGGCGAAGTCGTCTTTGGCGGCAACACCTACCAGGCCGGCTCCGGCCCGGTGGCAGCGATGGGCTACCTGGGCAACCTGTCCAAGGCAGCCAACAGCTTGGGCAACCTCGCCACGGGCCAGGAGGGCACGGGCAAGCATGTTCGCAACCTGCTGCGAATCCTCCCCGGGGGCAACTCCCTAGCGGGCACCTACTACAGCAACGTGCTGAAGGATTGGGAGTAAAGTTTGACGGCCGGGGGATGGGGCAGTAGTATCCCCTCGCCGCTTCAAACAATTGCGGCCGGGCTTGGCAGCCTGCAACCACTCTGGCGGACTGCCGCGCCTGCGGCTATTTTTACGTCCGTGAACTTCGCGCGCCCCGTTTATGGCGAGCTGAGGTAGGGACACCTTCGGGTGTGCCGGTTTCCATTGTGGCCGGTCTGCCAACCTTATCTACAGCTCGCCGCCCGTATCTTGGCAGGTGCCCGGCGAGTCTCCACACTCACAATGGAGTTCCTATGTCTGTGGCAAAACGTCTAAAATCGCGTCTCGATTTTTTTGACCGCTCTGACGGCGGTTTGCGCGTGCTGTCCCGCCGGAGCAGTAGTGGCTACAACGCGATTTGCTGGTTGCGAAGGAAGGGGTTGCATCGGCAGCTATGTCGCTTCTTGCCGTAGGCTGGCGAAGGGAGGAGACGCCGCCGAAGGCGGCGTTGGTAGCTTAGTT